>ENA-OQED01000365-OQED01000365.1-human-gut-metagenome-genome-assembly--contig:-NODE-365-length-18217-cov-1.373908_pt1 | contig 18217 bp, 19 predicted proteins | sample MGYA00242790_ERZ504625 | MGnify/ENA primary metagenome ERZ504625 (study PRJEB26092, sample SAMD00036345) | human gut metagenome | host: Homo sapiens | study: EMG produced TPA metagenomics assembly of...
TTCCACCTGGCCGCCGCGGCGGCGGAACGCCTCGATGCTTTCCAGGCCAAGCAGGCTGACCTGTCGGTGCCAGTGTTCGGCATGAGCATCGCCTTCGATGCCCCAGTCTACTACGAATTTACCTTCCGGCACGGCCTGCTTGGCAATCCCCCGGATAGTGCTCGATACAAACAGCATGTACTTTCCCCATTTTTTATCCTCCAATCTGATTCATCGTCTTATGTTCACTGATATGATCCTGTTCTCCAAAGCAATGCTTGGCCGGCTTATCATAAACTACCGTAGCTATGGCGCGCTGCAGCTCCTGACAGATAGTTTCCTCCCCTTGGCCGCTGCGGACGATGGCCCGCAAATCGACGCCGTCGTCATAGCAGAGACAGGGCTTCAGAAAGCCCGTACTCGTCAGGCGCAGGCGGTTACAGGACGAGCAGAAGCCATGAGTATTGGCAGCGATAAAGCCAATACGACCTTGCAGCCGGCCGCTCCGGTAATACGAAGCCGGTCCGTTTCCCCGCCGTTCTTCTGTGGCAGCCAAATCCGGGTAGGCCCGGCGCAGGACGGCCAGGGCCGCTTCTTCCGTAAGGCCTTTCAGCGTCGTCCCGTAGCCGATGGGCATGAGTTCGATGAAGCGCACATCGATGGGAAACCGGCCGGCCAAGCGGGCCAGCGGCAGAATCTGGTCCTGCGTTTCTTCCAGTAATACGGCGTTTACTTTGACGTTTACCCGAGCAGCCGCGGCCCGTTCTAAGGCTTCCAGGACGACGGACAGCTGGCCGCCTCCGGTCAGCCCGGCATACTGCCCGGCATCGAGACTGTCCAGGCTGATGTTGATGCCATCAATGCCCATACGGACCAAGTCCGGCAGGGCGTCGGACAACAGCAGGCCGTTCGTCGTCACGGTCACAGAACGGACGCCTTTCATGGCTTTGAGGGATTCCATGAAGGCCACGGCCCCTTTGCGCACCAGCGGCTCGCCGCCGGTAATCTTGAAGCGGTCGATGCCCAGGGCCAGAGCAGCCCGGCAGATGAGCTGCATTTCTTCATAGCGCAGGACGGCTTCGTGGCCGACGCTGGTCAGGGCTTCAGGCATACAGTAGCGGCAGCGCAGGTTGCAGCGGTCCGTCAAGGACAGGCGCAGGTAGTCGATCGTCCGTCCCCATTTATCCTTCATGGTGCTCCCCTCCGTCATATTCGAAATGGCCGCTCTTGCCGCCGATTTTTTCGACGAGGTGGATATCCTTGAGACACATGCGCTTATCGACGGCCTTGCACATATCGTAGACCGTCAGCAAAGCCACGGATACGCCCGTCAGGCTTCCATTTCGACGCCGGTCTTGCCGTCGCACTTGACAGTACAGCGGCCTCGAGTTCACAAGTATCGTCGTGGAAGATGAATTCGACGCCGCATTTGGTCAAATTGAGGATATGGCAGAGCGGGATGAGGTCGCTCGTCCGCTTGGCTCCCATGATGCCGGCAAGGCGGGCCACGCCGAGGACATCGCCTTTTTTCACGGCACCGGCCCTGACGGCTTCATAGCACTCGCGGCTCATGGAAATACGGCCGCAGGCCACAGCTGTCCGGGCCGTCACGACTTTACCGCTGACGTCGACCATGACGGCGTCACCGTTGTTGTCAATGTGTGTAAACGGGTTCACCAGGATCACCTACTTTCCAAAGCCACAGTTCGGGAAGGTACAGACAGGACAGCCCAGGCATAAGCCGCCTTCGCCGAGACCGGCCAGGTCATCGGCCGTCACGGGAACATCGGCCATGAGCGACGGCAGGACGAGGTCAAAGATCGTCCGCTTGGCATACATGACACAGCCCGGCAGACCGACGATGGGGCGATTGTCCCCGCTATAAGCCAGAAGGAACATAGCCCCTGGCAGGACCGGAGCACCATACGATACGATGCGGGCTCCCGTATTCTTGATGGCCAGCGGCGTCTGGTCATCGGGGTCGACACTCATGCCACCCGTACAGAAAACCATATCCATGCCCTTATCCAACATATCCTGGATAGCCGCCGTAATGGCAGCCGGGTCATCGGCCAGGGTCGTATGCATGGCCATAACGGCGCCGTATTCAGCCAGCTTGCTTTCGATGACCGGCGTAAACGTATCTTCGATACGGCCATGGAAGACTTCATTCCCCGTCGTGACGACGCCGGCTTTCTTCTGGCCGAAGGGATGGACGTCGAGGAGCGGTGCCGGACCGGCTGCTTCCTGGGCAGCTGCCATCTTATCCTTCTTGATGACCAAGGGAATGATGCGCGTACCGGCCATTTTATCGCCCTTGCGGACCGGGAAGCCGCCGTGGCGGGTGGCAATCATCATTTCGCCTAGGGAATTGACGGCTTTCAAGCCATCCCGGCGGATAGTCAGGACGCCGTCGCAGTCGGCGATGAGTTCGATTTTCCCTTCTTTCGGCGCACTGCCGTGCATATGGCTCCCATGCAGAGGTCGCGCAGGATGGCAGCGGCTTCATCTTCATGGAACAGGGTGTCATCTTTTTCCCAAATATAGACATGGTCCTTGCCGACCGACAAGAGGACCGGAATATCTTCTTGGGTAATGACATGGCCCTTGCGGAAGACCGGGCCTTTGGTGACGCCGCGGATGATCTGCGTAATATCATGGCAGAGGACATGGCCGACAGCGTCTTCAGTTTTCATCATTTTCATACTCATCTATCCTTCCATTTTTTGTAATTTCTGCAGTTCCTCATCATTGAACCATTGCCGGAACTGGCGGTTTGCTACGTCGTGCAGGGCTTCGTTCATCTCTTCGTAACGGGCCAAGATGATGTCGGCCTGCTTGGTCAGGACCGACCGGCCGCCGTCTTTGCCGCCGACATAGCGGCGGATGAGGGGAAATCCCCAGATTTCTTCGGCGTTGCGCATGACCGTCCAGGCTTTGGAGTACGACATGGCCATATCCCGGGCTGCGCCCTGCAGGGAACCGTGGCAGCGGACACCTTCCAGCAGTTCGGCCACACCGGGCCCGAAAGCCCGTTTATCGCCCATGAGGCACAGTGTCACTTTGCAATGTAACTTCCCTTCTGCCATGGATCCACCTCCTTCAAGCGTTATTCGCGCTTACAAATAACGAACCTACTAAGTTCATTATACATGAAAATCTGTTAGCTGGCCATACTTTTTTTGTATCCCACACTGGAATCATCATCACCTCTACAAGTTGTGATATAATACCCTCATAATAATACAAAAGGATGTGATAAGATGACAAAAATACTTCGTTCTTTATCGCTGGGACTCATTATCCTGGCCGGCGGCCGCAGTACCCGCATGGGCCGCGATAAAACAGCCCTTCCCTGGCACGACACGGATTTACTGACAGATCTACTCCTGCGCAGCCAGGCTTATCCCTTTACAGAACGCTTGCTTTCCATCAACCGTCCTTATGAATCGTCCCATTTACCCGCCAAATTAGCCCGCACAGTCCGCCTGGTCATAGACAATTATCCTGACTGCGGCCCCTTGGGCGGGATGGAGGCCGCCCTGTACAGCGGCCAGTGCGACTTCTATCTGGTCTTATCTGTCGACCTTCCCTTCTATGATTTTGCCCCCATCCCGGATTGGGTCAAATTACTCCGGCGCCAGCCCAACCTGCAGGCCATCATACCCAGGACGGAAAACGGCCAGGACCAGCCCCTGGCCGCCTTATACAGCCGTCAGCTCCTGCCAGCCATTACAGACCATCTGCAAAAGGGCAATTACCGCCTGCGCCATCTGTATCAAGACGTGCCGGCAGCCTATGTCGATGAAACCTTCCGTTCGGCCTTATATTTCAATATCAATACGCCTGAAGCCTATGAGGCTGCCAAAGGCCGCGACACCAACAGCCGCCGCCAGGTACCCGTCGTCACCCTGACGGCACCGAAATCAGGCGATGGCAAGACGACAGCCGCTGCGTCAGCCATTACGGAACTGACGCACCGCGGCTATCAGGTCGCCTATATCAAGAGCAGCCATCACACCGTCGCCCGCCGCAAGACCGGCTCCGATACGGACCGGGCCCGCAAAGCCGGTGCCGTTTCCGTCTGTCTCTGCGGTCCGGCAGATTATCCCATGGGAACGCGGAAAGAAGATTACATCCTGGCCCTGTCCCAGCAGCAGCTGGCCGACCTTGTCCTCGTCGAAAGCCGCAGTCACGGTCCCTTTCCACAAATCGACGTGACCCAGGCCGATGACAACCAGCTGGTTAACAATATCTTATTCCTCACTGGCTACCGCTCGTCGGTGATATAAGCAGTTTGTTCTTTTCTGTCTTGCACCCTGCTAAAATAAGTCCTACACTGAGACTAGTAAAGCGTACCCCGTCCGTGGTATACTAAAAATCTCCAGTTTATGTAAAAGTGAGGTGTTACTATGTGTGCCTATAAGAAAATCGACACGGTCTGTCCCTACTGTGGCACAGGCTGCGTCATCACCTGCACGGTCGACACGGAAAAAAACCAGGTCATCGAAGCCAAGGGCTCGCCGCGCGGTGTCAACAATGAGGCCGGCTCTGTCTGAAAGGGCTGTACGGCTGGGACTATCTGAATGACCCTCAGATCCTGACCAAGCGTATCCGCCAGCCGATGATCCGCAAAAACGGCAAGGGCACGCCCCTCGTCGAAGTATCGTGGCAGGAAGCCATCGAATACGCAGCGGCCTGCCTCAAAGCCATCATCAAGGAATACGGCCCGGATGCCGTCATGGGCGCCGGTTCGGCCCGCGGTCCCGGCAATGAGGCCGCTTACATTACGCAAAAATTCATGCGCGCCGTCGTCGGCACGAACAACGTCGACCACTGCGCCCGCATTTGACACGCTCCATCGGTTACCGGACTCGGTGAGTCCGTCGGTGAAGGTGCCATGTCTTTCAGCGTTCCCGAACTCGAAGACGCAGAAGTCATCTTCGATATCGGTTATAACGCGCCGGTCTCGCACCCCCTCGTCGCCCGCCATATCGTCCGGGCCAAGAAGAAGGGCTGCAAGATCATCTGTGTCGATCCGCGCCTGACAGAAACGGGCCGCATCGCCACCATTTACCTGCCTATCAAGGGCGGCACGAACATGCTCTTCCTCAACGCCATGGCCCACGTCATGGTCACGGAGGACCTGGTCGACCACGATTTCATCGAAAAGCATACGACAGGCTTTGCCGACTATGCCAAAGAAGTGGCCCAGAATAAATACGCGCCCGAAGCCGTCGCCGCAGCGACCCACCTCGATCCCGACGATATCCGCCGGGCAGCGCGCCTGTTCGCTTCATCAAAACATACCATGACCCTCTGGGGCATGGGCATCACCCAGTTCTCACAGGGCGTCGAATGTGTCATTGCCTGCTCCAACCTGAGTCTCATGACCGGCAACTACGGCCATTACGCCACCGGCGTCGGCCCGGTCCGCGGCCAGAACAACGTCCAGGGGACCTGTGACATGGGCGTCCTGCCCAACCAGTATCCTGGCTATCAGGACGTCACGGACGATGAAATCCGCCATAAATTTGAAAAGGCCTGGGGCGTTTCCCTGCCATCCCACGTCGGCCTGCCCCTGACCTATGTGCCGGACAAAGTCCTGCGCGAACCGGACCCGAAGAAGCGGATCCACGCCTATTACATCATCGGCGAAGACCCGGCCCAGTCCGATCCGGACCTGCCGGAAATCCGCCGCACCCTGTCGGCTATCGACCTGGTCATCGTCCAGGACATCTTCTTCAACAAGACCTGCGAATATGCCGATGTCATCTTCCCGGCTACGGCCTGGGGCGAACACAATGCCGTATATACTTCCTGCGACCGCCGCTTCCAGCGCGTCCGCAAGCTCATCGAACCCCAGCCGGGCTGCAAGACGGACTGGGAAATCCTCTGCCTCATGGCAACGGCCATGGGCTATCCCATGCATTACGACAATACCGAGCAGATTTGGGATGAAATGCGTTCCCTGTGCCCGAAATTCGCCGGTGCCAGCTATGAAAAGATGGTCGAGAACCACGGCGTCCAATGGCCCTGCACGGAAGACAGCCCGGACGATACGGGGACACAATATCTCCACAAAGGTGCCCATTTCGCTACGGCCGACGGCAAAGGCCATTTCTACTACTATCCCTGGACGCCGGCCAAAGAGCTGGAAAGTCCCGAATATCCCCTGTCCCTGTCGACAGTCCGCGAAGTCGGCCACTACTCCGTCCGCACTATGACCGGCAACTGCCGCCTCCTGGCCGACCTGGCCGATGAACCGGGCTATATCCAGATGAATCCCGAAGACTGCCGGGAACTGGGCATTGCCAATGGCGACCTGGTCCGCGTCGTTTCCAAACGGGGACACACGATTACCCGCTGCCAGGAAACAGACCGAGTATCCAAAGGGGCGACGTACATGACCTATCAGTGGTGGGTCGGCGCCTGCAACGAATTGACGTCGGCCGCCCTGGACCCGAAGAGCCATACGCCGGAATTCAAATACTGTGCCTGCCGCGTCGAAAAAATCGACGACCAGAAACAGGCCGAACGCGATGTAAAAGCCCAATACGCCGCTATCCGCAGCCGCATGGGCATCGAAGTAAAGGAGGTGTAAACGATGTTTAAACACGTCAAGACGGACCCGGAACTGTGCATCGGCTGCAAGACCTGCATGGCCGCCTGTGTGGCCAGCCATACAGGCAAGGCCCTGTTCGCTCTCAAGCCCAAGAGCTTCGACTTCACGCCGCGGGTTCACGTCGTTTACACGTCGAAAGTCACCAAGGCCGTCCAATGCCAGCAGTGCCCGAAGCCGTGCTGTATGGAAGCCTGTCCGTTCCACTGCATTTCCCTGGGGCCCAACTCGGTTGTCATCGATGAAGAGGCCTGCCGGGGCTGCGGGAAATGTTCCCGCGCCTGTCCTTTCCAGGCCATCAACATGACCAAGATCTACCATGGCGATACCAAAGGCCGGCCCTTCCGCATCGTCGCCTACAAATGCGACCTCTGTGCCAATACGGAAACGGGGGAACCAGCCTGTATCCCGGCCTGCCCAACGGAAGCCCTGAGTCTCTTCGACCCGGCCGTCGTCGCGGCTCAGCGGGCTAAACTGAAAGCCCAAAAAGAAGCGGCCAAAACACAGGCAGCTTATGAAAAAGCATTGAAAAAAGGAAAGCCATAACTATGGAAATCGTCACGATTACCGAAGCAAGGCGCCGTCTCGACGGCGCCTTGTCTTCCTATGAAGCGAAAATAGAATATGTCCCGCCAAACCAGGCCCTGGGCCGCATCACAGCCCGGGACATTACGGCGGCCTGCGACTATCCGCCGTACCGTAAATCGCCCTTCGACGGCTATGCTATCCATAGCCATGGCGGAAATGCCTATGAAGTCGTGGCGACCATCGGCGCCGGCATCGTCTATGACGGCCCTGTTGCAGCCAGCCAGGCCGTACGCCTCATGACGGGCTGCGCCGTCCCGGATGATTGCGATACCGTCGTCCCCCAGGAATACGTCGAACGCCAGGGAAATCATATACGAGTTACAGAAAGCATCCCGCCGGGCAGCAACATCATCCCCAAAGGCGAAGAGTGCCGTTCCGGCGCCGTCATCATCCCGGCCGGGGCGAAGCTCACAGCCGGTGCCCTGTCCGTCACCGTCGGCCTGGGAAATGAACGCCTTCCCGTTTACGCCAAAGCGAAGGTCCTCTTCCTGACGTCAGGACGTGAACTAGTCCTGCCCGGAGAAGTGCGGCACCATGGCCAGATTTACAACTCCAACGCCTATCTCTTCCAGCCCTTATTGGAACAGTACGGCGCAGAAGTCACCTTCTACCACGTATCGGACGGGCCAGACCAGCTGGCCGATGAAATGGCAGCCGTCCGCTGCCTGGCCCGGGACAAGGACCTCATCGTCAGCACGGGCGGCGTCTCCGTCGGCCTCTATGACACGATGCCCCAGATTTACCAATCCCTCGGCGCCGTCCAACTTTACGACCGCATCACTATGCGGCCCGGTTCAGCTTCCTATGGCGGCGTCATTAAAACAGACGGCCGCCGGACGCTCATCCTCGGCCTGTCCGGCAATCCTTCGGCGTCGTTCAATGCCTTCCATCTCCTGGCCGTTCCCATCCTGCGCCACCTCAACGGCGAAAGAAACAGCGAATTTCCCGTCGTCACCTGCCATTTAGGCGACGCGATCCATAAGAAAAATCCCGTCGACCGCTTCGTCCAGGGCCGCCTGACCTCCGAACAGGGCCAGCCCATATTCACACCCAATACGACACTGACGTCCAGTGCCCTGCTGGGCCTTGCCCACACCAACGCCCTGGCGTATATAAAAAAAGGAACGCCCCCGTTGCCAAAGGGCGCTCCCATTGAAGTAATATTGTTAAAAGCGGTTCCGTAATTTATAAATTTATGATAAACTATTTCCAGAGATAGCTTGATGATTCGGTTTTCCTCGCGAAAGCGGGGTGATCTTTATGAAAGTATACGAAGCATTATCATTGATGATTGCTTTTGCTACGCTTGTCGTATTGATCATTTCAGTTTGCAAATAACATTGTAACCTGAAAAAAACCGCATACCAGCGGTACACGGTTTTCTTCAACCTACAAAATCAACAGGGAAAGCCGATGCACCACCATCCAGCTATCTCTTTTCATATTATAACAAAAAATGAAATCAAAAACTATAGCAAAACCCGTTCTGGATGAGCAAATATTTTGAAAGAGTCAGGCCGCAAGCCGCAGGCCAGGGTAATCTGGCACTGCTCTGCCAGGGACACGCCCAGACTCGTCGGCAAGGCCCGCGATGCCAGGAAGCGAACGCCCAGGCCATGGACCTTTTCGATGACCGATTGGGGAACACGGCCGCTGAAGACCAGGACGGCCTGACTGACGTCGATGTGCTGTAATTCGACGAAGCCCCGCAAGCGGTCGAGGACATTGTGGCGGCCGATATCTTCCGTATAGACGCGGACTTCATCGCCTTGGACCAAGGCCCCTTCGTGGACGCCGTGCGAGCCGTGATGTGCCGTCGATAAGCTGTCCAAGAGACCTCCATAGGAACAGAGCTTCTCTGCCGTAATCGGCACAAAAGGCGGCTTTTCTACTGCCCGTGCCGTCCCAGCTTCCGTCGTGACCCAGGCCGCCCCATCGTGCAGGCAGACACCAGCCAGCTTGCGGCCAGCCGGTATTTTCTCTTCGGCCAGACAGTAACCCACAGCCAGGACATCGATATCTTCCGGCGAAGAAATGAGGCTACTGATACACCGCCCATCGAGATAGAGCGGCGTCATCACTTCGACGGCAATGGACTGCTTCTTAGCTGCTACGCCTTGGTAATAGTCGATATAGGGCAGCTCCCGGCACGACGAAAAATGTAAGTCATTCTGATTCATCTTCACGAAAATTCCCTCTTCCCCATCCAGAGCAGGGCCGTCAGGACGGCGCCGCCGAGGCTGCGGGCCTTGTCGGAAATCGTAAAGCAATTCTCCCGTTCATCATCCCGCGGGTCGATGTCAGCTATCTTGAAGCCTTGCGGCACCTGATAGCCGTCACGGATCAGTCCCCGGACGAATCCCGTCAGCGACGCCAGAATCGGCGTCCCCCATACATTCCGTCACAGCCATTCCAAAAGAGATGGGCTCTTCTGTCAGGACAGCCATGGGCTGTCCTTTTTTTACTTTATCGCCGATGTGGACCAATCCGTATACGACCCCGGCCTGCTGACTGTGGATGACGCGCTCCCTGCCGTAGCCGGCAATCAATCCGGGAATCCCCGTATTGGCGATAGCCGTACCCTGCCAAATGATACGCCCCAGCTGGTGGCCCCGCTTGGTTTCAATGACGACATCGACATCGACACCGGCCGTAAATCCCGGCCCCAGGGCCACGGTATGACGTGCCATACGCCGGTTCGTCCCCAAGTTCTTCTTGGCCAGGATGGCATCGACGACGGCCCAGGGCTTCAGCGCCGCAATCGACGCCCCTTCCGGATCCACCAGCAAGGGAATGGCCTCGCCTTCCCAGGCCTTCCGGACCTCGGCCAAAGACCGACAGCGGCAGCAAGTCAGGTTCTCGACGGAAGCCGACCCATCGTAGACGGCTTCACAGAGGGCCACCTGACGCCGAATAGCCGACGGCTTCTCCACTTCCAGCAGCAGCAGGCGGAACCCAGCCTCATACAAAGACTGAGCCACGCCCGTCGCCAGGTCCCCAGCCCCGCGGATAATGACCAATTTATCTTCCATAAGACCACCTTTCCACATCGAAACATCAAACATCCCTATTATAAGAGTGCTTGTCGCAAGACGTCAAGCACTCTTTAGTTGTTAGTGGCTAGCAGACGGCTTTAAATTTAAGGCCCTCTTCTACAAACTACAAACTCCGTACTACAAACTTTTATTTCTTTTTCCGGCTATACGGCGTCCCTTCTAAGGGCAATGTTGTCTGGAACTGGCCGTTCCATTTGTAGTAGGCCCCGGCTACGGCAGGGGCCGTCGGGATGGATGTGATTTCACCGACGCCGATGGCTCCATAGGCTACGTCGACGCCTTCTTTTTCGATGGGAATCGCTTCGACGTCAGGGGCTTTATCGGCCCGGAACAGGCCTAGGATCCCGAATTTGGCCGTCGGTTTACAGTGGTCCAACGGATATTGTTCCGTCAAGGCATAACCGCAGCCCATGACGGTGCCGCCTTCGATCTGGCCTTCCAGGCTCTTGCGGTTGACGACGCGGCCGACGTCGTGGGCGGCGACCATTTTGCGGATGGTACCGTCGTCATTGAGGATGCAGACGTGGGTGGCATAGCCGTAGGCGACGTGTGATACGGGATGAGGGACGTCAGCGCCCATCTTGTCGGTCTTGCCCAGGTATTCGCCGATGTATTCCCGACCGTTGAGGACATCTAAGTCGCTGCGGTTGAAGCGGACGGCGGCCGTAGCGGGCGATTCTTTTTCTACCGTTACGCCTTCCAGGTAGTCGCTGGCATGGCTCGTTTCTTCGTAAGGCAGGCCCTTGGCAGCAAAGAGGTCGCGCCGCAGCTGGACGGCGGCCCGCCGGGCGGCTTCCCCGGTCAACGTCGTCTGCCGCGAACCCGACGTCGTGCCGGCATCGGGTGAGGTCGCCGTATTGGGCATGTGCCATTTGATATCTTCAATGGGGAGGCCCGCTGCCTGGGATACCATCTGGACCAGGACCGTGCCGACGCCCTGGCCGATACAGGATGCCGACGAGTAAATGTGTACCCTGTCGTCTTTGACAACCAGACGGCAGCGGCCATAATCGGGCAGACCGACGCCGACGCCGGAGTTCTTCAGGGCACAGGCGATGCCGACATAAGGCCCGCTGTGATAGTACGCCTCTTTGACGGCATCCAGCGTTTCGGCCAAGCCCGTCGACGGATCGGCAATCTGGCCATTAGGCAGGACGTCACCGGGCCGGATGGCATTGCGATATCGGATTTCCCACGGGTCGATGCCGACCAGTTCAGCCAGTTTATTTAAGTTTAATTCCGTGGCAAAAATGGTCTGAGTGACGCCAAAGCCGCGGAAGGCTCCGGCTGGTGGATTGTTAGTGTAAACGGCTGTCCCGTCGATGTCGATGGTCTGGTAGTTATAAGGCCCTGCCGCATGGGTACAGGCGCGCTGGAGAACGGGTCCGCCCAGGGAGGCATAGGCCCCGTTGTCGGTGACGGCGACGAGCTTCATAGCCGTCAGTTTCCCAGTTTCATCGCAGGCCGTCGTCATGTCCATGCTGAACTGATGGCGCTTGGGATGGATGAGGATGCTTTCCTGGCGCGTCAACTTCACTTTACATATTCGTTTACATACATAGGCGACGAGGGCAGCCAAATGCTGGACCGTCACGTCTTCCCGGCCGCCGAAGCCGCCGCCGACGAAGCAGTTCTCGACGATGACTTTTTCTTCCGGCAGGCCCAGCATGAGTGCCGTTTCCCGGCGCGTATCATAAATGCCCTGGTCCGACGAATAAACGAAGACGCCGTCATCAAAGGGCATGGCGACGGCACATTCCGGTTCCAGGAAGGCGTGTTCCGTCCATGGCGTTTCAAAGTGGTGCGTCACCTTATACTTCGAGGCGGCAATGACGGCATCGGCGTCGCCGCGGACCAGGTGTTCATGGGCCAGGACGTTCGTACCAGCCGACGGGTGTACCAGCGGCGCCCCTTCTTTCAGGGCGTCGGCTGCACAGGTCAGGGGCGGCAGTTCTTCATATTCGATATCGACGAGCTTCTTAGCCTGTTCCAGGATTTCCGGCGTTTCCGCAGCCACCAGGGCGATGGCGTCGCCCAGGAAGTGCGTCGTCGAGCCGACGGGGATGAGCGTATCCCAATCGGTCTTCAAATGGCCGACTTTGACGGAACCGGGGATATCGTCTGCCGTCAGGACGCAGACGACACCGGGCAGGGCCTTGGCCTTTTCCGCATGGATGGCCTTGACGACAGCCCGCGGATAAGCGCTGCGGATGGCACTGCCGTAACACATGCCGGGCAGGTCGACGGCGTCCAAATCATCTGTATATCTGCCGACGCCCAGGACTTTGGCCTTGACGTTGACGCGCTGGCAGGGATCGCCGACGCCGCGGTAGCCGCCGCGGACGGGAAGAGGCTGGTCCGTGCGCAGCAAATCCGCTGCCATAGCGATGGCGTCGATGATTTTCTTATAACCCGTACAACGGCAGATATTATTGCGGATGGCCGCGGCGATTTCCAGCCGCGACGGCGCCGGGTTGGCGTCGATGAGGGCCTTGCCGCACATGACCATGCCGGGGATGCAGAAGCCGCACTGGACGGCGCCGGCTTCGCCAAAGGCGTAGACGAAGACGTCTTTTTCCCGCTTGGACAGCCCTTCGACGGTCAACACGTATTTACCGGCCATGCGGCTGACCTTTTGGACACATGTCTTGGTCGCCTTGCTGTCGATGACGACCGTACAGGTTCCGCAGGCCCCTTCACTGCAGCCATCCTTGACGGATTTCAGGCGCAGGTCATTGCGCAGGACGTCGATGAGCTTGCGTTCTCCATCGGCTTCTATTTCACGGCCGTTTACCCATAGTTTACATAATTCACTCATAATGCCACCTTCCTATAATCAAGATTATCTTTTATCGCGGAATCGATACAACAAGGTTCCATAGCCGCGTTTTCCACAGAATTGATTGTCTTTGGCGATGATTTCGCCGCGGAGCATGGTCAGGCGAATCGTCGCCTGGACCGTCATGCCTTCATAGGGCGAATAGCCGCAGGTTGTGTGCAGGTTCTCCCTGGCAAAGGTCCGTTTTCCCTGCGGGTCGATGAGGATGATGTCGGCATCGCTGCCGGGCAGCAGCGTCCCTTTGCGCAGATAGAGGCCAAAGATTTTGGCCACATTGGCACTGGTCACCTGGACGAAGCGCTCCAGGGTCAACCGGCCTTTCAGGACGCCTTCACTGAACAGCAGGGGCATCCGTTCTTCGACGCCGGATACGCCGCCGGGACAGTTCCGGAAATCGCTGACATTCTCCTGTTTTTCAGCTATCGTAAAGGGGCAGTGGTCCGTCGCTACGGTCTGGACCGTCCCGTCGGCCAGGGCCTTCCACAGGGCCTGGTTATCTTCGGCTTTCCGCAGCGGCGGCGCCAGCATGTATTTAATGCCTTCCATAGGGCCGCCGTGACGGAATTTCTCTTCTGTCAGCAATAAGTATTGCGGACACGTTTCACTGTAAATATGATACTGGCCTTGGCGCCGGGCCAGGCGCAGCTGGTCCAGGCTCTCATGGGCCGACGTGTGGACGATATAGACCGGCGCATCGCCACAAGCCCGGCTGCCGCCAGGACACGGTTCACGGCTGCGGCTTCGGCCACGTTGGGCCGCGTCTTCGCCTGGCCGATGGGCTGCAGGTCCTGCAGTCCCAGGGCGTCCCGCAGGGCCTTGGTAATGCCGTCGCTTTCGGCATGGACCGTAAGCAGGCCGCCATGCTTCTTGATGACCGGCAGGAGCTGCATCAGTTCCTTCTCGCCGACGGGATAGCCATACGTCGTATAGGCTTTGAAACTGGGAAAACCTTCGTCGATGAGCTGGCCCAATTCCTGCAGGACCTGGTCGTCGACGTGCTGGATGACACCATGGAAGCTGTAGTCGACCGGGCAGGGCACGGCCAGTTTCCGGTACCGTTCAAAAGGATAGCGCAGGGAACAGCCGGCCGGGCCAAAGGCCATATGATCCAGGATGGTCGTCGTGCCGCCGCAGGCCGCTGCCACGCCACCGCTGTAAAAGTCATCGCACGCGCGGTACTGCGGCGACTGCTGCAGGTCCATATGGGTGTGGGCATCGATGCCGCCAGGGCAGACATAGAGGCCGTCGGCGTCGATGACCGTTTCATGACCATCGTGGACGGCCTTTCCTAGGGCCTGGATTTTTCCCTCCCGGACAGTAACGTCGGCCCGGAAATGTTCCCCTTCCAGGCAGACCGTCCCGTTTTTGATGACGTAATCCATGGCTTTCCCTTCTTTCTCTATTCAATCAACAGGTAATCGTAATCGCGGCAGACCGTTTCCATGAAGGTCCGCAGGTCTTCCGGGATTGCTTCATCAGCCGTCCCTAAAGTCGTCGTCCGGATTTCTCCATCCAGGCGGACTTTGCAGAAGCCGCTGGCCTTGTCGATGACGGCAAAGCCCGAATTATCGCTGTGTTCCAAGTCCTCTTCGTTGGCAAAGAGGGTGAATTTATCTACATACGGCGCACCGCCCCAGGGACAGAAGGTCCGGCAGTTACCACATTCGTTACACATGTAGTCGATATGCAGGATTTGAGCCTGCATATCGCCCGGTACCTGGATGGCTGCGTTGGCCCGGTTGGGGCAGACTTCCGTACAGACTTCGCAGACGCTGTCACAATGGAGGCAGCGGCCGTCACAACCTGTTTCCGGTGCTGCTTCCAGGATGCCCCGCTTCAAGTAAACGTCGTTTACATCAGCCGGAATCAGGGTATCGACACTGGCCATCTGACCTAAAATGCCTTCTGCCGCCCGCTTGCCGTCGGCAATACATTCGACGACGGATGTCGTCTTGCCGTAATGGCCATCGCCGATGACGGTCAAGCCTTCGATGGCGCCGGCCAGGGTGTCACCGATTTTCCCTTTGACGCCGCAGGCCGCCAGGATGATGTCATAGCCCTGCAATTCGTCGAGCGAGGCGATGGCCCTGCCGACGACGAGATGGACACCCATCTTTTCGATGAGGGCTACATCCTTGTCGATGGCTTCTGGTGAAATCTGTCCTTTCTTTTCACACAAGAAGGTCCGCACCAGGCCGCCAGGTTCGTCGTTCTTATCGAAGACGGTCACATCCAGGCCGCCGCGGGCCAGGAAATAAGCCGCCGACAGTCCGGCCGGACCGGCGCCGATGACAGCCGCTTTTCTCCCATTGGACGGCGCAGCCTGCAAAGTCGTCATGACGCTGGCATAGCCTTTTTCAGCAGCTATCAGCTATTGCGCCGGATTTCAACAGGGGCATCGCAGAAATTGCGCGTACAGCTGTTCATACAGGTATGGTAGCAGACAGTCCCCGTCGTAAAGCAGGGGATTCTTTTCCAGAATGATCTGCAGGGCCTGGTCATATTTCCCGGCGGCGACGAGGTCCATATAGGCCGGGATATCCTGATGGATGGGACAAGTCTGGCTGCACGGTGCCATGAAGCAGTCCATCAAGGGCAGGGCCTGGTCGTTCTTGCGTTGCTGGGCTTTTGGGTCCAGACGGGCATAGTGGGCATCGTCCTGAGCCTTAGCCAGCAAGTCATCCAGGGCCTTGACGTTTACACGAGTAAACGCCTGTCCACGCTGACCTTCAAAACACTGTGCCAGCTGGGCAAAGCGTTCATAGCCGCCGGGCTTGAGCAGCGTCGTCGCCACCGTGACCGGCCAGATGCCGGCCTGGACGATATTCTTGATGTTGTGGGCATCAGCACCGCCACTGTAAGAAATACGCAGGCTGCCGTCAAAGGCTTCACTCAGCTTCTTGGCCACATTCATGGACAGGAAGAAGAGGGGCTTGCCGGACATATACATTTCCGTCCCCGGCAATTCATAGCGCGTAATGTCGACGGGGAAGGTATTGGTCAGTTTGACGCCGAACAACAGGCCTTCCGCTTTACCCGCTTCCTGCAGCCCCTTGAGCATGGGTACGGCATCACGGTACTGTAAATCAGCCTTGAAATGGCTGTCATCGAAGACCATATGGCCATAGCCCAGGTCATCCATGCATTTCCGGACGAAGTCATAGCCCAGTAAGGTCGGGTTGCATTTGACGAAGGTATTGAGGTGTTTTTCTTTCAGTAAATAGCGGGCAATCCGTTCGATTTCATCGGGCGGACAGCCGTGCATGGTCGAGACCGTGACAGAGTTGCAGATTTCTGCCGGAATGGCTTCGACGTCTTCCCGACGGAGTTTCTGGAAGCGGTCCAGATGGGCCAGGAGCCAGGCTTTACACTCGGCAAAGATGGCCGTATGGGATGCGTCTTTCAGATTTTCGATGAACGAATCGATTTTTGCCGTCTGTATCCCTGCCAGGTCGTAGCCGACGGACATGTTGAACTGCATCCCGTCCGGACTTCCTAAGCCGTATTCGACGGCCATGACGTGGACCAGGAACCAGGCCTTGACGTATTCTTCCAGGGCCTTGGGGACGGTCAGTTCCGTCGACCATTCGACATTGTAACATTCATCGTCGGCCTTGATGCAGGGTTTGGGAACAGGCAGGTCTTCGCCGTCGATTTTCTGGACCGTCTCAGTTCAAAGAAGCGCGCTCCCGCCGCATAGCCGGCAGCGATATTCTGGGCCAGCTGGGTATGGGGACCGGCAGCCGGGCCAAAGGGCATTTCCAGCGGTCTGTCAAAGATAGTATACGTCCGATTCGGGTCGGCCTGTAGGCGATGGTGGACGCCAAAGATCGTCCCTGACGGCGCTTCGGTCAGGACCCAGTTCATCAATTTTCCAAAGGGAATGGATGTCATGCGATCACTCATGATAGATTCCTCCTTATAAGTATCCATTAATGCGTCCGGCCAGGGTCGCTGCGCCTTCGCGGATTTTAGCCATCAGGGCTTCTTCATCGACACCGGTGAGCTGGCGGTTTTCCATGAGGACTTTGCCATTGGCAATAGTCGTGACGACATCGTGGCCGCTCATGCCGAATAAGATGTGACTGTTGATGTTTTCTTCATTCATCGGCGTCGGAGCAATGTAATCCATGACGATGACGTCGGCTGCAGCCCCTTCTGCCAATACGCCTAAGGGCTTCTTGAAATAGCGGTTGGCCATGGCTGCGTTGTTATAGAACAGCATCTGCGGTACTTCAGCCCAGGCGGCTGTAGCGTCGCAGAGATGGTGTTTGTGCAGGATATTGGCGACTTTATAGGACTCAATCATATCGTGCGTATAGCCATCGGTCCCCAAGCCGGTCAGGATACCGCGGTGGACCATGTCCATCGTCGGCGGGCAGCCACAGGCATTGCCCATGTTCGATTCCGGATTGTGGACGACCATGGTATCTGTCGCCTTGATGAGGTCCATTTCGTGGGGATTGACGTGGATGCAGTGACCGAGCAGGGTCTTGGGCCCTAAGATATTCCAGTCATAAAGGCGGTCGATAATGCGTTTACCGTGTTTCTTCAGGCAATCCTGCAAGTCTTCGATGCCTTCGGCGACGTGGATGTGGTAACCCACGCCGTCCGGTTTATGTTCGGCAGCCAGGGCCATCGTTTCGTCGCTGATGGTAAATTGGGCATGCATGCCATCATGCCGGCAATCATGTCCGTCGTGTCGGCCTGAGCGTGGCGGATCCAGGCTTCATTTTCCAGGACTGCCTGGCGGGCTTTGTCCTGACCGTCGCGGTCGGAGACTTCGTAGCACAGACACGAGCGGACGCCCAGTTCCTGCGCTGCCTGGCCGATGGCAAAGAGGCTGTCCTTGATTTCACCAAAACTGGCGTGATGGTCGAAGACCGTCGTCACGCCGTTCTTGATACATTCGACATACGTTTCCATAGCGCTCAAATAAGTCAGGTCGTTGGTCAAATGACGGTCGATATTCCACCACAGGCCGTCGAGGATGTCCAGGAAGCCCTTGGGCGCATAGCCGTCGATATTCATACCCCGGGCCATGGCGCTGTAAATATGCTCGTGAACGTTGATGAAAGCCGGCATGATGACACCGCTTTGGCATCGATAAAAGCGGCGTCCGGATAGGCCCGG
>ENA-OQED01000366-OQED01000366.1-human-gut-metagenome-genome-assembly--contig:-NODE-366-length-18201-cov-1.951643_pt1 | contig 18201 bp, 20 predicted proteins | sample MGYA00242790_ERZ504625 | MGnify/ENA primary metagenome ERZ504625 (study PRJEB26092, sample SAMD00036345) | human gut metagenome | host: Homo sapiens | study: EMG produced TPA metagenomics assembly of...
CTTCAAGGGAGGTTTATTAAAATCCTTTAAAGACTCATCGCTAAAGCTTTATCGAACCCCTGGTCTAACCAGGGGTTTTCTATATACAAAAAAGGCCCCGCGCTGCTGCGCGAGGTCTTTCCATGGCAATATACTGCTTTGACCGGTCACTGTGCCTGCGTTGTCACGACGCCGTAGAGCGTCGTATCGGCCTTTGTCTGGATGTAGAGCTCCGTGCCGGCCGGCAGGCGGACATCCTTGCCGTGCACGAAGGCACCGACCACGATGCCAACAGGACCGAGAACGGCGATGCCCGCGAGGCTTGCACCGGCGGCCATCGCGAGGCTCTTCATCTCTTTCTTGGCCGCTTCGCCGACGTGCGTGTCGACGTAAGTGCCATCAATCGACTTCGTCTTGTTGAAGTCGATGTTGACCTCTGCATTGCGGCCGAAGTTGCGCGCCTGCTTGACCTTCGTCACCGTGCCCTCGCCCGGCAGCCCCTTGGCGAAGACGAGCTTGCCGTTGACGATGACATCGTCCGCGACCTTGTAGCGGATCGTGTCGCCAACCTTGAGGTTATCTGAATCGACCGGCGTGACGAGCGCAATCTTGACGAGCGTATCAGCCGGCACGCGCACCTGATCGAGCGGCAGGACGGCCGTGCCGAACGATGCCTTCGAGAGCGCCATGAGGCGCTGCTTATACGTGCCCGTCCCCGTCTTGCCCATCATGCTCATCTCGAGGTCCGCCATGCGGGAATCGACAGGCTCCATGCTGACCTCGTGGCCGATATTCCACTCGACGGCATTGAGGTCGGCGAGCAGCGACGGCTTCGTGCTGTTCGTGTAGACTTCGTCGTAGATAGCGTTGACGCGCGCCATCATGCTGCCGCTGCGGTGCGAGCCGTCGTAGTCCTTCTCGATCTTGTTGATGCGGTCGACGAGCGCGCCCGTCTGGATGGTACCGTATGTGTCCTTCTCGATCGCGCCGAGTTTGTCCTGGACCGTCTCCGGTGTCGCGGCCGCCGTGATGCCCATCGACGAGACGAAGAATACAGCGCTCATGACGGCGCTGACGAGCTTGCGGAATTTCATATATCGTTCCCCCTTGACCCGTATTGTCGGGATTCTCCCGGCATTCTGTCTTTGAATGTTGCCTATGTCTATTATTTTGGCATAGATCCTTGGAAATAGCAAGGAAAGCCGCTCATCCTTTTTGGTGGGCGCCCTCGGCCTGCGATTCCTCGTAGAGGCTGACCTTCGTCTCGACGTCATGGTAGCCGGCGCTCCGGATGGATCATGATGTCGAACGTGCCAAGCTCCTTGCGGATGAGCTGCTCGAGTTCATCGCAGATTGCGTGGACCTGTGAGAGATGCATGTTCCCGTCGAACAGCACGTGCACGTCCAGGAGCTTGTAGGAGCCCGAACGGCGCGTCCTGAGGCAGTGGCAGCCCTTGACTTCGGGCACGCTCTCGATGATTTTGCGGATGCGCTGCTCCTCTGCCTCCGGCAGGCTCGCATCCGTCAGCTGCATCGTCGAATCGACAATCATGCGCCAGCCCGCGCGGAAGATGATGCCGGCGACGAAGATGGCGATGACCGGATCGAGCCAGGCCCAGCCCGTGACCTGCATGAGCACGAGGCCCGTCAGGACGCCGACGGACGTCCAGATGTCCGCGCGCAGGTGTAGACCGTCGGCCTCGAGTGCCTGCGAGCCCGTCTTCTTCGCCACGACAATGAGGCGGTGCGAGACGAAGAAGTTGATGACGATCGAGATGACCATGATCGCGATGCCGTAACTCAAGAACTCCGGCACGGCCGACGCATGGAACTTGTCCACGGCCTCGTAGACGATGCCGAGCGCGGCCGCCACGATGAGCACAGCCTCGACAGCTGCCGAAAGGTTCTCGTATTTGCCGTGGCCATAGTCGTGCTCCACGTCAGGCGGCGTCACCGACTTGCGCACGGCCCAGAAGGCGATGAGCGCGGCGATGAGGTCGACGCCTGAATGGAGCGCCTCCGAGATCAGGCTGACCGCGCCGACGTAGATGCCGACGATGAGTTTGAGGACGACGAGCGTCGTATTCGAGATGATGGACAAGTAAGCTGTCCGCTGCTTCAAAGCAGCATTCCTTGACATGAATATGCCCCCTAAAAAAATCGTTGTGGTATTCCGAGAAAAAGCTGGACAAAGCAGATCTGCCCCGCTATAATGAGTCTGTCGAGCGATCGACATACTCAAAAGCACTTATATTTCATATGTTTTCTTGCTTTTGGACGCGCGAGCGTCTTTTTTTTTTGCCGTTTTTGCAGAAAGAGCCTGCCCCCTGAGGGGCAAGCTCTTTTTATTTCCCTGTCATTCACTGCCTGAAGCATTCGCTGTCATGACGAACTGCACGATCTCATTCATCGGGGAGGTCACGAGGTAGGGCCTCGCTGGCTCTGCCTGGTCGCTCGACTGGAGGACGTCCTTCGTGTCGTAGCGCTGCACCTCCGAGGCGAAGATCTGATATGTCCTCTTCGCGGGGTCGAACTGCATCAGGTAGATGTAGCGGCGGTTGAGGTCGGCCCGTATGACGGCGACGCGCGCCGTCCAGAGCGTCTTCTGCACGTCGTTCTCTACGACTGATCCGAGGAGATCGAATCCGTGTCGACGTAATACCCCGTCGAGCCGTTCGCATCGACAAACTGCATGTTCTCGGCGTAGGCGCGGCTCATGAGCACCATCAGGCAGACGGCCAGCAGACAACCGATCTTGCGGATTCCCATCCCTTCATCGTCCTTTCTTCATCCCCATCACGGAGGCCTCTTGCAAGCAGGATTCACTATCTTTCTTATTATAGGAAAATCCGCCTGCATCGTCAAGCACTCTGGATTGCGTCAGCAGATGCGCGGCACAAGGTTGCCGAGCGGCATGTCGACGATGCGGATACCGCCGATGGCCGTGCGCAGGCCGACCTGGCCCGGCGCCTCGGCCGTGACCTCGCCGATGAGGCAGGCGTCCTTGCCATAGGGGTTCTCGCGCATGACGGCGAGGACCTCATCGGCCTCCTCCGCCGACACGAAGGCGATGCATTTGCCCTCGTTGGCGAGGTAGAGCGGATCAAAGCCCAGGATGTCGCAGACACCGCGGACCTCCTCGCGGATGGGCAGCGCGTCCTCGTCGATGAGGACGCCGCAGTGCGAGGCCTCAGCGATCTCGTTGAGCACGGCCGCCACGCCGCCGCGCGTCGGATCGCGCAGCACGGCGATGTCCGGCGCGGCTTCGAGCATGGCGCGCGTCAGCGAATTCAAGGGCGCGCAGTCCGTCTTGATGGTATCCGGCAGCTCGAGGCCGTGACGGCCGGCGAGCACTGTCGCCGCGTGGTCGCCGATGAAGCCGGAGAGCAGGACCTTCATGCCGGGCTTCACGTGATGCGGCGAGATGGAAGTGCCCGGGATGATGTCGCCGATGCCGGCCGTGTTGATGAAGATGCCGTCGGCCTTGCCGCGCTCGACGACCTTCGTGTCACCCGTGACAATCGCAACGCCGGCCTCCTCGGCCATCTCGCGCATCGTGTGCGCTATCCTGCGCAGGTCCTCGATGAGGAAGCCCTCCTCGAGGATCATGCCGACCGAGATGTAGCGCGGCACAGCGCCCGTCATCGAGAGGTCGTTGACCGTGCCGCAGATGGCCAGCTTGCCGATATTGCCGCCGTTGAAGAACAGCGGCTGCACAACGTAAGAATCCGTCGTGAAGGCGACCTTGCCGCTCATCGCCACGGTCGCGCCATCGTGCAGTTCATTGAGGTACGGGTTTGAGAACTCCGGCAGGATGACCTCCTGCATGAGTTCCTGACTCATTTTGCCACCGGCGCCGTGCGCCATCGTAATGCGTTCATCTGCCATATGAAAATCTCCCCTGACCGTATTTATACCAAGCAGCGCAGACACCCTCGACCGATACCATGCAGGGGCCGATGGCGTGCGTCGGCACGCATGCCTTGCCGAAGAGCGGGCATTCCTTCGGCGTCACGATGCCGCGCAGCACCTCGCCGCAGCGGCAGCCCGGCTTGTTCTTGCCCATCGGCACGTCGAGCGGCAGCAGCCGCTCGATGTCGTAATCTTTGAAGGCCTCGCGCATGCGCAGGCCTGACAGCGGGATGACACCGATGCCGCGCCAGGCCGCGTCAGCCGGCTCGTAGACGAGGTCCGTCGCGTGCTTGGCGGCGGGGCTGCCACCCGCGTGCACGACACTGCCGTACTCGTTCTCGATGCGCGCCGCGCCCTCCGTCACCTGCTTCATCAGGCGGTAGAGCGAGCGCAGGATCTGCAGCGGCTCGAAGCCCGTGACAACGCCCGGCATGTGATATTCCTCGGTGAGGAACTGGAAGACCTCCGTGCCCGTGATGACGGAAACGTGACCCGGAAGGATGAAGCCGTCTACGCGGACATCGGGGTCATCGAGCAGCGCACGCAGTGCCGGCGGCACGAGCTTCTGGGCTGACAACATGTAGAGGTTGCCGATGCCCTGCTGCTTGGCAGCCAGCACCGTCGCAGCAGCTGTCGGCGCCGTCGTCTCGAAGCCGACGGCGAGGAAGATGACTTTCTTTTCGGGATTGTCCTTCGCCACCTGGATACTGTCGAGCGGCGAGTAGACGATGCGGATGTCCGCTCCCTCTGCCTTGGCCTCCATGAGGCTCGACTTCGAGCCCGGCACCTTGAGCATGTCGCCGAACGTCGTGATGATGGTATCCGAGCGCTTGGCGTAGGCGATGGCCTTGTCCATGTAGTCATCCGGCGTCACGCAGACGGGGCAGCCAGGGCCCGAGACGAGCTCGACATTCTCAGGGAGCATCTGGCGCAGGCCCGCGCGGAAGATCGCTACCGTGTGCGTGCCGCAGACTTCCATGAAGCGCAGCTTGTGATCTGCGCCCTCAGCCATGCGGCCGATCTCTGCGACGAGGCGCTTGGCGAGCTCGCGCTCTTCTTCTTTCGTCATAGCTGTCATATCTCCGTGCCACCTGCTTCTTCTGCGATGCCGGTGATCGTGCGCGGCGCGCCGTTCATCTCGGCGAGCAGTGCGTTCGTCTCGGCGACTTCTTCTTCCGTGACCTTCTGGATGGCAAAGCCGGCATGCACGAGCACATAGTCGCCGACCTGCGTCTCCGGCAGCAGCATCAGGCTGATATCGCGCGTCACGCCCGAGATATCCACCTTGCCCACTGCGTCATGGATCTCCTTCACCTTAGCAGGAACTGCCAAACACATATCGTTACCTCCATCTCATTTCATCTCTTCGCGGACACATTCCTCGGCGACGACACCGTAGTCGAGCGAGCGGCCCGCTTCTTTCTCGTTCGCCTCGATGCCCCACTCCTTGAGCACATCGATGGCCTCCTGCGCGATGAGGCGGCAGGAGTTTTTTCATCTCAGGGCTGAGCTCCACGCCCGCCTCGAGGTCATACGGCTGTGCGCCGAGCACGACGACCTCCGGGATCTTGCGGCCCGTGACCGTCAGGAGCGCGAGGACGTCCTGGATACCGACCTCATGCGCGCTGAGCTTGTCCTGGAAGTGCGCCATGATATCGTCGTTGTGGAAGTGGAAGCGCGTGCCGGGCGCCTGCCCGCCGTTTATGGAGTCGATGACGAGCAGCTTCTTCGTGCCCGTCACGTACTGCGTGAGCTCGATGCCGAGCGTGCCGCCGTCGATGACCTGCACCGACTCGGGGAAGTCGTAGTGCGCATCGAGGTATTCTGCGACGCGCACGCCGAAGCCCTCGTCGCGCAGGATGACATTGCCGACGCCGAGGATCGTGACCTCAGCCGGATGGAGCACATCATCCATGCGCGGGTCCACCGCGCTGTCATTGCCAAATACATCTGCCATGTCATTTCCCCTTCTTCTGCTTCGCCGCGACGCGGTCCATCAGCCACTGGCACCAGGCATCGAGTCCCTGGTCCTTCGTGCACGAGACCTCGATGACATCCATGCCGGGATGGAGCGTCGTGATATCCTCTTTCGCCGCCGCCATGTCAAAGTTGCAGTACGGCAGGAGGTCCGCCTTATTGAGCAGCGCGATGGCCGACTCCTTGAAGATCAGCGGGTACTTCATCGGCTTGTCGTCGCCCTCCGTGATGGAGAGCACGACACCCTTGTCATCCTCGCCGACGGCGAACTCCGCCGGGCAGACGAGGTTGCCGACGTTCTCGACGACGAGCAGGTCAAGGTCATCGAGGTCGAGCTTCTGCGCGACCTTCTGGACCATCGGCGCGTCGAGGTGGCAGCCGCCAGCCGTGTTGATCTGGATGACCGGCACGCCGTGCTTCTCGATGCGGTCCGCATCCTTACTCGTGAAGAGATCGCCCTCGATGACAGCCATCTTGAGCTTGTCCTTGAGCTTCTCCATCGTCTTCTCGAGCACGGACGTCTTGCCGGCGCCCGGCGAGCCCATGAGGTTGATGACGTACACATTCTTCTCCGCAAACAGCGCCTGGTTCTCAGCCGCCACGCGGTCATTCTCACCTAAGATATTCTTCATGACCTGGATCTCAGCCATTCAATCCACCTCCAGATATTCTACCTGCATCTCGCGTCCCGATACGATCTTGAGGACGCCGTCCTTGCACTCCGGGCACCAGAAATCGTAGTGCTCGATGCGGAAGTCCTTCCCGCACTTCGTGCAGCGGCCGACGAGCGGCACGTGCTTGACCTTGATCTCGGCCCCCTCCGCGAGCGTCCCCTTCGCAATCATATCGAACGAGAACGTCAGAGAGTCGACGACGACGCCCGACATATCCCCGATCAAGAGGCCGATCTCGCGGATGCACTTCGCATCGTTCTGCTTTGCGTAGTCGAGAGCAATGTCGAGCACTCCCTCGGCAATCGCCATTTCATGCATGATACTCCTCCATCAAAAAACGCCTTCCCCGCCATCTTACCTGACAGCCGGGAAGGCGTTCCATCAAATCACCGGTCGATTATAACGCGGCTTCGAGATTACGTGCCTGCAGGACACCGAGGATGTCCATGAGCTTCGTCTTTGCGGGACTGTAATCCACCGTCGTCTCACCGTCATGCGCATGGATGTGGACGAAGAGCACGCCCGGCAGGCCGAGCAGCGCCTTCTCTACTTCCTTCGCACTCTCTTCTGTATAGCCTTTGACTGTGAACTGGAGACGCGTATTGCCGTTCGTCTCGCCGCAGCCACATTCTTTACACATTGCTACAGTACTCCTTTGTCAATCCTTCTTCTTGGGCTTCGGGCCCTCTTCATTGATCTCCGGGGCATCGAGCGGTACGTGCTCGAGGAACTTCACGCCGGAGAACATCGAGGATGCCTCGCCCTCTGCTTCCATGAGGTCTGCGCGCAGGACCATGTAGACATGGCCGATGGCGAAGACGATGATGAGCCAGGCAACGATGTGGTGCACCCAGTGCGTGACCATCTCGCCGCCGAGCACGACATTGACCCAGCCAAAGAGCATGCCGCCGATGTTGTTTGGCTCCGTCATGTAGTACATGGCAAATCCCGTGAGGATCTCGATGAGGACCATCACGTAGAGGCCGACGTACGACGTGCGTGCCAGCGGGTTGCGCAGGTACGGGTCGTGGCCCGGCTTCAGCAGCATGTAGTGCAGGGCGACGTCAATCGTATCGCGGTAGAAGTGGCCCTTCCAGACGCGCGGGAAGAGACGGTCACCCGGATAGCGGATGTAGCCGTAGATGCGCAGGATGAACGCTGCGCAGAACGTAAAGGCCGCGATGAAGTGTATATTCCTTACCCAGTCCATGGACATGGATGTGTACGTCGGCTCAATGCCCATCACAGTCACCGGCTTCGTGATCAGAAGGCCAGTGATGAACAGCGTGACGATTGACAGCACCATGATCCAATGGAAGATCCGCAGAAACGGACTGAACAGGTAGTAGACTTTCCGTTTTTCTTCTTTCATTCTACTATTCCTTTCCTTTCCACCAGGACCCCGGCTCACTTCTCAACACGCGTGCCAGAGTACGGGTCCGTCGTGATGACATTGATCTTCTCGCCCTTCGCATTGAACATGTGCGTAGCGCAGGCCATGCACGGGTCAAAGGAGCGGACAACCTTGACGATCTCAAGCGGCTTGTCTGCGATCTTGACCTGCGTGTCCATCATGGCCTTCTCGTAAGCGCCGTGGCCAGCTTCGTCGTCGCGCGGGCATGCATTCCAGGTCGTCGGGACGACAGCCTGATAGTTGTCCGTCTTGCCGTCCTTAATGACGATGTAATGGGAGAGCGCACCACGCGGAGCCTCGTAGAGGCCGACGCCCTTAGCCGTCTTCGGCCACGTCGACGGATCCCACTTCTCCATGTTGGCCGTCTTCGTGTCGCCCGACTTAATGTTGGCGATGAGCTTGTCGAAGAAGAACTTGTTGATCTCTGCATTGAGCTGGCAGTCGAGACCGCGGGCAGCCGTGCGGCCGACCATCGTCGGGAGCCAGACCTCCGGTGCGAGGCCGAGGACCTTCGATACGGCGTCGATCTGATCGAGCATCATCTTCTCAGCCCAGGTCGGCTCGCCGAGCATGCCCTTCTTGGCCTTCGTGTAGATGATGATGTAGCGGGCCAGAGGACCGACCTCGCAGAGCTTGCCGCGCCATTTCGGCGTCTTGAGCCAGGAGTACTTGCCCTGCTCGTTGAGTGCCTTCCAGTCCGTCGGCGTGCCTTCCTTCGGTGCCGTGAACTTCGGTGCCGTCACGCCGTCCCACGGGTTGCGGTCGTGCTCGCCGTCTGCCGGGTACTCGTACCACGAATGCTCGACGCCTTCCGTGAAGACTTCCGGCTGCGTGAGATCTTCTGCGTCGATCTCATAGACCTTCGCTGCATCAATGCCCTTGCCGAAGTCCTCGACAACGCCGTTCGTGCGGATCAGCAGGTTCTTGAAGAAGTCGCCGTTCGCCGTGCCGGAGAACGGCTCGATCGGATAGGAGCCGTAACCGAGCACGCGCTCCTTGGCGAGTCCGCCGCCGTCGACGCGGCCAGCCTTGACGTAGGCGGCGCCGATTGCGAGGACATCGGGGATGTAGAAGTTGTTGACGAGCGTGCGACCGAGGTTGATGGCGCGGTCGACGATGCCGAGGCGGGCCGTGTTGACCGGCGAGTTGCCATCCTCGAGCGAGATGGAGCAAGGCATGCCGCCGACGCAGTAATGCGGATGCGGGTTCTTGCCGCCGAAGATGACCTGCGGCGTGACAAGATCGCGGTGCTTGTCGAGCATCTCGAGGTAATGTGCGATCGCCATGAGATGAACCTCAGGCGGCAGCAGCTTGTAATCCGGATGATCCCACCAGTTGGCCGAGAAGATGCCGAGCTGGCCGCTCTCGACGATGGCCTGGACCTTGTTCTTGATCTCCGCGAAGTACTGCGGCGTAGCAGCCGGGAAAGCGTGGTCGTACGCTTCCGTCACCGAGGTGCCCGGTGCGCTGAACGGCAGCTTGTAAGCATTGAGCGCTGCGACCTGCAGGTTGGCCGTCGCGACAGGGTCAGCGGCGAGCGCCTCGACCGGGCTGACCCAGTCGAGTGCATGCAGGTGGTAGAAGTGGACGATGTGGTCCTGTACCGTCAGCGTCGCAGCCATGATGTTGCGGATGTAGTTGGCGTTCTTCGGGATCTTGATGCCGAGCGCATCCTCGACAGCGCGCAGGGCGCCCAGGGCGTGTGCACTCGTGCAGACGCCGCAGATGCGCTGGATGTATGCCCAGGCATCGCGCGGGTCGCGGTCCTTCATGACAAGCTCGAGGCCGCGCCATGCCGTACCAGACGAAAGCGCATCTGTTACCTTGCCCGAACCTTCATCGACCTGCACCTCAACGCGCAGATGGCCTTCAATTCTTGTGATTGGATCTACTACTACGTGTTTCATTTATTCACCTGCTCCCCGTTCTCTTCTTCCATAGCTGCATCGCGTTTCTTCTTCTGGATGACGCTGGCTGCGCCGTGTGCTGCGACACCGACAGCCGTGACGCCGGCGATAGCTGCGCCAATCTTATCGACGTCGCCGATCGGCTGGCCGAACTTCGGCAGGCGCTCGCTCATCTTACCTTCATCCCAGAAATGCGCATTCGAGCAGCCGATGCACGGTGCACCGGACTGGATCGGATAGCTCATGCCCTGGAACCAGCGCATGTTGCCGCAGGAGTTGTACGTCTCCGGGCCGCGGCAGCCGAGCTTGTAGAGGCACCAGCCTGCCTTCGAGCCTTCATCGTCGTAGCTCTCAGCGAACATGCCGGCATCGAAGAACGGACGGCGGTAGCACGTATCATGGATGCGATTGCCGTAAAACTGCTTCGGACGACCCTCGCCATCGAGCGGCGGTACCGTGCCGAAGAGAGCGACGTGCATGATGACACCCGTCATGACTTCCGGGATTGGCGGGCAGCCCGGCACATTGACGACCGGCGTCTTGCCCGTGAAGTTTGTGATGCCCGAAGAACCCGTCGGGTTCGGGTTGGCGGCCTGGATGCCGCCCGAAACAGCGCAGGTGCCGTAAGCGATGACAGCTGCGGCATTCTCAGCAGCGCGCTGCAGCGTATGCGTGAACGGATGGCCGCCGCTCATGCAGTAGACGCCGTTGTCCTTCGTGCAGGCAGCGCCTTCGACGGCCAGGATGTACTGGCCCTTGTACTTCTGGATGGTTTCCTCGAGATGGGCCTCGAACGGCTCGCCGCTGGCAGCGGAAAGCAGATGATCGTATTCGAGTGCGACCTGGCTCAAGATGACATCCGAAGCGTACGGAGAACCGGAACGGATGAAGGACTCATCGCAGCCCGTGCATTCGTGTCCATGGATCCAGATGACGACTGGAAGCGGCTTCTTCTCGGCAGCCTCGACGACCTTCTCGAGCTTGTCCGTGCTCAGGCCCATCAGAGACGTCAGTGCAACGCAGCCCCTTGACGAAGCTGCGGCGGCTCATGCCTTTTCTGAGATATACATCCCACATACTCTCCCGTTTGTCCACTTTGTTACCTCCTCATGTAATCCTTGCGGATTGTGTGCGACTCCTTTGGCAACGGCGGCTCGTTTCCGTTACAGGCAGAAGGCAGACGCGTTATTGTGGCTTCTCATTTCATTATACGCTGAATAGAGTAAAATATCTATATCTATTCTCCTATCAATCATTATAAATTTTATTGATGATTGGAATACAATAGATTGAATAAATAAAGAAATAAATAGAGGTTATCCAACGTATAATTACTGGGTCGACTACGTTTTTGTTCGCTGTAAAAAGGCAGATTTCCTGCTGTTTATTCTTGATTCTTCCGCCTTTACCATTCCTTTTCAGAATCGATGTGATATATATTTCGAATCATCATAAAAAAAACTTGAAATATGGAATAAAAACGCGCTATACTGAAATACGTCTTGGGGACGTAGCTCAGCTGGGAGAGCGTTCGGTTCGCATCCGAGAGGTCGAGGGTTCAATCCCCTTCGTCTCCACCAAGTAGAATATCGAGCAGGCATATGCCTGCTTTTTTTGTGCCCTGCATTATATGTAACTATTGACTTTACAATTAGCACGTGCTATGCTTGACTCAGTAAGGATTTGACAGAACCTTTTAGCATTTACCATTCAGAAAGGATGATCATCATGACGAAGGAAGAAGTATTGCAGCATGTACAGGGCGTCATCGACGCGCCGAGCGCCTACGCAGGTCTCAAGGAAGTCGCCAAGGACTACCTCGCTTCTGTCGGCAAGGCAGACGAGAAGGAAAAGGCAGAGAAGCTCATCGCCGCCCTGAACGAATGCGTCGAGAGCATCGACGACGTCCTACCGTTCTTCGCCTCCGACAAGGCAAAAGAGCTCTTCGGAGAGGAGCAGGCCGCAGCCATGCTCAAGAAAGCCCAGGAAGTCAAGGCCGCCGGCGGCGACACCTGCTTCTGCCCGGCCTGCACCAACGGCAAATTCGTCCTCGACCATCAGGATTTGCTGCTGAAGTAATTTGAAGTCAGGAGTTATTTAAGGGGAAGCGCAACGAAGAAGGGTGTGGGGTTACATCGTTCAAGGGGAGGCGGCATGTATTTCGGCTTCGTCGCTCCGTTGAATGCGCCCCACAACTTCACATGCAAAAAGCTGCTGCACCATCGGGTGCAGCAGCTTTTTTATGCTTATTATGAGTTTGTCAGTCCTTGAAGACGCTCATGTCGAGGCTCGTGAAGCCCTGGAGGAATTCCTGGACTTTTGCGGCGATCTCGGCGACGCCGCCCTTCTTGCGGCTCTCGATGTTGAGCGGCATCTGCGGGTCGTGCAGGCTCATGCGCAGCAGGGCCCAGCCATTCGGGAAGACGAGGCGCACGCCTTCGTACGACGGCTTGGCCGCGCGGATGCCGGCCTCGGCGGCGCGCTGCTCGAAGGCTTTGAGCACGTTCTCACCGTAGCTGCGGAAGTCGTCCTCGCCCATGATCTTCATGCGGTACTCGCGGCTCTCGACGGGCTCGCCGAGCTTCTTGACGAGGTCTGCGAGATGGCGTCCCTGTGCCTTGGCCTTGGCGGCGGCAATCAGGAGCTTGACGGCCAGGTAGGCGCCGTCATCGAGGTAGTAGTTCTCGGAGAGGGCGCCGTGGCCGCTCGTCTCGATGGCCAGCGGCGAGACGTTGCCTTCCTTGTTAAGGCGGATGCACTCGTCGATGACGTTCTTGTAGCCGCGCTTGAAGCGCAGATGGCGCAGGCCGAGCTCGCCCTGCAGGAATTCGGTGAGCTCGTCGCTCGTGACAGAGTCCGTGACGATCGTGCTGCCCGGATAGTCCGGCGCGAGGATAGCGGCCATCATGGCGATCAGGGCATTGCGGCTGATCTCCTTGCCGTTCTTGAGGACGGCGCTCATGCGGTCGACATCCGTGTCGAAGATCAGGCCGAGGTCGGCATGGCTGTCGAGCACGGCCTTGCGGATGGCGGCCATGGCCTGCTTGTTCTCCGGGTTCGGGATGTGGTTCGGGAAGTGGCCATCCGGCTCGAGGAAGACGCTGCCCGACGTGTCAGCACCGAGACGGCCGAGCACCTGCGTCGCGAAGAAGCCGCCCGCGCCGTTGCCGGCATCGACGACGACGTGCATTCCCTTGAGCGGCGTGTCGCCCATGTTGAGCGCCGCGCGGATTTTCTTGCGCAGGTGGTGGCAGTAGCGGTCGATGAGGTTGTACTTCTGGACCTTAGAAAGGTCGCCCTTGACCTCTGGATTGCGCGCTGCCGCCTCGAGGATGGCGATGACGTCCTCATGCTCGACGCCGCCGTCCTTCGTGAAGAACTTGAGGCCGTTGCGGTTGTAAGGCAGGTGGCTGGCCGTGATCATGATGGAGCCGTCCATCTTCGTCTCGGGGAAGACAATGGACATGAACATCGACGGCGTCGACGCAAGGCCGCAGTCGACCGTCACGACGCCCGCATACGTCAGCGCCTCGAGCACGGCTTCCTTGAGCATCGGCGCAGAAAGGCGTGAGTCGTGACCGACCGCAACGCGCAGGTCCTTGACCTTCTTGCCCGTCTTCTGTGCGAGGAAATCGAGGAAACCGCTCGTGATGCGGTTGGCGGCCTCGGCATTGAGCGTCACCGGCTCGTCGGCCACGCCCTCTATAGAAACACCGCGCACATCGCTGCCATTGGCGAGCTTGAGCAGATTCTTTTCGGATATCGGCATATGATTACCCCCTTGCAAGATTCATTCTTGCTGTTTTCATGTTATTGCTACTTCTCTCTATTCCATAGCCACTCCACAAAATCCTGCTTGCAAAAGGAGAAAGACCGACAGCAAAAAGAGGCCATCACCCATGGTGATGGCCTCTTTTTCATGCTTGAGAGCCAATCAGCCCTTCTTGCTGCCGAGCACGATCTTGGAGAAGATCGCGAGCGACGCAGCGAAGACGGCCAGACCGAGGTATTCGGCCGTGCCGGCGAAGTCCTTGCCGACGATGGCCAGCGGCGCTTCCGAGCCGCCGTTCGTGACGGACGCGACGATGACACCGGCGAGCACGACACCGACGATAGACTCGCCGACGATGAGGCCCGAGGCGAACAAGGTGCCGCGGCGGAATCCAGCCTTTGCCTCTTCCTCACCGTGCTTCTCCTTCATGTGCTTGCGCAGGAAGTAGCCGAGAATGGCGCCGACGACGAGCGGCGTCTGCACGGAAGGCGGCAGGTAGATGCCCATGCCGACGGCGAGCGGCGGCAGGCAGAGGTTGCGCGTCGTGCGCTTGAGCAGCTGGTCGACGACAACGAGGATGACGCCGAGGCCGAGGCCCATGTAGATGTACTCCCAAGCCAGCGTACTCGAGAAGATGCCCTGTGCGATTGTCGTCATCAGGCTGCCTGCGGAGCGGCGAGTGCCTGCGACGGGTCCATGTCAGGACGCGGCAGGGCGCCCGGGAAGCCGTACGCCTCGTAGAGCAGATTGAGGACCGGCGCGATGACGAGCGCACCAACGACACAGCCGAGCAGCAGGGCGACCTGCTGGCGCCACGGCGTAGCGCCGACGAGATAGCCTGTCTTGAGGTCCTGCATGTTGTCGTTCGAGATGCAGGCAATCGCCATGATGATGGATGTCGTGAAGATGGCCGTAGCCGTCGCGAACTTCTCACCGCCCGGCATGGAGAAGATGCCGAAGGACGAGCAGAGCGCGTACATGACGAGCGAGGCCACGATGATGGCGAGGATGCCGATGCCCGAGATCGGGCTCGAGCTCGTGCCGACGAGGCCGGCCATGTAGGCGCAGGCAGCGGCCACGAAGAAGCCCATGAGGATGGCAACGCCGACGCCGACGAGTGTGAACGTCAGGTTCTCCGAAACCGGCAGGCCCTCCGGGCTGACAAATGCGTAGAAGATGCCCAAGAGACCCATGACCGTCACACTGAAGACCATTGCGATGCTCTGGACGCTCATATCGATGTCCATGCGATGCTTGCCCTTATCCGAGTCCGGCGCATGCATGGCAGCCAGCGACTCCTTGACACCGTCGACGACCGGCTTCGCGAGCATGATGAGCGTCCAGACGGCCGCAACGCCCATGGCGCCGGCACCGATGAGACGGACGCGCTCCTGGTAGACCGTGCCCGCAAACTTCTGCATCGTCATGCCGTCCGGAAGCGCCCCTGTGATCGTGTAGTACGGCACAAAGCCGGCCCAGGCAATAAGGATGCCGACGAGCATCGAGAGGCCCGCCGCAATGCCGATGAGGTAGCCAGCGCCGACGAGTGCCGTTGAGTAACCGAGCGGCAGCTGCGTCATGCCGCGGCCGACCGGTATCCAGAGCGAGAGCTCCGAGCCGAGCACCTGCAGGGCATTCGTGCAGAAGGCGATGACACCGGCGAGCACGCCGCCCGCGCCGATCTCCTTGATGCCCGAACCGCCCTTCGACTCCTTGGCCGACTTTTCGTGGCTGCCGACCTTGAGGATCTCAGCCGCTGCGACGCCCTCCGGGTAGGCGAGGTCGCTGTGCACGACCATCGCGCGGCGCAGCGGAATCGTGAAGAGCACGCCGAGACAGCCGCCGCAGGCCGAGACGAGCAATGTCTGCCAGAACTCGAAGCCCTGCCAGTAGCCGATCATCAGCATGCCCGGGATGATGAAGATGATGGCAGACAGCGTGCCAGCGGCCGATGCCTGCGTCTGCACCATGTTGTTCTCGAGGATGTTCGAGTTCTTGGCCATCTTGAGCACAGCCATCGAGATGACAGCTGCCGGGATGGCCGACGAGAAGGTCAGTCCGACCTTGAGTCCGAGGTAGACGTTCGATGCCGTGAAGATGACCGTCAAGAGGGCACCGAGCAACATGCCGCGGACCGTGAGCTCCGGCAGCCGCAATTCGTGCCGCATGAACTCATTTTCTTCCTGTTTCATTGTGAATAGCTCCTTATCCGGAACGAGTCCGGTAATTATGTTTGTACGTCTAGGGCGCACAAACACAAAATCTATTATATCATAATATTTGACAATGTAAATCAAATTTTCTGATGACAGGAATGTATTCAATGTACAAGTACCGAGAGGATCGTGTAGAGGCAGGTGATGTAGAGCAGGACAAAGATCAGCCGGCGGATGAGCGCCTTGGGCACGTAGGCGAAGATGGCGTGGCCGATGAGGATGCCCAGCACGAGCGCCGGCAGCAGGTAGATGCACTCGCCGAGGGCCGGCGCAATCGGCAAGCCGCCGAGCTCATAGCTCGTTAGGGAAGTCACATTGCAGAGGAAGAAGAATACGAAGCAGGTCGCCCGCATGACCTCGACGGTCATCCTGCTGTGGGCCAGATAGATGAGGAACGGCGGACCGCCCATGCCGGCCGTGATGGATGTGAAACCCGAGAAGATGCCCGTGATCCACGAGTTGCGCGGGCGCTCGCGGATGCGCAGGTGCAAGGCCTGCATCGTGCCGAGCGAGAAGAGCACGATGGCGCTGATGAAGACCTTGAGCATCGCGCTCGAGGCGTGGTCGAAGGCCCAGAAGCCGAGCGGCTGACCGCAGAGCACGCCGAGGTAGAGCCAGAAGACAAGCCTGAGGTTCGCTGTGCGCAGCGCAAAGAGTCCCTGGCAGAAATTGGCGCAGCAGGCCAGGAGCAGCATGATCGGCACGGTGAGCTTCGGATCGTAGAAGATCATCAGCAGTGGAGCCGCCACGATGACAAGGCCAAAACCTGTGATAGACTGCAGGACGGCCGAGAAGAAGATGACAAAGGCCGGTGCCAGATGAGCCTCGAGGCCCACGAGATAAGCGGTCAGCATGTAGATTCCCCCTTTTCTCTCTATCATAGCACCACATGGCTGAGCCGGTCACGCAAAAAAGCCCTGCTCCCCGAATAGCGGGAAACAGGGCGCATGGCGCTTGTCAGTCGCCGAAGAATTCGTTCTCTGCGGCGATGCAGAGCATGTGGTAAACCGGCAGGTGGAGTTCCTGGATGCGGAACGTCTCATCGTCCGGCACACAGATCGTGATGTCCGCGAGGCCGCGGCTCTTGATCTTGCCGCCCGTCTTGCCCGTCAGAGCAATCGTGCGGACGCCCTTGACCTTGGCCATCTGCAGGGCGTAGATGACGTTCGTCGAGTTGCCGGAAGTCGAGATGGCGAGCAGGACATCGCCCGCATCGCCCATGCCCAGGAGCTGCTGCGCGAAGGAGAGGTCCGGGGCCTGGTCGTTGGCAAAGGCCGTGTTGAGCGCGACCTGGTTGACCATCGAGAGCGCAGGCAGCGTCCCCTGCAGGTTCTCCATGAAGTAGTCCGCCTCTTCCGGGCAAACGGCACGCATCTTCGCTTCCATATCGGGGCCGAGCTTGCGCGGCAGCAGGAAGCCTTTCATGAGCTCACCGACGATGTGCTCGGCATCCGAGGCGCTGCCGCCGTTGCCGCAGGCGATGAGCTTATGGCCGCCTGCATAGCTCTCACAGATGGCCTTGACGGCCTCGATGAGGTCATCGCGGCAAACGGAGAGGGCAGGATAACGTGCGATGAGGTCATCGACCTTCGCAAGTGTGGATGTTTTTGGCATGAGATACACTTCTTTCTATGCGTAGGAACGATATATCAGCGATTGCGGTAACGATCAGCCGTGGACTTCGGCTCGTAATCGTTGCCGCGCGGCTTGATATCTTGGATTGGCGTGCGCATCTGCTGGCCGTCCATCGGCTGCTGGCGCATCTCGAGGTCCTGGCGGTAATCGCGCGAGCTGCTGGCGCTCGTCTTATTGCCGCGGAACTTGTTCCAGAGCCAGCGCACTGCCATGATGGCGACGACAATCAGCAGGCCGTTCATCAAGAGGCCCAGGATGTCGGCGAACATGCCGCTGCCCATGCCGAAGAGGTGCGAGAGCATCGAGCCGAGCAGCATGCCGCCCGCAAAGATGCCGATGCCGCGCATGATGCTGCCGAGGCGGCTCGAGCTCTGCGTGTTCGCGTTAGCGGCGGCCGCATTCGACTTCGCATTTGCGGCCGGTGCATTCTTCTCGAGGCTCTTGGCGTCCTTGGACGGCGCATACGACGAGCCATTGCCCGAGACAGACTTGCTCGTACTTCCATTGCTCGTCACACCGGCGGCCGGAGCCTTCGGCGCCGGAGCCGATTTCGGGATGCTCATCTTCGCGCCGCCCTTGGCCGCATAGGCCGTGCTCACGAAGGACGCAGAGGCGGGCAGTACCGGCGCCGCGGAAAGAACCATGGCACCGACCATGAGAGCTGACAGTGTCTTCTTGATATTCATCAACGATTCTCCTTTATATCAAACAAAAA
>ENA-OQED01000367-OQED01000367.1-human-gut-metagenome-genome-assembly--contig:-NODE-367-length-18169-cov-3.810941_pt1 | contig 18169 bp, 15 predicted proteins | sample MGYA00242790_ERZ504625 | MGnify/ENA primary metagenome ERZ504625 (study PRJEB26092, sample SAMD00036345) | human gut metagenome | host: Homo sapiens | study: EMG produced TPA metagenomics assembly of...
CTCGGTCGGATAAGCGAAAGAAGCCCTAGGGAAATCTCCAGCAGGGCTAGAGAGGTTACGATTCCGGCGGTAAAGGTAAACTCGTATCCCTCGCTCACTTCCATTGCGGTGCCAAGGGCTAAGATATCGCTTGGCAGGATGGCCTCGCCTTTAAACGTTATGACGAAGTGCTCGGCAATGCCAAGGATGCAACAGGCGACGGGCACGAGGGCCATGACGCCTCCATGACGCTGTCCCAGCAAATAAAGGGAGAGCAGAACCGTCGCGAGCAGCCCGACGGAAAACCCGAATGAGTTGGCGGGAATGCGATAGAACGTTTCGTTGCAGGCAATTTCGAGTGAAACGAACGAGAGCGCTGAAACAGCGGCGATGACAAGGATGTCACGGCAAATACAGGCAACCGTTCCCGTCGCAAGATCGGTTTGGTCGATAAGTCCCGAAACCAAGGGCTCGACAAGAAGTATGACGGCGGTAGCACCGAGCGCCGAATAAGAAAGGACCCATAGGGAATTGTCCTCATTTACGAGCAATTGATTCGTAATCCATGCAGCTACCATGCCGAGCGGGATGAGGAGCGTCGCGCACCAAAAGACGCGGGCAATGGGCGGCTTTTCATTGTGTTTGATTGAAAAACATACACGCACCACGACGATGGCCACGATAAGGACGGCGATGAATATGGGCAGATTGGCCATGTCGCTCGAAGTGATTTCAAGGGGGATATCTTCGGTCATGGACGTTCCTCTGTTACGGCAAATTAAGTTCAGTATTAGATTACTGTAACCTTTCCACGGCATTTCGAGAAACAAAGCGCCCGATACGCAAAGCTAAAGGTCTGCGAATCTTGTATTACGAACATCTGTGCGCGTCGAGTGCGCTAAACTCATCGACAGTATGATTCGATGCAATAGGAGGCAAGGAGCTTCCATGTCTGATTCTTCTATCGTTATTCGCGGCGCTCGTGAGCACAACCTCCGTGATATCGATGTTTCCATTCCGCGTGACCAACTCGTGGTCATTACCGGTCTTTCTGGCTCGGGCAAGAGTTCGCTGGCATTTGACACTATCTATGCCGAGGGCCAGCGTCGATACGTCGAGAGTCTTTCGAGCTATGCGCGCCAGTTCTTGGGCCAGATGGACAAACCCGACTTGGATTCAATCGACGGCCTTTCGCCGGCGGTGTCGATCGACCAAAAGACGACGTCTAAAAACCCTCGCTCGACGGTTGGCACCGTAACCGAGATTTATGACTATCTGCGCCTGCTGTTCGCCCGTGTGGGCACCCCGCACTGTCCCGAATGCGGCCGCGTCATTGAGCGCCAGACGACCGACCAGGTTGCCGACAAGGTCTTGGCGGCGGGGGAGGGCCGCCGCGCGTTTGTGCTGGCACCGGTGGTGCGCGGGCGAAAAGGCGAGTACACCAAACTGTTTGAGGACCTTCGCGCCGAGGGCTTTAGCCGCGTGCGTGTCGACGGTGAAGTGCGCTCGCTCGACGATCCGATCGATCTGGACAAGAAGTTCAAGCACGATATCGAGGTCGTGGTCGATCGCATCGTGATCCGTGAGAACTCTCTTGGCCGTATCGCCGAGTCTGTTGAGCAGGCGACCGCGCTGGCTCACGGCAATGTAAACGTGTACATGCTGCCCGATCGTGATGCTCCCGAGGGGACCGAGGGCGAGCTTCTGGAGTATTCGTTGGCCTTGGCGTGCCCGGAGCATGGACACTCCATTGACGATCTTCAGCCGCGTGATTTTTCGTTTAACGCTCCCTATGGCGCATGTCCTGAGTGCGACGGCCTGGGCTTTAAGAAAACCGTTGATGCCGAGGCGCTGATCGAGGACCCCTCGAAGTCCATTGCCGACGGAGTCTTTGGTAGCCTGTTTGGCAATTCGAACTACTATCCGCAGATTTTTGCTGCGGTCTGCAAACACTTTAAGGTGAGCGCCGATACGCCGTGGGAGGACTTGCCCCCTCGCGTGCGTCGTGCATTCTTGGATGGCCTGGGCGATACGAAGATCTCGGTCGACTACCAAAAGCTCGACGGACGTCGCAGCCAGTGGGATACCAAGTTTTCGGGCGTTCGCAACATCCTGTACGAACGCTATACCGAGACGACGAACGAGAACACCAAGCGCGCCTGGAGAAGTACATTCGCGAGGAGCCGTGCTCGACCTGCCACGGCGCTCGTTTGCGCCCTGAGATGCTCGCCGTCACCGTGGGCGGCAAGTCCATTTACGAAGTTTGTTGCCTGTCGTGCCGTGAATCGCTCGAGTTTTTTGAGGGCCTGGAACTCACCGAGCGCCAACAGTTTATCGGCGGCCGTATCGTCAAGGAAATTCTGGAGCGCCTGCGTTTTCTGGTCGATGTTGGACTCGACTATCTGACACTCGATCGCGCCTCGGCGACGCTTTCCGGTGGCGAGGCACAGCGTATTCGCTTGGCAACGCAGATCGGCGCGGGTCTCATGGGCGTGCTCTATATTCTGGACGAGCCCTCGATCGGTCTTCATCAGCGTGACAACGAGCGCCTGATCAAGACGCTCGAGCGCCTGCGCGATATCGGCAATACCGTTATCGTTGTCGAACACGACGAGGATACAATCCGTGCCGCCGACTACGTGATCGACATGGGGCCCGGCGCCGGTGTCAACGGCGGACACGTAGTCGCGGCGGGAACGCCTGCTGATATCATGGCGTGTCCTGGGTCGATGACGGGCGCTTATCTGACCGGCAAACGAATGATTCGGGTGCCTGATGAACGGCGCAAGCCCGGTCGCGGCTGCCTTAAAATTACGGGCGCTCGAGCCAACAACCTCAAAAACGTTACCGCCAAGATCGAGTTTGGTACGCTTACGGTTGTTACCGGCGTGTCGGGATCGGGCAAGAGCTCCCTGGTTACCGACACCATTGCGCCTGCCCTTACGAATGCTATTCACCGTTCGACGCGCCCTGTGGGTCCGTATAAAAAAATCGAGGGCATCGAGTGTATCGATAAGGTTATCGATATCGACCAGTCGCCGATTGGCCGCACGCCGCGTTCCAACCCTGCTACCTATATCGGCCTGTGGGATGATCTTCGCGCGCTGTTTGCGAGTACGCCGGAGTCGAAGGCGCGCGGCTACTCGCCGGGTCGTTTCTCCTTTAATGTGAGTGGCGGGCGCTGCGAGGCGTGCAAGGGCGACGGACAGATCAAGATCGAGATGCACTTCCTTCCCGATATCTACGTTCCCTGCGAAGTTTGCGGCGGTAAACGCTACAACCGCGAGACACTCGAGGTCACCTACCGTGGCAAGACCATCTCGGACGTGCTCGACATGAGCGTCACCGAGGCGCTGGCCTTCTTTGGGAATATCCCGCAGATTAAGCGCAAGCTCCAGACGCTGTACGATGTAGGCTTAGGCTACGTGAGCCTGGGCCAGCCCGCCACGACGCTCTCGGGCGGCGAGGCGCAGCGTGTGAAGCTCGCCAAGGAGCTTCATCGACGCCAGACGGGCAAGACGTTCTATATTTTGGACGAGCCGACGACCGGTCTTCATTTTGAGGACGTCCGCCAGCTGCTCGATGTGCTGCAGCGCTTGGTCGATGCGGGCAACACGGTGCTGGTGATTGAGCACAACCTTGATGTCATCAAGGTTGCCGACCGCCTGATCGATATGGGTCCCGAGGGCGGTAACGGCGGCGGAACCGTCGTGGTTTCGGGCACACCGGAGCAGGTTGCGGACTGTCCGCAGAGTTATACGGGCAAGTTTTTGGCGCCGTTGCTCAGGCGTGACCGGGAGCGTCAGGCTCAACTTGATGCTCAATAAATAGGCGATTCAGTTTATGGGCGCCATCGACTCCTTGTGATTCGATGGCGCTTGCTGTGCCGAAGTGACGTATGCAGCCGAATTGGACATATACTTAATCCTTGCGTCCGAATGCGAGAGAAAGGATATGTCATGGCAAAGGCTGTAAAGACGCCAAAAACCAATGCGATGCGCGAGCTGGAAAGTGCCGGCATTTCCTATGTCTACATACGTACGAAGACGATGGTGATGAGTCGGTGGGCCTGGGGGTCGCGATTTCGGAGCAGCTTGGCGAGGAGCCCGGTCAAGGATTTAAGACTTTGGTCTGCGTGACGCCGTCCAACGACTATGTCGTGTGCTGCATCCCTGTTGCCGACGAGCTCGATCTAAAGTCCGCCGCGCGTGCCGCGGGGGAGAAGTCCTTGGCCATGATGCATGTGAAGGATTTGCTTGCGGCGACTGGCTACGTTCGCGGCGGCTGCAGCCCGGTCGGTATGAAAAAACGCTACCGGACGCTCATTGACGAGACATGCGTCCTTTGGGATACCATTTTTATTTCGGGAGGCAAGCGTGGTTATCAGCTCGAGCTTGCACCCGATGATTTAATTGCATTTTGCGGGGCGACGGTTGCCGCGATTACGAGAGAGGACTGAGCGATGCCGCAGGAAGAATTGAAGTGCGGAGCTCATTTTGCAAAAGAATCTGCGCCTCAGACACCCTCATCCGAAGTTTCTTCGTCGCGAGATGACACTGACGACATGGGCTCGTCGGACTACTCCACGGTTGGTCGTTCCGCCGGGCTTATGACCATTCTGACTATCGTGTCTCGCGTCACCGGTTTTATCCGCACGTGGGCAATGGCGGCCGCTATCGGCATGTCGCTACTCTCGTCCTCCTATCAGGTCGCCAACAACCTGCCCAATATGCTCTACGAACTCGTGATGGGTGGCATGCTCGTGACGGCGTTTTTGCCCGTGTACATGGGCGTGAGGCGTGAGCAGGGTCGCGAGGCCTCGAACGAGTACGTGGGCAACCTGCTTGGCATTCTGCTTTTGGTGCTGGGTGGCATTTCGTTGCTGGGGACCGTGTTCGCCCCGGGCTTTATCTGGACGCAATCGTTCCTTTCGGGTGACGGCGGCAGCATGGATACCGCTGCGTTCATGTTCCGTTTCTTTGCCATCCAGATTCTCTTTTATGGTTTGGGCTCGGTGTTCTCGGGCGTTCTCAACGCACACCGCGACTACTTCTGGTCGACGTTTGCCCCGGTCCTCAACAATGTGATCGTCATTGCGAGCTTTATGGGTTTTGCGCCCGTGTCCGCACAGTTTGGCGAACGTGCCGGCATCATCTTGATTGCGGCCGGTACGACCCTCGGTGTCTTTGTTCAGATGGCATGTCAGATTCCCGCGCTTGGCAAGCACGGCGTGCATCCCCATATCCATATCGACTTTAAGGACCCCGCGCTGCGCCAGACGATTGCGCTCGGTATCCCGACGCTGCTCGCCACGGTGTGCATGTTTGTCTCGACTTCTATCACCAACGCTGCCGCGCTGGTGGTCCAGCCCGAGACGGGTCCTTCCGTCATCGCCTATGCGCGCCTGTGGTACACGCTGCCCTACGCGCTGATTGCCGCCTCGCTTTCGACGGCGCTCTATACCGAGCTCTCTCATGACGCACAGGAGAAGGATTACGACAGCGTTCGCACGGGCATTTCGCGTGGCGTCGCCCAGATGCTGTTCTTCCTGATTCCGTTCGCACTGTACCTGATTGTCTTCGCACGTCCGCTCAACATGATTTACTGTGCCGGCAAGTTCGATGAATCCGGCGTGGCGCTGGTGTCCGAGTACCTTGTCTACCTGGCGCTCTCGCTGCCGCTCTACGGCGTGGTCGTGTTGATGCAGAAGAGCTTCTCTGCCTTGCTCGACATGAAGCCCTATAGCCGCTATTGCCTGTATTCCGCCATCGGCCAGGCTGGCTCGGTTCTGCTGTTTGGCGTTGTGCTGGGCTTCGGTATGCCGGCAATCGCGCTTTCGTATGTTGTCGACTACGTGATCTTGGTCGGCTGTTCGCTGTGGTGGCTGCGTCGTCGCCTGCGTGGCCTTCAGGTCAAATCTATCCTGTATGGCGGTTTCTTTGGCCTTTTGCTCGGCGGCCTAGGGGCTGCCGCAGGCGCCGGCGTCATGTGGGCGCTTGAACACTTTGTCGGGGTACTTGGCGGCTCGATTCTGATTACTCTTGGCTATGTTTGCGTTGCGGGTGTCGTCTCGCTTGCTGTTACCTTTGGCCTTGCCGTCGTTCTTAAGATGCCCGAGGTCTCGGCGCTGCTTCGTCGCAAGTAGGTGCGTGTGGCCGGTCACGACAACATTCCAACACTCGCCGAGCAGGTTTCGCGCGTTCCCACGCAGCCCGGATGTTACCTTTGGAAAGATGCCAAGGGCGATGTCATCTACGTTGGCAAGGCGAAAAACCTGCGTTCCCGTATGCGCCAGTACGTGACGCTGCAGGATGAGCGCCAAAAAATACCGCTCATGATGCAATTGGTTGCGAGCTTTGACTACATCGTTGTCGAAACCGAGCATGAGGCGCTTGTACTCGAGCGCAACCTGATCGGCCAGTACCATCCGTACTTTAACGTCGACCTCAAGGATGACAAGAGCTACCCCTTTATCGCCATTACAAAGGGCGACCTGTATCCCGCTATCAAATACACGCGCGAGCGTCATAAGCCGGGAACGCGTTATTTTGGTCCCTATACCGATAGCCGCGCGGCGCGTGAGACCATTGACACGCTGCGCAAGGTGATCCCGATCTGCTCGGCTTCTTGTGCGGAGTGGCGTCGTTGTCGTCGTATCGTCGAGTCCCACAAGGGCGAGGAAGACATCGTCAATATGATTTGCGCGCAAAACGGGCGTCCCTGCTTTGACTACCATGTCGGGCGCGGCCCAGGTGCGTGTGTCGGCGCGATTTCTCCTACGGACTATGCCAAGAACGTCAAGCGTGTCGAGCGCTTTTTGTCGGGCCATCGCAAGGATGTCGTCGATGAGCTGACCTCCGAGATGACGGATGCCGCCGAGGCGCTCGACTTTGAGCGCGCGGCACGCGTCAAACGTCGTTTGGAGGTCATCAGGGGTCTGGACGACCGTCAGCAAGTCGTTTTTCCCTCCAGTGTCGATATCGATGTCATCGGTTTCTATCGCGAGGAGACCATCTCCGCCGCTTGCGTCTTTGTCGTGCGTGAGGGTCGAACGGTTCGAACCTGCGAGTTTATTCTCGATAAGGGTTTGGATGTCGACGAAGAGGAGCTTCAATCGGGCTTTCTTAAGCGCTATTACGACGAGACGGCTGATATTCCAGCTGAGATAAACCTCTCTGTCGAGCTTGAGGATGCGGAGGCGCTGGGGGAGTGGCTTGCAGGCAAGCGCGAGCGTTCCTGCCATCTCCATAGGCCGCAGCGTGGCGAAAAGCACCGTTTGCTCGATATGGCATCCAAAAATGCGCGCCATGCCCTCATGCGCTACATGATGCGAACGGGGTACGCTGACGACCGCACCAATCAAGCGCTCCTGGAGCTCGAAAGCGCGCTGGCGCTGCCGGCGCCGCCGATGCGTATCGAGTGCTTCGATATCTCGACGCTGCATGGAACCTTTACCGTCGCCTCGATGGTGGTGTTTACCAACGGACGCGCCGACAAGAGCCAGTACCGTCGTTTTAAAATTCAGGCCGAATTGGACGAGGCAAACGACTTCGTGTCGATGTCCGAGGTTTTGGGACGACGCTATGCTCCCGAGCGCATGGCCGACGAGCGTTTTGGCTCGCGCCCCGATTTGCTCGTTGTCGATGGCGGTAAGCCGCAATTGACCGCTGCGATCAAGCAACTTGAGGCTCTTGGGCTCGATATACCAGTTTGTGGCTTGGCAAAGGCCGATGAGGAAGTTTTTGTGCCTTGGGACGAGACTCCCGTCGTGCTTCCGACCGGGTCCGCGTCGCTCTATCTAATCAAACAGGTGCGCGATGAATCGCACCGTTTTGCCATCACGTTCCATCGCGAATTGCGCGATAAAGCCATGACGGTTTCGGTACTCGATGACGTTCCAGGCGTGGGACCCACCAGAAAACGTGCCCTTATGCGCCATTTTGGTTCGATGAAGCGTTTGCGCGCGGCGAGCGAGCAAGAGATCGCGGAAGTTCGCGGCATACCTGCCGATGTTGCCAAGGCGGTCCACGAGGCGCTCGTTGCGTGGAATGCCGAGCGCGCCGAGGCGGCGGCTGGCCATTCCGATAGCTAAACACGAGCCTAAACTACTGATATACATGATTGCGTGATTTTCAACCATTTATTTCGCTATGATTGCATGCTGGTTTCGGGTTTTATTAACGCTAAAACGTTTGACTAGTCATGGTGAACAACCCTGCTATCCTGCGGGTTGACGAAGACTGATATCTCACCTCGTCGATACATACTGTCTGGCGAATCATTTGTCAATGAATTCGGTGAACGGTAGTAAATACCGTTCAAGCGTATGTATGTATCGGTCGCCGAGCGCGGCACCTCAGTTGGGTTCGTCGGTAGGTAAGGTATATATCGTCCGCAAGTTGCGCGGGGGCAAGTCTAGGTGCTCCCGGGTAAGATTCTCTATTGATAGGAGAAGACATGGCCATCATCAACAAGGGTATGTCCAGGCGTTCGTTCCTCGGCCTCACCGGCAGCGTCGCTGCTGTCGCCGGCCTTGGTCTCACCGGCTGCGGTGGCAGCTCTAGCGACGAGGGTTCCGCTTCCGGTTCCACCGATTCCGCCAACCGTGGCGGCGGCGTGATCACCGCTGGTTCCGCTTACGCTCCGTCCAGCTTCGACCCCGCCAGCACCGGCTCCGCTGTGGGCCTGGGTGCTAACTGGCACGTCGTCGAGGGCCTCTACGGCATCGATTACCACGACTACAGCACCTTCAACGAGCTCGCCACCGACGACCCCAAGTCTGTGGACGACACCACTTTCGAGGTTACCATCCGCAAGGGCGCCAAGTTCTCCGATGGCACCGAGGTCACCGCTGACGATGTCGTTGCCTCCTACACCGCTTGCGCCGCTTCCGCTACCTATGCTCCGTTCTTCCAGCCCTTCGAGTCCATCGAGGCTAAGGACGCCAGCACCGTGACGGTCAAGACCAAGGTCCCCAACTTCTCTCTGCTCAAGGATCGTCTTGCCATCATCCGCGTTACCCCGGCCACCCAGACCGAGGAGGATCGCGCCAAGCAGCCGATCGGCTCCGGCCCCTGGATGTACGACTCTATCTCCGATACCGAGATCACCCTGGTTCCCAACCCCGAGTACAACGGTGAGTATGCTGCCGAGGATAAGAAGATCCAGTACAGCATCCTGACCGACCCCACCGCTCGCGTTACCGCTCAGCAGGAGGGCTCCACGCTCGTTATGGAGCTCGTTACCGCTGACGCCGTCGACCAGCTCGAGAGCGCCGGCTGCAAGATCGATAACGTTCAGGGTTTCGGCACCCGCTTCATCATGTTCAACGTCGCCAAGGAGCCTTGGAACAACGTCAAGGTCCGTCAGGCTGTCATGTATGCGCTCGACACCGAGAAGATGGTCAGCAACACCTTTGCCGGCCTTGCCACCGCTGCCAGCTGCTACCTGCCCAAGAGCTTCACCAATTATCATGAGGCTTCCACGGTGTACAAGACCGACGCCAAGAAGGCTAAGAAGCTCATCGAGGAGTCCGGCATCACCCCGGGTGCCATCACCCTGCGCACCACCGACAACGAGCAGATCAAGGGCATGGCCGCCCAGGTCAAGAACGACCTCGACGCTCTCGGCTTTGAGGTGACCATCCAGACCGATACCTCGCCGGCCACCTACGCTGCCATCGACGGCGGCGAGGCCTACGATATCCTCCTTGCCCCTGGCGATCCTTCCTGCTTCGGCGCTGACCCCGACCTGCTGCTCAACTGGTGGTATGGCGACAACGTCTGGATGCAGACCCGTTGCCCGTGGAAGGAGTCCGCTGAGTGGCAGAAGCTTCACGGTCTCATGGACGAGGCTCTTGCCGCCGAGGGCGACGAGCAGCAGAAGAAGTGGAACGAGTGCTTCGACATCATCGCCGACAACGCCGTTCTGTACCCCGTTGTCCACGTCAAGACCGTCTCCGCTTCCTGGGACGATCCGTCCACCGCGCCCAACGGCGAGGCTCTCGACGGCTTCAAGGGCATCGGCACGACGAGCATGTCCTTCAGGGGCGTTGCGACCGTCAAGGCGTAAGACTCGCTTGAGTCTGTATGCAGGATGTCGGCCGTTGGGACCGTATCCTCATAGTTGAAACAAAGACCCGGGCGGCAACGATGTCGCTCGGGTCTTGTAATGAGTATCCGTACTCATATACCAGTTGGTCCTACCGACAAAAGAAAGGGGAGAGAACGTGAACAACTTGCTACGTTTGATTGGAAGGCGTCTTGTGGCGCTGCCGATCATGGCATTGGGCGTCACCGTCCTGGTGTTCTTCCTTATGTCGTTCTCCAAGACCGACCCCGCCTACACGGCGTTGGGTGACGGTGCCTCGCCCGAGGCGGTTGCCGAGTACCATGAGAAGTATGGTCTGGACGACCCCTGGCCTGTGCGCTACGTGCGCTATATGGGCGATTTGATTCATGGCGACATGGGTACCTACGGCGCTGCCCGCAACTCCGTTGCCAAGCGCATCTCCACGGCCCTGCCCGTCACGATGCAGCTGACCTTCATCGGTCTTGCCATCGGTGCGGTCGTTTCGTTTTTGCTCGGCGTCATCGCGGCACTGTATCGCGACAAATGGCCGGACCAAGTGATCCGCGTCTTTTCCATCGCCGGCTTGGCAACCCCGTCGTTCTGGCTTGCCGTTCTGTTGATCCTGCTGTTCTCTTCCTACCTTAAGGTGCTCCCGGCATCGGGTGCTCTGCCTCACTTCACCACGAATCCGGTTGGCTATCTGGGACGTATGATCATGCCCGCTATCGCCTTGGCATTTCCGCTGACGGGCCAGATGACTCGTATCGTGCGTACCGCCATGGTCGAGGAGCTCGACAAGGACTATGTCCGTATGGCTCGTGGCGCCGGCGTTCCCGAGAAGGTCGTCGTCGGCATCAACGTTCTTCGCAATGCGCTGATCACCCCGGTCACCACCCTCGGTCTTAAGATCGGCTACCTCATGGGCGGCGCCGTCGTCATCGAGGTTATCTTCAACCTCCCCGGCATGGGCACTGCGATTCTGCAGGGCGTTCAGGGCAACGAGGCGAACCTGGTTCAGGGCGTCGTTATCGTCGTTGCTCTTGCCTTCATCATCATCAACATCGTGGTTGACATGCTCTACCTGCTCATCAACCCGCGCATCAGGACGGTGTAGATTATGGTAAAGATTCGAGAGAAGCAAACCGAGCAGCTCGAGAAGGCTGCCTCCAAGGGGCTCAAGCTCGGTGGCTGGAAGAAGATGACGCTGTCTTCTAAGATTGCCGCCGTCGTGCTGGTGCTGGTCGCCCTGACTGCGATTTTGGCGCCCCTTCTTGCCCCCTATAGCCCGGTCGAGATCTTTACGGCTCGCCAGGCTCCCGGCAACGGATTTATCTTCGGTACCGACGATAAGGGTCGCGACATTCTGTCGCGCATGCTCTACGGCGGACGTTACTCGCTGATTATCGGCTTTGGTGCTACCGCCATGGCTTTGGTCTGTGGTTCCGTTGTCGGCGCTCTTGCAGCGGTTTCGCGCAAGTCTATCTCTGAGGCGATCATGCGTATCCTGGACATCATCATGTCCATCCCGGGTATCGCCCTCGCAGCCGTTTTCGTTTCCATCCTGGGCAATTCCGTGCCGTCGATCATCTTTGCGATCGGCTTTATGTACACCCCGCAGATCGCCCGTATCGTGCGCGCCAACATCGTGTCCGAGTACGGTGAGGACTATGTCCGCGCGGTCATCGTGTCCGGCGCCAAGGCTCCGTGGATTCTGATCAAGCATGTTCTGCGTAACTGCATCGCTCCGATTATGGTCTTCACCGTTACCCTGGTCGCCGACGCCATTATCTTCGAGGCCTCGCTGACCTTCATCGGCGCCGGCATCCAGGAGCCCACCGCTACCTGGGGCAACATTCTCGCCGACGCACGCGGTGGCGTGCTCGCTGGCCGTTGGTGGCAGGCACTGTTCCCGGGCCTGGCCATCATGATCACCTGCCTGGCGCTCAACATCCTCTCCGAGGGCATTACCGACGCCATGGCCGCTGCTCCCTCCGCCGCCCTGGATCCGACCGATTCCTCCAAGCGCCGCGAGGCCGACCTGCTGGTTTCCGACCCCGTTCGTGCCTACAAGGAGCAGGCTCAGTCCCTGTCCGCCCGTCTTGGCGCACTGCGCGATGTCGAGCTCAAGCGTAACGACCGCCATGTGCCCGATGAGTCCGTTGAGCCGATCCTTTCGGTCCGCGATTTCTGCATCCAGTTTGAGCACCACGGTGATATCAACGTCGTCGACCACGTTAACTTTGACGTCCGTCCCGGCCAGACCATGGGCCTGGTAGGCGAGTCCGGCTGCGGTAAGTCCATCACCACGCTGGCCATCATGGGCCTGACCGACGATGACGAGCATCTTTCCGGCGAGGTTCTCTGGGAGGGCCGCGACCTGCTCAAGATGAGCAAGAAGGAGTGGTTCGGCCTGCGCGGTACCGATATCGCCATGGTCTATCAGGACGCCCTGTCCTCGCTCAACCCCTCCATGCTCATCTCTGCCCAGATGAAGCAGCTCACCAAGCGCGGCGGCACCCGTAGCGCCGAGGAACTCCTGGAGCTCGTGGGCCTCGACCCCAAGCGTACGCTCGAGAGCTATCCGCACGAGCTTTCCGGTGGTCAGCGTCAGCGCGTTCTGATCGCTATGGCCCTTACCCGCGACCCCAAGCTGGTTATCTGCGACGAGCCCACGACCGCTCTGGACGTTACGGTCCAGAAGCAGGTCATCAAGCTGCTCAACGACCTTCAGGCCAAGCTCGGCTTTGCCATGATCTTCGTTTCGCACGACCTGGCGCTGGTCGCCGAGGTCGCCCACAACATCACGGTTATGTACGCCGGCCAGGTTATTGAGCAGGCGCCCACCAAGGAGCTGCTCACCAACCCGATTCACGAGTACACCCGCGGCCTTCTGGGTTCCGTCCTGTCCATCGAGAGCGGTTCGGGCCGCCTGCACCAGGTGCCCGGCGCCGTTCCGAGCCCGCGCGATTTCCCCAAGGGCGATCGCTTCGCGCCCCGCTCGAGCCATCCGCGCATTGGCCTGGACACCCGTCCGGTCTTCAAGCGCGTGCCCGGCACCGAGCACTTCTATTCCGAGCTCCCCGACGAGGTGCTCAAGGCAAATGGTTTGACCCCTCACGCGGAGGTGATGTAGATGAGCGAGACCGCAGTCAACGGCGTCGAGCCGATCATCTTCCTTGATGACGTCCACGTCACCTTTAGGACCCGTACCGGCTCGATTCTGCACCCCAACCTGGTTCACGCCGTCCAGGGTGTAACGATTAAGCTCATGCCCGGACAGACCATCGGCATCGTCGGCGAGTCCGGTTGCGGAAAGTCCACCACGGCTAACGTCATGTGCGGCCTGCAGGCCCCCACGAGCGGCAAGGTCTACTTTAAGGGCAAGGACGTCACCAAGCGTACCGCCGAGGACCGTCGCCACATGGGTCGCGTCATCTCGGTCGTGTTCCAGAACCCGGCCACGGCGCTCAACCCTCGCATGGTCGTTCGCGAGCAACTGCTCGACCCCATGCGCGTCCACAACCTGGGTACCGAGGCCGAGCAGGAGAAGCGCGTCAAGGAGCTCTTGGAGCTCACCGGTCTGCCCTCCTCCGCCGCCGAGGTTCTTCCCGGCCAGCTTTCGGGCGGCCAGCGCCAGCGCGTCGCAATTGCCCGTGCCCTGTCGCTGAACCCCGATGCCATCATCGCCGACGAGCCCACCTCGGCTCTGGACGTTTCGGTCCGCGCGCAGATTCTCAACCTGCTGACCGACCTTAAGAAGGAACTCGGCCTGGCTATGGTGTTCATCAGCCATGACATCCAGACGGTCCGCTATATTTCCGACGACATCATCGTCATGAATGGCGGCAAGATCGTCGAGCAGGGCGAGGCCAAGCAGGTTTTCCAGCATCCTCGAGACCCCTACACTAAGATGCTGCTCGGCGCTGCGCCGTCGCTGCTGCATCCCAAGCTCGGCGAGTAACTTCGCTTTCCCTCCCGTGCGCCCGGTTCCCTTGCCGGGCGCACCTCCGTTGCGATTTCGAAAGGTTGGGTTCACGAGCCATGCCAAGTGCTCAGGAGCTACAACATCAATTTGGTGAATATCGAGGCGCTATGTCCCGTCCATCAGATTTCGATCTCTTTTGGAAGGATCGCATGGCCGAGGCTGACGCCGTCGGGCTTGACTATGCGATCGAGGCGGCATCGGTCACCGATGCCGTGACCTGCCAGCTTTTCGATCTCTGGTATACCGGCATGTGCGGCGCTCGCCTGCACGCCAAGTACCTTAAACCTGTCTCGGACGAGCCCGTGCCATTGGTACTTCAGTTCCATGGGTATCCGGGTGCAAGCCGCAGCTGGTTTGAGCAGGCGTCGTTTGCGGGCATGGGCATGGCACTCATCGCCCTCGACTGCCCCGGCCAAGGAGGTCCCTCCGAGGACATTGGTGGATTTGAGGGCACGACGGTCGCGGGCCATATCGTCGCCGGTATCGACGGCGACCCGGCCAACCTCTACTATGTCCGCTTGCACCAAGATATCCGCATTCTTTGCCGTATTGTTCGTGAGCTCGAGGGCATCGATCTTGCCCGTGTATTTGTGAACGGCGCATCGCAGGGCGGCGGTTTGGGCATTGCGACCTGTGCGCTTAACAGCGAGCTTATCAATCGCGCCGCCATCCTCTATCCCTTCCTGTCGGATTTCCGCCTGGTCTGGGATTTGGATGCCGACGACATTGCCTACGAGGGTCTGCGCTATTGGTCTCGCTGGTTTGACGAGGACTCGACTCGTATTGACGAGGCCTATGCCAAGCTGGCGTACTTCGATTCCAAGAACTTTGCCCCCATAGTCAAATGCCCCGTGCTGTTTGGCACGGGCACAGCCGATATCGTCTGTCCTCCGGCGACGCAGTTTGCAGTCTACAACAACCTGACCTGTGAAAAGCGTCATGAGTTCTTTGAAGGCTTCGGTCACGAGGAGATTCAGGATTTTGACGATCTGATCATTCCATTTTTCTGCAAGGGAGGGGAGGCTCATGTCTAAGTGCGAGAGCAATATCGATGAGCTGATTGTCCCCGAGCTTGCGGGAATTGCTGGGACGGTTTCGTCAAGGCTCTCTGATTTCCGGGATTGGCGCGGCGATGCTTCTGCGGATGTTTCCGAGTTGGAGACAGCCGCTTCGGACCTTGAGGTTTGCGGGCTGACCGTTACGGCGATTGATTTCGCCAATCCGTGCGCGCGCTACTCCGAGGTTTCCTTTGAGCTCGGCGGGTATGTCGTGCACGGCCGTTTGATTGAGCCCTCTGGTTGCGCCCGAAGATCCGAGCTTGTTCCGCTGTGCCTGATGTTCCATGACATCGACCGACCCGTGCGGGGATGGCATCACATGACGCGGTTTGCCGCCATGGGATATGCCGTGCTTGCGCTGGACGATGAGACTATTGGATCCAGCGATCTGCAGCAGGGGATTACCTCGCCTGCTTTTGTCGAGCGTGTCCGTTGGGGCTGCGCGTTGGCGAAGGTTGCGCGCAACCTTGATGGCATGGATCCCGACCGCATCTTTGCATGGGGCGAGGGCCTTGGCGGCGGTGTCGCGCTGGCGGTTTCTGCTCTGGACGAGCGGGGCCTTGCCTGCACGGCGCTTGCCAATCCGCTTCCCAGCGGTCTCGAGACGCTGTCGCCTCGGGTTCGTGGCTCGGTGCTCATGGGCACATCGCTCATGGATACCGTGAGTGATCCCAAGGGCCAGTTTGCCGTATTCAACGGTCTTGAGTGTGACCGGAGGCATATCATCTATGCCAAATACGCTCACGAGCGCATCAATGCGTTCGAAAACGAAGTCGTCGACTTCTTTAACCAAACGTTCTATTCGTGTTCTTTGGCCTAGACGGCCTGGACACCGCCAACAAGAGTGGGCGGCATAGGCTGCCCGCCAGACAACTAAGGAGATTCTTGTGGCAACTCAGAAATTCACCGGCGTTATCCCTCCCGTCGTTGTTCCCGATACCGAAGACCACCAGCTCGACGTTGCCTCCTTTGAGCGCAGCATCAACCGCATGATCGATGCCGGCGTCGATGGCCTGTTCTTCCTGGGCTCCTCGGGCGAGGTCGTCTTCTCCACCGACGAGCGCCGTCGCCAGATTGTCGCAGAGGCCGTCCGTATCGTCGACCACCGCGTTCCCGTTCTGGTCGGCATCATCGACACCGAGACCGAGCGCATGATCGAGCACGGCAAGGTCGCTCAGGAGCTGGGCGCCGATGCGCTCGTCGCCACCTGCCCGTTCTATGCCCTGCAGGCATGACCGAGGTCGAGGAGCACTTCCGCATCCTTCACGAGGAACTCGACCTGCCCATCTTCGCCTACGACATCCCCGTGTGCGTCCACACCAAGCTCCCCTGGAAGCTCCTTGCTAAGCTCGGCGCCGAGGGCGTCCTGGCTGGCGTCAAGGATTCCTCGGGCGATGACATCTCGTTCCGCTACCTCATTCAGGAGAACGAGAAGAACGGCCATCCGATGAGCATCCTTACCGGCCATGAGGTCGTCGTCGACGGTGCCTATCTCGGTGGCGCCGACGGTTCCGTTCCGGGCCTCGCCAACGTTGAGCCCGAGGGCTACGTTCGTCAGTGGAAGGCCGCTCAGGCTGGTGACTGGGCTACCGTCAAGGCCGAACAGGATCGCCTCAATGAGATTTCGCACATCTGGGATGTCACCTCGGGCGTCCAGGGCTATGCCGGTGGCGTCGGCGCCTTCAAGACCGCTATGAACCTCATGGGCATCTTCGACAGCCCGACCATGCCGCGCCCGGTGAAGGCCATGACCGGTGAGAACGTCGAGGCGATTCGCAAGGTCCTCCAGGACAACGGTCTCCTTTAAAGCTTTCCCAGGCACCCGACCTCGCCGTTCAACCGTGCGGCCATGACCCATTAGGCCAATGGCCGCACGGTTTCTCGGCGATCTCGGGCACCTGGAAAACCTTTACCGCGCTGTGACGGCTAGCCTGACGGCGCATTTCCTGTAGTTGTTTTGTCTCCGAAGGAGAACGACATGGAGAACAAGTACGTCTGCTCTGTCGATATCGGCGGAACTAAGATCGCGACTGCCATCATGGAGTACCCGGCTGACGGCGGTGTGCCCCATCCCGTTTTTGAGGCTGAGGTTCCCACCGAGGCCCAGGAGGGTGGCGAAGCGGTCTTCCAGCGCATCGAGGCGTCTATCAAGGCAGCTCTTGAGGCAAATCCCGATGTCGAGGTCCTCGGAGTTGGCATCGGCGCTGCCGGTGTCGTCGACCCCAAGACGGGCGCCATCGCGTATGCCAATGAGATTATGCCCGGCTGGTCCGGCGTTCAGTTGGGGCCGCGTCTGCGCGAGGACCTCGGCCTTCCCGTTGCCGTTGTAGGCGACGTGCAGGCTCATGCTCTGGGCGAGGCCCACTGGGGCGTCGGCAAGGGCAAGTTCTCCGTCTTGTGTTTGGGCATCGGTACGGGCATCGGCGGCGCATATGTCGAGAACGGCCGCGTGATGCAGGGCTTCCATGGTGCTGCCGGCCATATGGGCCACATCGAGTGCTCGGCTGCCGCCGGCATTCCCTGCGCCTGCGGGCGTTCCGGCCATCTGGAGTCGGTTGCTTCCGGAACATCAATCGGGCGCATGTACGATGAGCGTTTTGGCCGCGTCGACCCCAGCCGTCCTTCGGTCGGCCGTGACGTGAACGACCTGTGCCGCGCAGGCGACGCAAAGGCGACCGAGGTCATTCATGACGCCGGCTTTGCGCTGGGCGCCAGCCTGGGCTCGCTCGCTAACATCCTGGACCCTGAGGTCATCGTGCTTTCGGGCGGCGTGATTCACCAAGGTCCCGATTGGCGTTCACAGACGTGGAAGGACTCGGTGCACGAGGCTATGCCAGCCAGGCGCTCGACCCGCTTCAGGACACGCCGATTCTCATCGGCTCTCTGGAGGGCGACGCGCCGCTCATCGGTGCCGCCGAACACCTTCTTGCATCGTTGAAGTAAACATAACTACCAAGTGCGCCTTCTGAGGTGCCGCAGATTGACGTGAAAGAGGAGCGAAGCGTACTTCGGTACGCGAGCGACGGTTTGAACGTCAAGGTGCGGTGTCTCAGAAGGCTGTTTTGAGAAAGGTTGA
>ENA-OQED01000368-OQED01000368.1-human-gut-metagenome-genome-assembly--contig:-NODE-368-length-18137-cov-1.798556_pt1 | contig 18137 bp, 19 predicted proteins | sample MGYA00242790_ERZ504625 | MGnify/ENA primary metagenome ERZ504625 (study PRJEB26092, sample SAMD00036345) | human gut metagenome | host: Homo sapiens | study: EMG produced TPA metagenomics assembly of...
AAGTTTTTTTAACTTTCTTCAATTTTTAGTATTGACTTTTTATTTGCAGGCTGAAGTAACGAGAATGCGACGCGCAGTTTTCAAAAACGCTCCCCTAGTATCTATAACGCAAGGGGAGCGTCTATTTTCAATTAGTTCGCTTGTTCTGATAATCGAGTTTTGCTTAAGCTCTCTCCCAGCGGCCTCCCGGGGCTGAAGATATAACACAATAAGCAATATTCAAACTTGAGGTTCCAGCTTTAATATACGAACGACAGGACCGTCCACACTCTAAAGTCGAATATGTAATCATCTGCGTATTATTTGGAGTATAGTGATATGGGGTTCCTCCAGCAGGATTTGAAATTGTTTTTGTAATATCATCATACTGGAATCCCACCTCTGGTGAATATTTGGATGTCTGCATTAAACTACTTGCTTTCATAGAGGTTCCGTAGTTCAGTGTTGTTTCAAACCAATTAATTCGTACCTTTAATGCCTGACGGTCATTTGTCACGGATACTTTCATGGTTGCATAAATGCTGTACTGGCTAAGCTGCCCCGTATTGCTTACAATATCAGTGATTGCTACTCTTTGCTGATGCTCGTCTACAATCAACAAACCCGTTGAAATAATATCCTGCTCGCTGCCATTTTCATCCACTACCTGTGTGATTGACAAATAATCATCCGGCTTTGCATCAATGGCGCGGGTCTTCATCTGTTTTTCCTGATATTGTTCAATTGCAACCTTAATTACGTCACTTTCATTCGTGATGTGATTGTTTAAAACCTCTTCATACACTCTGTTTTTTAATTCTGCATTTGTTTCTGCTTTTACTTTGGATTACAATTTCGCTTCCAAATCCTTCTTCACCTACCCCACCATTTACAACAACATCTCTTCCTACAAATCCTGATGGTGGTTAAAGTTAATCAAATATTTTATTTGTCTTGACATAACTTTCCATTAACTTATAATTTGTTTGCATCTTATATAATCTTAAAAGATCTAAATCCTGTTTAAAATATTTCTTGCACTTTACATCTTTTTGTGCTTCTAAAATACAAGCCTCAACCATTAATGAAGTGTGCAATGATCCTCCTTTTCCGGCAAATAATGTCTGTTGAATTCTTTTTCGACAGACACCTATTGCTTTTTCAAAATATCCCAATTCTTCCAACGCCATCCCATAATTTCCCATACTCATACCCCAATCTAAGATGTGAAATACAGGTTTAATAAAACTTTTTTCATATTGTCCCACTAAAAATTGATATATTTCCAATGCTACTTTATAATTCTGTTCACCCCAATAAATCAATGCCATTTCTGTCAAAATACTAACTTCCTCTGTATTTAAAACATATTCTATTTTTTGTCCTTCTTCAACTTTAAGTGACATAGCAAGTAATTCTTTTAATTGTTTTATAAATTGTTCCGTATATTCTGCATTTTCCTTATATTTTACTTTTACCCTTTCTGTTTCAATATATTGGTAATTTTTCATCAAATTACAGTCTAATTTTTCTTCAATTTTTGAAAGTACCTTTTCTGCATTTCCATACTCTTTTCGATGAATAAACTTCGAAAATTCAATCTTCAACTCCAGCGTCTCATACTCTTCCACTTGAATCCCCGTCTCAATTCTATCCCCACTCCTTCCCATCTTCTCCATCATCTGACGTAGATTTCCGCTTCGTGGTTTCTGATTTCCGTTTTCGATTCTTGCCAATGTTTCCTGCGCACAAATGTCTTCACTCAGTCCTTCCTGTGTAAGTTTTGCCGCATTTCTTGTTCGACGTATCAATTCTGCATCAATCTCGAAATTCCGAACCACATGGTCAAACAGACGGTAATTTTTAAAAGAAACTTTATAATCACTTTCCAATTCCAGAAGGCTTGCACGTTCCTGTCGCAGCAACCCAATAAATTCTGCGTTACTATTTTCTTTTTCCAGAATCTGCGCATACTGCTCCAGAATTTCCGGCATATAAAGCAGTTTCCCTTCTTCTCTCAAGTTTTCTAACGCCGTTTCTGTTATCAATTTTAAATAAGTATCCGCTTTTCCATCTCGGGCTGTTTTTTCTATTAACAATGCAGCATATGGAATTACTTTTACTCGTTCTGTCCTCTCAAAGTTTTTCTGAAAGATCTCCTCTACTAACTCCTGAAGTTCTTTCTCTCCTCGTTCACGATCTGTACCAAAACAGACTTCCCATCGAAATAGCAGAAGTTTGTATTCCTCTGCACTTAAAATCCCTGTCTTTCTCTGTATTTCCGCTTCTGGCATTGTCTGTACAATTGCCTTTTCCAAATGTTCACATACTGTCTCTACTGATTTACCACGAAGCCATGCAATCTGCGCATATTCCTGCTCAATGAACTGCTGATGCAGCGGCTCCTTTGCTCTTTTATTCTTCTCATATTCAAGCAGACATTGTTTTGCTTCTTCCCATTTTTTTGACAAATTTTCTGTTGTATCTCCTGACGCAATTCATAGATATTGTAAATGTCCCTTGGCAATATATAAGTGAGCCTCTCCACCGATTTTCCCAACCGTCCCATAATTCGATCAATCAGAAAAAAATCAATTTCCTGCTGATCTGCTTCAATTCTTGCATATTTTGACACAGAAGAAATACCCAGGCATAATTGTTTTTGTCGTATTCCTTCTTTCTCTCGTAATTTCCATAGTAATTGACCAATTCCTTGCATCTGTTTCCCTTTACTGATTCCTTTTTCTATGTTATTTTTTGTGACTTTTATTATGATTTTAAAATTGTATTTACAGCAAGAGAAATTATCACCATATTTTAATTTGATTTTTATACAAATCCACGTTTTCTATTTTTATAAGTAAAAAAGTGTAATTTTTCCCTTTTTCATACGTATAATATGCTTTGAATTTATTTTCATATTTTTCTTTTAAAATAAAATATGGAATTGCCCTAAATCAAGGCAATTCCATGCATTATAATTTATCTTTAGTATGGAACCCTCCCATTCTTTACCCATAGCAAAGTAAAGCATCGGTGCATGCAGCAGCAGGCTGTCATATCCCATCAACGACATCGTTTCTGTCAATGCTTTGACCTCATCGGATGTTATGAGCGGAAGCCGCAGCGCCATCAGCCCAAAGCAGAGCGAATATCCCAAAAACACAGCCAGAAAGCCGCCGAAAGCCGTCATTAACACATGGGAAAAACTATAAACGCTGCTATGTACCCGCGGTAAAATACAGTTGATATAATTTTTCTGCACATCCTCCCAGTAACTGAGCGCGAACGGCAATACGACAAGAATTGTATTCGTCACCAGAAACGCACTTACACCGCCGCGCGCATTCACCAGATAATAAACCGAGCAGTTTTCTCCTGATCCTGCTGCTTCAGGGTAAATGCTCAGGAAGGTAAGTACGGCAATAAAGGCAATTGCGAGATAAAATTTCCACGATTTTATCATTCTGCTGAAATCGGAATGCAGCATTCGAAAAAGACCATTTTTTGTTCACCTCCGTCTCGTATGAATGTTCCATGATACCATTTTTATATTTTCATGATAGCGTAAACGCCTGAAATAGTTTATGACGTTTTCTGAAACTTTGAACAAAAAACTTTTTATTCATTTTATCAAGTTGGAACTTTCTCCACCAGATCTTCTACCGTACATACTAATGCCCGCGCAATCTTCAACAAGGTCTCTGTCTGCGCCTTGTTAATATCCTTTCTTCGCTGTTCATACTGCTGAATGGTCCGAACCGAAACACCTGCCTGCTGTGCCAGTTCACTCTGACTTAGATTTGCAAAAGTACGCAATTCTTTCAAGTTTGTCTCCGGTTTTGCTTCACGATATAATTCATTCATTTTATCTACAAACTGACGAACATCCATTTCATGATATGGCGTGTAGAGCATTCGCACTTCAGTTACAGGAATAGCCTGGTTTATTTCCGCAAAAGACAAACTGGTACTCCACTGATAATAGGCCAACGCCCAGCCTGTCCAATATTCAGGGCTGCGATCGTAAGAATAAGAGGGGGCTTGTTCCGGCTTTGGTTCCCCTGCTTCCTGTAATACTTCATATGCAATTTCAACTCCCGACATTCCCGCTACCACAGAACAGTCACCTCGTTCAAACCGTGACGCTGTATTACTCATACAAAACCACTGCCATACAGTTTCCAACGGCCGTTTTAAATCATTGACCATATAATCCAGCATGCAGGCAAGATTTTTTTGTGCAACAGAAAGATATAATTTATCGTAAGCGTGGATCATCTGGTTTCATCTCCTCATCTAAAATTGTGGTGATATATAAATCACCCCGCTGACGGCGGTTTCGTTCCAGATCAAAATATTGCCGACGCGCCATATGATCACGGGATGCTTTCCTCTTATACCATTCCTGCACACTTGCAATCTCATACCCTGTAAATTCCAAACGTTCAAATGCTCTTCTGCTTTTTAAAACAAACTGCTGTCCCAGTTTTCCCAGACGCATTGCATTACTCAACTGACGGTAAGAAATTGCACCATTAATAAAATCCGCTGCAAAAGAAAAATAGCTGTCGTCAGCACGATATCCAATGATAATATCTGCCTTTTCATAATCAAGATGAAAATTTTGTAGCAAATATTCTTTTGCTTCTGCCGCCAACGGTGTGGATGCATCAAATTCTCGATTTTCCAACAAAATCGTAAGCCAATGGAGCATTGTATAGTCGCGCATATTCAAATTGAGAACTTTCAATCCATCACATTCAATCTCATATCTATTTGCGTAACCATTTTTATCCGCACTGACACCCCATTCTTTGGCCATATTTTGGTTTTCTGTACAGTAAAATCCAACACCATAATCATTATAAATTTTTCCATAACCATATTTCGGCCGTTCAATAATATGATCCGAACCATGATAAACTGTTTTTTTCATTTTACCACCTCTGCTTCGAATTATACTCCTAAAGGCGTATAAAAACAACAAATAGAAAAATTTGGATTCAGAAAATACGTTTGAAAGAACTTTTGACATTTTTACAAAAGCGTGATGCTATGATATCGAAAAAGAGCGCTGCCGACAGACGGTCAGCCTGTTTACTAATTATGTCAAAAATGGTCGCCTAGTTTGCAGACAGGGGTGGCTATTTTTGCGTCTTACCCTTATTTTTTCTCCACCATACGCTTCCTACAACAACTCCTCCCGCCAGCACAAAAATTATTTGTTTTCTCGAAAGCCTCCATCCGAATAACTCAACTCTTACTTCCTTCGCTGATACGAATACCCCATCAAAATTCTGTTATCATCCCCCGTCCCCACCGACGCATGGCAATATGTGGTTCCCATGAATTTCATCGCAGATCTCGGTGTTCCCAGCTGGCTTCCGGAGTAGCTGGCGCCGTTTAGCTGTTGGTTGTTTGCAATAAGATTTCCACTGACTGCCCAGTCGCTCATTGTGTTGTCTTTGTACCATAAGGTTCCGCCAAATTCATACGGTCTGATCGCCTCTCCTAGTAAAAACGAGAAGCTGTCGTTTCCACAGGGTTTTTTGTTCTCTGCAAATTCATAGGTCGGATAAATATAAATCGTCGAACCAATTTGAAAGGCTGATGCATAGAACTCAATCCCTTCGAAATCTTCCTCTCTTCCATTCATCGCCTGTTTTCCTACATCGATTTTCATATACTCAAATTTTCCATCCCCATTTTTTAAATCATCGACGATAAACTGCTTCACATGCTCATCCAGCTTTTGTATCTCATTCTCTGGCATCCCTGTTTCCTGCAAATAAGCATCGTAATCAGAAGGAACCTTTTCCTCTGCCTTCACATAAGATACCCCCGCATACAATGACAGTCCGCAACAAAGTAAAACCAGAAATAACGTCCGCATTTTTCTCATACAACGCTCCTCCTTCCTGTTGTCATATTCGATAAACCCGTTCAAATATTCTCTCTTTATCATTATATTATCATAAGATTCAGAATCTTTATATGACGTTTTCCTTAACTTTTTAAAACGCAAAAAATCCCTCCCCACACATCACGCATGGAAAGGGATTTCTCTATTTACTCTATTTTTCTTTTAATCCATCAGCAGATCTCCGCCCCTGCCGGCATTGCTTTTTCCGGGGTCATGAGGCATACGTTGCCTTCGGCGTCTTCTGCGCAGAGGAGCATTCCTTCAGACATCATGCCTGCCAGTTTGGCCGGTTTCAGGTTGGTCAGGACCATAACCTTCATTCCGATGGTATCTTCCGGTTTGTAATATGCTTTGATTCCGGAGACGATCTGTCTTGTCTGGCTTCCGACTTTGACCTGGAAGCAGAGGAGTTTTTTCGATTTCTTCACTGGTTCGCAGGAGATGATCTCACCTACCTGGAACTGCATTTTTCCAAAGTCTTCGAACGTAATCTCTTCTTTTGGCTCTACATCTACAACAGCTTCTTCGGCTTTTTCCTCTTCTTCTTTTGCGGCAGCCATAGCAGCTTTCTGTTTTGCCTGGATCACTTCTACTTCTTCCATCACTTCTTTGACGTCGAGTCTCTGGAACAGGATCTGCGGCTGATCGGTTACCTGATTGCCCGATGTATACAGTCCGAACTGATCCAGCTCTTCGTAGCTGCGTTTCTCTGCATTCAACTGAGCCAGGATCTTCTCGGTGGTCTCCGGCATGAAAGACTCGAGCAGGCATGCGCCGATGGTGATGCTCTCTACCAGGTTGTACAGAACCTCTTCCAGACGGTCTTTCTTTGCCTCGTCTTTTGCCAGTGCCCACGGCATCGTCTCGTCAATGTATTTGTTGCAGCGTTTGAACAGACCAAAGATTTCGGTCATCGCATCTGCCACACGCAGCTCTTCCATCTTTGCAGCAACTTTTGCTTTTGTTGCGGTAACGACTGCTTTCAGATCATCATCCACCTCTTCTGCTGCGCCGGTCTTTGTCACAACGCCGCCGAAGTATTTGTTGCTCATGGAGATGGTACGGTTTACCAGGTTTCCAAGAGTATTGGCAAGGTCGGAATTCATACGCTCAACCAGCAGCTCCCAGGTAATGACACCGTCGTTCTCAAACGGCATCTCGTGCAGAACGAAGTAGCGGACAGCGTCTACGCCGAACAGGTCTACCAGATCGTCTGCGTAGATCACGTTTCCTTTGGATTTACTCATCTTGCCGTCGCCCTGCAGCAGCCACGGATGACCAAATACCTGTTTCGGAAGCGGCAGATCGAGTGCCATCAGGAAGATCGGCCAGTAAATGGTATGGAAACGGATGATGTCTTTTCCGATCAGATGCAGGTCTGCCGGCCACAGCTTGTTGAACTGCTCGGAGCTGTTTCCGTCACAGTCATAACCGATTCCGGTGATGTAGTTGGTCAGTGCGTCCAGCCATACGTAGGTAACGTGCTTCGGATCGAAGGATACCGGGATTCCCCAGGTAAAGGAGGTTCTGGATACACAGAGATCCTGCAGTCCCGGAAGAAGGAAGTTGTTCATCATCTCGTTCTTTCTGGAAACCGGCTGGATGAACTCCGGATGGGTGTTGATATAATCGATCAGTCTCGGTGCATATTTGCTCATTTTGAAGAAATATGCCTCTTCTTTTGCCGGGGTAACCGGGCGTCCGCAGTCCGGGCATTTTCCGTCTACAAGCTGGGACTCGGTGAAGAAGGATTCACACGGTGTACAGTAAAGACCTTCATAATATCCTTTGTAGATATCTCCCTGATCGTACAGTTTTTTGAAGATTTTCTGTACCTGCGCCTCGTGATCCGCATCGGTGGTACGGATAAATTTGTCGTAGGACGTATTCATCAGATCCCAGATTCTCTTGATCTCGGTAGATACGTTGTCTACGAATTCTTTTGGCGTGATGCCTGCCTCTTCTGCTTTCAGCTCGATCTTCTGGCCATGCTCATCGGTTCCGGTCTGGAAGAATACATCGTAGCCCTGCTGACGTTTGAAGCGGGCGATGCTGTCTGCAAGTACGATCTCGTAGGTATTTCCAATGTGCGGCTTGCCGGATGTGTAGGCAATCGCCGTGGTGATATAATATTTCGGTCTGATTTTTTCCATTGCTTTCATTTCTCCTTTCAAATAAAAAACTGCCTTATTCCGCTCTCTTGTAGCCGGAAGAAGACAGGTTTGTTTACCCGTGATACCACTTCTTTTCGTCCCTGCCTCACAGCAGAAACCTCTGCAGGTACATGTGCTATACCTCTCCGCTGTAACAGGCGGAACCTGTCGCAGCCTTACCGTTTCAGATTGTTGTTTTCACGGTTCGGTGCGCCTCTCGGAAGCCATGTTCGATCTGCCGCTCCTCCTCCCCTCTCAGCCTGCAAAACCGGAATGGTTTTCGGGGGTGTTCTCTGTAAATTCGCACATGCAGATGTACTCTCTTCGTCACTGTGTTTTGTTTTTATGCACTGGTTTTATGCTAACACATTTACATCAATTTGTAAACCGCAAAAAAGCCCGCCGTACGGGGATTTTTTCATATTCTCCCCATTCGGCGGACCTTTCATTCATCGTAACAATTATCTGTGGTTTGCTTTGATCACAGACATTGCTGCTTCATCTGCTACAACTGTCAGATCGTTGTGAAGCTGCAGGATGGAAGCCGGAACCTGCGGAGTAACCGGTCCGTACAGAACTTTGTCGAGGATCTCTGCTTTTCCTTCGCCGCTGACGATCAGCAGAACTTTTCTCGCCTGCATGATGTTCTTGATTCCCATGGTGTATGCCTGGGTCGGAACATCCTCTACTTTTTCAAAGAAACGTTTATTTGCCTGAATGGTGCTCTCGGTCAGGTCAACGCAGTGTGTCTCTTTCTCGAATGCTGCGCCCGGCTCGTTGAATCCGATGTGGCCGTTGTTTCCAAGTCCAAGAAGCTGCAGGTCAATGCCGCCGACGCTGCGGATGATTTCGTTGTAGCTGCGCATGCTTTTTCGCTGTCCGGCTCCAGTCCGTTCGGAACGAAGGTGCGCTCTTTGTTGATGTTGACATGATTGAACAGGTTGGTGTTCATGAAGTAACGATAGCTCTGATCATTCTCCGGAGAGAGTCCTTTGTACTCGTCCAGGTTTACGCTGGTGACATTTGCGAAATCAAGGTCGCCTTTGTTGTACCACTCAACGAGCTGTTTGTAAGCGCCGACCGGGGTAGATCCGGTTGCAAGGCCGAGCACTGCGTGTGGTTTCATGATCACCTGCGCGGAGATGATGTTTGCTGCTTTTCTGCTCATATCATTGTAATCTTTTGCTTCAATTAATAACATTTGTTTTTCCTCCAAATTTCTTCTATATAATAAATTACATAATAACCTGTTTCAGGTTCAGTTCGTCGTCCACCAGAAGTACATGCGCTTTTTTGCCCGGTGCAATGGATCCTACTTCATCGTAGATACCGATGCTCTGTGCCGGATTTCTTGTTGCCGCAAAAATGGCATCTGCCAGCGGAATATCAAACGAAACTGCTTTTCTCATGCAGTCATACAGGTTCGTTGCAGAGCCCGCGATGGTCTCACCGTCGGTCAGGGTTGCTTTTCCGTCTTTCATCCAGACAGCCTGTCCCCCGAGGGAATACGTTCCGTTCGGCATTCCCGTTGCCATCATGGAATCGCTGATGAGAACCATGCGCTCACTTCCCATCATGGAGAAGGTCGCGCGGACAACCGCACCGTGAATGTGATAGCCGTCACAGATCAGCTCCATGCGGCACTCCGGATCGTCGAATGCGGCGCCGATGACACCAGGGTTACGGTGTGCGAACGGCGGCATGGCGTTGTACAGATGGGTGACATGGTGTGCTCCTGCTTTCATGGCAGCCAGCGCGGTGTCATAATCTGCTGTTGTATGGCCGATGGAAACCATGACTTCATCGGAAACCTCTTTGATAAATTCCAGTGAGCCAGGCATATTCGGGGCCAGGGTTACGAGACGGATTTTTCCGCCGCTCGCCGCATTGCATGCGCGGAAGAACTCAGCGTTCGGAGCCACGATGTTCTCCTCTGCCTGTGCGCCTTTTTTGATCGGATCGATGAACGGTCCTTCCATGTTGACGCCGGCGATCACTTCTGCTTCCGGCTCATCTTTGATTGCTTCGATGGTTCCGAAGATTTTCAGCAGATCGTCTTTTGGCAGTGTCATGGATGTCGGGCAGTAAGAGGTGATGCCGTGCGCTTTCTCGTAGCGCAGGATCTCTTTTAAACCTTCCACGTCTCCGTCTGAAAAATCATGTCCGGCAGCGCCGTGGCTGTGTACGTCAACCAGTCCCGGCAGAACCATCATGCCTTTCGCATCGATCACTTCCTGATCGATCACTTCTTCTTTTGTGGAAACGAAACGTTTTCCTTCTATATAAAGATCTTTTTCCGCAAACGTTCCGTCTTCCTGAAATACACGTCCGTTTTTGATAATCATTGTCTTGCCTTCTTTCTTTGATCTGTTCTGATTATAATTTATGTTGATTTTATTTTCAACTATTTTTATATTTTAGAAATTACTTTCACGTCATTAAAGTTCTTTCCATTTTTCCGCCCGCTTTCCCGTGCAATTCACACACAATTGAAAGTTGATTCACCACTCTGCCTGTGATACAATAAAGCAAGAACTGATCTGAATTTTTTTCAGATATTTACAGATACCAGGAGGACTTACGTTCCATGGAACACTTTGAAAAATCGATTAATTCCCTGTCATTGAGTCTGTCTATCCCTCGTTCACTCCCCTGGAACGGACGGTAGCAGATTTTTTTATTCATAATACCGACGAGTCGGATCTGTCCGCGCGCCACGTTTCGGAACTGCTCTATGTTTCGGAGGCTTCGCTCTCCCGCTTTGCGAAAAAATGCGGCTACACGGGCTACCGCGAATTTGTCTACCGTTACCAGGAAGGCCTGAACGCCGCACTGCCTGGCACGGACGATCACATCAAACAGGTGCTGAATACGTATCAGGAGCTGCTGAATAAAAGCTACTCGCTCGCCGACCGCGCGCAGATTGACCGCATCTGCCATATTCTCACTTCGAAGCGTCGGGTGTATGTCTACGGTCTTGGAAGCTCCGGACTTTCCGCCCAGGAAATGAAGCTGCGTTTTATGCTTGCAGGCGTGGATATTGAAGCAATTACCGACATTCACATCATGAAAATGAATGCCGTTCTGCTCAATGAGAGCTGCGCTGCAATCGGCATTACCGTCAGCGGACAGACACCGGAGGTGCTGCGTGCGCTCGGAGCCGCAAAGGAAAAGGGAGCCTCTACCATTCTCTTTACTTCCCGCAGCTCCAGCGATTACGATGCCTTCTGCGATGAAGTCCTGCTGCTTGCGGTCAAAGAGCATCTGAAAAACGGCGGCGCAATCTCTCCGCAGTTCCCGATTCTCGTTATGATCGACGTTCTGTACTCGCATTTTCTCACGACCGACAGCGAGCGCAAGGAGGCTTTATATGAATACGCCGTCACCAAACTCCATGAAACGTGATCCCGGCCGCGGCAGCGCGTATCTTTCTTTTCTGAAGAAACGCTGCCGCGATTTCTTTTTCTTCTGCCTGCTCCTCGGCGTTTACGTCGCCTTCATCACCCTCACAGGCATCGGCTGTCCGATCCGGTTTTCCACCGGCATTTCCTGCCCGGGCTGCGGAATGAGCCGCGCGGTACTGTTAATGCTCTCCGGTCATTTTCGGGCGGCATTTCGGATGCATCCGCTCGTCTATGCCGTACTGCCCGCAGGATATGGCTCTTCTTCGGGCCGGAACAGACGGCGGGACTTCGGCGTTTTAAAAAGGGGATCATTACGGTGCTTGTCGTGCTGCTTCTCGCCGTTTATGCCTGGCGCATTTATTACCACGACCCGCTCCTTTCTATTGACCCTTCTCTCGGGCGCGTGCTACAATGGTTCTATCTTAATTAAAGGGGGTATTTACAAATGAATGTAAAAGACAACCGCAGTTTCTGGTTCTATCTTCTGCTCACATTTCTGACGTGCGGACTCTACTCGATCTACTTCTGGTATGTTTATGTGGAAGACCTGAACACCATCTTTTACGGTGACGGCGAAGACAGCCCAAACTACATTATCGTGCTGCTTCTGTCCTGGGTTACCTGTGGAATTTACGGCGTTTACTGGCGTTACAAACAAGCGAACCGCATGTACCGCGAATCCTACGACCGCTACGGTGTGATGATTGAGGAAAACGGTTCCGCCATTCTTCTGTGGACGCTGCTCGGCTACCTGACCGGCGGAATTGGCCAGCTCGTTGCCGACTATTTCATGATCCAGAACCTGAATAAGACGGCGCTCGTTTATAATTCACGTGCATATTAAGCAGGGGAGGCGTTTTTTATGGCAACATCTATGGTAAAGGGAAATCCGGTAAAGCTGATGCTCTCGTTTGCCTTTCCGCTTCTCATCGGAAATCTGCTGCAGCAGACGTATAACATCATTGATGCGGCGATTGTCGGCCAGGCACTTGGCCCGGAGGCACTCGCCAGCGTCGGTGCAAGCAGCAGTGTACAGTTTCTGGTGCTCGGCTTCTGTATGGGAAGCTGCACGGGATTCAGTGTCCCGGTTGCCAAGTATTTCGGCGCCGGAAAGCTTGATAAAATGCGCGATTATATTTTTTAATGGTGCTGCACTTGCTGTCCTGATTGCGGCCATTCTGACCACACTCTGCAGTTTACTCTGTGCACCGATTCTGCACCTGCTGTCGGTTCCGTCCGATATTTTCGCGGATGCTTACGCATATCAGCTTGTGATTTTCCTCGGAATTCCGTTTTCGATTCTGTACAATTATCTTTCCAGCATCCTGCGCGCCGTCGGGGACAGCCGCACACCGTTTCTGTTTCTGGCATTTTCGGCAATTCTGAATATTTTCCTCGACCTGTTCTGTATTATCATTCTGCATCTGGGGTGCGCAGGCGCGGCGATTGCGACGATTTCCGCCCAGGCGATCAGCGGACTTTTATGTCTGTTTTTTATTTCCCGTAAGGTAAAGCTCCTGCTTCCGACAAAGGAAAACCGCACTCTGCGAAAGGATGCCGCGCAGGAACTCCTCGCAATGGGCATTCCGACGGGACTGCAGTTTTCGATCACGGCGATCGGCAGTATGGTAATGCAGTCAGCGAATAATGGACTTGGCAGTGTTTATGTTTCGGCGTTCACAGCTGCTATGAAAATCAAACAGTTTATGATGTGCCCGTTTGATGCGATCAGTACCGCGGCTTCCGTCTTCTGCAGTCAGAATCTCGGAGCCGGCCAGTCAAAGCGAATCCATCAGGACTCCGCCAGGGTGTGCTTGTCGGTGTCGGCTATGGTGCGTTTGCGGGTGTCATCATGATTCTGTTCGGACGGCCGCTGACAAAGCTCTTTATTGTCAGCTCTGCTTTTGAAGCAATCAACGCTTCGGCAAAATATCTGCGCTGCCTCGGATTTTTCTACTGGATGCTTGGTATTTTGAATGTCTGCCGTATGGTAACGCAGGGACTTGGCTACTCGGGAAGAGCCGTTTTCTCCGGCGTAATGGAGATGCTGGCACGAACGATTGTCTGCCTGGGATTTGTCGGTGTGTTTGGCTTCACCGCAATCTGCTTTGCGGATCAGGCTGCGTGGCTCGCCGCCTGCTGCTATATCGCACCGACATGTCTGTACTGCGTGAAGAAATCCACGAAAATGATTGCGGATCGCGGTGCGAAATAATAACGTTATTTTCTGTCTTACAGCGGCTTCCAGATACTTCTCAGGTTATCGCGGCAATCACCAGAAACTTGTTCCATCACAGATTTTGGTTCATTGCCCGCAAAATCAAGAAAAAGATACTGTTCTGCATGGAATCATCTTCCCCGCAAAACAGTATCTTTTTTCTTGTTTTTTCAGCGTTACCGCTCGATTCCATCTCTTGCCGCAAGACCCTTGTCAAACGGATGCTTGATTTTTTTCAGCTCCGAAACATAGTCCGCCCGCTCAATCAGCGCCTCCGATGGTCCCTGCCCTGTCAGAATCACTTCCAGCTTCTCCGGCTTGTGATCCAGAAAATCCAGAAGGAGCTGCTCATCAAACAGTTTGCTTCCAATCGTATAAACCAGCTCGTCCAGAAACAGTACATCGTATTCTTCCTGAACTGCTTTTTCTGTCACTTTCTGAAACTGCTCTTCATAATACCGTTTCTGCTCTGCCTTCTCCTCCGGTGTCATCAGAAACGAAAACTTTATCTTGTCCTGCCCCGGCACAAACGTCACATTCGGCGACAGTAAGAGCACCTTCCGCTCGCTCGTGCTGTTATCTTTCATAAACTGATAAATCAAAACACGGTATCCATACCCTGCCGCACGCGTACAGAGTCCCATACCACAAGTCGTCTTTCCTTTTCCATCCCCACAGTAGATGTGGACACAGCCTGTCTGTTTTTCCATGGTGAAAACCTCGCTTTTTCTTTCTATGTTCATTTGTAAACAACAGGTAATTCGAAACAAGTTCGCAATCCCAAGTAAAAATTGTAAACAACGGAAAAAGGAGGGCAGATTTTATTCCGCCCCCAAAAAAGGTTTCCTGATTATTTACCAAAATATCTAGCCAGCAGACCAGCGAATGCTTTTCCGTGTCTAGCTTCGTCTCTTGCCATCTCATGCACGGTGTCATGGATTGCATCGAGATTCAGGCTTTGGCACGTTTTGCAAGATCTGTTTTGCCAGCGGTTGCTCCGTTCTCTGCCTCTACACGCATCTGCAGATTTTTCTTGGTGCTGTCGGTTACGACTTCGCCGAGAAGCTCTGCGAATTTTGCTGCGTGCTCTGCTTCTTCGTAAGCTGCTTTTTCATAGTACAGACCTACTTCCGGATATCCCTCGCGGAATGCTACTCTGGACATTGCCAGGTACATACCAACCTCGGAGCACTCACCCTCGAAATTGGCTCTCAGGTCTTTTTTGATATCTTCCGGAACGTCGGATGCTACGCCAACTACGTGCTCTGCTGCCCAGGTCAGATCCTCGCCCTGCTCGATAAATTTCTCTTTCGGTGCTTTACAGATCGGACAGACTTCCGGTGCTTCTGCTCCTTCATAAACATATCCACATACGCTGCATACAAATTTTTCATAGTCTTCTTCCTTTCTTTTGTTGTGTATTTAATTTTATCATTTCCAATTTTGTGGTTTATAACAGTTTTTTATTTTTGATATTAGTAACTGTTACTGATATTACTTTAGCATAAGCTTCCCTTTTTGTCAATACCTACTTTTTAATTTTTTCTTTTCTTCCTGGGGATGCTATACGTTCCCCGGGTGATTTTGCAGTTCTCGCAGATGCCGTAAAAATTCACAGAGTAATCTTCGATCGTACCTCTGAAATTTTCCGCTGCTACGTTCTTGATTTCGCTGATGTCACGCATTGTAAGGTCTGTCACGCAGTGACATTTTCTGCAAATGAAATGGTGATGCGTGGAAGTATCTCCATCGAACCGGTCCGGGCCATCTCCTGTTGTAAGACGCTTGATCTCTCCTAATTCAGAAAGAAGAGACAGGTTCCGGTATACTGTGCCAAGACTGATATTGGGAAATTCTTTCCGTACATCGGTATAGAGCATATCTGCGGTCGGGTGATCCTTTCGCCCCTGAAGGCAGACTTTGATGCTTTCTCTTTGTCTGCTATACTTGAGTGTTGACATAGTTTTTTTCCTTTCGTATCTTTCGATAACAGTAATTGTTATTATATTTATACTATAAGGCTGCTTCTCGCAAAAGTCAAGAAAAAGATCACTACCCTGTCTACACAGATTTCCGTCTGTCCCAAGATCAAAAATTCCTCAAAAACGAGGAGTGCCCAGGAACCTCTCGGCGCCTGGGCTATTATTATGAAAAAATCTTAATTGTGTAGTGATTGCATACACGCTGTTCCTTTGGAACTGAGATAACTATACCAATTAATTATGAACAGATTATGAACGTGCAGTGAATCTTCTGTGAATCTGTACATTTTTTAGAATTATTTTATACTTTCTTTGTGTATTTATCACATATTTTATTTCTAATTCTGTCCCTTACTCTCTACTCTGTCTAGAAATCGTTTTTCTCCGTTAATTTTTCTATTCGTATTGCCCATCCCCGATTTTCCCTGTCATTTCTCTCTCATTTATGTTAAGATTGATGTACAGCCAATGCGGCAGAATGGAGGATTTTTTATGAGTACCGGAAATCAGGAATATATACGAGACATGAACCGCGCCCTGGTTCTCGAGGCAATCGCCAACCATCCGCCGCTTTCCCGCGCAGATCTGGCGAAAATGCTGCATCTGACAAAAGCAACCGTATCCACCATCGTCCAGGAACTGCTCGACCGCCAGCTCGTCATAGAACTCGGCAGCGCCGAAAAAACTTCCATGGGTCGAAAACCGATTCTGCTTACTTTTAATAATCGCTGCGGTTCCATCATCGCCGTCGATCTCGGCGTAAAAAAGATCACCATTCTCACCGGAGATCTGAAGGGAAAATCATGTACTGTAAAAGAATACCCGATTGATCCATCCCTCTCCCTGGAGGAATACCTGATTTCCCTCCTCCACACAACCAAATCCGACCTCCCCAAGACCCCGTGCGGCCTCGTCGGAATCTCCATCGGAATCTACGGCGTCGTCTGCGACGACCTCGTTTTATTCACACCCTACTACGATCTGAAACACTCCAACCTGAAAAACTACCTCGAAGAAGAATTTCAGGTCCCTGTCATCGTAGAAAACGAAGCCAACCTCTCCGTCATCGGCGAAGCCGCCTGCGCAGAGCACTTTAAAAATATGATCTTCCTGAACATCCACGAAGGCGTCGGCATGGGAATCCTCATTGACGGCGAACTCTACACCGGCCAGAACGGCTACGCCGGCGAATTCGGCCACACCATCCTCTTCCCCGATGGCCGGCCCTGCCCCTGCGGCAACCACGGCTGCCTCGAACAGTACATCTCCGAAGCCGCCGTCCTGAACGATTTTGCCGCCGCCGAAGGCTTAGAAAACGTCTCCGTCGAACGCTTCATCCAGTATTACCAGGAAGGCAACCCCAACGCCCGCAAAGTAATGCAGGATTTCACCCACTACATCGGAATCAGCCTGAACACGGTTCTCCACACCTTCAACCCGGACGTCATCGTCATCAACAGCTCCTTCACCAACTACATCCCAGGTCTGATCGACGAAATCACCTCCGGAATCCAGAACCGCCTCCGCTGGTACCTCCACGTCCTCCCGGCTCACCTGCAGGATGTCTCCGTCCTCATGGGCGGAATCAGCCTCTGCTCCCGGAACTTCCTCGGAATTTCCACCTTTAAGCTGCTGGACCTGTAACTCAGAAATAAGTCCCTGTTCAGAGCCCCATCTCGATTCCGCTGCGCTGCATCTTGATGTGGCTTCTCGCCATATGAAATTTCAGAAAAAAGTGCTCATTCATGCAAGCATGATTCGCAATTTGTTCTGAAATTTCGCATGGCTCTGAATAGTCACAATTTGTTCATGATTTTTTTACAACATGAACACGCTTTCAACATAATTTACCCGTATACTAAAAGCATAAATAATGAATGCCAACATTATTTACACAATTTTCTTTTTCATATTGCCGATTAGAAAATCGGCTCTCCTTCCTTTAAAAATAAAAATGAAAGAAAGCACTGTTTCGCCAACGGTGCTTTTTTTCATGCCTTTTTCTCATTTTCTCCCATCTTCCTCACAACAATCTCACGCCGATCCGCCCATCCGGGCGGATCCAGACCTCCCCTCCCGCCCCCACTACCAGCCTCGCCGCCGCCCGTCCGTCCTTGCGTGATGCGGCATGGCAGCATTGGAAAAGCGGGCAGGAAAAACCAGAAAAAATGGAGGCCTTTCGAGAGACTGAAATCTGGTGCTCAACACCAGATTTCAAGGCATTCTGAGCTGGGAAAGCATCAGGCTTTCCTGGCGAATAATGCCGGTGTCTGTCGAAAGACCTCCATTTTTTCTACGTTTTTCCCCCGCTTTTCCACCGCTGCCATGCGCATCACGCAAGGGCGGACGGGCGACGGCGAGGCGTCCCCTCTATTTACACAATTCATCCGTCAACCGCGCAAACTCCTGTAAATTCAATGCCTCCCCACGAATCGTAAGCGGCCAGCCGCAGGCGTGTGATTGCAGCCGCTCAAT
>ENA-OQED01000370-OQED01000370.1-human-gut-metagenome-genome-assembly--contig:-NODE-370-length-18106-cov-1.986874_pt1 | contig 18106 bp, 14 predicted proteins | sample MGYA00242790_ERZ504625 | MGnify/ENA primary metagenome ERZ504625 (study PRJEB26092, sample SAMD00036345) | human gut metagenome | host: Homo sapiens | study: EMG produced TPA metagenomics assembly of...
CCACGAGGTGGGCAGGGCGAAGGTGCCGGCTTCGGCCGGAGTCTTCAGCGCGGTGACGATGGTGAAGTAGAGCGGGATCAGAATGGTCAGGCTCAGCACGGCCACGGCGGCGGTCAGCCACCAGTTGATCTTGTGGTCCCTGCGGAACTTGGCGGGCTTGCCGGACTTGGACGGGGTAACTGTTGCAGTAGTCATTTCTTATCCTCCCCTAAATCAGATCTGTTCCTGGCTGCGGGAGATGCGCAGCTGTACGAAGGCGATGATCGCCAGCACGATGAAGAAGAGCACGGCGTTTGCGGTCTGGTAGGCGTACTCGCCACCGGTCAGGCCACCCTTCCAGATGAGGTAGGTGACGGTTTCGGTGGAGGAGTTCGGACCGCCCTCGGTCAAGGCGACGACCTGATCGAAGGTGCCGAGCGCGTTCTTCATGGACAGCACGAGGTTGATGGTGAAGAACGGTCCGATCAGCGGGAATGTGATCTTCCAGAACTTCTGCCAGGCGTTGACGCCGTCGATGGCGGCGGCCTCGTAGATTTCGTCGTCGATGGTCTGCAGGCCGGCGAGGTAGATGAGTACCGAGTAGGCGATGCCCTGCCAGACGGCGAGGAAGACGATTGGGATCCAGCTGAGTTGCTCATTGGTCAACAGCGAGGTGGACAGCCACTTGATGCCCAGCGCCTTGCCGAGCTCGGGCAGCGGGTTCATGAAGATGTACTTGAACACGTAGCCGATGACCAGCACGGAGAGGGTGTAGGGGATGAAGAAGATGGCTCGGAAGCCATTCTTGAAGGCGATCTTCGAGTTCAGCAGCACCGACAGGAACAGGGCGATCACATTAATCAGCACCGTGATGAGAATGGCGATGAGGAACGTGAACAGGTAGGCATGGCCCACTCGGTTGTCCTGGAAGAGGGCGATGTAGTTCTTCAGTCCGATGAACTTGTAATCGCCGTAGCCCTGCGAGTTGGTGAAGGAATACTTTACGCCATCAAGAAATGGCAGGTACAGGAAGAAGGCGAAGATGATGGCCGCCGGAACCACCATCCAGTAGTAGGCGGGGTCCACTTTGCGGGTGGAGAAGGCGGAGACCTTCTTCTTGGCCGGTTTCTTGGCAGCGGTCTTGGTTGCGGTTGCGTGTGACATGATGTTCTCCTCTCCTACCGATCACTCGAAGGTCCTGGCTTGGACCTTGTCCCATTCGGTCTGCATCTGGTTCAGGAAGCGGTCGGTGTTGCCGGAGGTCACCATGGTCTGCAGGTAGCCGCCGATGTTGATGGACGAAGGAATGTAGTGGTCGCAGAAGTCGGCCAGTCGGTTTTCCTCGAAGAACGGGCGCACGGTTTCCAGCGCATCGTTGCCGAAGTAGGTGTCCTTCAGCGGCGTGATGGCGGACTGGGCGTCGGCGTAGGCGTCAAGCTGATCCTTCTGCATGAGGAACTCGACGAGCTTCATCGCTTCCTTGGGGTGCTTGGTGTTCGCACCGATGGTGAGCATCACGTCGTCGCCGGCGGTGAGGATCTGCTCGCTGGCGTCATCGGTGGCCGGCATCTGGGCGAAACCAAGTTCGATATCGGGGTTGATCAGCAGGATCTGCGGGATGGCGTAGGTGCCGAGCGGGATGATCGCGGCCTTGCCTTGGGCGAAGTTCTGCGTGCCCTGCTGGTAGGTGACGCCGGTGTCCGCAGTGGAGTAGGTGAAGAGCTCGGATTCCTTCTCGACTGCGGTCTTCCACAGTTCCTGGAACGTGGTCTTGCCTTGCTTGAGCTCGGTGTACTTCGATTCGGGAACCAGCGTGCCGGTCAGGGAGGCGAGCGGTGCCTGGGTGGTCCAGGCGTCGGCCACGGAACCCTGCAGCGGGTTGATGCCGGCGTCCTTGAAGGTGTTGAGCATATCGGTGAACTCGCTCCAGGTGGTCGGCGGATTCTCCGGGTCAAGGCCAACCTTGCGGAACAGAGCCTTGTTGTAGATGTAGCCGGAGGCGTTACCCGCGAAGGGCAGGCCATACAGGCGCTTCTTGGAGGAATCGGTGGTCTGCACCAGATTCTTGGCGATCTGCACCATGCCGGGGTTGAGGGTGTCCACAATGGGTTCATCGGTGAAGTCGTAGAACACACCGGAGACGGCGAAGTTGCCGAAGCTGATGTCGCCGTTGAAGGTGATCACGTCCGGCACACGATTCTTGACGAAACGGGTGCGCAGATCGGTCTGGGCGTTGGCGGAGTTGTTGATGTTGACCTTGATGGTCGGGTTCTGCTTCTCAAAGTCGGCAACCATGGACTTGAACTGGTCGGCGGCCTCGGACTTGAACTGGAAGAAATCCAGCGTGACGGTGCCTGCGGTGCTGGAGCCGCAGCCTGCCAGGCCGAACCCGACGGCGATCGCGCACATCACGGCGGCGGTGCGCACGGCCAGACGCTTCAGTCTAGGCGTTGCATGTGGGGAATCGGACAGCATAATTGTTGACTCCTTTATCTTTCTTTTCCTCCGGCTTCGGTGCCGGCGGTTCTTCCACTTTCCAAGGTAACGGTTCGGCCATTTCATTCCCAGCGCCAGCGAGCCCACTTGCGCAAGCAACAAAAAGCGCGGTATTTTGTGATTAACGCAATAAATACAGCGAGGGGGGCTTGCATGTCTGATGCCAACGCGATTCCACAGTGGTTTTCCGGATCCGAGCATACGCATCGCGTGGCGGCGGCAATTGCCCAATACGGGCCGATAGCCCGCACTACGTTGGCACAGATGCTGGGACTGAGCCAAGGGCCTTGTCCCGCATCACCAGCGATCTGATCTACGCCGGGGTGATCGAGGAGCTTCCGGCCGAGGCCGGCCCGTCAGGCAAGCTGCCCGAGCGATTCACGCCAAGGGAAAGTTCGGATCGTCGCGGACGCCCGCAGACTTCGCTGGTGTTGTGTTCGAACGCACGCACCTTCATTGGTGTCAAGGTTCATGGGATGTCGATTGTGGCCGCTGCGGTGAACGCGCATGGCGAGGTGGTGTCCGGCCGGCACGAGGTGCCGATCGGGGCGGATCAATCGGCTGAGTATGTGGTGTCGGCCATCACGCGGCTGGTGCGCGAATGTTCCGCCGATATCGCCTCTTCCGGACTACCCTCCCCCACTGCGGTGGGCGTTGCGGTAGGTGGGCATGTGGTCGACGATTCGATTGTGACGTTCGCGCCGTTCCTGCATTGGGACGGGGCCACGGACTTGGGGACGATGGCCACAGAGGCGACCGGCCTGCCGTGCGGGGTGTTCAATGATATCGATTCTCTGCTGGTGGATGCCTCCTGGTTCGGGCCGGGTGTCGGCGTGGATATGTTCGCCGTGGTGACCATCGGTGTGGGTGTTGGTTATTCGCTGGCCGTGAACGGCAAGCCAGTACAGTACCCGGATAAGAGCTATGGTCTGGTGGGCCACGTGCTTATCGATCCGGAGGGGCCGCGCTGCACCAGCGGACATATCGGCTGTTCACAATGCTTGACTGACGATTCGATCGCCGAACAGTACTCTGCGATTGTGGGTCGCGCGGTCAGTTTTGAGGACTTTGCGCGCGATGCCAAGGGACGCGTGCCGCAGGCCACGCAGTTGGTGAACCGGACGTGTTTCCGGTTGGGATCGCTGGTGGCTACGGTGGCGAACATCGCGATGCCCGGGCATGTGATGATTGCCGGGGAGTCCGCGTTTTTGGCCAAGCTCGGCACCGATTCGCTACGTGACGGCATTCGTTTCTACCGTCACAGCCAGACCCAGCCGGTCAAGTTCACGATTATGAACCACGACTGGCAGCTCTGGGCCAAAGCCGCCGCCAGTCGCGTGATTGTGAAGCATATTGGGTAGGCCGTTCTTGGCTCCCCTCAGAGAGGGGAGCCAAGAACGTTGCTTCGCCACAGTTACTCCGCCACGACCAGCAATTACGGACTTGCCTATCGGCAAGGCTCAATCCCACCTTCGCTCAGCTGTCGCTTCGCTCAGGCCGTGGCTACTGACAGCCTACTAGGCTGTCAGCTTAACGCCACAGCCTTGAGCAATACTGCCTGCTGGGGGTGGAGGGACGGGGGACGAATGCCGTAGCGCTGCAGGCTTCGCCGGTCAGGACTACGCCTTCCTCGTTCCACCAGCCGAGAGTGCTCTGGCCGTTGGTCAGACCGGTCAAATCCAAGCTCGGGTCAAGCGGGCTGACACGGTAGGTGCGCTCGGGGTCAAGTCCGGGCAGATGCACGGGCGCGGCCGGATAGGTCTGGCTGGTGGTCAGCTGGGTGAAGCGGTAGATGGCGGCGTCACGGTTCGGCATCACCATGCCATCCAAGCGCACGGCCGGATCGTTGGAGTCGGCGTGCACGCAGGTGTCGATGGCGAACCAGTCGCGGTGCTTCTTGAATTCGGCCACCCACACGGCCAGCTTGGCGAGCGCCTCGTCCGGCTCCTTCAACAGGTTCCATTCGATGCCCATGTGGCCGAAGAACGCCATGGCCATGCGCAGTTCCTGGCTGGTGGCACGCTGGGTGGAGTGCGCGGGACTGGCACCCACGTGCTCGCCCATCATCGCCGGCGGCACCAGCAGCGAGGTGTAGCGCTGGATGTCCGCGCGCTCAACCGGGTCCACGCAGTCGGAGACCCAGATACGATCGGCGTGCTCCAGGATGCCAAGATCCACGCGGCCGCACCAGAGGAGCAGCTTTCGATCTCAAGGCCCGGATGCGCGGTCTTGAGGCCCTTGAAGATGTTGTAGACGGCAAGGGTCTGCGCGTGCACGGCCGGGCGGCCGGAGCGGCGGGAACCGGGCTCGGTGACGAGCTTGTTGTGGTCCCACTTGATGTAGTCGATACCAAGCTCGCCGACAAGCTGGTCCATGCAGCCGTAGATGTAGTCGAACGCATCCGGATTGGTCAGATCGAGCACCTGCTGAGTGCGGCCCTGCAGCGGCAGTCGGCCAGCGGTGGGCGAGAGAATCCAATCAGGGTGGTTACGGGCCACATCGGAATCGGGGTTGACCATTTCCGGCTCGAACCACAAGCCGAATTCCATACCCTTGGCGTGCACGTAGTCGGCGAGCGCCTTCAGTGACTTCGGACCATCGGGCCAGACGTCCTGCGCAATCTGCCAGTCACCGAGGCCGGAGGTGTCGTCGCGGCGGGAACCGAACCAACCGTCATCCACCACGAATCGTTCCACGCCGGAGTCGGCGGCCCTGTCGGCGAGTGCCTTCAGCGTATCGAAGTTGTGGTCGAAGTACACGGCTTCCCACGTGTTGAGGATCACCGGACGGCCGTGCGAGAACAGGCGCGGATGCAGGGAGCGCACGTAGGAGTGGAAGCGGGCGGCGATCTCATTGAGGCCATCGCCATAGGAGCCGAACAGCCACGGGGTGTCGTAGGAGTTCTGGCCTTCGCCGGGGCCGGCGAGCGTCACTTCGCCGCCGAACAGGAGTTCGCCACCGCCGATTACGCCGGTCGTGTAGGGCAGACGTTCGGCGGACAGTACGGAGTTGCCGCTCCAGCCCACGTGCACCGAATAGGCGTCGCCATGCTCGAAGCCGAAACCGGGCACGCCGGCGGTCAGGAGCAGGGATGCGTCGAAGTCAGGGCGGCCGGCGAGCTGCGGCTTTTCGAAACGGCCGACGGTCAGCGGCTGGCGCTGCGGACTGCGTTCACGTAGATGGTGACCGGTGGTGGTGAGGATTTCGCCGGCGGATTCGGGCAGCGGGAAGCCGAGCTCGATCTTGCCGATCTCGAGCGGGGCTCCGGCGTCTGCACCAAACAGGTTGGTTACGGTGGCCTTCTGACGGACCAGGCCGCCGGGGAGCAGTTCAAGGTGCCATTCGACTTCCACGCCCTGCTCCTCATCGCGCGCGGTGACTATGACGCCGGGCACGCGGGCCGGGCCGGTGGCGCGGGCATGGCCGGCCACATCGGTGTAGCTTTCGCCGGACACGGCATCGAGGGTGGCTTCCAGCACGCCGCCGGTCTCGATGTTGGTCACGGTGAACTTGGGGAAGAGCTCGACGCCGGCGCGGCGCAGCACCACGCGTTGCTCGCCGATCCAGCTTTCGGCCTGGGTGGGCAGGATGGACGGCCAGACGGTGTCGTCGAGCGCGCCGGACACGCGCTGCGGCTTCAGGGCGTCATAGGCGGCCAGCAGGGTGTCGGGCTTGGCCAGCGGGCGACCCCAGTGGACGATGCGCGGCAGGTCGCTGCCGGCAAACACCAGACCGATCGCCACATTGGCGGCGGGCTGGGTCAGGTAGACGGCGGTGAGTGCGGTACCGTCAGCGGCGGCACCGGTGAAAGTCGAGGTGTTCTCGGCCATATTGTCTCCTTCGACGTGTGTGGATTGGCATTGCACTACTGGTTTCGATGGTAGAAGAAATGGAATATGTTGCCTTGGTGCCGCGTGTTGGTTGCGTGAGGTAAGTAATGCGTCCGTGTCTATCGCCGCTGGGCGAAGAAATCAGTCAGGATGGACTGACACTCGCCTTCCAACACGCCGCCGTGCACTTCAGGACTATGGCCGATATGCGGATCGCGCGGAATATCCCAAATCGAACCGCATGCACCGAGCTTGGGATCCCAGGCACCGAACGCGATGGTGCCGATATGGGTCTGGATGCAGGCACCCGCGCACATCGGGCACGGCTCAAGTGTGACGGCCAGCGTGCAATCGGCGAGATTCCAGGCGCCCAAGGCTTGGGCCGCCTGACGCATGGCGATGATTTCGGCGTGGGCAAGCGGGTCACCATCAGCCTCACGCGTGTTGTATCCGCGCCCGACAATCTGGCCGGCCGCATCCAGCACCACCGCACCAACCGGTACGTCACCAGCGGCTGCAGCCTGACCGGCCAGTTCCAGTGCGCGGCGCATCGCCTCGTCATATTCCATACCAACGAGTGTATGCCTTTTCTCATATCGTCTCATGATGTGCATAATCGGCCGCAAGCTTAACGTTTTCTTCATGGTTCCCATATACTTTTGGTGGAGAAAAATTTAAGGGAGAAGGCGGCAACATGGCGGTATTTGAGCTCATCCTATGCATCATTGCGGCGGTGGTGGTGAGCTCGTTTGTCAGTCGCTTCGTGCCCAAAGTCTCCACGCCGCTGGTCCAGATTGTGCTGGGCGTGCTGGTTACGTATCTGCCGTTTTTCCCGGATGCAACGCTCGACCCGGAACTGTTCATGGTGCTGTTTATCGCGCCATTGCTGTATTTGGAAGCCCACGAAATCGATAAGTCGGCGTTGCTGAAAACGCTGGATCTGAGCCTATCGCTGGCTATCGGACTGGCTATCGTCACGATGGCGGCGGTCGGATTCACTTTGCATGCCGTCTGGCCGTCCATCACCTTAGCCTCAGCCTTAGCACTCGGCGCGGCACTCGGCCCGACCGATGCGGTGGCCGTCAGCTCCCTCGGTAAAGAAGCCTCGCTGACGCAGCGTCAGCGCAACGTGCTGAAAGGCGAATCACTCTTCAATGACGCTTCCGGCATCGTCGGCTTCCAGTTCGCTCTGGCCGCCGCCTTCACTGGAGAATTCGCCGTGGGGCAGGCCGCCGGCGAATTCGTGATCTCCTTCTTTGGCGGCACCTTATTTGGCCTGGTGATAGCAGCAGCGGCCAACTGGCTATTCGAGACCGTGCGATCCCTCGGCTGGGAAACCACTACCACACGTATTCTGATGGAACTGTTCCTGCCCTCCTGCTGTATTTGGGCGCGGAGGAATTCAATGTGTCCGGCATTCTGTCGGTGGTGGCCGCTGGCCTGTTCATCCGATTCGACCGCACCGGCGTGGGGCCGAATGTGGCACGCACGAATATCGTTTCCACTTCAGTATGGGGTGTGCTGAGTTTCTCGCTCAACGGTGCGGTGTTCATTCTTCTGGGCATGCAGCTGCCGCGCGCCATGATGGCCAGCTGGTCTGACCCGTATATCAGCAATATCGCGCTGATCGGCATTATTCTGCTGGTCACTCTGGTGGTAATCGCGCTTCGATTCTTCTGGATTGCGGCCATGCTGCGCGTTGCGCGAGATACAATCTCCGGCCAGCGCCGCAAAATGACACCCGAACGCTGGCGCTCGGCCGCAGTGATGACCTTTGGCGGCCCCAAGGGAACCATCACGCTGTCATTGATGTTCACCATCCCGTATTACATTGCCGGCGGCGCGCCGTTCCCGATGCGTGACGAGCTGATTTTCATTGCGTCAGGCGTGATTATCGCGACCTTGCTGCTGGCCAACTTCCTGTTACCGCTATTGGCCCCGAACCGTGGCAAGGATCCCAGCGCGGAAATAATTCCGGTGACCATCGATGTGTTACGCGCCACGGTGGAGGAATTGACCGGACGCATCACGCCAGAGAATCGTCGTGCGATTCTGATGGTAATCGACCAGTACACCAAGCGCATCGGGCGATTGCAGCAGCGCATCGGCGATACCGATCCCCAGGGATTCGAGCAATTGCAGATCGAAGCGCTGCATTGGGAAAAGGAATTCGTGCGCGACCGGCTTGCCGACACCAAAGCACATCCGGCGGCGGATACGGCCACGCAAGAGCTGAACGTCGAAACCTGCGAGCGCATGCTTGACCAGATTATGAATACGTTGCGTCACACTTCCACTGATCCGACTTCGGGGCACGCGGTATCGCAGATTCGCGGTCGTGTACGCATGTTCCAGCGGCAGATGAGCAATTACGCCAAACGCACGGTGTCCAAGATTCGCCACACCACACCATTGGTGAGCGAGGACCAGATTTTCGCGCGCACCCGCGAACTGCAGGTCGAGGCGATTCATCATGTTATCGGCCGGCTTATTGACGAGATGGGCCAGGATACGTACAACACCGAGCATTGTTCGGCACTGTTGCTGGATTATCGTCGTGCCGAGGCTTCATTGCAGGCACGTCCGACCATGAGCGGCACTACGGAAACCATCACGCAGGTCGAGGACGTAAAGCGCGAGAGCTACGGTATCGAACTCGGTATGATTCAGGACATGTACGAAGCCGGCGACATCAACCGAGCCCAAGCCCGCTCCCTGAGGCGCAACATCTACGTTATGCAGGTCGATGCCGATTCCGGCATCTAGTTTCCTTGGCTCCCTTCTCTGAGGGGAGCCAAGTTGGGGATTGCTATTTCCGTATGATTCTCTTCAGTATGTGCAGTAGTGCTTGCAGTGCTCACTTCGCTCATGGGAGAACAGTCTATGACCGCGCCGGCTACAAGCGCCCTCGATGTCCGATTGCTGCGACGGCCGCGCCAATTCCAGTGATGGCGGCTGACTACAGCACGCCAGAGGTAATGTCGTTGTCAAGTAGCCACTGGCGTAAATCGGCGAACTCCTCAAGACTCACATTGTGATCCAGACCGTGGTAGCTCTTGGTTTTCAGCCACGTATGCTCTTCCAGCCAAGCGGCGGTGGCGAACAGTTCGTATTTTGGGATTACGCCATCGTTCTTGCCGTACGTATAGAACACGGGGATATCGTAATCGGCCAGGCGAGAGTCGGCGGGGGCCGTGCCGGGCACCTGACCGGGTGCGTTGAAGCCGGACAGGGAGACGACGGCCCGGTACCGCTCGGGATTGATACGCAACAAATGCACGGCGACCAGCCCACCTTGCGAAAACCCAAGCGGCACCACGTCACGGTCGGCGGGAATGTTGTCGGCCACCCATCGGTCGACTGCTGTGGCGGCGGCATACGCGTCGTAGTCACGATCATCGCCGATAGGCAGGGCATCGTGAAACCACGCGTAGTTGCCGGGGTCGGGACTGCCTTCACGGGCCGGCGCGAGTGTCAGCGGCCCGCGCAGTGCCACGAAGTCGTTATATGGAGCGATGAGGCGCATGATGTCCGCCATGTCTTCTTCGCTGGATCCCCATCCATGCAGGCACAGGAACAGCGGATGCGTGGCATGCTGGTCGAAGCCGCCGCGCGAGGTGACGCTGTGTTCCACGGTGAGTGGCTCGCCAAAACGTCCGGGCACAGTGGTGGATTCGCGGCCGATCAGAGGCTGGCTGGCATTCGCTTCTTTGCTCATACCATTCCAATATAGAGGTCTTGCGCGCTGTGCGGAAAACGATGGACCATGATTTCAATCATATTGGGTAATCCGCGCCGAATCGCCTTGGGACTTTTCAAGGGATACCGGCAATCTGTCAGGCGTTACCGCTGTCTGCGGTATCTGCGGCTGCGGTGATTGTCTCAAGTTCGCCGCCCCACTGCTGCTGCAGTGCGGTCATCTTGCTGGCCTCGCCGAACACCATCCAGCGTTTGCCGTTCAGCAATCGCCAATCACCTTTCGTTTGCTCATTATCAGCGTATTGGCTCAGCAGTTCGGAAATCTTGCTTTCGATAGGTGCCCGGCTGATGGCTGCGGACGATTCCGATTCAAAGGATACGAAGGCCACTCTCGGATCAGTGCACATCTGTACGGTGGTGATGCCCGGCAAACCGCCCGTATCAAGCCCCTGCCATCCTTCTTTGCACGCGCCGGCAGCTTGTTCGATGCCTTGCTCCATCTGTGCGGTATCTTCGACGGGTGCCTTGTCGTTCGACTGCTGAATCAGTCCTTCCGGGAACAATACGCCCACGGCCACGCCGATAACCAAGCAAACTATGGCGCACACCAGTGCGATGATGCCGCCCGCGCCCACTCCCCCGTGAGTGGCGTACCGAGGCATGGTGACTCGCGCAGCGATGACCAGAATCAGGGTGATGCCGATAAGCACCGCCGCCATCAACGCAATGTATCGTCCTGGCACTGCCGTCATAAAGGAAATGGCGTAAGGCGCGATCTCATGAACCGCCGAGATGGCCGATACCACGACGGCTAGCAGTCCGCTGACAACGGCAAGTCTGCGGCACAATATCGACGTTGGGCTGCTGGCTTTTGTAGCGGCGAATCGCCGGCCGGCATCCCGTCTGGATGGGCGTCGATTCTGTGCACGACGTGAGCTGCGCGAATCGTCATACTGACCATCGCCGAAGAAATCGTAGTCCTCATCGTTGCGGGCCATCGGTGCCCCCTTCCTGCCGATTACACAGCTAGTGTACCGCTATGGCTTGGGAATGGCGGTCATTCGGGGGAATGATTCAGGGCACAAAAGAACCCCGGCGGTTGCCCGCCGGGGAGAGAAAGGAGAGAGAAGAAGAAAGGGGGTTCAATTGTCGGGAACTGCTGCGGCTCCTGATCAGCTTTCCGCTGACATCTTTTATATAACCACTGCTTTCTGGGTCTACCTCTAAGTTTCTCTGAGAAAAACCTGAGAATACTTGCGATTGATGGACCGCGGAAGCGTGAGGAGCCTCTCACGTTTCCGCCCAAGGCGCTAGACTTGAAGGCAGTATTTATTTGCCCAAGGAGTTTTTCACATGCTGCTGTCCGACCGCGACATTCTCGCCGCACAGTCCGCAGGTCATATCTCACTTGATCCGTGGACCCCCGAAATGGTGCAGCCCGCTTCCATCGACGTGCGATTGGATCGGTACTTCCGTTTGTTCAATAACCACGCCTACACCTATGTCGATCCGGCGGAAAACCAAGGCGCGCTCACCGAACAGTTCGAGGTGGCTCCCGACGAACCGTGGATTTTGCACCCCGGCGAGTTCGCACTGGGTTCCACGTGGGAATACGTCAAGTTGGACCCGTCCATTGCTGCCCGTCTGGAAGGCAAGAGCTCACTGGGCCGATTGGGGATTCTCACCCATTCGACTGCGGGCTTCATTGACCCCGGTTTCGAGGGGCATATTACGCTTGAGCTGTCTAATGTGTCGACGTTGCCGGTCAAACTATGGCCTGGCATGAAAATCGGCCAGATGTGCTTCTTCCAGCTGAGCTCGCCCGCTGAGCACCCTTATGGCTCCAAGGGCACCGGCTCGCATTATCAGGGCCAGCGGGGTCCGACGCCGAGCCGTTCCTACGAGAATTTCTACCGCGCGCACATCGACGACTGAGCGTTGCGACGTACCATTCGGCCGGCGGATGCCGGCCATTTGCTTAATCCCAAGGAGATGTCATGACCAACAGCGATGGCGGGTTCCAGTTCGACTTCCAGCAGCCCGAAAAGCCGGTCAGGCCAACGGTTCCTCCGATTCCCGGGCAAGAGACGGCAGCATATAGCACAGAACCCACGGCACAAGCCACACCGGCTCTGCAGTTCCCGCAGTCTGTGCAGTCTGCGCAGTCTGCGCAGCCCACACAGCCCACACAGTTTGTGCAGCCCGCGCAAGTAGCGTATGCCTCACAACCCACGCAAGCTGTGCCGACCGTACAAGCCGCTCAGCCGACGCAGCCCATCGATCCGGCCATGACGCAACCGTTCTCGCCGCAATTCCTGGCTGCGGTTGCCGCACAAGCACCACAGCCGGCGGCAGCCACGCAGCCAGTAGTATCCGAAACACCAATCGCCGCTGCGCCCGGCCAGCAGCAATACGTTTGGGATCAGACGACGCAAAGCTTCCGCCCGGTGGAACCGACAGCGCCGGTGACGCCAGCAGCACCAGCCGCACCAGCGGCACCGGCGACATCGCCTGTTTCGGTAGCTTCAAACGCCGCGACACAGGCGTTCCACCCCAATCAGGCCGAGCAGCCTGCGGTAGATGCCGAGGCAACACAAGCGTTCCAGCCTGATCAGGTCATGGCAACACAGCCTTTCGAAGCTCAGGCCATGCCGAATGCCGAAACCGCGGCCACACAGGCATACGGCGCATCATCCACCGTATCCGGTGAGACCGTTGCCATGCCGGCAACGCAAGTAGCGTCTGCCGATGATGCTGCAGCCACACAGGTGTTCCAACCGGCCGCCCTGGCTGCTTCGGCACAGGCTCAGCCTGCTGTGATGCCTCCCTCCATTCCGTTGAATCAGGTCTCCGATGAGGACGATTCCGATGGCGCCGAGCCTCGTCACGGCGGTAGCGGCAAAAAGAACACCCGCAAGATCGTCGGCATTGCCGTAGCGGTAGTCGCCGTGATAGCGCTGGTTGTCGCCGGCCTGCTCTGGTGGCATTCCAACAGCAGCAAGGCGAGCCAAGCCGTGGCATTGGCCGAGTGCAAGGTAGCGGCCAAGCAGTACACGAATGCTCAGAAGAAGCTCACCACCGCCATATCCAATGGCCAAACCAGCGCGCAAACATCCACCAGCGATGTGGCCGATGCCAATACGCTCACCACGCTGAATCAGGCGTTGCAAGACGCCGACAATCCGACCGACACCGCCAAGTGCGATTCCAGCCTCAACGCCACTGAGCTGAAGTCTCACACTAAAGAGCTGCAGAATGATGCCAGCGACATGGCTGACAAGACGGATGCCATCAACAATGCGATCAAGGCCGTTAATACTTCAAAGGCGACGGCCGATACCAACACACTGAAATCGAACCTGAGCTCGGCTATTTCGCAGGCGCAGGGCACGCTGGATAATTCCGCGGGCAGTGTGGCCGATGAAAACACCCGCACCGCGCTGCAAAACGCCATCACCGAGGCCAATACGGTGATGAACGGGACCAGTCCGTCCGAATCCGACGTCAATAATGCGATTTCTAAACTGCAGAAGGCCGAGTCCGACGTCACCGCCTCGATGCAGGCCAAGCAGCAGGCAGATGCCGCCAAGCAAGCTCAGGAAGAGGCTCAGCAGAAGGCTGACCAAGAGGCACAGCAGAAGTCTCAAGACGAGTCCAACAATAGCGACAACAATAACGGCGGCGACAACTCCACCTCTACTGACGGCACTGACGGCAGCAACAACTGAGGTCTGCAGCGTTCTCCTGTTTCCCATGGGGCGGTAACTCCCCATGGGGCGGTTAGCATATTTTCCTTTTTCGCGGAATAATGCCGTTTTCAGCGACCGCCCCATGGGATAGTTACCGCCCCATGAGGAGCCGTTTGGATATAGCAGTGGGCCGGGCTCTGAATACCAGAGCCCGGCCCACTGCTATATGCCCACAATCAGGGCTATTGCGATGGCTTAACGCTTGGCCATCGCGCGTAGCACAATCTTGCGCAGTTCGGAGGCAATCAGCACGATTGCGGCCAGGCAGATGCATTCCACCCAAGCCATCGGGCTCAATGCCACGGTGCCGAACGGACCGTTGAGGAACGGCACGTAAATCACCACGAGCTGCAGCGCCACGGACAAACCAATCGCACCCCATAGCCACTTGTTGGAGAACAGACCCACGAATGCGGACTGCAGATGCGAACGGGAGGACAGCGCGTTGAACAGCTGGGCAAACACCAGAATCGTGAAGCCCATCGTACGGGCCTCGGTCATCTGCGCTTCATGGCCGATGGCATCCACCGAGCGGTCGGTGAACAAGCCGCCGGACAGGTGCATGTCCATACCAATCAGCGTGACGATGGCCATGATGACGCCGATGTAGATGATGTCGCCCCACATGGAGGCGTCAATCACGCGGTCCGTCACCTTACGCGGTTTACGACCCATCACATCGTCGGTCTGCGGGTCCACGCCCATAGCCAACGCCGGCGCGGCATCGGTCAGCAGGTTGATCCACAGCAACTGTGTGGCGAGCAGCGGCACGGTGACGCCCACGGTTTCCGGCTGGCGGATGCCGAGGAAGCCAGCAAACACCACACCGAGGAACACGGTGAACACCTCACCCACATTGGAACTCAGCAGGTAGCGCAGGAACTTGCGGATGTTGTCGAAGATCACGCGACCCTCGCGTACGGCGGCCACAATGGTGGGAGAAGTTGTCGTCCGCCAGAATCATCTTGGCGCTCTGCTTGGTCACTTCGGTGCCGGTGATGCCCATGGCCACGCCGATGTCCGCGGACTTGACTGCCGGGGCATCGTTCACACCGTCGCCGGTCATGGCCACGATGTTGCCTTGGCGCTGCAAGGATTCGACGATCTTGAGCTTGTGCTCGGGGGCCACGCGCGCGTACACGGACACTTCGGACGTGGCCTTGTCGAGCGCGGCCTCATCGGGCAGCTGGTCGAGCTGGTCGCCGGTCAGGGCCTTGCCATCCTTGGCGATGATGCCAAGGTCGGAGGCGATGCGGGCGGCGGTCAGCGGGTGGTCGCCGGTGATCATCACCGTGCGGATGCCGGCACGATGGGCCTCGGTCACGGAGTCGCGCACCTCAGTACGCGGCGGATCGATAATGCCGACCATGCCATTCCAGATGAGATCGGTTTCAATGGCTTCGGCCTGATCGGCGATGTCGGACACCTGGCCTGCAGCGTTGACGCTTACACCGGGCACATCAGCCAAAGAACCGGTTTCCAGCGGACGGCAGGCCTCGCCAAGCGTACGGTAGGCCTCGGAGGAGAGACGTTCGACGGTGGCGAGAATCGACTGGCGATCGCCTTCGGTGAGCTTACGGACCTGACCACCCACGCGGATGCGCGTGCAGTAGCTCAACAGCACGTCGGGCGCGCCTTGGCGAACACGGTGAGCTTGTCTGAATCGGTGCTGTCCTTGGCGATGATGGACATGCGCTTGCGTTCGGAGGTGAACGGAATCTCGCCAACGCGCGTGTATCGCTTGATCTTGCGATCGGCCTTGACCTTGCGTGCGGCCACGATCAGCGAGACTTCGGTGGGGTCGCCCACAATCTCCCAACGGCCGTTCTCCTCGCGTAGTTCGCCGTCGTTCGCGAGCGTGCCGGCCACGAGCGTGGCGACGACTTCATCGGCCACAATCTGGGCCTGCTCGGATTCAGGACTGACGCCGCCGGTCATAACCATGCGGCCTTCCGGCGCGTAACCGGTGCCAGTGATCTGCACTTCGCCGGACGGGGTGACCACACGTTCCACGGTCATCTCGTTGCGGGTCAGCGTACCGGTCTTATCCGAGCAGATCACGGAAGCGGAGCCCAAGGTCTCCACCGAATGCAGTTTCTTGACGATGGCGTTGTGCGCGGCCATACGCTGCACACCAAGCGCCAGCACCACGGTCAGGATGGCGGCCAAGCCTTCCGGCACGGCGGCCACAGCCAGCGAGACAGCCAACAGCAAGGAATCAATCACGTCATGGACGTCGTTGAAGCCTTCCAGCACGGCGAGCGCCACCAGCACCACGACAGCGATGACGCACACCGCAATGCCGAGGATCTTGGAGACGTAATCCATCTCCTTCTGCAGCGGAGTTTTCTCATCTTCGGTGGCGGAGAGCATGTCGGCGATCTTGCCGACCTGCGTATTCATACCGGTGCCGGTCACGATTGCGCGGCCGGTGCCTTGCGTCACGGAAGTGCCGTTGAAGATCATGTTGGCGCGGTCGCCCAGCGCCTTGGCTTCGGTGAGTGTGTCCGGCTTCTTGCCAACCGGCACGGATTCGCCGGTCAGTGAAGCCTCGGCGATGCGCAGGCTGGCCGCGTTGACCAGTCGGCCATCAGCGGAGACCGAATCGCCTTCCGCAAGGACGATGATGTCGCCGGGGACCACGTCGGCGGTGTTGATGCGCATGACCTTGCCATCGCGCAGCACCGAGGTCTGCGGGGCCGTCATTTGTGCGAGCGCTTCGACGGCCGCCTCGGCCTTGGCTTCTTGCATATAGCCGAGCACAGCATTGACAATCAGGATCAAGATGATCACGATGGCGTCGAACGGCAGCACTTCGCCGCCTTCCGCGCCGGGCTGCGCATTGGCTTTTTCGATGAACCAAGCGATCACCGAGATAATAGTGGCCGCGATCAGCAGGTAGACCAGCGGATCTTGGAATTGGGCCAGGAATTTCTTCCATTTCGGTACGGGCGGGGCGCTGGCGAGCTCGTTCGGGCCGAATTTGGCCAGTCGGCGCTTGGCTTCTTCCTCGCTCAGGCCGTGGGATGGGTCGACGTTCAGGCTTTGGCCACGTCGTCGGCGCTGGTCAGACTTGGATCGGTATCCCCCAATAGCGCTTCCTGTGCGCGCACCTCTCCCGATTCCACGACCCCGTTCGTTGCGGTCGTGGACACTGCGGATTGATCTTTGAGATCATCCATAATGTTCTCCTTGGTATTGCCGCGGAGTAGTCAGCCTTGCGGCCGCTGCCGGGTTTTCTCTCCCGGCTGGACGCACAGGACTGCGCGGTTATGGACACCGGCGCAACTGCTGCCGATGCATACGATTGCCATTATTCCATAACCGCGTGGCGCACTTGGCGCACAGCGTAATAGCGTTTTGCCTAGAACAGGCGACGCAACCAGGCCTCAGCCAAATCAGGCCAACACTGCACGCATTCGACGATGTGCGCATAGAAGCCGTTACCGGCAGTTTCCGCATTGGCCAAGGACAGGCCGTGGCTGCCTTCAGGGAACAGGTGCGCCTCAATGCTCACGCCGGCGGCCCGGCAGGCCTGGATGAGCATTAGCGTGTTCTCCACGGGCACGGCGTCGTCGGTCATGGTATGCCAGACGAAGACGGGTGGCGTTTTGGCATCGATGTGCTTTTCGATGGAGAACTTGTCCAGCAAAGCCTGATTGTGAGCTTGGTCCCCTAGCAGGCATTGGAAGCTGCCGCGATGGGCGTACTTGCCGGCGGTGATTACTGGGTACGAGAGCATCAGCGCGTTCGGGCGCACGGCGTCCGGGTCCATGCCGCCCTGTTCGCGGATGTCTTCGTCGCCGACCGAGGTGGCGAGGTTGGCGGCCAGATGCCCGCCTGCGGAAAAGCCGAGTACGGCCACTTGCGCGGGGTTTACATGCCACTGATCCGCATTGGCGCGAATCAGGCGCATTGCCTCGGCAGCCTCCAGCAAAGCCACCGGATAGCGGCTGGGCTGCACCGAATAGCGCAGCACGAATACGGCGAAGCCTTTGGCCAGGAATTGCAGGGCCACTGGCTCGGCTTCGCGGTCAGAAGTCATGGCGTAGCCGCCGCCAGGCAAAATCAGGATGGCCGGGCGTATACGGTCCGGTTCCATCTCCTCGCTGTTGTCGGCCACATAGCCAAAGAATCGCGCCTCGCTGCCATCAATGCCAACGATGGTTTGTTGAATGTATTGCATGCCATACATCATACGCGCAGAGAATAGTTCTCGATAAGAACCCGTTGTCTAAATGAAAGTGCAACACCCGTTAGATTGGAAATTGCCTAGAAAACCAGTCCGAAGGGATGTCGCACCTATGGGAGAAGTATATTCGCACCTGTCGGAAGAGGAACGCCAGGTCATCC
>ENA-OQED01000371-OQED01000371.1-human-gut-metagenome-genome-assembly--contig:-NODE-371-length-18062-cov-1.036019_pt1 | contig 18062 bp, 25 predicted proteins | sample MGYA00242790_ERZ504625 | MGnify/ENA primary metagenome ERZ504625 (study PRJEB26092, sample SAMD00036345) | human gut metagenome | host: Homo sapiens | study: EMG produced TPA metagenomics assembly of...
TTTCGCCACTGGTGAGATACCCGCCGGCGGAGGAAATGTGGCAGCCGATCCGGAACATACGATCACCTCAAAGAATGGATGCCCCCATCATAGCACATCGTGCGGCGGCTGCCAAGCTTGCCACTGGGGCGCGGATGGTGTATGCTGTTCGTAGATTCGTTTTGATGATGGAGGATGTTGCATGGAATCATTGACTTTTCAGCCCAATAAAAAGGGTGTGATCAGTGGTGGAATTATATCAGTTATCCTTTGTGTTGGACTGTTTGCCTATATTACACTTGAAGACGGAGAGTGCCCATCAAAGAATTCGTTAATCTTTTTGTGTGTATCTTCAGTTGTAGTTGTTCTTGTTTATACTGTAACAGTGTTTAGTATAGTTAGATCGGTCGGATACAGAACCAAAATTGAAGTCAGCCAGCAGGGTTTTGCGGTTGTAGACCCCAAGCGTTCGGAACCTGTGTTTGTACCATGGAGCGAGCAGATCTATCTGTGTACTTGCATGGAAGGAGACGTCTATAGCTATCATTGGATTCATGATACGGTACTTTGCTTTTCCAATCAGGACATAAGCGGACAGTGGATAGAAAGGGGCCAAACCGTGAACTACCGGCAGACGTTTGAAACAGATGCCGGACAGCCGTGGGTCGTTGCACTGACTTACGGCAGCAAGGCGAAATGCAGGAAAGACGCAGCACGCGTCCGCCAGTACATGAGCGGCTGTTTGCAGCAGGCAGAATAACCTTGCCGGAAAACCGATTTGGATGCCACAAAAAAGGGGGGCAGGCCATGCAGCCGTATGAACTCATTCGCTCCGGCCGGCGCACGCTGGCGCTCGAGGTACGCGGCGGGCGCGTGATCGTGCGCGCGCCGTACCGGGCGTCTCAAGCGGTGATCGACCGCTTTGTCGCGGTGCACGCAGACTGGATCGCGCGCTCTGGCCAAACAGGAGACCCGCGCCGCCGCGCATCCCGAGCCGACGGATGCCGAGCGGGAGGAATATATCCGGCGGGCGAAAGCCTGCCTGCCGCAGCGTGTGGCGTATTATTCCGAGCGGATGGGGCTTTACCCGACGCAGGTGCGCATCACGGGCGCGCGCACGCGCTTTGGCAGCTGCAGCTCGCAGGGGCACATCTGCTTTTCGTGGCGGCTGATGCAGTACCCGCCGGAGGCGATCGACTATGTCGTCGTGCACGAGCTGGCGCACCTGCGCTATATGAACCACGGCGCGGAGTTTTACGCGCTCATCGCACGCTATCTGCCGGACTGGAAGGCCCGCCGCGCCCTGCTGCGGGCATGAAAAGCGCACCGGAGGATGTTGCATCCTCCGGTGCGCCTTGCTTTAGAGCGGAAGCTTGAAAAAAGCTTTGCACCGCTCACACTGATAGGTCGCGGTGCGGCCGTCACTGCATACAAAGTGTGCGCGAAAGCCGCAGCTTGGGCAAGTTTGCTCAGGCATCTTCTTACCTCCGTATTTATCGATTTCGCTGGTAGTACAGATAGATTGGGCAGGTTTTCCGGTTGTCGCGTTTGCAGTAATTCTGATACTGATCATAGCTGATTGTGGTGTTTTTCAGCATACAGCAGTAGTCGCCCCATTTTTCGATGAAGTAATCACAGGCCATGCTGATACCTCATTGGCAGATCATGCGGCCGTCGCAATGCGGGCATGGGGTGGCCGACACACGAATATACTCCGGAACGCGTCGGGCTTCTGCGTAGCCGCAGCGTTCGCATTTAAAATAGATACTTGCCATAACGCCTTGCCTCCTTCAGTCAACGACGCCGCTGCCCTGACAATAGTAGCAGGTGCTGCCGTCGTACATGGTACCACAGCCGCCGCAGCGCGGACAGACTGCGCGCGCCACCCGGCGGGTCTTGCAATGAAACAGGTAATCTTTCATGATGTGTGCTCCCTTCGTGCAGATTATTTTGATTTGGAACAAAAGGCACTTTCAAACAGCCGGTTCAGGGCTTCGTAATAGTTGTATTCATCCTGATATGCGGCCTCATCGACGCCGATCATGGCGTTTGCCAGAGAGCCGCTCAGGGATAGGCTCTCTTTCCTCTGCTCAGCCTTGTTCATTTGCCCGGTCAGTTTGCTTTCGCCTGTAATAGCGGATGGACAGAAATGCACTTTTCCCCTGTACGCGGATGGTGAGACAGTACTTGAAATAGTCATTGGTGTGCGTTGTATTTGCGATGATCAGGCAGTCTGTTTCCGTCCGGTGAAAGATACCTCCGGACAGCAGCTTTGCATCGCAGACTGCGATTGGAAGCCCGTACTCGTTTTCATTGATTTCCAGAATACGTGCCTTGACCAAGAAAAGCTCGATGTCTGCGCCGCCCTTAATGACGTATCCGGCGTTTTTCTGCGGCACTTTTAGATCGGCTGCTTTGACAGCAGGGCTGTCTGTTTCCGATCTGCCGATGCGCGGCAGGACGAAGAAGAATACCAGACCAAAGGCAACGAAAATGATTGCACCCATATTTCTTTCCTCCTAATTTTTCGCTTCCAGAATCGGTAATTCGATTATAAACGCCATTTATTCGTATGTCAAGATGAAAAAAACGATTTACAAAAACGTTTGAAAAACGACTCGACTCCTTATGATGGTAACAGGAGGCGAGACTATGCAACTGGACTATCATGAAATTGGGCAGCGCATTGCGCGCCGCCGCCGCGCGCTGAATCTCCGTCAGGCGGAGGTGGAGGAAATGGCCGACCTCGGCTACAAGTACCTCTCGAACATTGAGCGCGGCATCTCCATTCCATCGACAGAGGTCATCATGCGGCTGGCTGTCGCGCTGGATACGACGCCAGATGCATTTCTGGTCGGTGCGGTGCAGCCGGATGACGGCGAGCGCTGGCGTGCGGTCGCTCAGCAGCTGCGCGCGCTTACACCCCGGCAGCTGGAGCTGGCGAGCGCACTCATTGCCGTGGCCGCTCAACAGAAGATGGATTGATTTTTGCAGGCATTGCGTATACAATAAATGGCCGGAAACCAAGGAGGGATGTGCATGAAACAGGCGATCGCGCTGGCCGGCGGCGGCACGAAGGGCGCATATCAGGTCGGCGCGTGGAAGGCGATGCGGGAGCTGGGCATCCCGTTTGACATCGTCACGGGCACGTCCATCGGTTCGGTCACGGCGGCGCTGATGGTGCAGGACGATTTTGACCGCGCGTGGGAGCTCTGGACGCACATCACGGAGGAGCAGATCATGCTCGAGCGTGACGATGCCACGCCGCACGAAAAGCGTGAGCTCGCGGCGCTGGCCGAGCACCCGGAGCAGCTCATCGCGCGCGTCAGGGACTGGGCGGATCTCAACCGCCGCACGGCAGACATTTCGCCGTACCGCGCGCTTGTGCACAAATATCTCGACGAGGCGCGCTTTTTCGCCTCGCCGGTGGATTTCGGGCTCATGACGGCGCGCTTTCCGTCGTTCCAGCCGGTCGAGGTGCGCAAGCAGGACATCGCGCCCGGTTACCTGCCGCAGTGGATCCTCGCGTCGTCGGCATGTTTTCCGATGTTCCCGATGTGCGAGATCGACGGGCAGAACTATCTCGACGGCGCATATTCGGACAACCTGCCGATCAGCACGGCGTTTCGTCTCGGCGCGGATCGCGTCATCGCCATTGGTCTCAAGCCGGAGACGCCGGAGAAAAAATACGCAAACCACCCGCTCGTGACCTACATCGCCCCGGCGGAGCCGCTGGGAAAGCTGCTGGAGTTTGACCCCGACGCGATGCGGCACAGCATCGCCCTCGGCTACACGGACACACTGCGCGTGCTCGGCAGCCATATCGGCCATACCTACACGTTCGAGCCCGACGGAAAGACGCTGCTCGACGGCGTCGCGCGCGACTATCTGCTCTGGCTGCTGCGCCGGGAGCTGACGCCACCGGACTCCATGCTGGACTTTTTCCGCAGCGACACGCCGCTGACCGACCGCATCCTCAGCGACCGCCCCGGCGATCTGACGGACTGCGCGCTCGCGGGCGTGGAGTGTGTACTGGAGGCATATGCCTATCCGCGCGGGGAGATTTACGATCTCAAGCTCCTGCTGCCGGAGCTGGCCATGCGCCTTGCGGAGGATGAGGACACGCCGGAGCTCGAGCGCGCGCACGCGCTGTGCGCGTCGCTGGGCAGCGAGCATTTCTTCACGCAGCTGGCCCCGCTCACGCCGCGCTATGACGCCCAGGGACATCTTCCTCGCCACGCTCACGCTCTATCTGCGTGAGCAGACGGCCTGACGGGCAGGTTTTTGTTGCGCTCGCGGGAATAATCGGGTATACTATCTAAGTTTGATAATTTTTGATATTGGATCATACCACAACAGAGGAGCGGACTATGGATCTGAAACAGGAAATCGAGCGCCGCCGGACGTTTGCGATCATCTCGCACCCGGACGCCGGCAAGACGACGCTCACGGAAAAACTGCTGCTGTACGGCGGGGCCATCCAGCTCGCCGGCTCGGTCAAGGGCAAGGCGACCGCGCGTCACGCGGTCTCGGACTGGATGGAGCTTGAAAAGCAGCGCGGCATCTCCATCACATCGTCGGTCATGCAGTTTGAGTATGAGGGCTATTGCATCAACATCCTCGACACGCCGGGCCATCAGGACTTCTCGGAGGACACGTACCGCACGCTCATGGCGGCCGACAGCGCCGTCATGGTCATCGACGCGGCCAAGGGTATCGAGCCGCAGACGCGCAAGCTCTTCAAGATCTGCGCCATGCGCCACATCCCGATCTTCACGTTCATCAACAAGCTCGACCGTGAGGCCCGCGACCCGTTTGAGCTCATGGAGCAGCTCGAAAACGAGTTCGGCATCGGCACCTACCCCGTCAACTGGCCGATCGGCTGCGGACATGACTTCAAGGGCGTGTTTGACCGCGACCGCCGCGAGATCCTCGCGTTTCAGGAGTTTCACCGTGGGCAGAACAAGATCCGCCCCATCGAGTGCGAGCTCACGGACGTCGAGCGGCTCGACGAGCTGATCGGATCGCGCCAGCGCGAAAAGCTCACCGAGGACATTGAGCTGCTCGACGGTGCGGGCTATTCCTTCGACCTCGATGAGGTGCGCGCCGGCGCCTCAGCCCGGTGTTCTTCGGCTCCGCGCTGACGAACTTCGGCGTTGAGCCGTTTCTGGAAAACTTCCTGCACATGACGATGCCGCCGCTGCCGCGCACAACGGCCGACGGCACGGTCGACCCGTTCCAGCCGGGCTTTTCCGCGTTCGTGTTCAAGATCCAGGCGAACATGAACAAGGCCCACCGTGACCGCATCGCGTTTATGCGCATCTGTTCCGGCAAGTTCGTGCGCGACCATGAGTATCTGCACGTGCAGGGCGGCAAGACGCTCAAGCTTGCGCAGCCGCAGCAGCTCATGGCGCAGGAGCGCGCGATCATCAAACGAGGCCTACGCCGGCGATATCATCGGCGTGTTCGACCCCGGCATCTTCTCCATCGGCGACACGATCTGCGAGCCCAAAATGCACGTGTGCTTCGAGGGCATCCCGACGTTTGCACCGGAGCATTTCTCCATCATCTCGCAGGTGGACACCATGAAGCGCAAGCAGTTTGTCAAGGGCGTCACCCAGATCGCGCAGGAGGGCGCCATCCAGATCTTCCATGAGCCGAACAGCGGCATGGAGGAGGTCATCGTCGGCGCGGTCGGCGTGCTGCAGTTCGAGGTGCTGGAGTACCGGCTCAAGAACGAGTACAACATCGACATCCGCCGCCGCGACCTGTCGTATTCCTACATCCGCTGGATCACGAGCGAGGGCACCGATCCTACGGCGCTCAACCTCGCCTCGGATACGAAGTGGGTGCAGGACTTCCGGGGGCATAATCTGCTCATCTTCAACAATGAGTGGAGCATCCGCTGGGCGGAGCAGAAAAACCCCGACCTGACGCTGGCGGAGTTCAGCCGGAACTGGTAAAAAAGATTGCAGACATGTATGCAAAACGCACGAAGGCCTTTCGAGAGAAGGGGCGCTTCGTGCGTTTTGCGTATGGACAGGAAATGAAATCTTTTGTGGAGTCAGCGAATTGAGCGATTGGGCGAATATACCAAAATAAGATACAACAATTTGCAATAAAAATAATATTTATAAAAATAAACAATAAAAGGTTGACGCAGAAAGAATGATATAGTAAATTTAACATAAAAAAGGAATTTTATATCTAAAGATGGGAAGCTGATGCAAATTTTGAAGTTTTGACTCGCGTCTAAAACTGGAATTGATTCCGTACAGTTAGGAGACGATTCCGATGTGCTGAGTGCAATTTGGTGTGATTGTGATTTGAAAGCAGATGCATCCCAATTTAGCAAACTGGGCTTTGCGAGCGATATGAACAGACTTTCGTATCGGTACAAAGTATATAACGCAGCTGGGGTCTGTACGATGTCTGCCAGCGATACCGTAACGTGCCCAACTGTTGATTCCTATCTTATCGTATATTATCAGTAAGGGGGTGTCCATCATGGAGCACAGACGGCCAAATCTATTTAGAAGTTTCTGCATTACGCTGGTGCTCCTGCTGTCGTTGGGCTTGTGTGGCTGCAAGGCGCAGCCGGAGGCGGATACGTTCTTTTTCCAATACGAGGCTACTTTGCGGCGCCGGTATCTTCTACGCTGACCGTGGCAATCACCGGATTCAGCACGAAGGAAGTATGCGCCGCGGTGTTTCAGAATGCAGCGTCCATGTCCTTTGAGGGAAATGATGCGGTGCGGATCCAGAAGTTTTCCATAGAGCCGCACGAGTCCATTGGAGCTTACAGCGCGTGTGCGGTGCGTGCAACGCTGGCGTTTGAAACGGCAGGCGTGACGGATGCAACGGCGCTGTGTGTGCAATTTCAGGATGGGAGCGAGCAGACGTACCCAATTGGAACGTGGACATTCGACGTGCAGGACGCACCGGATCACGCAGAACTGCTGAATGTCTGGTCGTCCCCAGCATCGAATCGGGTTGGAAATATGTTCCCGTACCATTATGAGCTGCTGGATCGGGGCCGCATCCATCCGGTCTATCCAATATGGACCGGATCAAATCGCCGATGTGGCGGACGGCATCACGGTATACGACGGCGTTGCGGAAGGGAAGCTGGCGCTCTCAGGTGACGCGCCGGTGCGGCTGATCCGCCCGCGCATCAAGGTGGAACAGAACGGCGAGAGCTACAGCGTTTATGGTATTTGCTGCTATTGCGGCGCGCTGGATGTGACGGAAGCGGACATACAGGCGGCGCAGGACGCGGCCGGCAGAACAGCATAGAAACAGGATGATCGCGCAGGAGAGTTCTCCTGCGCGATTTTTGGCAAAATACGGACATCGGAATTTTGTGCTTTCATATCCGATCTGCCCCAAACCGACAGGTTTCTTCCGGCCCTTTGTGTATACTGCTGTCAAACGAAAGCGAGGAGGGAGACGATATGAAACAGCTCCGCTTTGTGATCCTGATCATGCTCATCATGCTGCTGCTGTGCCCGGCTGCGCGTGCGGCGCAGACGCCCGGCAGTGCGCAGGCGCAACAAATGGGAAAACCTCCTGCACAGCAGGAGGTTTTCCCATTTGTATCGATGCTTAGAACAGATCCTCGACCACGTTCTCGGGCGGGACTTCCAGCAGGGAGGGGTTGTGCATGAACATCTTCATGTACTTGAACGACGAGGCGTAATAATACCCGTCGCACACGCGCTCGTCCATGACGGCCATAAAGTCGATGTACTTGCGCTCGACCGCCTTGCCTTCGCGGTCGAGCTCGACCGCCTTGCGCTTGGCGCCGAAGGCGATGAACATCGGCAGGGTGCCGAAGTTATACAGGTGGTGATAGATCGGCGGGATGCCGAGCGAGCCCATGTCGGTGATGATCATCGAGCCGTGGAAGGGGCTGGCGTCGAGCAGCTTCTGCGGGATGATGCCGAAGTAGTCCATCACGCGCAGGCAGCCGATGGCGAAGCGCAGCAGGAAGCGCGGCAGCTTCAGCAGCGCGCCCGCGACCTGCTCGGTGTTGTTGTCCTCGCCGCCGTATTTGATCTCGTCGATCTTCTCATTCATCTTGCGGTAGACATCAAAGATCGTGTCCGTCGGGGCGAAGACGGCCTTGATGGTCGTCTCGTTCGAGGTGGTGGACATGGTGCGGCGCACGGTCAGCACGACCTCGATGTTGTTGCGCGCATAAATGCGGCGGCCGGCCACAAAGCGGTTGATGCCGGGACGCATGGAGACCATGCGCACATAGGCCGCGATGAACAGGTGCAGGTAGCCGAGACCCTTGTAGCCCTCGAGCCGTTTCTGACGCAGCCAGCGGTCGGTATCCGTGATCTCGATGCAGTCCTCAAACTGGTTGCAGGCATCGTTTTTCGTGGGCATGATATAGGGCATGAACTTGTAAAACGGTGCGAGCGAATGGATCAGGCGACCGTCCTTGCGGTCTCCGAGACGGCGTTTGCTCTCCATAGGAAATACCTCCGAATATACGAATAAAGTTCAAACTTTTTAACTTTGGTACGACCATTATAGGTGATTTCCGAAATAATAGCAAGTAAAAAAGTATTTAAAATGATGATAACTGCATTTTTCCAATTATTTTGGCGGGTGCATTATCGGGAAAACGTAACGGTATCATCTGAAGAAATCATGCAAAAAATAAACGTTAAATTTTAGTCAATGACGTGAAAAACGTAGCAATATCAATAGTTTTTTAACACTCGGATGTCTGAAAATTGACATACATTTTTGGGCAATATCGCTTGCGAAACGGGTATGAATAGGGTAGAATACATACATTATGTAGATACAGTTCGCAAATGCGAGCGTGCGCGGCATAATACTACTTCGAATTGTAGGGAGGTGTAGGGATGTCATTTGAGGCGATAACAACGATCCGTGACGCGGAAAACCGTGCAAAGCAGATCCAAGCCGACGCGCAGGCGGCCGCTGCAGCGGCAGTGGAAGCGGCTCAGGCCGAGGGCAAAGCGGCGATCGAGGCGGCCGTCGGCAAGGCGCAGCGCGAGCTGCAGACGCTGCGGGCCAAATCAGATGAAAAGGCGAAGGCAGATGCGGAAAAGCTGGCTGCGGAGACCAAGAACAAGGAAGCGGCCATGCGCATCAAGGCCAAGACCAATCTGGATCGCGCTGCATCACTTATCGTGGAAAGGATCGTGAACGGCTGATGGCCATTGTACACATGAAAAAGCTGCGGCTTATGGTCGTTCGCGGGCAGAAAGATGCTCTGCTGCGCGACCTGATGCTGCTCGGCTGCGTGCAGGTCTCGGAACCGGACGCGCTTTTGGCGGATGCAGAGGCTGCCGCGGTCCTGCGTCAGGAGAGCGGCAACGTGATGGAGACGCGCAGTGAGCTGACGCGCCTGAACGCTGCACTCAAGCTGCTGGATAAGTATGCGCCGGTCAAGTCCAAGCTGCTCAGCTCCCGGCCGGAGGTCACGGAGCGCGAGTTTCTGGATGTCGGCGCCTACCGCAAGGAGCTCGACGCGGTCGCACAGCTCGAAGAGCTGGAGGCCGACGTGCGCCGCTATAACGGCGAGGAGGCAAAGCTGCGCAGCAGCGTTGAGGCGCTGCGCCCGTGGGAGACGCTTGACCTGCCGCTGAGCATGGGCTCGACCGCGACGACGCGCATTACGCTGGGTATGCTGCCGGCGGCGGCAGACCTCGGCGAGGCGCAGGAGACGCTGGCGGAGGCGGCACCCGAGTCGCAGATGTATGAGATCTCCGCAGACAGGGAACAGCACTATGTGCTGCTCATCTGCATGAAGGACGAGCTGACGGAGGCGCTGGCTGCGCTGCGCACCTTCGGCTTCACGCTGGCAAACCTCGGCGGCACGCCGGGAACGGCCAAGCAAAACATTGACAGCGCGCAGCAGCAGATCGCGGATGTCATCCGCAAGCGTGAGCAGGCGGAGGCGGACATCGCCGCCTTTGCACCGCACCGCGATGCGTTCAAGCTCTGCGTTGACCGCGCGAGCGTCCGGCTCGGCCGCGCCGAGGCGGAGGAGCGTCTGGTCGGTACGGAGAGCGTCGTGTGTATGCGCGGCTGGCTCACGGCGCCGGAGGAGGAAAAGCTCACGGCGGTGCTCGCAAAGTATGACTGCGCATGGGATCTGGCCGACCCCACGGAGGATGAATATCCCGAGGTGCCGGTCAAGCTCAAGAACAACAAGTTCACAGAGCCGCTCAACATGGTCACGAACATGTACAGCCTGCCGGCCTACGGCACGGTGGACCCGAACCCGCTCATGGCGCCGTTTTTCATCCTGTTTTACGGCATCATGATGGCGGATATGGGCTACGGCCTCGTGATGGTGCTCGCGGCGCTCATCGCGCTCGGCAAGATGAAGCCCAAGCGCGGCAGTAAGTATTTCTGCGAGCTGCTGCTTGCCTGCGGCGTGTCGACGTTCCTGCTCGGCATTGTGACGGGCGGCTTCTTCGGAAACGCCGTGCCGACGATCGTGAAGATGTTCGGCCACGATGTCCAGCTCGGCATCCTGACAAGCCCGCTGCTCGACCCGCTCAAGGATACGACGACGATCCTCATCGGCGCTATGGTGCTCGGCTTTATCCAGCTCGTGACCGGCATGATCGTGAACATGGTCATGGAGTGCCGCCAGGGCAAGGTCGGCGACGCGATCTTCAACGAGGGCACATGGCTGGTCCTGTTTGCGGGACTTGCGCTGTATGTGCTCAAGATCGGCAACATCGCCGGCGTCCCGGTCGTGCTGTGCATCGGCGGCCTGATGCTGCTCTACGGCTCCGGCCGTGAGGCCAAGGCTTCGGCAAGGTCACGGCCGTGTTCGGCGCGCTCTACAACGGGCTGACCGGCTGGTTCGGCGACATTCTCTCGTATTCCCGACTCATGGCTCTGATGCTGGCCGGCAGCGTCATCGCGCAGGTGTTCAACACTCTCGCCGCGATGCCGTCGAGCGGCGGCGTGACCGTCGTGTCGATGCTGGTCTTTATCCTCATCTTCCTGGTGGGCCACGCGCTGAACTTCGGTCTGAACCTGCTCGGCTGCTTCGTGCACGACCTGCGTCTGCAGTGTCTGGAGTTCTTCGGTAAGTTCTATGTCGACGGCGGCAAGCCCTTCAGCCCGCTGGAGATCAACACGCGCTATGTCGACGTGGAAAATCATAATTTCTAAACATTCGTACTCAAGAGATATTTAAGGAGGAAATTGAAAATGGCATTTCTCGAATCCATCGGTGGTCTGGCTCTCGGCCTTCTCGGCGCTGCGCTCGCAGCGGCTCTCGCGTGCATCGGCTCTGCAAAGGGCACCGGCATCGCCGGTGAGGCCGGCGCAGGTCTCGTCTCGGAGGATCCCAGCAAGTTCGGCAAGGCGATGATCATGCAGGTCATCCCCGGCACGCAGGGTCTGTACGGCTTCGTCATCTGGTTCCTTGCTCAGAGCCAGATCTTTGCCGCCAACGCAGCCGCTCCGCTGACCGTTGCGCAGGGCCTGCAGTACTTCGCAGCCTGCCTGCCGATCGCGCTCGGCGGTCTGATCTCCGCCATCGCGCAGGGCAAGGTCGCTGCCGCGTCCCTGAACATTCTGGCCAAGAAGCCGGACGACTGGTCCAAGGGCATGATCTTCTGCATCACGGTCGAGTTCTACGCCATCCTCTGCCTGCTGGCGTCGTTCCTGATGCTCAACGGCTTGAAGTAATCCAAATCCTCTTCCGACAGAAGGGAACGAAGATCTATGAATGGTATTGAAAAAATCACCGGCCGCATCGAGGCGGACGCACGGGAGCAGGCGAGTGCCATCACGGCCGACGCCGAGGCCAAGTGCGCCGAGATCCGCGCCGGCTATGACAAGCAGGCGCAAGACCAGTATTGGGCGCGCGTGCGCGACGGTGTAAAGACCTGCGAGGATCGCGTGCAGCGCATGGGACGTCTGGCGGAAATGGAAGCCAGAAAGAGCATTCTTGCTCTCAAGCAGGAGATGGTCGACGCGGCGTTTGCCGCCGCGCTCGAGCGCATCTGCACCATGCCGCAGGTGGACTACGTGGCCTATCTTGCCAAGCTCGCGGCGCAGGCGCCACGACCGGCACCGAGACGTTGGTGTTCAACGCCAAGGACCAGGCCGCGTGCGGTCAGGCGGTCGCGGACGCTGCAAACGCGCTGCTCGCGCAGCAGGGCAAGCAGGCGCGGCTCACCGTGAGCCCCGCCACGCGCGACCTGCGCGCCGGTTTTGTGCTCCAGCAGGGAGACATCGAGGTCAACTGCGCGGTGGAGACGATCGCAGAGCTCTGCCGCAGTGATCTGGCTGCTCAGGTCGCCGAGGTCTTGTTCGGCGCATGACCTGCCCCGCCCCACGCGGGGGAATGAATTATCCTATATGGGGCGCAGGGCTCTGCGCCGCATGAAGGAGGAACGGAATTGTCTAAAGTAAAAGATACGAACTACCTTGCGATTACGGCAATGCTGGCAGCCCGCGAGACCAAGATGCTTTCCGCTGAGCGCATGGAGCGCATGATCGATGCGCCCACGAACGAGGAGGCGGCCAAGATCCTTGAGGAATGCGGCTACGGCGACCTGAGCGGCCTGAGCGCGAAGGACGCCGGCGCTGCGCTCGAGGCGCACATCGCGGCGCTGTTCGACGAGGTCGAGGGCATGGTCCCGGAGGCGCAGCTCGTGCAGCTGTTCCGCCTCAAGTACGACTACCACAACGCCAAGGCGCTCATCAAGGCACAGGCCATGGGCACGGACTGCGGCGCGATTCTGTCGCAGCGCGGCACGGTGCCGCCGCAGAAGCTGCACGCCGCGTTCTATGAAGAGGACTACCGCGACATCCCGCCCGTTCTGGCACAGGCCATGGTCGATGCCGCTGCGATCCTCGCGCGCACAGCCAATCCGCAGGCGGCGGACTTTGCGCTTGACCGCGCGTATTTTGCGCAGATGCTCGCGCTCTGCGACGGTCTGAGTGACGGCGGCTTTGCCAAGGGCTATGTGCAGCTGCAGATCGACGGTGCGAACCTGCGCGCCGCCGTGCGCACGCGCCGCATGGCCAAGGATGCGGACTTTCTCAAGAACGCACTTGTCTCCGGCGGCACGATCGGCACGGACCGCGTGCTCGCGGCGTTTGAGTCGGCCGAGGCGCTCACGGCACTCTATGCCCAACACCTGGCTGTCTGACGCGGCGGCTGCCGGTGCGGCCGCCATGAGCGGCGGCGCGCTGACGGCGTTTGAGCTGCTGTGCGACAACGCGCTCATGGACTACATCCGCGCGGCCAAGCTGCGCAGCTTCGGCGCGGCGCACGTGTCGGCATATCTCGCCGCCATGGAAAACGAGACGACGGCCGCCAGAATGATCCTGACGGGCAGACTCGCCGGGCTTCAGCCCGCGGTCATCCGGGAAAGGCTGCGTGAGACTTATGCTTAAAATTGCAGTTGTCGGCGGTGCGGAGACCGTCATGGGCTTCAAGGCGCTCGGTCTCGAGGCCTGCCCGGTCGCCAACACCGAGGAGGCGCGCGAGACGCTGCGCCGCCTGACTAAAGACTCTGAGGACTACGCCATCATCTATGTGGAAGAAAATCTGGCGCAGGAGCTTCAGCACGAGATCGACAAATTCAAAGATGTTCCCAAGCCGGCCATCATCCTGATCCCCGGCAGGGAAGGCCCCCTCGGCCTCGGCCAGACCGCACTCAAGGCGGCGGTCGAGCGAGCGGTTGGCTCCGATATCCTTTAAGGAAAGGAAGAATGAAATTGAGCGGAACTATCACAAAAGTTTCCGGCCCGCTGGTCGTGGCCAACGGTCTTGCCGATGCCAACGTCTCCGACGTTGTGCGTGTCGGCGAGCAGCGCCTGATCGGCGAGATCCTGAATATGACCGGCGACAGCGCGTCCATCCAGGTCTACGAGGAGACCTCCGGTCTCGGTCCCGGCGCGAAAGTCGAGACGACCGGTATGCCGCTGTCCGTGGAGCTTGGCCCCGGTATGCTGGAGAATATCTATGACGGTATCCAGCGCCCGCTGCCCGAGATCCGCGACCTGACCGGCTCGAACATCACCCGCGGCATCGAGGTGCCCGCGCTCAACCGCGAGCGCGTGTGGCACTTTGATCCCGTCGTGCAGCCCGGCACCGCCGTTTCCGGCGGCGACGTGATCGGCACCGTCCAGGAGACGACGGCCATCCTGCACAAGATCATGGTGCCCCCGCAGATGGCGGGCACGATCAAGAGCATCACCGGCGGTGACTTCACGGTCGACCAGACCGTCGCCGTGCTCACCGACGCTGCCGGCGTCGATCATGAGCTGAACATGATCCAGCGCTGGCCGGTGCGTATCGCGCGCCCCTATGCGCAGAAGTTCGCCCCGAACAAGCCCATGAACAGCGGCCAGCGTATCATCGACACGCTCTTCCCGATCGCCAAGGGCGGCACGGCAGCCGTGCCCGGCCCGTTCGGCAGCGGCAAGACCGTCGTGCAGCATCAGCTCGCCAAGTGGTCGGACGTGGACGTCGTCGTCTACATCGGCTGCGGCGAACGCGGCAACGAGATGACCGACGTTCTCATGGAGTTCCCGGAGCTGACCGACCCGCGCAACGGCGAGCCGCTCATGAAGCGCACCGTGCTCATCGCCAACACCTCCGATATGCCGGTGGCTGCGCGTGAGGCGTCCATCTACACCGGCATCACCATCGCGGAGTATTTCCGCGACATGGGCTATGACGTCGCCGTTCTGGCTGACTCCACCTCCCGCTGGGCCGAGGCGCTGCGTGAGATGTCCGGCCGTCTGGAGGAGATGCCCGGCGAAGAAGGCTACCCGGCCTACCTCGCATCGCGCATCGCGCAGTTCTACGAGCGTGCCGGCTGCATCCGCTGCATCGGGCAGCGATGCCGACCGCCGCGGTTCCGTCACCGCCATCCGGCGCCGTCTCGCCTCCGGGCGGCGACATTTCCGAGCCTGTCTCGCAGGCGACCATGCGCATCGTCAAGGTGTTCTGGGCGCTTGACTCGAGCCTTGCCTATGCCCGCCACTTCCCGGCCATCAACTGGCTGACGTCCTACTCGCTGTATGTCGACTCGCTCAAGCCGTGGTATGAGGCCACGTTCGGCGAGGAATATATGGCCAACCGCGACAAGGCCATGAGCATCCTGCAGCAGGAATCCGAGCTGCAGGAGATCGTCCGCCTCGTCGGTCAGGACGCGCTGTCCCCGGCCGACCGCCTGACGATGGAGACTGCAAGATGATCCGCGAGGACTTCCTGCAGCAGAACGCCTTCGTCGACATCGACAGCTACTCCGAGTACCGCCGTCAGTATCTGCTGCTCGGCCTCATCCTGCACTATGACGCCGAGTGCCGTGACGCGCTCGAGAAGAACGCGCCGATGCACAAGCTCTTTGCCATTCCCGCCCGTGTCGATATCGGCCGCGCCAAGAGCGTGCCGAGCGACGAGTACGAGCAGGTCTATGCCAAGATCGCGGCGGATATGACTGCACAGATCAAAGAGATTATCGCCGGAGGTGAGGAGCAGTGATTAGAGAATACAAGACCATCCAGGAGATCGCCAGCCCTCTGATGATCGTCAAGAATGTCGAAGGCGTGACCTACGACGAGCTGGCCGAGATCGAGCTCCCGAACGGTGAAGTCCGCCGGTGCAAAGTCCTCGAGGTCGAGGACGATCATGCGGTCGTGCAGCTCTTCGAGAGCGCGCAGGGCATCAACCTCGCGCAGTCGAAGGTGCGCTTTCTCGGCCACCCGCTGCAGCTGGGCGTGAGCGAGGATATGCTCGGCCGCGTCTTCAACGGCATGGGCGAGCCCATCGACGGCGGTCCGGCGATCCTCGCCGAGGAGCACCGCGACATCAACGGTCTGCCGATGAACCCGGCGGCCCGCGCCTACCCGGCAGAGTTCATTCAGACCGGCGTGTCCACCATCGACGGCCTGAACACCCTCGTCCGCGGTCAGAAGCTGCCGATCTTCTCGGCCTCCGGCCTGCCGCACGCCGCCCTTGCCGCGCAGATCGCGCGTCAGGCGAAGGTGCTGGGCGACAATGAAAACTTCGCCGTCGTCTTTGCCGCCATCGGCATCACGTTCGAGGAGTCTGAGTACTTCATTCAGGAGTTCCGCCGCACCGGCGCCATTGACCGCACGGTCGTGTTCTCGAACCTTGCCAACGACCCCGCCGTCGAGCGTATCGCGACCCCGCGTATGGCGCTGACCGCGGCCGAGTATCTGGCATTCGAGAAGGATATGCAGGTGCTGGTCATCCTGACCGATATCACCAACTACGCCGAGGCGCTGCGTGAGGTCTCCGCGGCCAAGAAGGAAGTCCCCCGGCCGCCGCGGCTACCCCGGCTACCTGTACACCGACCTTGCCACGCTCTATGAGCGCGCAGGCCGCCGCATCGGCAAGTCCGGCTCGATCACCATGATCCCGATCCTGACCATGCCCGAGGACGACAAGACCCACCCGATCCCTGACCTGACCGGTTACATCACCGAGGGTCAGATCATCCTCTCCCGTGACCTGTACCGCAAGGGCATCATCCCGCCCGTGGACGTGCTGCCCAGCCTGTCGCGTCTGAAGGATAAGGGCATCGGCGAGGGCAAGACCCGTGAGGACCACTCCGGCACGATGAACCAGCTGTTTGCGGCCTATGCCCGCGGCAAGGACGCCAAGGAGCTCATGACCATCCTCGGCGAGGCGGGCCCTGTCCGACGACGACAAGCAGTTTGCAAAGTTCGCCGATGCGTTCGAGCAGCGCTACGTCAACCAGGGCAACAACACCAACCGTTCCATTGAGGATACCCTCAACCTCGGCTGGGAGCTGCTGAGCCTGCTGCCGCGCACCGAGCTCAAGCGTATCAAGCCCGAGCTGATCGAAAAGTATATGCCCGAGACCTGATCGCACCCGTCCCGCAGACTTACCAAGTGAGGTGATTTGATGGCAAATACAGCGATTACCCCGACAAGAATGGTGCTCAACCAGCTCAAGGGCCGGTTGAAGACCGCTCGCAGGGGTCATAAGCTCCTCAAGGATAAGCGTGACGAGCTGATGCGTCAGTTCCTCGACAACGTGCGCCTGAACAAGCAGCTGCGTGCAAAGGTCGAGCAGGGACTCACGGAGGCGTTCGGCTCTCTGTCGGTCGCGTCCGCGATCATGTCCCCGGAAATGCTCGAGCAGTCGCTGCTCTACCCGCGGCAGAGCGTCGAGCTGGGCATGACCTATCAGAACATCATGAGCGTGAACGTGCCGGTCTACGATTTCCAGACCCGCAACAGCGACCCGTCTGAGATCTTCCCGTATGGCTTCGCGCAGACGTCCGGCGAGCTGGACGATGCGCTTGAGAAGCTGGCGGAGGTGTTTAAGGATATGCTGGAGCTTGCGCAGGTCGAAAAGACCACGCAGATGCTCGCGCAGGAGATCGAAAAGACCCGCCGCCGCGTCAACGCGCTCGAATACGTGATGATCCCGGAGCTGGAGCAGAACATTCGTTACATCTCCATGAAGCTGGACGAGAACGAAAGTTCGACCAAGGTGCGCCTGATGAAGGTCAAGGAAATGGTCCTCGAGGACGCACACCATTATAAGCAATAACGTATCTCAAAACCGCCGCATCCAACGATGCGGCGGTTTTTCAGCTTGCAAAAAACCTCGTAGAGTTTCGCCGCCGGTGCGGCGAAAGAAAGTCCAATCATTTTCTTCGGCGACATGCGCGGCGAAGAAAATACTTCTCGGCCTGCAAACGTGCGCGCCGTCCTCCTTGGGCGGACGGCGCGTGCGCTGCGGTCAGGCCGCAAACCCCTTTGTCAAAAAGTAATACTTTTTGACAGTCTCCAAAACCGCCGCATCCAACGATGCGGCGGTTTTTGCGTCTTTATTGCCCGTGCTGCTCCATCAGTTCGAGCAGCCGCGCGGTCTCTGCGGCGGCGTCCGGTGTGTTTGCCTCCACCTGCAGGGCGGAGGTTTCCGCATCCGGCCGGACGGTCAGCTCCCAGCTGCCGTCGCGCACATGCAGACCGTTGGTGAAGTCGGCGCCGGCCTCCATCATCGCCTCCGACAGGGTGCGCGATCCGGTGCGCGGCGGTCGCGGCCAGG
>ENA-OQED01000372-OQED01000372.1-human-gut-metagenome-genome-assembly--contig:-NODE-372-length-18002-cov-1.528615_pt1 | contig 18002 bp, 19 predicted proteins | sample MGYA00242790_ERZ504625 | MGnify/ENA primary metagenome ERZ504625 (study PRJEB26092, sample SAMD00036345) | human gut metagenome | host: Homo sapiens | study: EMG produced TPA metagenomics assembly of...
CTTTCTTCTGATTCTGCACTCTCGTGCTGTTCCCCATATACACATCCCAACTGCTCCTGTGTATAAAACCTCCGATTCGTCGGGGTTCTGAAAGCTTTCAACTTGCCCGCAACATCCCACTTCTGGAGCGTCCGGACTGTCACACCAAGCATCTTGGCAAAATCTTTCGGTTTATAGGTATTCATACTTATATTATACCATATATACCTATTATATTCTATATTTTATTTAACAGTTACAAGCTCCTTTAATATCCCATGCACTTCAAGAGCGCATAGGCAAAGATCAGAAAAAGGACGGTCGCCGTGTACATCATGCGGATGGATTCCATGATGTGCTTGGGCGCTGTGCGCTCGATGGCCTCGCCCATGTAGGCGCGGAACGACTTCTTGCCGAAGTACGAGTTGATGCCGCCGAGCCGGATGTGCAATGCGCCGGCCACCGTCGCCTCGGCATAGCCGCCGTTCGGGCTCGGATGCTTGGCGGCATCGCGCTGCATCATGCGCATGGCATTGCGGGAGTCAAAGCCCAAAAGCCAGGCCGATACGATAAACAGCACTGCGGTGATGCGCGCGGGAATGTAGTTGAGCACATCGTCGAGCTTCGCCGCGGCCTTGCCAAAATAAAGGTACTTCTCGTTCTTGTAGCCGATCATCGAGTCCATGGTGTTGGCCGCGCGGTAGAGGAAGGCCAGCGGCACGCCGCCGATCACGAAGAAAAAGAGCGGCGCGATGACACCGTCGACCGTGTTCTCGGCGATTGTCTCGACGGTCGCGCGCGCGACCTCCGACTCATCGAGCTCCTCTGTGTCGCGCCCGACAATCCAGCCGACGGCCTTGCGCGCCTTGTCGAGCTCATTTGTCAGGAGCAATGCGTAGATGCCGCGGCCGGCCTTCGCGAGGCTCTTGGGCGAAATCGTGAAGGCGAGCAACAGCGCCTCGACGGCCATCGTGCCCCACTCCCACGGGATGGCGTACGAGAGATAGATGATGCCCGCCGCCACATCGTAGGTGATGAAGAGCACGAGCAGCACGAGGATGGCACCGCAGAGGAATTTCTTCTGGTCGCCGTCCGCCTCGCGGTAGTAGAGCCGCTCGAGGAAGGAGATGAGCTTGCCGATCAGCACGACGGGATGGAAGCGCGAGCGCGGGTCGCCGATGATCGTGTCGATGATAAAAGCAAAGATCGCAACATTCATTCGCACTCCCCCCTATCGCACTGCTCTTCTGCCATCTCCGCCATAATGGCTCTGACTCTTTCCATATCCAAGGCGCTCTCGACGACGTCGGCCAGATGCTCGTAGGCGCGCTCTTTCTGCTGGCGGCGATTGCGCTGGATGGCAAGCGGCGGCAGGCCCTTCTGGATGCGCAGCGTGTTGATGAGCTGGCGGCGGAAGGCGTCGTCGTCGAAGAGGCCGTGGATGTAGGTGCCGAAGACAAGGCCGTCCTCGCGCAACGCACCGTCCCAGCGGCTCGTCTCCCCCCTCTCCGCATGGATGTAGAAGGGATGGCGCACGGGCGCAGTGAACTCCGTCTCGCCCATATGGATCTCGTAACCGGCCATCCCGCGGCCCAGAAGCGTGCAGCCAAAGAACTCCATGCCCGGGCAGTCGGCCGTGACCTGGCGCGTGTGCTTCTGCTCGGCAAAGGTCGTCTTCATCGGCAGGTAGCCGAGTCCCTTAACCTCGCCGTGCTCCGACTCCACGCGATGCGGATCGGCAATCGCTTCGCCGAGCATCTGGTAGCCGCCGCAGATGCCGATGAGCGGCGTGCCCGCCTCGACGCTCGTGCGGATGGCCGCCTCGAGGCCCGACTCGCGCACGAAGAGCAGGTCCTCCGTCGTGTTCTTCGAACCGGGCAGGATGATGAGGTTGGGGCTGCCGAGCTCTTCTGGCCGGCGTACATAGGTGACTTCGACGTCCGGCTCGTCGGCGAGCGCGTCGAAGTCCGTGAAGTTCGAGAGCTTCGGCAATTCGATGACGGCGATGCGGATCTCGGCCTTCTTCTCCTGCCTTTCCTCACGCTCTTCGAGCGAGACGGAATCCTCGTCATCGATGCCCATGTCCTCGATGTAGGGCACGATGCCGAGCACTGGCTTGCCCGTTTTCTCCTCGAGGAAGTCGACGGCCGGCGTGAAGAGCGAGACATCGCCGCGGAACTTGTTGATGACGAGCCCCTTGACGAGCGCGCGCTCTTCCTCATCGAGGAGTTCCAGCGTACCGACAAGCGAGGCCAGTGCGCCGCCGCGGTCGATGTCCGCGATAAGCAGCACAGGTGCGTGCAGATACTTGGCCACGCGCATATTGACGATATCGTGCGACTTGAGGTTGACTTCAGCGGGGCTGCCGGCCCCTTCGACGACGAGCGTGTCGAAATCCTGCTGCAGGCGCGCGAGGGCCGCCTTGACCTCGCCGAATGCCTCGAGCGAATAGCCGGCATGGTACTCCCGCGCGCTCATCGTGCCGATGGAGCGGCCCGCGAGGATGACCTGCGAGCGGGAATTGCCCGTCGGCTTCAAGAGCACGGGATTCATGTCCACCATCGGCTCAAGGCCAGCTGCCTCCGCCTGCGCGACCTGCGCCCGGCCCATCTCCAGGCCATCCTTCGTGACATACGAGTTGAGCGCCATGTTCTGCGCCTTGAACGGCACGACGCGCCGCCCTTCGCGGTAGAAGATGCGGCAGAGCGCCGTCGTCAGGATGCTCTTGCCGACGTGCGAACTCGTGCCCATGAGCATAATGGATTCCAAAACCATGCCTCCTATCTGTCTTATCTGTCTCACTGGAACATATCACTTGATGCGCAGCGGGATGCCGCAGAGAACGGCGTAGACTGCATCGGCAGCCGCGGCGAGCTGCTGGTTCGCGAGGCCCGCGAGGTCGCGGTAGAGACGCGCGAGGCGGTTCTCCGGCACGATGCCGGCCCCGACCTCATTCGTCACGAAGAGGACTTCCGCCTCTTTGGACAGTCCTTGTGCCGCCTCGACAAGTGCCGCCATCTCGCCCCGCACGAGCGCGGTCAGGTGCGCCTCATCATACGGCTCCGTCTCGCGGCAGAGCATGTTGCTGAGGTAGATGGTCACGCAGTCAAAGAGGATAACGCCGTGCTCCCGTCCCGCCTCGCGGATGACTGCAGCTGCCTCGCGCGGTGCCTCGTACGTCTTCCAGCCAGCGGGCCGTCGGCTGCGGTGCAGGGTGACGCGGTGCGCCATCTCCTCATCCCAGACCTCGGCCGTCGCGATGTAGGCCACGCTACCACCGCTCTCGCGGGCCAGCTGCTCGGCAAACGCGGACTTGCCGCTGCGCGCGCCGCCCGTGACGAGGATCATCTTGCCCATGAAGTGCAAGCCTCCACAAAGTGAGCAGCGGCCTCCGGGCAGCCGGCGAAGTGCAGGTGCAGGTAGCTGCCGAGCACGTTCCCGCGGCTCGCGCCCGCCTCATAGCGCTCGCCCGTGCGCAGCTTCTCGAAGCGAAGCGGGCGCTTGCCCTCGACAGCGTCCTCCGAGAAGTGGAACTCGTGGCCGCGCAGCTTCGTGCCGGCCTTGCCGAGCACCGTATCCCCCATGAGCTCGGCCTCGACGTAGCCGACCATCTGGAGCTTCTCTTTCATCGCTGCCTTGCCGGGCAGCACATCGCACATCGCGTATTCCGTGCCCGTGAAATCCTGGAGCGAGTGCATGAGGTACATGTAGCCGCCGCATTCTGCGTAGATGGGCATGCCTTTTTCCGCGGCCTTCTTGATGGAAGCGCGCATTGCGGCATTTTCCTGCAGCTTCGCGGCGAACATCTCGGGAAAGCCGCCGCCGAGGAAGAGGCCGTCGACATCCGGGAGCTCTGCGTCGTGCAGCGGGCTGAACGGCACGAGCACCGCACCTTCATGCTCGAGCACGACGAGGCTGGCCGGGTAGTAGAAGGAGAACGCCTCATCGCGCGCGATGCCGATGCGGCACGAGTGCTCCGCCACCTGCCCGAGGTCAAAAGGCTCGGCCTCAAGTTCCGGAGCAAGGCAAGCGAGGTGCAGGATGGCCTCGATGTCGAGCGACTTGGCGACGGCCGTGCCCATCGACTCAATGGCCTCGCGCTCCCTCTCGTTCTCGGCGGCAGGCACAAGACCGAGGTGGCGCTCCGGCATCTTGAGCGAGTCATCGCGGTGCAGCGCGCCGAGCACACGGATGCCCGCATCCTTCATGGCACCGCGGATCATCTCCTCATGTGTCGCGGAGCCGAGGCGGTTGAGGATGACGCCGGCGAAGTCGACCTCGTGGTCGTAGTCGCGGAATCCCTGCGCGATGGCCGCGGCCGACGCGCCCATCGACTTGACATCGAGCACGAGCACGACAGGCGCCTTGAGCAGCTTGGCGATGGAGGCCGTCGAGCTGATGCCCTCGCGGCCGCCGTCATAGAGGCCCATGACGCCCTCGATGACAGCGATATCCGAGCCGTCCATCGCCTTGGCGAATAGCTTCGGCAACACCTGCTCCGGCACGAGCCAGCTGTCGAGATTGTGAGCGGGACGACCGCTGGCCATCGCGTGGTAGCCCGGGTCGATGTAGTCAGGGCCGACCTTGAAGGACTGGACCGCAATGCCCTGCTCGCGCAGCGCCGAGAGAAGCCCCGTCGCGATCGTCGTCTTGCCAGAGCCGGACTGTGTCGCGGCAATCACTAAGCGTGGAATCGAATAGCGCATGATAACCCTCCTGATGAATGACTGAATCCTATCGAGACGTGCATCTGGTACATCTTACACAAGAAAAATCAATCGCGGCTGTTGTCGATCTCGTAGAGCATCGCGTTGACAGCTGCGGCGGCAATCGGACTGCCGCCCTTCGTGCCCTCGACCGTGATGTAGGGCACGAGACGATTCTCGGCTAGTGCCTTCTTGGAGTCGGCCGCGCCGACGAAGCCGACGGGGATGCCGACGATGCAGGCGGGGCGTACGCCCTCCTCGCGGACGAGGCGCAGGACCTCGAAGAGCGCCGTCGGCGCATTGCCGATGGCGACGACGCTGCCCGTCAGCACTGCACCAAAGCTGCGCATGGCGGCAAGCGAGCGCGTCACGCCTGAGCCTTGGCCTGCGCCGCGATCTCCGGATCCTGTATCCGGCAGTGGACCGCTCCGCCAAATGAGGCGAGCTTGCGCTTGTTGATGCCCGTGCGGACCATCTCGACATCCGTGTAGATGTCCGCACCACTGCGCAGAGCGGCAGTGGCGTCCGCGACCGCCGTCTCTGAGATGCGGATGATCGGCGCGTATTCGACGTCGCCGGCCGAGTGGATGATGCGCGAGTATACCTTCTTCTCGGCTTCGCTCAGGGAAATTCCCTCGATGTACGGCGCGATGAGCTCCATGCTGCGGCGCTCGATTGCCATCGGCTGCTTGATAAATTCCATCATCAATCCTCCAGATTGTTCACAAAAGAAAGGACATCCTCATAGCAATGCACGAGGCGGTCGTACGCGAGGACAGGTCGGTCGATGACGACGACGGGCAGGCCGAGCTCGACGGCCGCCGCGATCTTCGTGTCCGTACCACCGATCGCGCCGCTGTTCTTCGTCACAATGACGTCCGCCCTGTACTGGCGGAACATCTCCCGATTGAGCGCTTGCGAGAATGGCCCCTGCATGGCGACGATCTGCTTCGGCGAAAGGCCCAGACCCTCACAGAGCGCGATGACTTCGGCCGTCGGCAGCACGCGCGCGATCAGCGTGCAGTCCGAGAGGGCCGGCGACTCGGTGAACTGCCGCAGGTTGCGGCTGCCCGTTGTCAGGAAGACGACCCGTCCGCGCCGCGAGGCTTCCTCAGCCGCCTCCTCGTACGAGTGGACGAGACATATCGCCGCACGCCACGTATCCTCGAGCTCTGTCAGCGACCGCTCGTAGCGCAGATACGGGATGGCGAGCGCACGGCAGGCCGCCATCGCGTTTTCCGAGACGTTCACGGCATAGGGATGGCTCGCGTCGACGAAGCAAGATGCCCGGTGCTCGCGCAAGTAGGACTCCAGCGCCTCACGATCCAGTGGCTTGTCGTTGATGGTCAGTCTCTCGCTGCCGCAACGCTTGAGCAGCTGTTCGCCGTAATGGCTGACGACAGAGGCCGTCACACGATGGCCCGCATCGAGCAGCAGCTTCGTGAGTTCGCGCCCATCCTGTGTCCCCGCTGCGACGAAGATCATAGACCGCTCTCCTTCCTGCCGTAGCCGCGCGGCGTCAGCATCCATCCTCCTTGACGTATGTCTGGGAGTTGCCGATGATGACGAGCGAGAACATGTTGATCGTCTCCTTCGTGAAATCCGCGAGCGTCGAGATGGCCTTTGACTGCTCCGCACGGCTCGCCGCCGTCACGATGCCGACAGGCGTCTCAGGAGCCCGGTGCTTCAGCACGATGCGGCGGAGCTCCTCGATCTGCTGCACGCGCTTCTTGCTCTTCGGGTTGTAGAGCGCGATGACGAAGTCGCCGGCCGCCGCCATCTCCGCACGCTTGCAGATTGTCTCCCAAGGCGTCAGGAGGTCCGAGAGGCTGATGACAGCAAAGTCGTGCATGAGCGGCGCGCCGAGGACGGAAGCCGCGGCATTGACGGCCGAGACGCCGGCAATCACGCCGCCAAAATCCGGGCGTTCTGCCGAGGGCTTCTGCAGCACCAGTTCGAGCACGAGCCCGGCCATGCCGTAGACGCCGGCATCGCCGCTCGAGACGACGACCGTCTCCTTTCCCGAGGCAGCCGCTTCGACTGCCATGCGGCAGCGGTCAATCTCCTGCATCATGCCCGTGCCGATGACCTCCTTGTCTGATTGGCCCGCGAGCAGCGGCTCGATCAGGCGGATGTATGTCGTATAGCCCGCGACGACCTCCGCGCGCTCGATTGCCGCGCGCGCCCGCGGCGTCATGTCGAGAAGACTGCCCGGGCCAATGCCCACTACTGTGATTCCTGCCATATTTACTGCTCCTTGTTCTGCCATACGAGTGCCACCGTCACTCTCTCAAATCTTGTCTTGCCGAGCGCCATGCGCCCGCCTCCTGCCGCAAGAGCCGCCGCCTCACAGACGTTGCCGATGCCGATTGTCTGCCGCACGAAATCGGACTCCGCGAGCCCGCACCGCTCGATGACGGACTGCAATTCTTCATTCGTGTAAAAGGTCAGCGGGATGCAAAGCTCTGCCGCTGCTTCGTGAAGTCCCCTCTCCTCCTGTTTGAACACAGTCGACGAGAGCGAGCTGATGGCCGCGAGCGGCATGGCGATGCGCGAGACGGCCTCGCAAAGTGCCGCGAGTATCGCGTCCCTCGACGCCCCCTTGCGGCAACCGACGCCCGCGCGCAGCATCATCGGGTGCAGGAAGAGGCGGCCTGCCCGTACCCCGCAGGAATCAGGACTGATGATGACCTGCATCCCTTCATCCTGCTCTGCCGCGCCAAAGTCGCAGACGGAAAGGCCGCGCTGCCGCAAGACCCCTTTGTAGAAGCTGGCCAGATGACAGCGGGGATCGACGTAATAAGCGACAGACTTTCCGCGCAGCAGGGCACTGTTGACCGTGCGGATGGCCTCGTGCGGTTCCGGAAAGAGGCCGAGCGCCGTAGCCAGTGCATCAGGCGCCACGATTCCCTCGACATCGGTCGCCGTCGTGATGACAGGCTCTGAGCCGAGGGATGCTGCGAGCTCGCGCGCCAGGCGGTTTGCCCCGCCGACATGGCCTGAGAGCAGGCTGATGACGTGGCGTCCCTGCTCGTCGAGGACGACGACAGCGGGATCCTGGAGCTTGCTCACGAGGTGCGGCGCGATGCTGCGCACGGCGATGCCAGCCGCCATGATGAAGACGAGCGCATCGTAGCGCGCGAAATTTTCCTGCACCGCTGCGCGCAGGCGCCCGAAGGTCTGCGCCCCCTCGACGGGATGGCGGCTGCTGACAAAGAGCGCTGCCTGCCCGCCGAGGGCCAGTTGGACCCTTCTTGCCATCAGCGCGCCCGCCTCTGTCAGCGCAAAGACGGCCGTCCTCATCGGCTCGCCTTGCGGAACATGTGCGAGAACTCCGGCGCGTAGAGGCGCGAGAGCTCGTAGTCCGCCCCGAGGCAGCGGCTGACGACGATCATCGCCGTGCGGTCAATCTTGGCCTCAGCTGCCTGCTCTGCAATTGTCGCGAGCGTACCGCGCACGATCTTCTGCTCAGGCCACGACGCCTTCTGCACGATGGCAATCGGCGTGTCCGCCGCGTAGCCACCCACCATCAGTTCAGCGATGACCGTCTCGAGCATCGTGATAGAGAGGAAGATGCACATTGTCGCCTGATGAGCAGCGAGCGCGCGCAGCTGCTCGCGCTCGGGCACCGGAGTCCGCCCGGCCTGGCGCGTGATGATGACCGTCTGCGAGATGCTGGGCAGCGTGTACTCCTGGCGCAGAGCAGCGGCCGAAGCAAGGAACGAGCTGACACCCGGCACGACGTCGTAAGCGATGCCTTTCTTCGCCATCGCATCCATCTGCTCCTGGATGGCCCCGTAGATGGCGGGATCGCCCGTGTGCAGGCGCACCGTCATCCTGCCCGCGGCCTCAGCCTCCTCGATGACCGTGAGGACTTCCTCGAGCGTCATCTTCGCCGAATTGTGGATGACGGCGTCCTCGCGGCAAGCCGCGAGCAGCGCCGGGTTGACGAGCGAGCCCGCGTAGATGACGACATCCGCCTCCTCGAGATAGCGCCTGCCCTTGACCGTGATGAGCTCCGGGTCTCCGGGGCCGGCTCCAACGATGTGTACCATGAATCAAGCCTCCTTCGTGCAGGTAATGATGTAGACGGGATTCTGCGCCTCGGCCATGTCGTACGGGCCCGCGCGGCGCAGGCGGCTGACCTGCACCTGGACGGCCTCGTAGCGGTAGACCGTCTCGTGCACATGGAGATAGTCGAGCGCTTCCGCCAGCGTCTGCACTGTGATGCAGTTGATCACGAGGCGCCCGCCCTCACGCAGTTTTTGCGTCAAGCGGTCGAGTATCTCCATGAGATGGCCGCCGCTGCCGCCGATCATGGCGACATCCACAGGCGGAAGGCCCTCAAGGCCCGCAGGAGCCTCCGCTTCGATGACAGAAAGATTCTCGAGGCCGAAGCGCTCGCGATTCGCCTCAATGAGGCAGACAGCTTCTTTTTTTCGCTCGATAGCATAGACATGGCCCTCTGGCGCGAGACGCGCCGCCTCGATGGAGAGCGAGCCCGTCCCCGCGCCGATATCGCAGACGATATCGCGCGGCCCGATCTGTGCCTTGACGAGCGTCAGGATGCGGATTTCCTGCTTTGTCATCGGCACCTTGCCGCGGATGAATGCCGCGTCCGGCAGTCCCAGCTTCATTTGCAGTCCCTCTCTTTCTCTTCCGTCTCGTCCACAGCAATCAGGATGACGCCGCCCATCTCAGGCAGCTCCTGCGCCCCAGACAGCGTCGTCGCCACGATCTGCTCGTCTTCATAAGAAAGACGCGCACAGATGAAGAGGCGCGTCTCTGGTGGCCAGTCGTGCGCGAGCAGCACAGCCGGTATGGTCTTCGATGTGAATGTCCTGTCAGTCAACATGCCGAGCACGGCGCCAGGCACATGCGCGAGACGTTCTTCTGCAGGCACTCTGCCGTGGAACGACAGCAGGCGCGCCTCATGCCACGGCAGTGCAAGCCGCGCAAAGGCCAGCTGCATGGCGCTGAGCCCCGGTATCACGCGGAGGCACGCGGGCGGGAAATGGCGGCGCAGTGCGTCGAGCAGCGAGAAGTAGCCAGGGTCCCCGGAGACCATCACCACGACGGATGACAGCTCCAGATTCTCGCGGATGAACTGCATGACAGAATCGATGTTGCCCGTCACGGCCATCGTCAGCTGTCCTTCGCCCTGCGGCCGCGCGAACTGCGCGAGCGCGCGCCTGCCGCCCACGAGGACCTTCGCCTCGTGGATGGCACGTGCCGCCGCCGGCAGTATGTAGTCGGGATGGCCCGGGCCGATGCCGGCCACGATGATCTCATTCATGTTTCTCTCCTGCTCCTATTTGCTGATATGCCAGTGATACTTCTCCCCGATCTCGCGCGCCGTCTCATCCATGCCGAGCAGCCTGCCCTGCAGCGTCACCATGGCGACGCCGACCCTCATCTTGCCCAAAAAGATAGCGCTCGGCACGCACCGAGGCACGCTCGGCAATTCTCGTGCAGACGGTCCGCTCCAGCCCCGCTTCGCGCAGGACGGTCAGAGCATCCTCCGTCGTATTGCTTGCGAGTACGCGGCGCGCTCCTTCGGTGCTCAGCCCTGCGGCCGCCGCGTAGGCGGCAATCGTCTCGAGGCGCGCATCTGCGATGCGGTTGTGTGTGTAGAAGACACCCGCTGCAACCTTGCTGAGCTTGCCGATATGTCCAAAGAGCATGACGCGGGCAATCCCGCGCTCCGCAGCCCGCTCGAGCATGAAGCCGATGAAGTTGCTCGTCTGCACGAGCCGCTCCTGCGGCAGGCCCCAGCTTTCGCCAGGTTCTCGCCGATCTTGCCGGGCACGAAGATGAGGTCTTCTGCCCCAGCCGCGCGCGCGACGTCGATCTGCGGCACAAGCGAGTTCTTGAACCCCTCTTCTGACATGGGCCGCAGGACGCCCGTCGTGCCGATGACAGAGATGCCGCCCTTGACGCCGAGCACGGGGTTCAGCGTCTTCTCGGCCAATCCCTTCCCCGCCGGGATTGCAATGGTGACATGCAGGCCGTCGCTCGTGCCGAGGACATCAGAGGCCGCGCGGCGCATGAGCTCGCGCGGCCCGGGATTGATGGACGGCTGGCCGACGGGGACCGAGAGGCCCGGCTTTGTCACCGTGCCGATGCCCTCGCCTGCGGCGAACGTCATCGCACCTCCGTCCGCATGGCAAACCGTCGTGAACACGGAGACGCCGTCCGTGATGTCGGGGTCATCGCCCGAGAACTTGACGACCTCTGCGCAGATGCCACCCTCCGTCTGCGTGACTGCCTTGACGGGAATCGTCAGCTCTGTGCCGTCGAGCGCCGTGAGATGGACTGTCTGCCAGGGTTTCCCTGCTTCGAAGAGCAGTGCCGCCTTGACGCCGGCCGCCGCGCAGGCGCCTGTCGTATAACCGTTCTTCATGGCAGCCACCTCAGCGCAACTGACGGTTGAGGAAGTCGCGCCCGAATACCGTCAGTGTGTAGTAGAGTCCGATGAGGAACGGGATGTACTCCGCAATCAGGCGCCAGCAGACCGCGATGATGCCGACCGTGCCCGCGGGCACCGTGTCGCTGAACAGCAGCACGAAGCCGCCCTCCGCGATGCCCGAGCCACCAGGCGTCGGCGTGAAGTAGAGCAGCATGTTCAGGAAGATCATGCGTCCCATGACGCTGTACCAGTCGGCATCCGTGACGCCGAGGCCCAGGAGCAGGCACGGCACGATGGCGTAGATGCAGAGCAGGTTGAGCCCCGACTCCGCAAAGACGAGCAGCATGGCCTTCGGCGAGGCCGCCAGGAGCGCGATGGCGCTCTTCGTATCACGGTAGAAGGCGATGATCTTGCAGCGCCGCTCCTTCTTCGTGTGGCGGGCGATGCGGACGACGAGGTAATCGAGATAGCCGCGCCTTGCGCCCACGACGATGGCAATGATGACAACGAAGGCCGTCAGCGTGATGGCCATGAGCGTGTCGTTCGAGATGCCCGGCACGATGCCCGCATCGTGCATGAAGATAAAGGGCATACAGAGGACGAGGAACAGGATGGAGAGCAGCGTGCGCACGATGACGAGCACGGCTGCCTTGCCTGTCGGCACGCCGGCATGGCGCAGGAACATCAGCTGCGCCACCGCGCCGCCCGTCGCCCCCGGCGTCAGGAGCGCGAGGAAGTAATTGCCGAAGATGACCTGCACGGCTGATACAGCGTGATCTTCTCGTCCGATATCTTGACGAGATGCATGAGTCGGCTGCCGTCAAAGAAGAGCCCGAGTGACACGGCAAAGATAGCCAGCGCAATCGACCACGTCTTGAACTGAGTCAGGTTTTTAAGCGTGTTGATGTCCACCGTCGTGTAGATGACGGTCCCGGAAATCACGAGCACCAGGACGATCAATATCAGGAATCGCTTGTAAAACTTATTCATGAAAACTCCAATCCAGCTGTCGTGCCGCCTTCTCTTCAGACGACCGTTTCTTCATGAGCCGCAAACGCATTGTGGTTGTGGATGGACTCGTAATTCTCACATTCGATTGAGAACCAGGCGATGCCCGGCAGACTGCGCAGGGCGAGCACCGTGTCGCGCAGGATGTCCTCGACGAACTTGGGATTCTCGTAGGCAGCTTCCGTCACGTACTTCTCATCCTCGCGCTTCAGGAGCGGATAGATGGGCGAAGAGCCCTGCTTCTCGATGAACGCGGCGAGGTCTTCGATGAAGATGCACTCCGTGCCCTCCTGGAAGCGCACGGCCGTGCGGCAGACGGAGCGCTGGTTGTGCGCGCCGTACTTTGAGATCTCCTTGCTGCACGGGCAGAGCGAGGTGAAGGGAACGTCGACGCCGAGCGTGAACGCCATCTTCTCCCCGCGTGCCTTCGTGCCGCGGAAGAAGCAGTCGAGGTCCAGGACGGACTTGCGGCCGCTGACAGGCGCCTCCTTGTCGATGAAGTACTTGAAGGAGAGCTCGACTTCAGCCGACTGCGCGTCGAGGCGCTCGAGCGCCTCTTCGAGCATGGCCTCCATTTCCGGCTCTGCCAGCGGCTTCTTGCTCCACGGCATGAGGATCTCGAGGAAGCGGCTCATGTGCGTACCCTTGTACTCCATCGGCAGCGCAACCGTGAAGAGGATGCGCGCAAGGACCTGCTGGAAGCCGCCGTCCTTTGTCTTGATCAGGAAAGGCAGCTGCGCATCCTTGATGCCGACGCGCTGGATGGCAATGCCACGCGCATCTGCCTGGTTCTGTACGTCGCGCATCAGATTTCCCTCGTCTCGTAGTCGATGGGATCTTCGACACCCGCCTCAGCGAAACCGCGCAGGCGCAGCTTGCAGCTGTCGCAGATGCCGCACGCCTTCTCGCCGCCCTTGTAGCAGCTGTGCGTGAACTGGAACGGCGCGCCGAGCTTCGTGCCGAGCAAGACGATGTCCTTCTTCGAGAGGTCCTGCAGCGGCGTCTCAATCGTGATCTTCCTGCCCTCGACGGCCGTCGCTGTCGTCGCGTAGTTGGCGAGCGCCTGGAACTTCTGGATGAACTCCGGGCGGCAGTCCGGGTAGCCCGAGTAGTCGACGGAGTTGACGCCGATGTAGACGTGCGTCGCACCGAGCACCTCCGCGTAGCCCATCGCGTACGAGAGGAAGATCAGGTTGCGCGCCGGCACGTACGTCGGCGGCACCGAGTGGCGATTGACATCGCCTTCCGGCACCTCGATCTTCTCGTCTGTCAGCGCGGAGCCGCCGATGGCCTCCATGTTCGTCTCGATGATCAGATGCTTCTTGACACCGTAGTACGCGGCAATCTTCTTGGCGCCCTCAAGCTCGATGCTGTGGCGCTGGTGGTAGTTGAAGCTGATCGGGTATACGTCATACCCCTTGCTCTTGGCCACGGCCATGCACGTGCAGCTGTCGAGGCCGCCCGAAAGTAAAACGACTGCTTTTTCCTTTTCCATTATCTATGCTCCCTCTATCTAGAGCGGCTGTCAGCCGCGGATCTTCTTGATGGCTTCTGCGACATCCTCTGCACCGTAGATGGCCGAACCGGCCACGAGCACATTGGCGCCGGCCTGGCGGACGAGCAGGCTCGTCTTCTCATTGATGCCGCCATCTACCTCGATGTCACACTCAAAGCCCATGTCCTGGATCGTGTGACGCAGCATGTGGATCTTGTCGAGCTGCGACTCGATGAACTTCTGGCCGCCGAAGCCCGGGTTGACCGTCATGATGAGGACCATGTCGAGATCCTGCAGGAGCTCTTCGATCATCGCGAGGCTCGTGCCCGGATTCAATGCGATGCCCGCCTTGCACCCGGCAGCCTTGATCTGCTGCACGATGCGGTGGCTGTGCTTAGCCGCCTCGACGTGGAAGGTGATGATGTCGGCACCGGCCTCAGCAAAGGCCTCGATCTGCGTCTCGGGATGCTCGACCATCAGGTGCACGTCAAAGACGGCATCCGATGATTTGCGCAGGCTCTTGACGACAGGCGAGCCCAGCGTGATGTTCGGCACGTATGTGCCGTCCATGACATCGATGTGGATGTAATCCGCGCCAGCATCCTGGACGCGCTTGACCTCATCGGCCAGGTGGGCAAAGTCGGCGGAAAGGATGGACGGTGCAATCTTGATCATTTGTATTCCTTCTTTCTGGCAAGCATCTGTGCTTCCTTGACTTCTTGGAGTATCTGTTCGTAGGCATCGTAGCGCTCTCGCGCGATACGCCCTTCTTCGACGGCCGCCTTGACGGCACAGCCCGGCTCGTGCGTGTGGCTGCAGGGCGAGAAGCGGCAGGTGCCCTCGTAGTTGCGGAATTCCGGGAAATAATGCGGCAGGTCCGTGACTGAAAGCTCGGTCATCTCCATGGCGCTGAAGCCCGGCGTATCGACGATGTAGCCGCCTTCGTAGGGAAGGAGCTCCGCGACGCGCGTCGTGTGGCGGCCGCGCTTGATCTTCTCGCTGACATGGCCTGTCGCGAGCGTCAGCGACGGATCGATCTCGTTGAGCAGCGAGGACTTGCCGACGCCGGAGGGTCCTGCAAAGACGGAGACTTCGCCGCTGAGGCGGCTGCGCAGCGCTTCGATTCCCCGCCCCTCATGGGCAGAGACGCGCACGACGGAATAGCCGATTGCCTCGTAATCGTGCAGGAAATCCTGCCAGGGACCTTCATGGAGGTCCATCTTGTTGATGCAGATGACAATCTTCGGGATGCCCGACCACTCTGCGAGCACGAGGAAGCGGTTCAGGAGCAGCGGATGGAGATCGGGCTCTGCCGCCGCAAACGTCAGGACGACCTGCGTGAGATTGGCCACCGCCGGGCGGCGCAGCAGGTTCTCGCGCGGCAGCTGCTGCTCGATGACGCCCGTGCCGTCGGGCAGCTGGTCAATGACGACGCGGTCGCCCGGCACGACGCCGGCGCTCTGACGCCGCTTCTTGAACCTGCCGCGGAGCTTGCAGTTCACGAGCCCCGCCTCTGTCATGACATAGAAAAAACTGTTGTAGGCCTTGATGACGCGACCTTCTAGCATAAAGCCTCCTACTCTCTGTACACAGGCAAAGGCGGCTTGTCACCGCTCTTTGCCATTCTCATTCTGTTTGGAGGGCACTTTCGCCTCGCTGTTGCTGTTCTTCTCCGGGTCTTTCTTGTCCGGTTTCTGGACCTGCTGCTTGACTGGCTCTGCGATGACGAGGCTGATGCTCGAGCCCTCTTCTACCTCACCGCTTGCCGGCGACTGGCTGATGACCGTGCCCGCTGCCTGGCGGCTCTCCTGCTTCGAGACGCTGCCGACTCTGAGGCCGCGGCTCTGCAGAGCGGCCTTCGCTGCGTCGAGCGAGACACCCGTCACATCCGGCACGCTGACCTTGTGGCTCTGCTTGCCCTTGCTGACTGTAATGTCAACCGTCTGGCCGCGGCTGATCTTCGTGCCGGCTTTCGGGTCCTGCTTGATGACGGTGCCCGCCTCTTCATTCGAGTACTTCTCGTAAACGGAGCCGAGCTTCAGGCCCATCTTCTTGAGCTGTGCCTCTGCATCTGACTTTGAGAGGCCCGTGAGGTCCGGCATCTCGATCTCTTCGCCGCCCTTGCTGACGTAGATCGTGACGAGGCGCTGCTCCTTGACCTTGGAGCCAGCCGTCGGATTCTGCGAGACGACTTGTCCGGCTGGCACGTCAGCGTTGTACGTCTCCGCTACGTTGACGCGCAGCTTCTTGTCCTCGAGGATCTGGCGCGCGAGTGTCATCTGCTTGCCCGTGACATCTGGGACCGTGACTTCTGCCGTGCTCCAGAACTTGCCGTAGCTCATGAAGGCGCCGATGAAGAAGCCGGCTAAGAGGACGACGAGCAGTCCTGCTATGAATTTCTTCGACTTGAAGATGGACTTCTCCTGCTCGGGTTCATCCTGTTCGTACACCTCATTCTGCGGCGCACGGCGCGGCGGGATGGACTGCTGCACAGGCTGGACGCGCGGCAAGACCTGCGTCGCGTCAGGGTCCTGCGCCATCATGGCAGGAGTCTGCGGAGTCCCTGCCATGAGCATGCGCTCCGCCTGGCTGATGTCCTGCACGAGCTCTGCGCTCGTCGGGCGCATGGCCGGATCCTTGCTCATCGCCTTCGAGACGATGGCCTCGACGACTGGCGGGATGGCGGGGTCGATCTGGCGCACTGGCACAGGCTCTTCCTGCAGGTGCTTGACGGCAATGCTGACGGGGTTTTCCCCGGTGAACGGCAGCTTGCCGGTCAGCATCTCGTAGAGCACGACGCCTAGAGAGTAGACATCCGACTTCGGCGTGATCATCGTGCCCTTGGCCTGCTCGGGCGAGAAGTAATGCACCGAGCCGATGACATTGCCGCTGTACGTCATCGTGGACTCGGTGACGGCGCGCGCGATGCCGAAGTCAGCTACCTTGGCGTGGCCGTCGGCCATCATGAGGATGTTGTGCGGCTTGATGTCGCAGTGCACGAGGTTGTTGGCATGCGCGTGGGCGAGTGCCTCTGCGATCTCTCGTGCGACCCGCAGGGACTCGCTGACGGAAAGATGGCCTTCCTGGCGGATGCGATCCTTGAGGGTACGGCCCGGCACGTACTCCATGACGATGTAATGGTCGCCATCGGCCACGCCGACATCGTAGATATTGACGATATTCGGATGCGAAAGACGTGCTGCCGCCTGGGCTTCACGCTGGAATTTATCGATGAATTCCTTGTCCTGCTTGAATGCCTCATGCAGGATCTTGACGGCCACAGGCCGGTTGAGCAGGCGATCCTTTGCCTTGTAGACATCGGCCATGCCGCCTCCGCCGATCAGCTCCTCGAGTTCATAGCGCTGATCTAAGATACGCTGTACCATATCCGTTCCCCCTACTATACCAGGAATAAAGTTACATCAGACTCTCTATCATTTGTTTCGCGATTGGTGCGGCCTCGATACCGCCGCCACCGCCGTTCTCTACGATGATGGCGAAGACAATCTTGCGCTCCGGCAGCTCGGCCGAACCGATGAACCAGGCGTGATCCTTGCCCGCTGGATTCTCGGCCGTGCCGGTCTTGCCCGTCACGCGAACTCCTTGCACCCTAGCCGCCGTGCCCGTGCCCTTCGTCACGACATCTTCCATATAGCTGTCGATAAGAGCCGCCATCTCCGGCGTCGTGGCCGTCAGCCAGCGCGAGGGCTGTGCCTTGTAGACGACTGTGCCGCCCGGCGTGATGACGTTCTGCACGAGGAACGGCTTCATGATCTTGCCGCCATTGGCGAAGGCGTCAGCGAGCAATGCCATGTGCATCGGCGTGACGAGCAGGGCGCTCTGGCCGATGGCCGTCTGCGCCTGATCGCCCTTGGAGAGCGTGCCGAAGTCGGGGAAATGCGACTTCGTCATGAGGATCTCGTCGCCGATCTCGCGGTCAAAACCGAAGCGCGAGAAGGCTTTCTTGAGCTTCTCGTCACCCATGCGCATGCCGAGCGTGCCGAAGGTGATGTTGCATGACTCCGTGACGGCCTGCCTGAGGTCGACGCGGCCGTGGACTTCGCCATGGCTCTCGCGTATCGTGTGGCCGCCGCCGACGTCGAGCACGCCGTCGCAGTCAAAGACCTCCGACGTGTTCGTCACGCCGTCCGTCAGCGCCGCATCGGCAATCATCGCCTTGATGGTCGAGCCCGGCGGGTAGAGCCCCTGGACGGCGCGGTTGAGGAGCGGGCTGTCCTCCTGCCCCGAGAGCGCCTTCCAGTTCGACTCGATGTCATTTGGGTCATACGAGGGCGAGCTCACCATCGCAAGCACGGCTCCCGTCCGCGCGTCGAGCGCGACGACGGCGCCGCGACGCTTGCCGAGAGCTGCGGCGGCTGCCTTCTGGGCGGCCGGCTCGATGGTC
>ENA-OQED01000373-OQED01000373.1-human-gut-metagenome-genome-assembly--contig:-NODE-373-length-18000-cov-3.660997_pt1 | contig 18000 bp, 20 predicted proteins | sample MGYA00242790_ERZ504625 | MGnify/ENA primary metagenome ERZ504625 (study PRJEB26092, sample SAMD00036345) | human gut metagenome | host: Homo sapiens | study: EMG produced TPA metagenomics assembly of...
AAGACAAAGGGTTCCAAAGACCCGTGTGCTGCCATTACACCATGGGGGAACGGCGATAAAACCCGAGGTTTTCCGCCAAGTGTCTATTATGCCATATGCGGCCATCACCTGATACCGCGTGTCGGACGCTTTCGCAGGTGATGGCCGCTTCCTCCGGATTCAGTTCAATGCCTTGACCAGCCAACCATGCGTACCGTTGTCGAAAAGCTCGCTGGTGATGCGGTAGCCAAGATGTTCATACATCGCGAAATTCTTATCTTCGGAGTGTACGGCGGCAACATGTCCACCGGCCTTCCGGATGAGACGTTCCGCCTCGGCCAGCACCGTCTTGCCGATACCATGGCCACGTTCGTCGGCGACCACGGCCAAACGACCAATCACCCAACGTCCGGGTTGATCGGCATGGTCGAGATCAGGGTAGAGACGGCATGTCGCCACGGCGCGGCCGTTTCCAAAAGCCAGCAGATGCGTGGCTCGGCCCGGCTCATCCCATTCGTCGAATTCCGGACGATAATCCTTCTCCACGACGAACGCCGCCGTGCGGATGCCGCGCGCCTCGTCCGTCATCATGTCGTATTCGCGGATCTCCATATGATCCGACACTACAGTCGGGCGGGGAAGAGAGACGAATGGAAGTTATGTGGCGTCGTGTTCGACGATGGCACTGTTGTCGAACGCACGCCGAACAACGCACGCCAAACGCACGTAGGCGGATGTATGACAGCCAGCGCACGTGATAGGGTACACCCGTGAACGAAAAAGAGAAGGACTCCGACACACGCATATACGCTTTGGACGGGCTCAGAGGACTCGCGGCCCTGGCAGTGGTCGCATACCATTACACGGGAGGCGCCCTCCGCCAACTATTGCCAGGCGCCCAATTCGTCACCCTATTCTTCATTCTCAGCGGACTTGTACTTTCCATCGTTCCGCTACGCGTCGGAATCGACACATACAACTGGTCTCGCTACCAGCTGCGTCGCATCGCCAGACTCGCCATCCCCACCTGCACGGTAATCGGGATCTGCTGCATCGTTTCCACAATCGCCATGCATATGGGGTGGAAAGCGGAAGAATACGCAAACGCGTTCAGCACATCCTCGCCATCAGTCTGGCTCCACAATCTGCTCACCCAACTCGACATGCTTTCAATGACCACCGCCGGCACCAGAGTGGACGGTTCCACATTGGCAATGGTCGACCTGCCATCATGGAGCATGTGCTGGGAATTGCTTTTCAGCCTCGCCCTGCCCGTATACGTCATCATCGCCACCGACATGCGATTCGTGGCACCCATTGCGCTCGCATGCGTGCTGTTGTCGGAGTGGACGCAGTGGCCGCCGTTGCGTCACATGGCCATGTTCGCGCTTGGCGTCGCGTTGGCGAAACGGCTTACGGACAACGGGCGCGAGACGATGCGCGACGTCGTTGCCGTACCGCTCGCCCTGTGTGGCATCGTCTTGGTTTGCCAAAGCGGTTTCGGTTTGCTGCCTGGTATTGTCGCCCAACCTTTGGCCGTGTGCGGATGCCTGATATTGGTGGTGGTCGCACTTACCTGCAACGTGGTATCCAACCTGCTTTCCACGCCACCTGTCCGTTGGCTGGGGCGCATTTCATTCAGCCTGTATCTGACCCATCTTCCCGTCCGCGACTGGATTGTGCCGTACATTCCCGTGCAGGGTCTATTGCGCCCGGTGGTTTTGTTTGCATTGTGCCTTCTGGCAGCGGAGGCGTTCTATCTTGCCGTGGAACGGCCTGCTACCAGACTGTCAAGGAGGCTGGGAAAGGCGAAAAGGGAAGCCTGATGTATTCCGCTTGCATGGTGCTGCGGACTGAATCGCCGGTTTGCATGAATGGCGATTGAGCGACCGGTCTCATAGGTTTTCCGCATCCTTGGAAGTCTTCGTCATCCTTTACCCCATCTCCCTGAGCCAGTGTGCCGGTCGTTGGTCGCGTTTCCGTATCAATCGAACGAAACCAATGCTGCATTGTAGTGGGATCCGCAACCCTGCAGCGTTGGCTGGCAAATGGCAAAACCGTATGGTGACGGCTAATGGCGACGGCATTACCATCGTGTCGTTTCCCCTTATCTGGCTGAGCCGGAGGATAATAGTTTCCGGAAACAATCGTGAATATGACTTCCAGATGTCGTATCAATGTCTGCGACGAGGTCATATGGATTCGGCTGAATTCACCGAAGATTTTAAAGCCGAAAAACAAATTGATGGGGCAAAGAGTTATGGAGAAAATCGATAAAACAGACACGCTTAGAACGATTCTGAGTGGCCGAAAGTACACCATTGATTATTTCCAAAGGGAATATCGGTGGGGAAGGAAGCAAATTGAGCAGATGCTTGCTGACTTTCAAAACACTTTTGAGGAATTCTATAAACCGGATGATCATGATACGCCAGAAGAGGTCATGGACTACGGGTTTTATTACATGGGTTGCATCATTTGCACCGGTGGATCCATAAAGAAGCTTATTGATGGTCAGCAGCGCCTGACCTCGTTGACGTTGCTCATCATTTACTTGAACAACCTGCAGAAGGAAACGGTCGAGGACGAGGATCTTATTGTTCCGTTGGATGACATGATTTTTTCAAAGGCTTTCGGTAAGAAAAGCTTCAATATCGACGTGGAGGATCGCAAGCCTTGCATGCAAGCTCTGTTACAGAAAGATCAAACCTACTTGCCCATGAGTGAGAGCGTGCGGAATATGCTTGATCGATATCAGGATATTGAGGATCTTTTCCCAGATGAGTTGAAAGGAGAAGCGCTACCTTACTTTATTAACTGGCTGATAGAGAAAGTGCTTCTTCTAGAAATCGACACACCATCTGAAGACGAAGCGCACACCATATTCCTTACTATGAACGACCGCGGACTGAGCTTGAATAGTGCTGAAATGATGAAGGCCTTCGTCATTCAGCATGTTGCTGAAGACGATCGCATTAAGGTCAACCAGGAGTGGCAGAGCAATATCAGCCGTATCAAGAACGCGTCCTCCTACGATACGAGCGGTATGGTGAACACGCAGGATGTGGAGTTTGTCTCCATCTGGCTTCGCGCAAAGTACGCCAACCGTATGCGCGATACCAAACGCGGTGCCAAAGATGAGGACTATGAGCTTCTTGGAGACAAATTCCATGCCTGGGTAAGCAATAATGCCCGTACCGTGATGGGGCTTGCCAAGCCGAATGACTACAAGAATTTTGTTCTTACCGAAATGACGCGTGTTACCGACGTCTATTTACGAATGATGGATTACGGCAGTAAATTCACGACGGGATATGAAGAGGTTTTCTATAACGCAAACCGGGACTTGACCTATCAAACCATGCTCGCCATTGCCGCCATCAAAAATGATGACACTGATGACATAATACAAAAGAAGATACGGATGACGGCGCAATTCGTAGATGACTTCGCTACCATCCGAATTTTGAATTTCAAAAAGGCCAACTGGAATACGAATAAATACCAGTTGTTCCATGTAATGCAGGACATTCGCAATGCAGATTGCAAAACAATTGGTATGGTTTATGTTCGTGCGCTTCGTCGTATGGGCATGTCCGTTGAAGGAATCACCCGTTTTGGTCTGAATCAGTTCTCCAAACGGCATATGCTGCACATTCTTGCACGCTTCACTTCCTATGTGAACGTGCTGATGGGCAATCCGTCGCACTTTGAAGAATACGTCGACCGTAAGCGACAAGGAAACACTTACGATATCGAACATATTCTTCCCGACAAATACGAGGATTACAAAGATGGTTTTGCGGATCTTGAGGATTTCGAGTCCACTCGCAATCTGATCGGGAACCTGATTCTGCTCACTCGTGACAAGAACAGAAGCTACCAGGCAATGAAATACTCGGAGAAGGTTCAAAAGTATGCGGGAGACAACATTCTTGCTCAAGCATTGAGTAGTACGGCATACTCGAAAAACCCGAGTTTTCTTTCGACAGTCGTTGCCAAATATGGTTTTCCATCTAGAACACAACGTGTGTTGCATGACTTTATAAAGGCTGTGTGAAATCGGTTTTTGATATGCGCTATATGATGTGGCGGATTCCTTGAGGCTTGGCGTATTAAACGAATTACGACTGATGTTAGACTATCGCCTGTCCTGCTATTTTCGCGTATTCACTGGCACGCCGGGATGATTTCGCCATCTCTGTTGATGAAACGCGCCGGTGGCAGAGGCTCGTCCGACTCCAAACGGTCCAGATACGCGAAGATGCGTTCCGGCGGTTGCTCCATTCTTGAAGGGACGAATTGGAACGTGGCGGGACGAACCCGCATGTCAACTCCCTGTTTTGCGAGCGCTCCTGTCAGTCGTTCGATGGGGTTGGTTCTTATGCCTTGTTTGATGGTTTGTGTGAGTGTGTTTTTGCATTGTGTGACGTCTTGTTTCCAGTCGCGCATCTTATATCCGGTGATGTTTTCGTGCCATTCGTAGTTGTCGCCTTTTGAATGTAGCGTCCATCCGGGCCATAGTGCGTTGAATGGGTTGATGGCCCAGTCGTCTTCGTAGATGGACCACCATTTTATTGTTTTGTTTATGTAGTCGATGTGGATGCCTTTTTCGGGTTGTTTGTTGTGTGTTTGGAGGTTCCATTGCCAGGGTTTGCCTTCGTTGCAGCCTTGGATGACTTTGTTGACGAGCGTATGCATTTTGTTGGGGCCGAGTAGGGCTATGTTTTCGAGGTCGATGTAGTTTCCCCAAGTGATTGTTTTGTTGTTTTCTGTTGTGCAGGAGAATGCGTCGGTTTCGTTGGATATGGTCCATGGGGCCATATCCGATGCGGCGTCGAAGTCGACGAGATCTTTGAACGAATGATCGGTGTAGATGATGTCCGTGTCGGCTCCGGTGGCGCGTAATGTGCCGCGTGTGCCTTCGGGGGACCAGATTGCGGTCCATCCTGGCCATGTCAGTTCGATCAGGGCGTTGATGAGCCGGGGAAGGTAGCAGCCTTCGCTTTCTTCGGCCCAGACGATTCGTTTGGTGGTCATATCGATGAACAGGGTGCCTTCGAGCCATGGCGCGCTTTTCATCTCTTGCGGGGTGTCCACGCCGTATGGGGCCATCTGGCGTATTCTGGTCAATGTCGCTTCGTATCCGTCGAGTGCGATGTCGCGGCCGAGTGTTTGTGCGGACCAATGATCGTAACGTATGTCCCAGCCGTCAATGGTTTTGACGATCACACCTAGACGTGATCCCATAGCTTTCACCTCGTTTGCCATTGGTATCGTCGTTGATGGGTGCAATTGTACTCGGATCGAGATTTTGCTTTCAGCATTCGCGATGTTCGAACGAGCCGCGTGTTCGGTTACGCCTGACAAGCCTGAGCTCCATTCATCAAAGGAAACAGGCCAAGGACTCGTAAGCGGCCGTATACTGTTTTTGATGGTTGGAAGGAGGATGCCATGACCGGCAAGATGCGTCTCGTGGACAGGCTCAGGTACGAGCGGAACGAGAGAATCGATCATGCCCTGTTCTATTGGACTCAGATTTTCATGGCATACAACTCGAACCTCGTATGTCGGTGGTTCCGGTATTCGTAATCGTGCTACCAATGCGTGAAAAACGAGCACTAGATCTGCGGAAGGGGAGCCGAAACATGAGTAAGGCGCTGCTGGTCATCGACATGCAGGAGGCGTACGTGGGGGAGCGGTGCGCGTCGTATCTTAAATACGACAAGCCTGCGTTGCTAAGGGCTGTGAATGACGTCATCGACGCCCGTTCCGGCGAGGGATGCATGGTCGTGTATGTCAGGAACGTGACGAAACGCAGCCTTATCAAGCGTCTGGCCTTGTTCAAAGTGTATGAAGGCACCCCGGAATCGGAACTGGTTGAAGGGTTGCACGTGATGTCGGACCATGTCTTCGTGAAGTACGTGGGCGACGCATTATCCAATCCCGAACTGCGCGTGTTTTTAAAGCAGAACGGTGTGGAATCGGTCGAGATCGTTGGTGTGGACGGTGGCGGCTGCGTGGCGCTGACCGCGTTGGGCGCAATCGAAAGCGGCTACCATGTGGTTGTCGACGAGCGGGCCATCGGCACGACGTTCGAACGCAGCAAAGCGAAGTATTTCAAAAAACTACGAAAACTGGGCGCCGAATTCATCTGACGGCAGCCAGCCGAGCGCGCGGATATTTTCCGTTCGCCAAATGTTTTTCTGCGGTTCGCCGGTTTGCCGGCATGCGGGAGGCGCTTGTCTGGTAATCTGCAAGAAGATGCGTTTCCTGTTCGCGTATTGAACGATGGTGAAGATCCAAGGAGAGGGAATGGATTCCGTTTATTTTCTGCTTGCCTTGGCCATCATCCTGGCTCTTTTCTGGACGGCGAAACAACGAAGGATCGCCGCAATCAGGCACGTGCTGAACAGGAAAAGGAACGGCGGAAAGGACAAGGCGATGGAGGAGCTGGCAAGGCAGTTCGTTGGAAAGGAATGCATCATCTACACCGTGACGAGCACGGATTCAAGCATTCAAGGAACAGTCAAGGACGTGACGGACGGCGGCATCGTGCTGGAAAAGGACGGCAACGTCGAAGCGGTCAATCTGGAATACGTCACGCGCATCCGTGAATATCCGCGCAATGCCAAAGGAAAGAAGAAGACGATCGTCTTCTGACAAATCATGCCGGACGCTTGCCGACGGAACCGGTTATGCTGGCCATGGAAGCATCGTAAAACCAAGTAGGAGGCGACCATGGGCAAGGCGTTGATCATCGTGGACGTGCAGCCGACGTTCTGCGAAGGCGGGGAACTGGGTGTGGAAGGCGGCAATGCCGTCGCCGAACGCATCGCGAAGTATGTCGAATCGCATCGCGGCGAATACGCGTACATCGCCACCACACAGGACTGGCATATCGAACCGGGAACGCACTGGTCGGACAATCCCGATTACGTCGACACTTGGCCGGTGCATGGCAAGGCCGGCACCGCGAACGCCGAACTGCATCCCGCAATCGCCGCACTGAAAATCACGCACCATTTCAAGAAGGGGCAGTATTCGCCGTCATACTCCGGTTTCGAAGGATCGGAAGACAACACCGACCGCATTCCCACACGAACGGAGGTCGACGCGGATCTGGCGGCGGGCAAGACGCTTGCCAATGCGTTGCGGGCGGCTGGCGTCACGCGCGTGGACGTCGTCGGATTGGCGGAATCGCATTGCGTGAAGGAAACCGCGTTGGACGCGAAAAAACTCGGATACGAGACGCATGTCATCGAGAATCTGACCGAACCGGTCAGCGAGGAACTGGGCGTCGAAGCACGACGCCAAATGCGTGAAGCCGGCGTCGTGCTCGACTAAATCGATTCCGTCTCGGCAATGGGCTGGCGAAAGCCGGTCCAAAGAAAAACGGAATCCATTATATGTGGCAGATTCATGCGCTGAGGGAATCGTTTTGCGCTATATGTGGCAGATTTTCCGAAAAGCAAGCTGTTAGAGGGCATGAATCATACCCCCTGACAACCTTGTATCCAGTTTGACCTGCCACATATAGCGGATATCAGATTTTTAGGACCGCCGAATCTGCCACATATAGCGTGTTTGAGTTGAGAGCGGACCGGGACTGACGCCTCCGGATACACGCGGCAGGGCAAAGCGAAGGCGTGGAGCCTAGTCGAGGCTGGTGCCGCCGTCCACATCTAAGGTTTCGCCGTCGATGTAGCCGGATTCCGGATCGGCGAGGAACACGATTGCACGCGCGATGTCGTACGGCTGGCCGCCATGCTTGACGAGCGTGGAATCCTCGATCGCCTCACGTTTCCAATCAGGCATGCCGGCGGTCATAGGCGTGTAGGTGAGTCCCGGCATGACCGCGTTCACGTTGATGCCGTCCGGCGCGTACTCCCTGGCCGCTCCTCGCGTGAGCGCCGCGACGCCCGCCTTGGTGGACGCGTAGGCGACGCCGCCCAAGTAGCCGCCGCCATGTTTCGCGGCGATGGAAGACACGTTGACGATGCGCCCGTAATACTGCTTGCGCATGCGTTTGACGGCCTGCTTGATGGTCAGGAAGTCCGCGGTCAGATTGACCGCGAGGATGCGGTTCCACCGTTCCAGGTCGGTGTCGTCGAGCGAGTCCTTGATGATGATCCCCGCAACGTTGACGAGGATGTCGATGCCGCCGAACCGTTCGTCGAGCTGCCTGAAGAGGTCTTCCACCACAGTCGGATCGGCGATGTCGCCGATGGCTGCGAAGGCTTCTCCGCCGGCGTCCGCAATCAGTTTGACGGTGTTCTCGGCACGTTCCGGCACGATGTCGTTGACCGCCACCTTCACGCCTTTGGACGCGAGCAGCTGCGCCACGGCCTGGCCGATGCCCTGTCCGGCTCCAGTGACCAACGCGCGCTGTCCGTTCCAACGCCGGCCGTGCCGCTCCTCGTCGAGTCCTGTGATCTTCATAATGCTCTTCCTTACGATGCCGCCGGCGCTTTTGCCGACTCCGCAATCAAGTGTAGACGCAGGAAAAAGACTAAGCGCGCGAACGAACTTTTTTCGAAACGAAAGACATGGAACGCGCGGCGATGCAGGTTTCCCGCTTTTGAGCGCGGGAAGACGAAACAGCCTGTCAGGCTGACCGTATTCCCCATCGCGTCTTTGCAACATCATCCACCAACACGCAACCTGTACAAACCTGTGCTATCCTGTACATAGTTGCTCAATATTGGTTTCAATGTCGTCCGGAGGCTGAAGATGACTGCCTACACCCGAACGGAGCACCTGCGGCACGAGCTTGCCGAGCAGATCAGAAACGGCACGCTCAAGCCGGGGGAGCGGATCATGTCCGAAACGCGTCTGGCCGAAGAGTACCAAGTGTCCCGCGGCACCGTGCGCAGGGCGTTGGAACAGCTGAAAAAGGCCGAACTCATCGAGACCCGCATGGGATCGGGCAGCTATGTGGCGTTCAACGGCGGCGATATGAGCGGTCCGGACGGTTGGACCTCCGCCTCGCTGCGTTCCGGAGCGCCGACCACCACGGAACTGCTGTCCATCGCATTGGTCGGCCGACCTTTGGCGTTGGAGGGGGAGAGCGAGTGCGAACGGTTCTACGAAATCGCGCGCCGCAGGCTCTTCCTGTCGACGCCGGTCTCGTACGAGGTCTCGTATCTGCCCGCCATCCCGGCGCTGCGCGAGGTCATCGAACGAATGGAAGGACTCGTGGACGGCTCCATCTCGAAAACCATGAAACAGGCCGGACTGCAGGCGGCCTCCGGATATATGGACGTATCCGCAGACAGGCTCGGCCCGATCGCCCAAGCGTTGGAGAAGACCCCGGAGACGGTGTTCCTGCTGTCCGAACGGCACAATTTCAGCGATGACGGCACGCTGGTCGAATACGTGCGCTCGTTCCTCGACCCCAGCCACTTCACGTTGCACGTCACCGCGGGGGAGAACGGAGGAAACCATGGCGATCGATGAGCATCTGACGGAGCATGCCCGCGGCGCGATGATCGGCCTCGCCATCGGCGACGCGCTCGGCATGCCGACCCAAAGCATGTCGGCCGAACGAATAATCGAATGCTACGGCGGACCGGTCCGCAGGTTGATGGACGCCGTGCCACAACAGCCGATCGCGCCGAATATGAGGCCGGCTCGGTGACCGACGACACGGAACAGGCCTTCGTGCTGGCCGCCCGCCTCATCGAAGACCATGGCAGAATCGACAACGACGCGTACGCCCAGGACCTCCTGCGCTGGGAGGCGAAGATGAAGGAAAAGGGCTCGCTGGACCTGCTCGGCCCATCCACCAAGGCCGCTCTGCAGGCGCTGGCGGAAGGGGTCGACCCGGAGCTTACCGGACGATTCGGCACCACGAACGGAGGCGCCATGCGCGCCACCCCGGTCGGCATCGCCTTCGTTCCCGGAAACGCCTTGGCCGAGGAGGCCTGGCGTTCCTGCGTGGTGACGCACAACACCATGCAGGGCATCGAATCGACCACGCTGGTGGCCGCCGCCGTGAGCCTTGCCATCGCGGGGGAGCGAGGCTTCCTTTCGAAAGCGTTGGCGTTCGTGGAATCCCAGCCGCCGCGCGGCAACTGGTCGGCCAAGGCGTCCGTCGTCGCCCGCGTGAAGATGTTCATGGAATGGGCCGTCAGAGAAGACGGCTCCATGTCCGACGCGAATCGCCACCATCCTCCGACGCGACTGCGGCACCAGCGTGGAGGCCAACGAATCCGTGGCCGCGGCGTTCGCCATAGCCACGCGTTTCTTCGATAAACCCACCGAAGCGTTGTGCTTCGCCGCCTCCCTTGGCGGGGACACCGACACTATCGCCGCGATCACCGGCGCGATGCTCGGCGCATGGCATGGTCCGGACGGCTTCGACCCGGATATGCGCGGACAGGTGCTGCGCCAGCTCAAAGACGACGATCGGCTCGACCTGGACCGGACGGTGGCGGGCCTGTGCGCCCTGAGAGAACGGGAGGCGTGAAACATGGGAAACGGAACGGTCATTTCCTTGGGCCAGGTGATCGTGGACCTGACCATGAGCGTCGAAAAAATCCCCCAGCCGGGCCAGGACGTATTCGCCGACGAAGCGGGCATCCATGTCGGGGCGAGCTACAACACGCTGCACGCCGTACGCCAGATGGGCGTCGACGCCCGGCACGCCGGCATCCTCGGCACCGGCCCCTGGGCGGACACGATCCGCAGGGTCTTCGAGAGCGAAGGCATACGGCATGTCGGTCCCACCGACGAAAGCGTCGACTCCGGATTCTGCGTGGCGTTGACCGACGGCACGGCCGAACGCACCTTCATCTCGATGCGCGGCGCCGAAGCCCGCGGCGACGAATCCACCTTCCGAAGCGTCGAACCGGCCGATGGCGATGTCGTGCACATCAGCGGATACACCTTCGCGCACCATACCGGCGAGGGCTTGCGGGCATTCATGCGCCGGACCGCGCCGAATCGCCGTTTCCTCGCGCTGTTCGACCCGTCTCCGGTGGTGGCCGACATCGACGACGAGACGTTCGGCGAAATGGTCGAATACCGTCCGGTCTGGTCGTGCAACGAACGGGAGGCGGTCCTCATCGCCGGACGGCTGGGATTGCCGATGCACCAGGGAACGTTCCGCACGCTGATCGAGCGGATGGCACGGAGATTGGACTCCGCGCTGATCGTCCGCGTCGGCAAAGGCGGCGCATGGCTGGCCCGACCGGGGGCAGAGGCCGAGCTCGTCGCGGGATTCCCGGTCCACGCCATCGACACCAACGGCGCCGGCGACTGCCATGCCGGCGTGCTGTGCGCAGAACTGAGCCGGGGGACGGGGCTTCGCGAGGCGGTCGGAATCGCCAACGCGGCGGCCGCCATCGCGGTGACGCGACGGGGTCCGGCCACATGTCCTTCCAGAATCGAAGTGGAGAAGCTGCTTGCCATGCAAACCTTATAGTCATAATGACTATAAGTTGGGTTATGATGTGTCCGAACGGTTCGGCGAAGCGGACAAGGAACGCTTTGCCGCCGGCACGGGCACTTTCTCGGAAAGTGCAAGGAAGCGAAGGAGACATAACCGAAAATGAGCAAGGATAAAGGTGTCCTCACCGTCGAGGAACAGGGCATAGACACCATTTCCGAAGAGGAACGAAAAGGCACGCCGGCCAGCCTGTTCTGGCCTTGGTTCGCCGCGAACATCTCTGTGTTCGCCATGTCGTACGGCGCATGGGCATTGGGATTCGGCATCTCCTTCTGGCAGGCCACCATCATGACCACCATCGGCGTGGTCGTGTCGTTCCTGCTGGTGGGCGTCATCTCCATAGCGGGCAAGCGCGGCAACGCCCCGACCATGGTGCTCACCCGCGCCACCTTCGGCGTGGAAGGCGCCAAGGTGCCGGCCGCGCTGAGCTGGATCGCCACATTGGGCTGGGAAATCTCATTGACCACCACCGCGGTGCTCGCCATGTCCTCCACCATCTCCAAACTCGGCTTGGGCTCCGGCGCCGCGCCGAAGCTCATCTCCACCATCGTGGTGGTCGGCCTGGTGGTCGTGGCCGGCATCTTCGGCTACGACCTGATCATGCGCTGCCAGCAGGTCATCACCATCGTGACCGGCGTGATCACCGTCGGCTTCTTCATCCTCGGATGGGGCCACATCGACTTCGACGCCATCGGACGGATCCCGTCCGGCGGCCTGCCGGCCATGCTCGGCTGCTGCTTCTTCGTCATGACCGGTTTCGGCCTGGGCTGGGTGAACATCGCGGCCGACTATTCACGCTACCTGCCCCGCAAGTCCTCCAACAGCGGCATCGTCTTCTGGACCACGTTCGGCGCGTCCATCGCCAACGTGCTTCTCATCTTCTACGGCCTGCTGCTCGCCGGATCCAACGCCAAACTCGCCGAAAACGTCGGCAACGACCCGATCGGCGCGATGGCCTCCATCCTGCCCATCTGGTACCTCATCCCGTACACCATCGTCGCCGTGCTGGGCCTCATGTCCGGCTCCATCATGGACAACTACTCCAACGGACTGGCATTGCTGAGCTTCGGCGTCAAACTGCCCCGCACCGCGGCCGCCGGCCTCACCGCCGCGCTCACCGTGGCCGGCGTGGTCTACGTGACCTTCTTCTCGGACACCTTCATCGGCCCGTTCCAAGGCTTCCTGACCACCCTCGGCGTGCCTATGGCCGTATGGGCGGGCATGTTCGTGACCGACGTGATCGTGCGCAAGAAGGACTACAGCACCCCCGACCTGTATGATCCGAACGGCCGTTACGGCAAGTGGAACGTCAAGTCGTTCGTCATCCTCGCCGTCGGCACCATCCTCGGCTGGGGCCTCGTGGTCAACACCGCCGCGAACTGGCTGACCTGGCAGGGCTACCTCCTCTTCCTGATCGGCGGCAAGGACGGCAGCTGGGCATCCGCCAACCTCGGCGTGATCGTGGCGCTGCTTGTCGGCCTGTTCGGCGCGTTGGCGTTCCAGCGTGGAGACATCGCCAAGCAGGAGGCCGACCTGCCGGCATCCGAAACGGCGGATGCCATCGAAGCCAAGTGACGAACGGCGCGATCGCACAGGAAGGAACATACGATGATCGCTGAAGATGAGTGGCTGGTCGTCATCGACCGTCAGAAAGTATTCGCCGAAAGCGAATGGTCCGCTTGGGCCTGCGCCGACGGAACCTACTACGACACCAACGAAGCGTTCGCAAAACTGGCCAAGGCGTTCGGCGACCGCGTGGTCTACACGCGCTACGTCGCGCCGATTCCGCCAAAGGACGCCTGGGTCGACTACTTCAAGGACTGGCCGCAGTTCCTGGTACCGCCGGACGACCCGATGTACGACCTGACCGACGAGACCGCCGCCCTCGCCGAGGCCATCAGGTGGTGGACCGCACCACATTCGGCAAATGGGGGCAGCAGCTGATCGACGCGATCGGCGGAGCCAAGAAAATCACGGTCTGCGGCGTGGCCACCGACTGCTGCGTGCTCACCACCGTGCTCGCCGCGGCCGATAACGGCGTGGCCGTGCGCGTTCCGGCCGACGCCTGCGCCGGCAGCACCCCGGAGAACCAGGAACTGGCGCTCAACACGATGCGCTTGTTCGAACCGCCGATCACGGTAACCGACACGGCGTCGATCCTGGCATAGCCGACAGCGGCTTTCCCGCATATCGATGGGTTCCGTGTTTTCCCGAAAGTCCTGGGCCTTCGGGAAAACACGGAACCCATTTTTCCATTTCACGAGACTTTTGGCCGACATGTGGAATACCAGCCTGGAAACGCGCCGAACCATGTAATATCGCTTGCGGACACGGGGGCCATTATGGCTGAGAGGAAGCGACCGCTTCAACCGTATGAACGTATACCGGATAATGCCGGCGCACGGACGTCTCTCTACTTCCCGTGCCTTTGCATAAGAGAAAGGCACATACCTTTATGACTGAAGAAAACCAGTCTTCCGCAGTTCGCAAACCCAACGTCAAATGGCGTGTGGTCGACATCGTCGTGGCCGCGATCGTTGCCGTCGCATCCGGCGTGATCTTCTGGGCCTGGGACTTCATCTACGCCGTCCCGACCGCCCTGTTCGACAGCCTCACCCCGGGACTGGGCGGACTCTTCCATTTCATGTGGCTGTTCGCCGGCCCGCTCGTGGCCATCATCATCCGCAAGCCCGGCGCGGCCTTCTTCGGCGAAACCATCGCCGCGGTCATCGAAACGCTGCTGGGCAATCCATTCGGCGTGGCGCACGCACTGCTGATCGGCATGGCCCAAGGACTCGGCGCCGAAATCGGCTTCGCGGTCTTCGCATACCGCAAGTGGAACCTGCTCGCCGTGACCCTGGCCGGCGCGTTGACCGGCCTATCCAATGGCCTGTACGAGTGGGTCGTCACCGCCGGCTGGTCGACACTGCAAGGCGTTGTGTTCACCGTCTGCTGCGTCATCTCCGGAGCCGTATTCGGCGGAGCGCTCATGTGGTTCGTACAGAAGGCGCTCGCCAAAACCGGTGTGCTCGACCGCTTCGAATCAGGCAAGGCCGACGTCGTGGCCTGAACCACACAACTCACAATCCAACAACAAACACAGAAAACATGCCGGCCGTCCGCCGGCGTATCCAAGAAAAGAGAAAATCATGACCAACCACGTTCCAGAAGCAACGAAACCCGCCAGTGGAGACTACGCCTGGCTGGGCGCGAAAGCCGGCTCCGTCGCCGACCTCATGTACATGCTCAACACCGAGGACTGGTACGACGCCATCAACTCGCGTTTCGTCAGCGAGCTGCTTGACGACACCTTGCCGGAATCCATCCTCAAGGCGTATCTGATCCAGGATTTCAAGTTCTATAACAATGGCATGATGGCGCGTCTCATCAAACTCGCCCCACGTCAGGAGACCAAGGACATGCTCGCGGCGCAATCGCAGTGGTTCGCCGACAACGAGGCCACCTACTTCGAGCACTTCCTCGAGGCCTATCACGTCAGCCAGGAGGAATACGACGCGACCGAACCGACCCCGGCCAACAAGGAGTACGGCGCATACCTCGACAGCCTGTCCGACAAGAGCTGGCCGGAATTGATCACCGCGATTTGCTGCATGGAATGGCTGTACCTCGCATGGGCCAAGCGCACCGTCGACGCCGACGTCATCCAGCAGGTGCCGGCGCACAAGGGCTGGGTCGACCTGCATGAAGGCGCGCACTTCCGCAAGTGGGTCGGCGACCTCATCTCCCTGGTCAACGAATACTGCTCCATCGATGGTCCGGAAGCCGAAGTGTTCCGCACCATCGTGCATCTGGAGCGCCGCTTCTTCGACGACTCCTACCCGCAGGAGTGAACCTGCGATCCACGACCGCATAAGCCATGAGCCGGGCGCGTACGACATCGATCGTACGCGCCCGGCTCATTTGTTGCGGTTCCGTCCGGAGCCCGGCTTCCTCGTGCGCGACTGCCGCGCGGGGGCGGCCCGGCTACAGCGAGATCCCGTCGATGCGGCGGAGCTCCTCGTCGCTGAACGAAGTGTTCCTAAGTGCACCGATGTTGTCGATCAGCTGCTGTGGACGGGACGCTCCGACCAGCACCGAAGCCACCATGCCGTCGTGCAGCAGCCAAGCCAGCGACATTTCGGCGAGCGTCTGTCCACGCTCGGCGGCCAGATCGTTCAGGTCGCGAATCTGCTGAAGCCGTTCCGGCGTCAACGCGCTCTGCTGCAGGAATCGTCCGTCATGCGCGATTCTGCTGTCCGCCGGAACGCCGTTCAGATACCGGTTGGTCAACAGTCCCTGGGCGAGCGGGGAGAAAGTGATGAGTCCCTTGCCAAGACGATGCGCGGTCTCCTTGAGCCCATTGCGTTCCACGGTGCGGTCGAAGATGTTGTAACGGTTCTGGTTGATGATGAACGGCACATGCATCTCATCCAAAATGGCGGTGGCCTTCTCGAGTGTGGGGCCATCATAATTGGACAGGCCCACATACAGCGCCTTGCCGCTGCTCACGGCCGTGGCGAGCGCGCCCATGGTCTCTTCGAGTGGTGTGGATGGGTCCATGTGGTGGTGGTAGAAGATGTCCACGTAGTCGAGGTTGAGGCGTTTGAGGCTTTGGTCGAGTGAGGCGAGCAGGTATTTGCGGCTGCCGAGGTCGCCGTAGGGGCCGGTCCACATTTCGTAGCCGGCTTTGGTGCTGATGATGAGTTCGTCGCGGTGGTGGTGGAAGTATTCGTGCAGGAGTCGTCCGCAGTTTTTTTCGGCCGATCCGGGTTCGGGGCCGTAGTTGTTGGCCAGGTCGAAGTGGGTGATGCCGTTGTCGAATGCGGTGAACACGATGCGGCGCATGGTGTCGTATGGGGTGGTGTCGCCGAAGTTGTGCCAGAAGCCGAGGGATATGGCCGGCAGTTTGAGGCCGCTTTCGCCGGCATGGTTGTAGGTCATGCTGTCGTATCGGTTTGGCGATGGCGTATAGACGGTGGTCGGTTCGAGCATGTTTTCTCCTTTGAATATGCTGCTCATGTCGTATCCGCAATCAACATACACGTCCGTTTGTCGTGCCGCAACATTGCGCAATACAATAAGGCGCATCGCGGTATTCGATGCGGTGGTAGGAGAGTGACCCATGCGTGTGGAACATGGATTCGGTCCGGTTTGGGATGCCGGATCGCGCGTGTTGGTGTTGGGTTCCGTGCCAAGTCCGAAGTCGCGTGAGATGCGGTTTTATTATGGTCATCCGCGCAATCGTTTCTGGCCGGTCATGGCGGCTGTTTTCCATGATGACGGTTGTCTGCGCGAGTGCCGGGACCCGGACCAGATTGTGGGGTTGCGTAGGGATTTCGCTTTGCGTCACCATATGGCGTTATGGGATGTGATTGAGTCGTGCGACATCGATGGAGCGAGCGATGCCAGTATCCGTAATGCGGTGCCCAATGATCTTTCCCCGATAATCATGCGATCGAAAATCGCCCATGTCTTCACCACTGGCGCGAAAGCCGCGCAACTGTACCGTAAGCTCTGCGTTCCGCTGCTTCGGGCGCATGGATTGGACGGCATGCCGATGACGCAGCTGCCATCCACCAGTCCGGCGAACGCCAAAGCCGACCTGCCCGGACTCGTCGAAGCGTACGGATGCGTCGCACGCTCCGTTTCGCAGGCGTCGTAAGGCGTTTCAGACGGCTGCGGCATTGTCCGAACCCTATTTATACAATCGCGGTTGCGTTGAAATCCGAAGCGTCCTCCACTAATCCGTCTGGAATGGACGTTTCCCGCGAAAACCAGCAAAACGGAAGGCGAAAGATGGCACTGAGCGCCGCAATCATCCTTGCCGCGGGCGAAGGCACCCGCATGCGTTCCAACAAACCGAAGGTGCTGCACACCTTGGCCGGCAAAACGTTCCTGAACCGTGTCATGGACTCCGTGGCGGCCCTTGACCCCGATACGCTCGCCGTGGTGGTCCACTACCAGGCCGAACGCGTCGCCGAAGCCGCACGCTCCTACAACGAGCACGTCACCATCGTCGACCAGGACGACATCCCCGGAACCGGCCGCGCCGTGCAATGCGCGATGGCGCAGCTCACGCAGAAGGACGATCTGGACGGCGCCGTGCTGATCGCCGCATCCGACATGCCGCTGCTCGACACCGACACGCTCGACCAGCTGCTCGCCTTCCACAAGAAAAGCGGCAACGGCGCGACCGTGCTCACCACCATCCTCGACGATCCGACCGGCTACGGCCGCATCATCCGCGACAGCGAAGGCAACGTGCTGCGCATCGTCGAACAAAAGGACGCCAACAGCAGCGAACTCGCCGTACGCGAAGTGAACACCTCCGTATACGTGTTCGACGCCAAACTGCTCGCCGAAGCCATCGCCAACCTCAAATCCAACAACGCGCAGGGCGAATTCTACCTGACCGACGCGCTCGAAGCCGCCAAAGCCAACGGAGCCGTCGGCGCTTTCGCCGCCCCCGACCCGCTAAGCGTGGAAGGCGTCAACGACCGCGTGCAGCTCGCCGCGCTCGCCAAGGCGCACAACAAGCGCGTGTGCGAGCATTGGATGCGCGAAGGCGT
>ENA-OQED01000376-OQED01000376.1-human-gut-metagenome-genome-assembly--contig:-NODE-376-length-17910-cov-1.011584_pt1 | contig 17910 bp, 17 predicted proteins | sample MGYA00242790_ERZ504625 | MGnify/ENA primary metagenome ERZ504625 (study PRJEB26092, sample SAMD00036345) | human gut metagenome | host: Homo sapiens | study: EMG produced TPA metagenomics assembly of...
CTACAACATGGATACCGCAATTCAACTTTTATGTAGCAGCTACATCGTTGGATTGCGTATCGCCAATATACTATTTATATGTTGCACTGATTTTTATCTCGTTACGGTTTCGCAATAAGACCAAAGTGGCGGGTATCACGATGATCCCCCACCACTTTAGCCAAGTAAATTTTTACTTTTGAATCGTAAAACGGAACGAGGTTCCCTTCTCCACCGCAAAGCAGGCATCTGCATGGGGCTTTGCGCCCCAACTGTTGTCACCGCCAACGCCGCGCTGGAAGGCAGCGCAACGGACAACCGTCTTGTTGTCGTCCCGGGGCAGCTCATAGAGATGGCGGGCATTTTCCAGCTCATGGGGCGTATAGGGCAGTGCCGAGAAGGTCATGCTGTCCCCTGCAAAGCCGATGCCTATGTTCAATCCGCTGCCGGTGACCGCTGCGCTGTACACGTCGGTGCGGCTGCCGCACTCCTGCGGATAGACCGGGGTGTTCTGAGCAAAATCCTGCCGGACATTGTAGCTCCAAGCGCCCATTTTGCCGCCTGCGGTGCGGTCGGCGGTGGTTTCCCGGGGGCCAAGACCCAGATAGGATACCTCGGTCAGCTCCCGGCGCAGCGGGAAGAGCAGACCGAACTCCGGCAGTTCAGTGCGCGCGCCCTGCCATGTCATGGTGATGTCACAGCGGCCTGCGCCGTCAATGGCAAAATCAATGGGAAGCGTCTGCCCATCTGGCAGGGTGTAGTTTGCGCGGACGATGACGAACTCATCCTTTGCTTCGGCAGTCAGATTATCGCACCGGGCGTAGAGACCGGCGGTTTTCCAGAAGGCAAATGTAAAAGGTTCTGCGCAGCCCTCGTCGTTGTTGGTGGGCGCACGCCAAAAGTTGGGGCGCACGGTATCGTCCAACAGCTGCACACCGTTGTAGCGGATGGACACAAGGCCCTTGCCGCGGCCAAAGATGTACTCGAAGCCCTTGCCCTTCACGCCGATGTTGCAGTCCATCTCCACCAGCTGCGGGGCGGGCAGGGTCAGCCGGGCGGCGGCGTAGTTGTGCCATACCTGCCCAAAGGCAGCTTCATAGCCCGCCGGGATGCCGGGCTTTGCAGCCCGCTGGATAGCGGTAACGGTCATGCAGGCAAGCCCTGTCTCCGGCAAGGCAAAGGGGAACAGCAGATGCACCGTTTCGCCGGGTGCACAGTCTGCCCGCAGCACCGCCCGGCGCTCCGGCTTGCCGTTGACCGAGGACGCAAACACAAGGTCGTAGGCGTCAGGTCGGTAAAGAGATTCCGGTTTTCAATCACGGCTTCGGTGTCGGTCAGGGTGATCTTCAGCGGTGCGTAGGCCGCCTTGACGGCGTCCATTTTGGGGGTGTTACGGCGGTCGGGCAGTACAAGGCCGTCCACGCAGAATTCCCGGTCGGTGGGGCGGTCGCCGAAGTCGCCGCCGTAGGCAAAGCAGGGCTTGCCGTCCGGGTCAGTGACCGCGATGCCGTGGTCCATGTACTCCCAGATGAACCCGCCCTGATACAGCGGTTCTTCGTAAGCATACTCGGTGTAGTCGGTGATGCCGCCGCAGCTGTTGCCCATGGCGTGGCTGTACTCGCACATGATAAAGGGCTTTTCCGGGTGCTCTGCCAGAAACTTTTTGATGTCTGCCACCGGGGTGTACATCTGGCTTTCCATATCGGAGGTGGCGGGGTATTCCCGGTTCCAGAAAATGCCCTCGTAGTGCACAAGGCGGCTGGGGTCGGTGCGGCAGAAGTATTCGCTCATCTCCCACAGGGTCTTGCCGCCGTGGCTCTCGTTGCCGCAAGACCAGATGAGGATGGCCGGGTGGTTTTTGTCCCGTTCCAGCATGGCTTCGGCGCGGGCAAGCACATTCTCCCGCCACTCCGGGCGCGCACCGGGCAGCGTCCACTCGTCCGAGCCGTCCGCGCCCAGCTTCTGCCATGTGCCGTGGGTCTCCAGATTCGTCTCCCCGATGACGTACAGGCCATATTCATCGCAGAGCTGCAGAAAATACGGGTCATCCGGGTAGTGGCTGGTGCGCACGGCATTGACGTTGTGGGCCTTGAGGTTCTTTACATCCCACAGCATCTCTTCCCGGCTGACGGTGCGGCCGGTGCGGCAGCTCCACTCGTGGCGGTTGACGCCCTTGAACACGATGCGCTTGCCGTTCAAAAGCATCTGGCGGTCTTTCAGCTCAAACTTACGCAAGCCGACTTTCAACCCGGTGCGCTCCACGAGAGCACCCTCGCGCAGCAGGGCAATTTCGGCGTAATACAAGTTCGGCTGTTCGGCGCTCCACAGGGCAGGGCGCTCCACCGTAAAGGTGAAGGAGACATCCTGCACGTCCTCTTCCACGTCCGGGTCGGCCTCACCCTTGCCGAACACCACGCCGCTGTCGTACTCGGCAGGTTCCCCCACCTCAGCGGATTGCTCCTCGCCGTCAAATACCACCGAGATGGTTCCCGCGCCGCTGACCTTGCAATCAAAGGTGACGGCAGCACTGGAAAAATCATCTGCAAAACTCTGCCTCACAAAGACATCTTCCAGATGGAGCTCCGGCTTGGTGAACAGCTCCACGGAGCGGAATAAGCCGCTCATGCGCCAGAAATCCTGATCTTCCAGCCAGCTGCCGGAGGAGAAACGGTACACCTGCACCGTCAGGGTATTTTCGCCGGGGTGGACGGCGGCGGTCATGTCAAATTCAGCGGGAGTGAAGGTATCTTCGGTGTAGCCGATGTAAACGCCGTTGCACCAGACGGCGGCGGCACTGTCGGCACCGTTCAGACGCAGGTAGCAGCTTGCCCAGCTTTCCGGCAGGGTGAAACTACGCTGGTACTCTCCAATGGGGTTATAATCCTGCGGAATCTGGCCGGGGTGCAGCTTTTCGTGGCCGTCCCACGGGTACTGGGTGTTGACGTAATGGGGCGTGCCGTAAGGCTGGCCGGGCTTTTGCAGGCTCTGCATCTGGATGAAGCCCGGCACGGTCAGGGTATCCCAGTCCGTAAAGGGTGCGGTCAGGTTTTCCGCATAGCGAAAGTTCCACTCGCCGTCCAAGCTGACGGTCAGGGGCATTTCCGGGCTTGTCTGGTCGGCAAAGTGGGCATGGAAGGGCAGGCGGTTCTGCTGGAAATTTTCCGGGTCGGCCAGAAGCGCCGGGGTAATGGGATGATTCAAAGGCATACATATCACCTCGCAGCATTTTCTGCTTTTATTATAGCACAGGATATAAGAAAAACAGCCGCACAAAACGACTGTTTTTCTGGAGAGAAACGGCATCAGTCCGCTTCGTCAAGGATCTCGGTGTCCAGTTCTGTGTGTCCCTTGGGGATGCGGTACTTCACGGCGGGCAGATGGACGTTGGTAAAATACAGGCTGGTGTTGGGGTCGCAGCCGATAACCACTGCTTCTCCCCTGCCGCGCACGGTGCAGCGCAACGTGTCGCAATGGGCTTCGGCGGTATCGCTTTCCACGCTTTCGGCGTAGCCCGGTGCAAAATTGGGCACGGCAAAACCGCAGTCGTAGGCTTCGCAGTCGAAACTGCTGTCAATCTCATGATGGCGGCGGTGGCCGGTGGCCGTGGGGGTGATGGTAGTGGTCACCTCAATGCCGGGGAAGGGCGACCACTGCGCAGTCACAGCCCCGGCTTCAATTTCCCACGTTTTGCTCACCTTGTGCACAAACACGTTGTCGTCGATGACAAAGGCCAGCATACTGTCGGGAGCCGCCTGATTGAGCACCTCCCGGCTGCGGGAGGCGCAGAAGCCAAAGCGGGTATCGTAGGCAAATTTTGCGTACTTTTCCGGGAACTGTCCGTGGCCGTGCCCCTCGTTGACACCGGCGGCATAGGCCGTTACCCGCCCCGCCCGGCGCTGCACCAGCATATTGGCGTATGGCATGGGCTTGAGCCGCTCCAATGCGGGCATGGGCGCGGCTTCGGCAGACCAGAAGGGGTGGTCATCCGGCAGAGCAAGCAGCAAAAAGCTCTTCATGCCCCAGTAGGGGCTGCCGGGGGCGTTGTACCGCTCGGCCATGTACATCTGCGGGTAGCAGTAGCCGATGGTCAGGATGCCGTCCCGGTCGAACATTTTCTGCCCCAGCCACCAGTTGAAGTTGCGGACGATGAGCCCTTTCATCACCGGCAGGGGCAGCGGTTCCAGCCCTGCCCAGATGCAGGCCGCCCAGAAGCTGTTCTGGGCAAAGCGGTAGGTCAGGCTGCGGCCAAAGGGCAGCGCCGCGCCATTGGCATCGAACCAGTAGACGAACTGCTGCGCGAACAGCTGGGCGCGCTGGCGGTAAAGGGCAGCACGCCGGGGGTCGGTATCTGCGGCAAATTTAGAGTAGAGCAGCCCGTAATACTGGATGGCCCACGGGATGTAGTAATCCTTCTGCACCGAGGCGCCATCGGTGGACCAGCCGTCGCCGCTGTAATAGCTGTCGATTTTGCAAAGACCGTCCTCCAGCAGCTCCGGGCTGTAAGGCATCCCCACGCTTTTCAGGGCAAGGTTTACAAGGATGCGGAAAAACTGCCAGTTGCAGTCCGGGATGGTGTGGGCGTTGATCTGCCCCAGCCATGCGGCAAGGTTCTGTTTTTCGGTGTCAGAAAGCGGGGTCCACAGCTTTTCCGGTGCGGTGAGGATGCCGCAGGCAATAGCCGCCATCTCCACATAACACTGGTCGTACTCCCCGGTGGTGCCCCAGTATTCGGGGTTTTCCGGGTCGGCGCCGGCGGCAAGACCCTTGCGGTAGATTTTTTCAAATTCCGGGTCAGAGCCGCCACCTACCCAGAAGGGCACCAGCGCCCACAGCGGGCGGCTGAAGGCTTCCAGCTCAATGGCATTTTGGTTGTAGGTCACGCCCGTCTCGCCCAGATGCAGCCGGGCACAGCCTGCGGAATAATAAGGCTTGAGCGGGTCGAGAAATTTGTGCATCAGTGCGGTAAAATCCGCTTTGGTCTGCAAGTTCATCACCAGTACATCTCCCAGTCTTTGGTCAGGCGGGTCAGCGCCTCCATGTAAAAATAATCGCCCCAGCTCGTACATTCATCCACGCCCTCCGGGGTGCAGGTGTTGTAGGGGCTTTTTTTGCTGTAAGTGCCGTGCAGCAGCTGGCCGGAGCCGAGGGTGCCGGGCTTTACTGCATAATTTGTGGCAAGGCTGGCCAGCATCTGCCGCGCCAGCGTGCGCCACTGGGCAGCTTCTGTTTCGTCCACATACTTGGCTGCTTCCAGCAGGCCGCAGGCCACGATGGCCGCAGAGGAGGAATCCCGGGGTTCGCCGCTTTCCGGGGCAAAGAGCATATCCCAGCAGGGGATCATATCCTCCGGCAGGCGGGAAAGGTAAAACGCCAGCGCTTTGCGGAACACATCCAAAAACTTTTCATCGTGGGTGTAGGTGTAGCCAATGGCGCTGCCGTACACGCCCCACGCCTGTCCCCGTGCCCAGAAGCTGTCATCCTTATAGCCCTGACAGGTGCGGCCGCCCTTGGGGGTGCCGTCCGGGTTCATAAAGAAGGTGTGGTAGGTGCTGCCGTCCGGCCGGAAGGAGTTTGCCAGCGTAGTGGCGGTGTGGGCGGCGGCGATCTCGCGGTAGTGGTCGCTGCCGGTCACCTGCGCTGCCCAGTACAGCAGCGGCACGTTGAGCATACAGTCAATGATATAGCGGTAGTTGTCGGGGTCGTCCATGGTGCCCCATGCCTGCAAGAAGCGGCCGCTGGGCTGGTAGCGGGTCAGCAGCTGGTCGGCGGCGGCAATGGCGGCGTTTTTGCCCTTTTCGCTGCCCACCAGCTTCCATGCTGCCACGCAGGTGGGGCTGTACAAAAAGCCCATATCGTGGTGGTCCACTTCCACCTTGCGGGCAATGCGGTCCGCAAAGCTGTCCACCTGAATGAGGGCGGCGGTCTTGAATTTTTCGTCCCCGGTGGCCTCGTAGGCCAGCCAGATCTCACCGGGCCAGAAGCCGCAGGTCCACTGGTTATTGGCACAGCCGGGGTAGATATTGTTCACGCTGGAATGGTTCTGGCACTGGTAGGTGTACAGGGGCAGATTGGTCTCCACCTGCTTGCAGGCATCGGCCAGTGCCTGCCGTGCCTCGGCGTCGGTCATAGCGTGGTTCTGGTAGGTTTTCATCATGATTACTCCTTAAATCCAAACGTAGGGATCTCTGCCCACCGCTGGCGCAGAAAGTGCATACCCAGCTTGGGGGCGGCGGTCCCGGGTGAACAGGCCCTTTTTGTTGCCGTCCACCCGCATGGGGCCCTGCACGGTGTCGTAGTCTGCAAAGTTCCAGACAAATTCTCCCACAAACCACGGGCGCTTGTCAAACTCTGCATCCAGACGGCGGTAGAACTCCACCTGAAATTCCTCACTGAACATCTCGGCTCCGGCGGTGTGCAACCCTGCACGGTGTCTGCGCCGTACTCGCTCATCATCACGGGCTTGTGCTGCTCTGCCCAGAAATCCATTTCCTGATTCAGGCCATAGCAGGCAGCGTCCATGTCGCCGGAAAGGTTGTACCAGCCGTAGTAGCGGTTGATGCAGACGATATCCATGGTGCGGGTGGTGATATCCTTGGTGTAGTCATTCTGGCAGCAGACGAGGGTGACCGGGCGGTTCTGCGGGTCCAGCTGATGTGCCAGCTCATACAGCGGGTGCCAGTAATCGTAGGCATCCTGCGGGAAGTGCTCCAGATCCGGCTCGTTGCCAAGGCTCCACAGCACCACGCAGGGGTGGTTTTTGTCCCGATGGATCATCTCGGCAAGCACCTGCCGGTGATGCTCCGCAAGAGGGTATTCCTTATAAGGGTTCACCGCCGCCCCGCCGCCGATGCCCACCGCCGGAGTCTCGTCCATGACCAGAATGCCCTCCCGGTCGCACAGGTCGTAGAACTCCTCAGCGTAGGGGTAGTGGCTGGTACGCACCGCGTTGGCGTTTGCCCAGTGGATCAGATTCACGTCCTTCACGTTCAGCACCGGGTCAAAGCCGCGGCCGTGGGCGGTAAAGTCCTCGTGCTTGCAAAAGCCCTTGAAATAGAGCGGTTTTCCGTTCAAAAGCACCCGTGTGCCCCGCGCTCAATGCTGCGCACGCCAAAGGTCTGGTCGTAGACGTCTGCCCCGCAGGTGATGTGCAGGGTATACAGGTAGGGCGTGCCGGGTCTGGGCTCCCAGAGATGCACCTCCGGGATGGTGATCGTGCCTTCTGCACCCTCGGCGCTTGCAACGGCTTTGCCGTCCGCATCCAGCACCGTGACATGGGCAGGCGCGCTGCCGGTGGTTTTGACCGCGTACTGCACCGTGCCGTCCACGGCGGGCACTACGGTCACATCCTCGATATACTCTTTGGGGGTGGTGTAGAGCCACACTGGTCGGTGGATGCCCGCATAGTTGAAAAAGTCAAAGTTGGGGCGGTTCTGGGGTGCGGCGGCGCGCTTGGCAGCCTCCACACTGGGGATGCCCGCGTTGTCCGATCCAAAGAAGGCCAGCTGTCCGTCCTCGTTGCCCACAGGCAGGGTGCTGTGGTTTACCCGGTTGTCGCAGGCGACGGTCAGCAGCACCGTCTCGCCGGGGTGCAGCAGGGCGGTAACGTCTGCTTCAAAGGGGGTAAAGCCAGCCCTTGTGCTGTGCGATAAGCTGGCCGTTCAGCCAGACGTTTGCCGTGTGGGTCACCGAGCCGAACCGCAGCACCACCCGCTGCCCGGCGCAGAAAGTGGGCAGGGTAACTTTGCGCTGATACCATGCCCAGCCGTAGTGGCGGCGCAGGGCGGTGGTCTGGTCGTTCTGGTCGTTGTAGCTGGCGGGCACGGCGATGGGCTGGGCATCCGGCAGGGGCTTTGCGGGATCGAACTGGTCTTCCACGCAGCTGCCCAGCGCAAACGCCCATGTGCCGTCAAGGCTCAGCTTCAAGCGCGCTTCATTCTGTTCAGGATATAACATAACACTTTCTCTCTATTTCTGCAAAAAATGCGGGGCGCGGGTACTGCCCACGCCCCGCTTACGGGTGATTTGTTTAGCCCTTGATGCCGGTGGATGCCACGCCCTGCACAAAATACTTCTGCAGGGAGAGGAACACGATCAGCACCGGGATCAGTGCCACCACAGAGGCCGCCATGATCAGGCCGTACTCTGCGGAATACTGGGTGATGAACATACGCAGACCGATCTGGATGGTCTTGAGCTCGGTCTTGGTCAGGTAGATCAGGGGGCCAAGGAAGTCGTTCCAGGTGTTCACGAAGGTGAAGATGGTCAGGGTGGACAGGGCGGGCAGGCTGAGGGGCAGCATGATGTGCCACCAGATGCCGTACTCGCTCAGGCCATCAATGCGGGCAGCCTCACACAGCTCGGTGGGCACGCCCTCGTAGAACTGCTTCATTAGGAACACGCCGAAGGCGCTGAAGGCCTGCAGGCACATAATGGCCAGATGGGTGTTGTTCAAATGCCACGAGCTCATCATCATGAACTGGGGCACCATGTAGGCCTGCCAAGGCACTGCGATGGTGGCAATGTAGCCGAGGAAGAGCGCGTTTTTGCCCTTGAACTGCATCTTGGCAAAGGCGTAGGCTGCAAAGGAGGAAGTGAACAGCTGCAACAGGGTGACCACCACGGTGATCTTGACCGTGTTTTTCACAAAAGTCAGCAGCGGGATCTGGGTCCAGATGTCCACATAGTTCTGCCAGCGGGGATTTTTGGGGATCCACTGGATGGGGAAGCCGAACACGTCCTTATTCAGCTTAAAGGAGGAGGACAGCATCCACAAAAAGGGCAGCAGCATACAAGCTGTGATGACGATGAGGAAGAAATAGATCAGGAACTTGGAGATGAAGTTGCGGCGCTTCTGAGAGGCTTCGGTCTTGATAATAGCAGCAGACATAGTTCTTCCTCCTTTCTCAGTTCTCGCCCTTGGAGCCGCGGAACTGGATGATGGTAACGATCAGCACCAGTACGAACAGCACCATGGAAATTGCACTTGCGTAGCCGTATTTCGGGGTATTGACGAAGGCCACATTATAGATGTAATACACCAGCGTCATGGTAGCAGTGCCGGGGCCGCCCTGCGTGATCATGTACATCTGGTCGTAGACCTTGAAGCCGGAGATGGTGAGCATAATGACCACAAAGAAGGTGGTGGGGCGCAGCTGCGGCAGGGTGATGTGCCAGAACTGCTGCCAGCGGTTTGCACCGTCCAGCTCGGCGGCTTCGTTCAGGTCCGGGTTGCAGCCCTGCAGGCCTGCCAGATAGATGACCATGTAGTAGCCCATGTTCTTCCATACACTGAACAGGATGACCGTGATCATAGCGGTGTCCTTACCGGCAGCCCAGCGGGGCAGGTTTTCCACCGCCACGCCAAAGAACTGGTTCAGGATCATGTTGATGGGGCCCATGGAGGGGTTGAAGATCATATTCCACACCGCTGCCACCGCCACCAGCGAGGCAACATAGGGGAAGAACGCCACGGTGCGGAAGAAGTTGCGCAGCTTCACGTTCTGGTTCAGCAGCACAGCCATGGCCAGCGAGCAGGCCAGCGTAAGCGGCACGGTACCGATGACATAGACGACGGTGTTTTTCAGCGCCGCCTGAAAAATTTTATCGGTGGTGAAGAGCTTTACAAAGTTTTTCAGGCCGACAAATTCAATGGCGTGGCGGCCGTCCCATGCGCAGAAGGCCAGCGCAATGGCAAACACCATGGGCACCAGCGTAAACACGCAGAAGCCAATGAAGTTTGGCGCAATGAAGGAATACGCGATCAGAGAATCGCGGGTCGATTTTTTAAGCACTTTACGGGGAGTTTTATTCTGGACAGCAGCACTCGCCATAAAAGAGCCTCCTTTCCCGGAAGTATAACAGCTTTTCCAAAAAATGAGCGGGGCGGGCGCTTTGCATACCCGCCCCGCTCGGACAGGGCTTTTTTCCGATGCTCGTCATCGGAAAATGAATGGGGATCGAAAACAATGAAGAAGGAGAACCGCAAACTATTGCGGAAAACGCTTTATCAGCCGAGAACTGCGGGAACCTGATCGTTCATGTTCTGGATGCCCTCGTCCACGGTCTCGCTCATGGTCATAATGGCATCGTGCTCGGCGTTCAGAATGGTCTCGATATCAGATGCGTACTGGGTGTAGGGCATTTCCAGATAGACATTGCTAGTGGTCAGTGCATCCACAGAATTGCTGTCCTCGGGGAAGCCCTCGGTGGACTTGATGATCTCGGCGGTGGCAGCGGAGCCGCAGGCCGGGAAGGTGCCGGTCTTGGCAATGGCCTGTGCGCCCTCCTCGGAGACACACCAGTTGATGAAGTCGGCAGCGGTCTCTGCCTTGGGAGAATCGGCGTTGATGGCCAGACTGGTCACAGTGCCCAGCGTAGAACCAGCCTCTGCACCGGCGGGGTGCGGATACTTGACGATGCCCCAGTTGAACTTGGTCTCGGCATCCTTCATGTAAGCTTCCAGCGTGGAAATGAACCAGCTGCCCATGTTGACCATTGCGCACTGCTGGTTCTCAAAGGCTGCGGAGTAGTGCAGAGAAGAGGTCTTGAGGTAGCCGTAGTCCATGCAGATGCCGTCCTTCTGCTGAGCAATGACCATATCGTAGGTGGGCTTCATGAAGTCGTATTTGCCGTCGATGATGGTGTTCTTGCCGTCCAGAATAGAGAACGAGAGAAGCGGCGGAGCGCCAGGTGTGGTAGTGGCAGCCATAGACCTTGGTGTCGCCGGAGCCGCTGGTCATCTTGCGAGCCAGAGCATCGTAATCTTCCATCGTCAGGTCATTGGAGGGATACTCCACACCGGCCTTATCGAACAGATCCTTGTTGTAGTACAGCACCCAGAAGTCGCTGCGGAAGGGCACGGCGTAGAAGTTGCCGTCATCGGTGGTCAGCTGCTCGATGGTGCCGTTGAAATCGCCGGTGTCGCGGGTCAGCACCTCGTTCAGGGGCTTGAGGTAGTCCAGATTGATCAGGTTTGCGTAGCCGGGGATATCCTTGACGGTCACGACATCCAGATCGGCGCTGCCGGCCAGCTGGGTAGCCAGAACGGTCATGTAATCGCTGGAGCCCAGATCCACCATCTCGATGGTCACGTCCTTGTGGCTTGCCATGTAGCCGTCGGCCATGGCCTGCCAGTAGGGGGTGGACTCCTTATCCCACACCGACCACTGCAGGGTAACAGGGCCTGCTGCTGCGGATGCAGCGGTGGAACCGGCAGTGGAGGAAGCAGCGGTGGAGCTTGCGGAAGAGCCGCCGCAGGCGCTCAGAGCAGCAGCAGCGCCGCAGGCAGCGGCAGCGGTAAGGAACGAACGACGAGAGATCTTTTTCATAAGTGTGTCCTCCTTCAGGGCAGTGTGTGTATTTCGTGCAATGGTCTCCCCCGTGCCGGGGAGCCACTCGCTTTTGTTGACACTAGGATACCGCACAAACGCAAAAACCGGAATGGAAAAATTCCGGGAAGAGTTGCAGTTTTTCTGTATCTTTTAAAAAAAGATGCACTTTCTTACACTGGAGTCTGCACTTTCTTGTTCTCTTGCACAGTTTACATCCGTAGCACAAGAAAAAAGCGTATAAAAGTACACAATTTCATTGAAAAAAGTCGTTGACAAACCGCGCCGGAATCAGTACTGTATAAAGGAAAGAATGCAAACTGTCACCAGAAAGGAGGCACCGTTATGAAGAGCAGCCACCGTTTCCCGCTGCGGCGGCAGATCGTGTGGGGGATGCGCTTTTTTACCATCCTTACCTCGCTGGCCGTGGGCGCGGCGCTGTTCACCCTCTCCAACCAATATGTGCGCGCCAACTCCTTGCAGGCGGCAGAGTTCAACCTGCGGCTGGTGGCTACCTCCATCGAGACCAGTCTGGACAGCGCCGATGCTCTTTTGAACTGGGCTTCCATCGACAGCACCGTGCGGCGGTACATCTCGCAGGAAAATATCAACGGCACCCAGACCATTGCCGCCTACGAAGCCGTGCAGGAAAAATACTATTCCAGCACCCTGTACAGCCATATCCTCCGCTTTTTTTATTACCAATGAAAACGACCGGCATTTGCAGTTCGGCACGCTGAACTCCTCGGCGGCGCTCAACCGCACCAGCATAAAGCAGTTTCTCCCCAAGGGGTACGGGATGCAGTTCACCACCGACCCGCTGCTGCCCGGCAGTCCGGACTGCATCGCCCTCAGCCAGCCTGTCCGCTGCGGCAAGGGCACCTTGCACCGGGGCAGCACCTACCTTGCGCTGGACACCGCCATTATCACCGACCCGGCTGCGGGCTACAACCTGACCGACGGCAGCGCCCTGTACTGGGAGATGGGCAGCCGCCTGTGGCAGATTGAAAACGGCAGCCTGACCGAGATTGAAAACCCGCTGCGGGAGGTGGACTACACCCTGCGCACCGGCAGCAATAACGGCGTGACCGAGCAGACCGCATGGCAGGGCAAGGTGCAGCTGGACGGCCAGAAGTATTATGTAGTCAAGGTAACACTGAACGGCCGCAGCGCGGCGCTGGTGCAGCTTTTGCCCGCAAATACCTTTTTGCTGCACTACGGCGTGTACCTGTGGCTCATCACCCTTGGCATTGCCATCATCTGGGGACTGAGCTTTTTGATGCAGCACTGGCTGGAGTGGGTCATTACCCGCCCGGTGGAGGCGCTGCAAAAGCGCATCGAGACCGTGGGCAGCGGCAACTTTGCCCCGGACCGCACGGTGGAGTGGAACAACGAGCTGGGCGACATCGGCCGGGGCATCAACCAGCTGGCTGAAAACGTGGACAGCCTGATGACCCGCCGGGTGGAGGACGAGCGCCGCAAGCAGGAGCTGGAATACCGGATGCTGCAAAACGAGGTGAACCCGCACTTTATCTACAACACCCTCAACAGCATCCGCTGGATGGCTACCATCCAGCACGCGCCCGGCATTGCCGAGATGGTCACCGCCTTTGCACGGCTGACCAAGAGCATCTCCAAGGGTACCCAGAAGCTGGTACCTTTGCAGGAGGAGCTGGCGCTGCTCAACGATTACTTTACCATCCAGCAGTACCGCTACGGCGGCGACTTGGAAATTGAGGTCTCCCGCATTGAAAGCGAGACCCTTTGCCGGGACTGCATGATCCCCCGGTTCACCTTGCAGCCGCTGGTGGAAAACGCCATCTTCCACGGGCTGGAGCCCAAGGGCGGCCACGGCAGCGTGCTGCTGGATATCTCCACCGACTCGGATACCGGAGACGTACTGCTGCGCATTACCGATGACGGCGTGGGCATGCCGCCGGAGCTGGTGGCGCACCTTCTGGACGAGCCCGCCGAGGGTGCCGAAAAGGCTGAAAAGTTCCGTCATGTCGGCCTGTGGAACGTGAACCGCCGCATCCGGTATTCCTTTGGCGAGGGTTACGGCCTGACCATTGAAAGCGAAGAGGACGTGGGTACCGAGGTCACCATCCGGCTGCCCTATCAACAGAAAGGAGACAGCCATGCTGCGGATATTACTGGTGGATGATGAGCGCTGGTGCTCATCGGCCTGCAAGGGATGCTGGAATGGGAAAAGCTGGGCTATACGGTCTGCGGCACCGCCCGCAACGGCAAGCTGGCGCTGGAACTCATTGAGCGGGAGAAGCCGGATATCGTCATTGCCGACGTAAAAATGCCGGTGATGGACGGGCTTACCCTTGCCCGCACCTGCCGGGAACGCAGCGCCCTGCCCGCCTTTATCATGCTGACCAGCTTTGAAGAATTTGGTTACATCAAGCAGGCCATGGGTGCCGGGGTGGTGGATTATCTGGTCAAACTGGACCTGACCCCCGAGAACCTGCAAACCGCCCTTGCCAAGCCGCCGAAAAGGTAAAAAAGGAGCGCGCTTTGCTGGGCGAATTGTCGGCACAGGAAAACCTTGCTGAGAGTGTGCGCAGCTATCAGGAGCGTTTTTTCGTGCGGCTGTACGCCGGGCTGTTCCCGGACGAAGCCGCATTGGAGCAGCCTTTGCAACACATGGAGCTGAACCTTGCAAGCGACGCCTATCTTGTAGCCAGCTGCGAGATCATCGCCAACACCGCCCTTACCCCCGCCCAGCAGCTGAAGCTGAGTTTTTCCTGCGGGCGGATGCTGGAGACCACCCTGCAAAACTACCTGCCCTGCTATGTGACCGGGGCGGATGCCATGCGCTGCAATGTGCTGTTCTGCCTGACCGATGCCCAGTGCCAAAACTACCGGACGGTGCTGCGCCCACTGCTGGAACGCGCCAGCCAAATTCTATACAACTATTTCACGGTACGGCTGCTCTGGGCGGTAGGTCGTCCCACCGGCTCCCTGCTGGGGCTGGCGCGCTGCTGCCGGGAAAACGCCCATTTGCAGCCCCTGCTCACGGTGGAGCAGCCCATCCAGTTCGTGGAGGTCAACGAGGGCGACGCCACCGCCGGGAAGATGCAGGTGGTGGCACAGGTGCAGGAGTATATTCAGAGCCACCTTTCCGAGCGGCTGACGCTGGCCGATGTGGCGGCTGTATTCAATTTTTCGCCCAACTACCTCAGCCAGCTGTTTGGCAAATACGGCGACAGCGGCTTTGTGGAGTACATTACCGAGACCCGCATCGCTGCGGCGAAAGAGATGCTGGAACAGGGCGATTTAAAAGTATACGAGATCGCTGAGAAACTGGGGTACGAGAGCGCCTTTTATTTTTCCAAGGTGTTCAAAAAGGTCACGGGGCTCAGCCCGCGGGAATACCAGCAAAGTATTTAAAATCGGAGGCTTTTATGATACAGGAACAGCTTGCTTTTTTGCCGGAATTTCTTTCCGATTACCGGCCCTTCCCCCCTGCCAAGGAACGCACTGCATGGCAGGGGCTGCCCCTGCGGGCAAAGCAGCGCTTTTTGCAGGCGGGAGAAGCCGCGCTGCAAACGCCCATTGCGCCCCTGCCGCTCTCGCTCTGGCTGGATTTCACCCACACCGGGCGGCGCACCCCATGGGAGACGGCTTACTTCTCCCGCCGGGCGCGGCTGTGCGCGTTGGTAAGTGCCGAGTGTGTGGAGCACGAAGGGCGCTTTCTGGATGCCATTGCAGATACCGTATGGGCGCTCTGCGAGGAAAGCGCATGGCAGCTGCCCGCCCACAACAGCTACATCCGGGACACCCCGCAGCTGCCCCTGCCGGACACCACCCGCCCCATCGTAGATTTATTTGCCGCCGAGACCGGCGCGCTGCTGGCGCTGGCCCGATACTTACTGCCGGGACGAGCTGGATACTGCCGCGCCGGGCATCACGGCGCGGATGGAGCAGGAGCTGGACGCCCGCATCCTGACGCCCTATTTTACAAGCCACTTCTGGTGGATGGGCAACGGCGAAGAGCTATGTGCAACTGGACGAGCTGGTGCACCCAGAATGTGCTGCTCACTGTTTTTCTGCTGCCCACCACGCAGCAGCAGCGAAACGCTGCCGTCAAACAGGCAGCGTACAGTCTCGACTGCTTTTTAAAGGACTACGGCGCGGACGGCTGCTGCAACGAGGGTGCGCAGTATTACCGCCACGCCGGGCTGACCCTGTGGGGCTGCCTTGAAATTTTGTCCAGCATTGTGCCGGAGGCCTTCTCTCCCCTGTTCCATGAGCCTAAGATCAAAAACATTGCAGAGTACATCTGCAACGTCCATGTGGAAGGCCCTTACTACCTGAACTTTGGCGATTGCAGCCCCCTTGCCGGGCGGTGCGGTGCGCGGGAATACCGTTTTGGGCAGGCTGTGGGCAGCGATGCTTTGCAAGCCCTTGCGGCGGCAGACTTCCGCGCCGATGCCGACCCCGACCATTTGCAGAACCCGGACGGCAGCACCCACATCAACCTGTGGTACCGGCTGACCACCGCCTTTGCAGAAGAAGAAATGATGGCGTACTCCGCAGCGCCCCGGCACCATTTAACGGTGTGGTATCCCAGCGTGGGCGTCTATGCCGCGCGGCAGGGCAGCTGGGTGCTGGGTGCAAAGTTCGGCTCCAACGGCGACAGCCACAACCACAACGATACCGGCAGCATTACCGTATACAAGGACGGCAGACCGTTCCTGATCGATATCGGAGTGGAGAGCTACACCAAAAAGACCTTCAGCCCCCAGCGGTATGAGATCTGGACGATGCAGAGCGCATGGCACAACCTGCCCACCTTTGACGGCGTGCAGCAGCTGCCCGGCGCGGAATACGCCGCCCGGGAGGTGTGCACCGATAAAAACAGCATCACCGGCGAACTGGCGGGCGCGTACCCGCCCATCCCGGGGCTTACCACCTACCACCGCAGCTTATCGATCAGTGAACAGGGCATCACCCTGCGGGACGAAACGGACTATCCCGGCACGGTGGAGCTGACCCTGCTCACCGAGCAGAAAGCCGCCCCCACCGCGGACGGCTTTGCGGTGGGCACACTGGGCGGCATTCGGTTTGACCCGGGTGCCGTAACGGCTGCTGTTACGGCGGTGCCCATCACCGACCCGCGCCTGCGCACCGCATGGCCGGAAACAATCTATAAGATTACCCTGCATTTCCAAAGAATGCTGAACCTCGAACTGTACTAAGGAGAACTGCCATGGAGACCATCAAGCTGAAAATTCTGGACGAAGCAGGTCACACCCTGATGACCTGCGACGCCGACACCGCCGTATCCCTTGTTTACACCAACGAATACCACCCCGGCGACCGGGTGGCACTGGAGATCGACCATCCCGGGCAGTACTGCGTCATCCAGTTCGAGGACACCATGCCCGAAGCCCTTGTGTATGTGGTCAAGCGGGAGATCAATTTCCACATTCCCTTCGGGGAGCAGGCCATCACCTATTCGCCCAAGAGCTTTGTGGGCAGCCGTCATGTCATCCGGGCACGGCTGGCGCTGCCGGAGGAGATTGCCGCCCGGCGGAATCTGGCCTTTAACTGCTATGACGAGCACGGCGACACCGGCTTTTACCCCCACGCCAGCGCCAACGTAGAAACGCGCGGCGAGGCGGTGTTTGCCGCCCGCAACGCCATCGACGGCATTTTTGAAAACAGCGCCCACGGCGAGTACCCCTATCAGAGCTGGGGCATCAACCGCGACCCGAACGCAGCCCTGACGCTGGATTTTGGCAGGGAAGTACTGCTGGATGAGCTGCGCATCACCGAGCGGGCAGATTTTCCCCACGACAACTACTGGGTCAAGGCCACGGTGGAATTTTCCGACGGCAGCACGCTGGACATCCCGCTGGTGAAAAGCGCCAAGCCCCAGAGCGTGGCCTTTGAGCCCAAGCGGGTGCGCAGCCTTGTGCTGAAGGATCTGATTCAGGCCGAGGGGACTTCCCCCTTCCCTGCCCTGACCCAGATCGAAGCCTTTGGCACCGAGGTGAAGTAAGATGAGCATCTACAATGCCCTTTATGGGCGGGACGGCCATGGCGTAGGCCCAAACGAGCCGGAGAAAAAAGGCTTTGCACGCTTTTGCCAGATGGTCGGCCGCGACCTCGGCCAGCTGCTGGGCACGAACCTGATGGTCTGCGTGCTCTGCCTGCCCGCTGCGCTGGGGGTCTCGCTGGGCGTGACCCTGCTCTCCCTGCCGCTGACGGTGGTGTGCAGCGCGGTCACCGGTCTGCTGACCGGCCCTGCCATGGTGCTGCTGGCAGACTGTGCCCTGCGCAGCTGCAGAACGACCCCTCTCAGTGGCTGCCCAGGGCAAAGCAGACCCTAGCCGCCCATTGGAAAGCCGCCTGCGGCTTTGGCTGCATTGGCACGCTGGTGCTGGGGCTGCTGTGCTTTGTGTCTGCCTTTGTGTTTGAAGCCGCCGCGCAGCAGGGGTATTACCCCGGGCTTGCGGTGCTTGTATTTCTGGCACTGGACTTTCTGGTGCTGGCGGTTTTGGCTACGCTTTGGCGCCGCCGTGTTGCCGCTGCAAGTCCCCGCCCCGGACGTCCTGCTGCGCCGGGCGGCCAGCCAGCAGCCTGCCCG
>ENA-OQED01000377-OQED01000377.1-human-gut-metagenome-genome-assembly--contig:-NODE-377-length-17866-cov-1.356615_pt1 | contig 17866 bp, 14 predicted proteins | sample MGYA00242790_ERZ504625 | MGnify/ENA primary metagenome ERZ504625 (study PRJEB26092, sample SAMD00036345) | human gut metagenome | host: Homo sapiens | study: EMG produced TPA metagenomics assembly of...
AGAAGAAAACGCCCTCCTGTCCCCACAATCTGGAGCGGTGCACCAATCTGCGGGCAGGAGGCGTTTCTTTCTCCATGCGGCGGGCTTTATGCCGCAATGAAATCCAGAATTTTCATATGGTCAAGATAGAAATTACGCAGCCAGTCGGCGTCCCCGCTGAGCAGGCCGCCCATAAAGGCCATGTGGTCGCGGCCTTCCACAACGGGCATCACGTTCCATATGCCGGGCTGGATACTGCCGCTATCGTAATTCATGCCGGGCTCCGAAAGTGGGCGCAGAGCGGAGATGGTGTTGACAAGCCCGTCGTTTTGCCGCCATTCGGCGTTGATCTCCAAGCCGAATGAGGTGGTATAGGGCTCCGCCTTCCGGCCGATCAGGAAAGATGGGGCCTTGAATATCGTCTCCATCGAGGAAATGGGCACCCAGTTGCCTTTGCCGTCCGCTTGCGTTGCGCAGGCGGCATAGGAGAAATAATAGATGCCTGGCTGCGCTTTGATCTGGCAATTGAGGTCATATGCGCCGCGCAGCGAGAGGTCGTAGCCGGCATGATCGCGGCTGGAGGTGAAATTCAGCATTTCGGACAGCCGGGCGACGTTGAAGGCATAGGAGCCGGGCAAGGTGGTGAGCCCAAACTGGCTCAGCTGAAAGTCATACATCCCGTTGACAACGGGCAGGTTGCCGATTGCTCCCGCCAGCGTTGTAAGCGGCAGGTAGATGGCGCCGGTCGCGTCATCCTCCCGCATGGCGCCATCCATGGTGGTGCCGTTATGAGGCGCGGCCAGCGTGGTCACGCTGTAAATCCAGCTGTCCATTCCTCCACGGAAGAAGGGAGAAACATCCGTTGGGGAGGCATCGATTTCCTCCTGAATGCCTTCACATGCGATCTGTGTGAAAAGCCGCACCGTAGCTCCGCCAAAGCTGTGGCCAAAGAGGTGAATTCTTTTCTCCGGCCCCCAGCCGGAGAAAAGAGGCTGTGCATATGTTTTGCCATAGCGGTCGTGATTATGAGCAGCAGAGTGCGCTGCGCCGTAATCCACCGTTGTTCCCGTCAGCTGTGCATAAAGCTCACAGGCACGGTCCCATGCGCTGGAAATCGGCCCAACGGAAGCCGCATAGCAGTCATAGCCTTCCGATTCCAGGTAGGCTAGTAAGCTGCCGGTCGTCATGCCCCAGTATGGGGCAACCTCATTGACCGTGTCGTAATTACCCCAGCCGCCCAGACCGTGGACGAATACACAGGGCGTGTCTGTCTGCGGCTGTGGAGTTCCCTTTGCGGGAAACCCGAACAGTGCCAGAAGCAGTTGTATGATGGTGAGCAGTGCCGCTGAAATTTGCTGTAACATGCAAATCCCTCCCCTTTCTTCGTAAATTCTTGTTTTGAATCATATCGGAATTCTGATATGATATAAAGTATAGCATAAAAGGAAAACTTTTCAAGCGATTTGTTGAATATTCAATCAACAATAATATAAAGGGGAGAGATCAGATGAGGGATGCGCAGCAGCAGGCAGCAGATTTTGCGCGGGAACATGGCCTTTCGCTTTCCGCGCAGGGGAGGTTTATCGATCTCGTTTCGGAAATTGGTGAATTGGGAAAGGAAATACTGAAGGCAACCGGCTATGAGACGGAGCCATTTACCAACCATAAGGAGATTACGCAGGAGATGGGCGACTGCCTGTTTTCTATCCTGTGTCTGTGCAGCTGCCTGGGGCTGGATGCACAGGATGCGTTGGAACTGGCGCTGCAAAAATATGAGGAGCGGTTTGTAGAAAAAGGTCATGTCGGCTCCGGAAAAACGATTTAAGAACGGGAAGCGATGATAAATGGAACTTGAAATCAGAGAATATTGTGAGGCGGATCTACCTGGGATGGCCGAGATTTGGAATGCGATTGTGGAGCAAGGCGACAGCTTCCCACAGGAGGAGCGGATGGCGCTTAACCGGGCGCGCGCCTTTTTTCAGCAGCAGACGTTTTCAGGCGTGGCTGTGGATGAAACCGGGGCGCTGCAAGGGCTTTATATTCTGCACCCCAACAACGTGGGCCGATGTGCCCACATAGCGACGCCTCCTACGGTGTGCGCCCTGGCTGCCGGGGCTACGGTGTAGGGGAAAGGCTGGTGAGGCATTCGCTGAAGATGTGCGCCCGGTTTGGTTTTCGCGGGCTACAGTTTAACGCCGTAGTCTGCACGAACAGAGCGGCGATTCATCTTTATGAAAAGCTTGGCTTTACCAGGCTCGGCGTTACGCCGGAAGGGTACCGGATGAAGGATGAGAGCTTTCAGGATCTGTGGCTATTTTATAAGCGTGTTACTTAACGAAAAAAAGCCGTTGGGGCGCCATCTGTAAGGAAGGCGCCCCAACGGCTTTTTATCAGATTCTTTTTTCGGTTTGTGTGATCATAATCCGATGCTCGTTATACTTGTGGATATCAATCTATTTTAGAAAAAAGTATAGAGATGTCCCTAGGGATAATTTTTACACCGATATCTTGTTCTTCCCATTTAAGTTCGACGCCGAGCCATTCCGATACCTTTGATGAAGAGAAAGGTAAAAAGGGATGCAGCAGAATGGCGATATTGGCAATTAAATACGCACAATGACTGATCGTGTTTCTGCATTCTTTGAGATTGCTGGCCCTTGTTTTCCACGGCTGCTTGGCATCATAATAGGCGTTACCAAATCGAACAACTTCAAATATTTCTTCAAGAGCCTCACGAAAGGTACCTTTTTCTATTTTTGTTCCAACGGATTTGTACAACAGCCGTATTCGCTTTTTAATATTAGCATCAATAATTGCAGGCGTAACTTGACAATCAAGAAACTTAACAGCAAAGGCAAGTGTACGGTTGACCAAGTTTCCCCAAGCGCCAACCAGCTCTGAGTTGTTTTGCTTTTTGAATTCTCTCCAAGAGAAATCAGTGTCTCGTTTTTCAGGTCCATTGGCAATAAAGAAATACCTTATTGCATCCGGATTGTATTCCTCTGCAAGATCCTTAGCCCAGACAGCCCAGTTTTGACTGGTGGAGATTTTTCTTCCCTCAAGTGTCATATATTCGCTTGAGATAATGTTATCCGGCAAATGCAGTCCGTCTCCGTGAGCTAACAAAAGTGAAGGCAAAATGATCGTATGAAAAGGTATATTGTCTTTGCCGTGTACATAGTAGTGACGGCTTTCTGTTCCATACGCTTCTTTGAAATCAATTCCTCTTTCTTCACAAAGAACAAATGTGGCTGACAAATAACCTAGAACATTCTCTGCCCATATATAGATTTTCTTATCCTCGTATCCGCGCTTGGGAACATCAATACCCCAATCAAGATCACGTGTTATCGCACGATCTCGGAGTCCTTCAGCAATATATCTTTTTGTAAATGCAATAGCGTTTTTGCGCCAATACGGATGGGCATCGAGAAACTCACAGAGCTCATTTTTTAGTTTTGATATTTGTAAAAATAATTGTGTTGTTTCTCCGAAAGATAGTGGCGCACCACAATCCGCACATTTTGCATTAATAACAGTATCCGCGTCTAGTACTTCTCCGCAGGTATCACACTGGTCCCCGCGAGTAGCAGAACCGCACGCAGGACAAATCCCGACAATCAGTCTATCTGTGAGTACCTTTTTACATGCAGGACAGAAAGCCTGTTTGACTGTTCGTTCTTCTATATAATCACTCTTATATAGCCTCTTGTGAAATTTTGAAACAAATTCTTTATGTCTCGGATCTGACGTCTTGGTATATAGATCATACGAAAAACCGAGTTTCTTGAATACGTCGCAGAATTCCTTGTGATAATGCTCGCTAATTACTTCCGGCGTTGAATTTTCTTGCTTTGCTCTGATGGTAATCGGTGTACCATGGCAATCGCTACCGGATACATAAAACACGCAGTTGCCCTTGGCCCTGAAATAACGGGCTAGAACATCTCCCGGAAGAAGAGCTGCTATGTGCCCTATGTGGAGCGAACCATTTGCATATGGCCATGCTCCTCCTACAATGATGTTTTCCATAGTTCGTACCTCATTTCTTATAGTTGTAACACTTAGTTGTTATGCAGATAAATCTGCAAATAAAAAACGCTCTCACCCCCATACATAGTACAAGGGACGAGAGCGAAAAACTCACGTGTTACCACCCTAATTCACTTGTTTCTCACGATAACAAGCCTTATCAAGTTCGGATAGGAAATGATCTATCGAAACTTTATCGCTATTACGGGCGATCCCGGCGTAGCCTAACCCAAGGGCTCGGTACGCAGCTCGGAGACCATGTTCAGCAAAATCCACTTCACCCATTCACAGCACATCCGAAGATGATGGGATTCTCTGAAAAGTTTTCGTTGCTTACTCTTTCTCGTCATTGCTATTATATTTAGTATACTACAAATTTGATGAAAAAGCAATATTGAAAAACGTATTTATTAGATTGTTTACAAAATCGAAGGGAAACAACTTCTTTACGAAGTGTCTCCCTTGGGGCGGAGGCTGAAATGTGTGGTCTCAGGTGCAAAAACAGCTAGGCCACAAAAAGCAATTGTTAATTTAAGAAGGGGTTCTGCAACATGTTTGCATGTTACAGAACCCGTTTTAAATTTTATAAAATCAATTGTGGTTATTTTTTAGGGGAATCCTAAAATTTTTCACTGCCCCCGATAGCCAACACGATAATTGCCCAGAAGAGCTGATACAAAAGCAGCTGTACCACGCCGAGCATCGTGACATCCGAAGTGAAGCACAGCACGCCTACCAGCGCCGCGCCGAGCGCTGCCGCTGCTATATGGAGCACGGTGAGCAGCTTGGCGCCGTTTTGCAGCGTGGCGCAGGCCGCCACACTACGCAGAAAGTTTTGAATGCGCCCATCATGGACGATACCCGCATTTGCCCGCTGAAGAACGGTGGTGCGGTATTTGCGGTAGAGAGCGCCCGCTTGCGCACTGATTACCTTCACGCAGTTTTGCGGCAGACCGAAGGTTTCCTCCACAAAAGAATCAGTAATATTGGGGTCGGAGGTGCGCACGAGTATGGTAATGCCCTTATGCTCCAAATTTTTCAAATGCTCCGCAACATTAGGGTCTGCCTGATAGCTAACAACGAAAAGCGCGCTGACCAACCCGTCCACGGCGAGATACATCACCTGGCGGCCGTCATGCCGATAACGCGCTTCGCTCTGACGCGCAGGGAGCTCCACATTGTGATGCTGCAAAAGCTCCCGGTTGCCAACAAGAATACGCCTGCCATGAATCCAGCCGGAGAGGCCCATGCGATCTTCATAGGATAAATCCTCTACAGGCGGAAGAATCTTCCGATTGCCGAGGATCACACTGTCAAAGACTTCTCCAAGTGGACCACCCGCTGAAATGACCAGCGCGGCAGCGTCCAAAATCGCTTCGTCCATGCGCATGCCATGAAAGGATTTAAACCCGTGGATATTGCAGCCGCCATGTTGAAAAATATCCGACGAGTCGAACACAACGGCGTTTGTCTCGCCGCAATCCTCTGCGGCGGCGTAGCCGGAAACCATGGCGCCGCCGGCATTGAGGGAGCGGTTCGCGCGGGAAAGCGGCAGGGCCGCGCCCAATGAGAGGGCTGCGGGCATCGAAATGCAGAATAGCGCGGTCATAGCAGAAAAGCCATATACAACATTTTTCTGAAGGATGGAAACGGCAATTCCCACAGCAACCGAAAGCGCTAGTACGGCAGGGACGAGTTTCACACATAGCCTGTCGGCCGGCTCCAGATGCTCGGATAGCGCGCGGAAGCGCGCCGGGAAAGCCGTGCGGGAGGAGAAGCGAACGTCCGGATCGCCAAGCAGAAGGCCGCGGCCGATCTCATAAGCATCCTCCTCATTTGGAACCTTTTGCACGGTATATAGTGGAGATTCCTGCGTGCAGAATTGAAAATTGCGCGCAATGCTGCTTGCCAACATCGCTTTGCCTGTCATACAGGCAGCCAATAATAGGCCGGCCGCAGCGCCGAACAAATGCGCCACAACATTGGCGCCTGGAGAAAAGAAGAGGAAAAGAATATTTTGGATCAGAGCGAATACGGCGGCAATTGCCGCGCCTGAATCCGCAGTGCATTTCAGGCGGCATAGTGCCCGCAGACCGCTTCGGATGACGGGGAGAGTCATCAGGCAAACGCCTGCCAGCAGGCACAGGTGGATCACTAGATAAAGCTTTTGATCCGCGCTGAACAAAGTGAGAGAGGCCCCTTCTCCCTGGAAGAAGGTGAATGCTTGAGGCAAGATTCCGCATATGATCAGCGATAGCTCAGTTAGCCAGGCGCCAGCCGCACATCGTTTTTCTATTGCGGCTCTGCGGCGGAGCAGGCTGCGCAGCGGGGCCTTTTGTGAGGGAGTGGTATATTCTCCAATCGGCCCGTTTTGCGCATCTGCCGGCCGCTCTTTTGCGGCGTCCGGAGCGGGGGACGGTTCGACGGGGCTTTCTGCGGGGAAAGCGGGCTCCTCCACAGCGGCAAGCTTAAATTTCTTGATCTTTTCTTTTCGGATGGCATGCAGGCGCATCTCCGCTTCCTCTTCATCGAGTGTGGAAGCGGGACGCTCCTCCTGAAAGCCTTCCAGAAGCAGCTGGCCATCCACCATATCCTTGGGGAACTGCTTTTCAGGAGCGCTCGCTTGCGGGGGAAGGATGTCCAGCGAGCCTACCTCCCGCGTTTTTCCCTGATCAAGCACCGCACCGATTTCCTCTTCGGCGGCAATTAGCGTGGGCAGAGGTTCCAAATCGGCGGTAGCGCTCAGCGCGCTTTTTTTGCGAATAAGCCCGGGCCGATCGATGAGAGGCGCTCTTTCCTGCCCCGGCTGTGGCTCAATTGGAATTTTTATTGTGGGCTCACGGAAAAAACGCTCCCGATATTTATCTGCGCCCAGCAAGGGCTCGCCCTTCTTTGGCATCTCCCAATTTTCACGCGCACCGCCAATCAGACCGCCGCGTTCCGCTGTAGGGTCAAATGGCTCCTGCATGCCGGTGATCGGCTTCAAAACCTCTTCCATCTGAACAAGGCGTTCCGCGGGAGACAGCATCGGAGGTTCTTTTGCGGGCGGAGGTTCCGGTTGCGCGGTTATGGGTGGCGGAGCATCCTCCTGGAGAGGCGCCTCCTGCGCGGTAGGCGGCGGGGAGAGCGGATCGAAAATATCGCCCGTTTCCTCAAACAGGGGAAGAAGCGGCTCAAAGGTCTCCTCTTCCACTGCATCTTTTGCCTTGTCCAGCGCGATGGAAGGGCCGTCGCCTTCTATGCCGGGGAGAGGGGATCTCTCCGGCTCTGGCTGGGCAGACGGCTGCGTTTTATGTTCAGAAAGGAGGGCTTCGATTTCTTCCAGAGACCACAAATGGGAAGGCTGCTGTGCGCCCGTATCCGGCATGGATTCAGCCTCCATTAAAATATCATCCAGCGAAAAAGGAGAGGACTGCTCTAAATCATAGCGATCGTTCAATTTTTGTCACCCCAAATAAACAACATAACGTTTTTTTTGGCGGAAAAACGAATCAAACCGGCTCATTTTTTAGGCCGGACGGAGGAAAGGCCGGCTCTCTGCCGCGCCACTTCATACATCAAGATTCCGGCGGCGACAGAAGCATTGAGAGAATTGATTTGCCCCTTCATTGGCAGGGAAACGATAAAATCACATTTTTCTTTTACCAAGCGGCCCAACCCGTGCCCCTCGGAGCCAATCACGAGCGCGGTTGGGCCGGAATAATCGGTTTCACAGTAGGGCGCGCGTCCATGTCGGCGCCATAGATCCAAAGGCCCTCTTTTTTGAGTTCGTCAAGAGTGGTAGCAAGGTTGCCAACCCGGGCGACAGGCAGATATTCCAGTGCACCCGCGGCAGCCTTGGAAACGGAGAAACTTAGGGATGCAGCGCGCCGCTTGGGGATGATAACGCCATGCGCGCCTGCGGCCTCCGCCGTACGGATGATTGCGCCGAGATTGTGCGGATCCTCCAATTCGTCGCATACAATGAAAAACGGGGGCTCACCGCGCTCCTTGGCGAGGGCTAAGAGCTCCGCCACGCAAGCATAGGCATGAGCGGCAGCATAGGCGGCAACACCTTGATGATTGCCTTGCCCGCAGAGAAAATCCAGCTTTTTGGCATCGACCTCTTTGATGACGATTCCCCTTTTCCCGGCATTCGGCAAGAATTCGGCTGATCGAGCCGCTGCGGTCTCCACGCGCAACCAAAAGGCTATCGATGGCGCGGCCGGCCCGCAGCGCCTCCATAACGGAATTGCGTCCGATTATCAGGTCTGTTTGTGCTCCGGTTTTTGGCTGCACCATATGGCGATTCCCCCGCTTATCTTGTATAATATCTGATATTATACCACATTTTGCAGTGGATTGACAGCAAAATTCCTCCTTTCCTTTGCATTTACAACAGGAAATATTTACCTAAAAAAGGAAAAAAGAAAACGATAAAAACGGCCAGATAAAAATAGCCGGTAGCCTTCTGTTTGCGTGAACAGCTGATATCTCTTAGCCCCCGTGTTATTTGGGCAGGCTTTGCATCTAAAACGGGCCTGCGGTTGATGCGGGAACCACTGTAGAGGCGAACTGCGTTCGCCCGTACGTATATAAAAAAATAGCCGGTAACAAACTGTTCCTGTAAGCAGTGCGTACCTCTTTGTTCCATGGGGTTATGGTAGGCCTTGCTTTGTTACTCGCTACGCTTCGTGATAAAAATAGTTTGCGATAAAAACTGTTTTGCTGTGGCCTCTTGCATAAAAGTGTGAAATATGATAAACTCAGATAAAAAATGAGGGGGATAACTCTTCGTTTATGGCGGTTTTGTTAAATTGCCGTTAGAGATATGGGAGGAACGAGTGATGGGAACCTGCCCGAAATGCGGAGCAAAATTGAAGAAAACAGATTGGCGGCCGAACTGCTGGAATTGCGGCGTGAACATTATGTACTATGGAATGGAAGCGCGCCTGGATGAGGATGCAGAACGAGCGGAAAAAGAATTTGGGAAACTCTATCACATGACGGCGGGGATTAAAACGTCGTTCATCGGGTCGAAACTCGCGTATGCACGATGGATTTTAACGCTGCTGTGTATTGGCGCGTTGTTTTTGCCGTTGGTAAAAATCAATGTGACACTGCCATACCACATGGTGGAGGGAGCGTCCTACGGTATCTTGCAAACAGTGATGTTTGTAAAGGATATGGATTTTGGCGGCGTGATTGCGGCGTTTAGCTCTCCAGTAGTGGGGAGATACGCTGATCAGACTGTGCGCAGCCGTGGTATGCCTGGCGGTGGGCGCGCTGATGGCGGTGCTGAACCTCATTTTGATCCTGCGGGCGTATACAAAGAGCGGTGGAATTCTGCTGGCAGTGCGTTGGGGAATTGGCCTAGGGGCAATGGTAGCGGGAACGGTACTGTTTCAAATGGCAATGAAACCGGAGGGCCTCGCCGGGATTTTGAGCGGTCAGCTGTCTTTTGGCATCTATATAGCGTTAGCGCTGTTTCTGATAGTATTTGCACTGCAAGTGGCGATCCTCTCGCGCGGAGGAATCCCAATGCTGCCGACAAAGTCGGAACGGGATGCAGAGGCGGCGCAGCAGGCGTTGGAAAAAGAGCAGGTTGCAGCTGGTGCTTAAGCGGATGCCGGCCACAACATGACGTAGGGGAATCACGCGGTTTTAAGATGGAAGCCGCGTGATTTTTTATTACGAAGCGAGTAACAAAGCAAAGCAAAGCCAGTTACGACCCCACGGGGCTAAGAGATATCAGCTGTTCACGGGAGCAGGCGGCTTGGAAGCAGCCTTTAGGGCCTCATATAGATGCACACAGTGCGCCTATGCAGCCGTTTTTATCTAAGTGGCCATACACAGCGGAATTTGTGGATCGAATCAGAATAGGCAGGAGAGGATGGGCAGTCGATGTCACGTGCGGTACCAACGAGAGAGCAGTTAGAGTGGGCAGATTGTGAACTTGGTGCAATTTTTCATTACGATATTACAGTATTTGAGCAGGATTATCGGTTTCGAAGAAGCTGGGGTTATCAGCCCTCCCCGCAATCTTTGCGCCCGATGCGCTTGATACAGATCAGTGGATCAGAGCCGTGGCAAAGGCAGGCGTTCGATATGCCGTTTTGGTGGCAAAGCATTGCACTGGTTTCGCCCTATTTCCAAGCAGCGCGAATCCATACCATGTGGGCAATTCGCCTTATGGGGAGGATATTGTGAAAAGCTTTGTAGAATCCTGTAAAAAATATGGGATCAAGCCGGGCGTGTACTATTCCACCGTGTGCAATGCCTATGAAAATGTGGATAATCCGGGGCTGGTGCGTACCAAGGATGCAGGCGATCAAAAACATTACAATAAAGTTGTGGAAACCCAACTGACAGAGTTATGGTCTCGCTATGGGGAATGGTTTGAAATCTGGTTTGATGGCGGTACGCTTTCTGTGGAGAAAGGTGGGCTTCCTATTGCCCCGTTACTCCTGCGTTATCAGCCGAACGCTATTACCTTCCAGGGCGATAAGCTAAAGAAGAAAAATAATTTGCGTTGGGTAGGCAATGAGAAGGGGGAGGCTCCTTTTAACTGCTATTCCACCACGAACGATCAGAGCCAATCGGAAGGAACGGTTCAGGACGCTGCGCTTGGCAGGGGTAACCGCAACGGCACCGAGTGGAAACCGGCGGAGTGCGATATGCCAATCCGCAAAGATAACGAATGGTTCTATATTGATGGCCATGATAAAAAGGTGATGAGCGCAGATCAGCTGTTTGATACATATACCAAAACAGTCGGAAGAAACTGCAACCTGCTATTGGGGGTTGTAATCGACCGGCACGGCCGTGTGCCGGAAGCGGACGCCAAGGTCTTGGCACAGCTAGGGCAAAAAATAGACGACCGTTTTTCCATCCCCATAGCGTCGGCACAGGGGGAGGCCGACGGCTTAACGCTTACTTTTCCAGCTTACCAAAAGGTTGATACAGTGGTATTGGAGGAAGAATTGGCAAATGGACACTCCATTTTTGGGTTTGCCGTGGAAGCGCATACGAAAAAGGGATGGAAGCAGGTTTTTGCGGCGGAAACAATTGGGCATAAACGCATCGCACGATTTCGAGCTGCCTATGCGGATGGGATTCGGCTCCGTGTGACAGACGGCCGCCAGGGCGCGCAGCTTCGGGGTTTCCAGGCGTATTGGCTGGACTGTTATTCTTTGGCTCAAAAATCTAGGCTTTTATGGACCGGCCGTTTATAAACCGGATCAGTTCAAGTGACCTTCTACTTTTTCAAAACGAACCTCCCAGGCTTTGGCAGGGCAAAATGCCGCCGGAGCCCGGGAGGTTTTCGTTGCACAGCGGGGCAATCAGAGCTCTCCGCCTGCCGTTCTATCAGAGATATGCGCCAGTGCTATTAAGAAATGATTGACATTTTTTAAAAGCAATCGATTTCAGATCAATACAGCAATAGCCGAGGACGAAACAGCCCTGCCTATCTTCGGATTACCATGCCTGCGCCCAACAGCGCTCGTTCATCTGCTTTTCCGTCTTTTACGACGCACGTTCCGTTAATATAGACGGAATCAATGCCGATTGGGCGCGTTGGCTCGTCTCCAATATTGGAGACGGCCGCGGCGTCGAAAAGCGTGAGATCGGCCGCATAGCCGGGCTTTAAATAGCCGCGGCCGGCAATGGAGAAGCGATCTGCCACAGCGCCGGTCATCTTGCGAACCGTTGCTTCCAGTGGAATACCTTTGCCCTCGCGCGACCAGGCTAGGAATTTTGGAAAACAGGAGTAAGCGGCCGCATTTTGTACGCCTTTTTCTTCAATCCATGCATCCGTCATGAAAATGGACGGCTCGTGGCGAATCAAGCGGGTAATAATTTCATCGTTATAATAACGGTACATATTGAGCCTGCCCTTGCCTTCGCTCAGATCGACAAGCCTGATATATGCATCCAGATCAGATATGCCCCATTCGCGGGCGATTTCCGTCACGCGCTTCCCACAGAGGGTTTCATAGCCGTCCCCAATCCAGGCAACCTGCATATCATCAAAGCCGAATCCGAGCATTTTAACGGTTGCACCGATCATAGCGCGCAGCTTCAGATGGGTCCAGCGCGTGTGGCGCTGATCCGAAGGCAGGGAGAGATACCAATTCGGCAGGACGACTGTGATAACCGAAACGCCAAAGGTCATGGAATACAGGTCATAGCAGAAATCATAGCCTTCTGAACGGACTTGGTCGATTTGTGCAAGGCTCTCCTCCACTGTTTTCCAAGAGGATTCGCCCACGTAGATGAGATGGGAATACTGCATTTTGACACCCGTTCGTTTGGTCAGCTCAATCATTTCATCCAGTGCCCGCAGATTGTGCGGCCTGCCTCCAAAGGGCGGATTGTAGGAGGTGGAAGCGGCGGAACAAGCCCTCTCATGGACGGTGAGCACACCGCCGTGTTTTGCCACAATACGTGCAGCACCCTCCAGCTCGTCGGCTGTGGCATATCTGTCCGGCTCGTACATCAATCCAAAAGAAGCGCCAAAAGCCCCATCGGAAAGAGAACGCTCCAGAATTTCATCGCGCTTTTTCATTTCCTGCCCTGTAAGCGGCCGGTTTTCATACCCGCAGATACCGATCCGAATGGGGCCGTGGCCCTGAAGAGGCACCATATTCAAAGGCGTCAGTTTGGCGGCGGAATCACACCAGCCGGCGAAGGTGGAAAAATCACCCTGAGCATCCCCTACCTGAAATAGGCCGCTTCCAAGCAGGTTCTTGTAAGGGGTGCCAGGATCATAGCCAAACGGGGCGAATCCGCAGTTGCCAACAACCTGTGTGGTGATGCCTTGCTCTGCAAAGGGGATGAAAAATGGCAGTGGATTCTGCCGCGCGGCGAACCAATCGTTGTGGGAGTGGGCATCGATAAATCCCGGCGCTACCGTGAGCCCCATACAATCGTATGCTTCTCCATCAAATCCCTCCGGCGCTTTGCCACAGGAGACCGCTTCAATTTTATCCTTTTCGGTTATGACATAGCCTTGAAAAGCCGGGGCTCCGCTGCCGTCGATGATCGTTGCATTTTTGAACAGCCTTTTCATACAATGACCCCTTTCTTGGATTACAATTAAAATAATAAAATAGAATATATTGAAGTGATTTTAGTATAGAATAGCCAAAATAAACTGTCAAGCAAATTCACAATACAAATGATCTGATTTTGTCGAAAAACGCTTCGTGTCACATTTTGAATCGCCTGCATACAATAGTGTAAACTGGTTTGATGGGGGATTGAATGATGGAGCAAAAATACAATGCACGGTTTCTCGGGGCCAACACGCCGGAAGGTTTTATTTCTCTGTTCGATGAATTGTATGACCCGGCAGAAGATTGGCGCGCCTATATCATCAAGGGCGGCCCGGGCACAGGAAAATCCAGGCTGATGCGCAGAGTGGCAGACGAGCTGGAGCAGGCGGGCTATACGGCGCAACGTGTGTTGTGCTCTTCCGACCCGGATTCTTTAGACGGCGTTATTTTCCCGCAGATACGCGCGTGTATTGCCGACGGCACTTCGCCTCATGTGATTGAACCGCGGTTCCCCGGCGCTGTGGAGGAGCTTGTAAACCTCGGTGATTACTGGGATGCGGAACAGCTGCGTGTGCATGCGGAAGGAATTCGCGCCGCGGCCCTCAAAAACAGCGCTTATCATCAACGGTGCATCGGATTCCTTTCCGCAGCCGGTTCGCTGGCTAATGATACGCTTCGGATCGCCTTGGAATGCGCCAATACGGATAAGATTGCCGCATACGCCTCGCGCTTTGCTGCGCGGGAATTTGGGGCGGGGCATGGGCGTGTCGGCCGGGAAAGCCGATGCTTCCTCAGCGCAATTACCCCGAAGGGGTTTGTGATGTGCGCTGATCTGATTGCCGAGCAATGCGACCGTGTGATCGTGCTGGATGATGCATACGGGGCGGTATCTTCCTTGATCCTTGACAGGCTGCGCTCCTATGCGCTGGCGGCGGGGCTGGATGTGACGGCCTGCTTGTGCCCGATGAGTGCAGGCAAGCTCATTGAGCATTTGATCATCCCAAAGCTTCGGCTCTGCCTGTTTACCGCAAACCGGTTCCATCCCGCGCCGGAGGCGCCGCTGCGCCGTATCCACGCACGCCGCTTTATGGATGAGGAAGGAATGAAAACGCACCGTTACCGCCTTCATTTCAATGCAAAAGCAGAGGCGGAGCTATTGGCGGAGGCAATCCATATGCTGGAGAACGCAAAGGAGACGCACGATATGCTGGAGGCGTTTTATATCCCCGCCATGGATTTTAAAAAGGTTGAAAAAAGGGGCGCGCAGATCACACAGGCACTGTTGGCACGCGCAAAGCGCATGGAGAAATAGACAAATTTGTGAAGCTTTTTGCAGGCTGTTTTTTCACAGCCTGCATTTTGTTACCCGTATGCTGCATATGATTTTTTAACGCATGTTTTATTTATAAGATAGGGGCAGATGCAAAATAGCGATTGAATTTTCATGCAGAATTGGTTACAATGAAAATATCTTTCAAAATGATAGGGGGTTCTGATTTGAACCGATACGAAGGAGCTGTCTGCCCAGTTTGCGGACAGGCCTTTACACAGGGGGATGACGTGGTTGTTTGCCCGGCATGTGGCACACCGCATCACCGTGCCTGTTGGATGCGTGAGGGCCGCTGTGCCAATGAGAAAAAGCATGCCTCCGGATATACGTGGCAGGGGGCGCCACAAGAGAAAAATGCATTTGAGGAGAAAACAGAGCTCGGGATTATTTGCCCGCGCTGTGGCACAAACAGCCCAAGGGATACCCTCTTTTGCCCAAACTGCGGCCAGCCGCTCGGTGCGCAGCAGCCGGGCGGTTATTCGCCGTTTGGCGGGCAGCCTTATGCGCAGCGATTTGTCACGAATGTGCCGCCGGATGAAAAAATTGACGGCATTCCGGTTGCGGAGGTTGCGGCCTATGTTCGAACAGGGACGGTCAGCTATCTCTCGAAATTTTTCCGCATGGACCGTGAAAAGAAAAAGATCGGCTGGAACTGGGCCGCGTTTTTCTTTTCGCCGTTTTGGTTTTTTTATCGAAAGCTGTATGCAGCCGGCGCTGTTGTAACGTCGCTGCTCCTGGCGCTGTCGGTTGCGTTCTCTGGCCCGCTGGAGCAATATATGGAGGCCTATCTTCAGTATGCACAAGCCGCTATGCAGGGCCAGGCAGCAGCGGAATCGGCCTTGGCGGCCCTGTGGGGCGCGATGCCGCTGGCAACCCTGTTCCTGGGGCTCCAGCTTGTGCTACATGTTGTGTGCGCGCTGATTGCCAACCGGCTGTATTTTAAAAAAACGACGGGGGACCTGCACGCGCTCCATGAGCAAACGCTTGGGGGAGAGCGAATACCGGCTCCAGCTCTTTAAGAAGGGTGGAACGTCGCTGCTGTTCGGCTTCAGCTCTTATGTGCTGTATGACATCGCCTATATGCTGGTCATCCAGCTTTTGGCCCAAATTTTATAAGATCATATTAGGAGGATTATAGGATGAAAAGTAAAAAAAGCGATTATTCCGGCCGCGGGTATGGGCACGCGCGTGCTGCCCGCTTCTAAGGCTGTGCCGAAGGAAATGCTCAATATTGTGGATAAGCCGGCCATTCAGTACATCGTTGAAGAGGCTGTTGCCGCCGGGATTGAGGATATCCTGATTATTACCAACCGCGGCAAGGGCGTCATAGAAGATCATTTTGACCATGCCTTTGAACTGGAGACGAACCTCAAAGACAACGCCTCCAAGCAGCATATCTATGAGGAGCTCAAGGCGATTGCGAACCTGGCGAACGTTTATTTTATCCGCCAGAAGGAGACAAAGGGCCTGGCGGATGCAATCCTGCGCGCAAAATCCTTTGTAGGCAATGAACCGTTCGGCATTCTGTATGGCGACGACGTGATCCTCTCGGAAGACCCGGTCATCGGCCAGCTTTGCCGCGCGTATGAGGAGTTTGGTTTCGGTGCGGTGGGCGTGAAGGAAGTGCCGCGTGAGGATGTGCCGAAATATTGCACATTGGATGTGACACCCTTGCGCGACAATATCATGAAGTGCAATAATATCATCGAAAAGCCTACGCCGGATCAGATTATGTCCTGCTATTCGATCCTTGGCCGCGTTGTTATGCCTCCAGAGATTTTTGGCATCATTGAGCAGACCCCGGTGGACAAGAAAAGCGGCGAGGTCTATTTTACTGATTCGATGGTCACGCTCGCCAAGCAAAGCGGTCTGACAGCGGTGGATTTTGTCGGCACGCGTTACGATATGGGCAACAAGCTCGGCATCATGAAGGCAAACTGCGAGGTCGCGCTGACGCACCCGGAGATTGGCGCAGATTTCAAAGCGTATCTCCAAGAGCTTGTCAGAACATTCTGACGAAATTTGCATAGAACGGCCCGCCTCACTGTAGCCGAGGGGGGCCGATTGTTTTTATGAGGGGGAAGGAAGCGGATGATACTGCCGGGCGAATAACTACGGCTCCTACCGCGTAATGGAAAAGTGCGGGATGCGTAGGGAAGCCCATTTCATCCGGAACCGCACGGGTCGGGAACCGGGCATATGGTACGATGAATTTATTTATGCGCTGCTCAGGGAAAAGCGGGCAACAGGTGAAGAGGCTGGCAGGTAGATACCTTCAAACGAATAAAACGGTCTGTTCCTCAGCATAACTGGAGGAACAGACCGTTTTTGATAGACAGCAAAGCCGGGTGGAAGATGGCGGTTGCCCTGGCAGAAGGATTTGGCGGCGTTATTTTCCGCTTTTCTCCAACTGCATCGGATGCTTTTTGAAGAAATCGACGCGGGGCTCCAAAAAAACGGAAGGTATGATCCTCAGCCATAAAGAACCGGAGGGGCTCAAAGATATATTGCCAATCCCAAAGCCGCTCGTCTATATGCAAATACTCCCGGATCATTTCACAGCCATCCGGTACGATTGGATGAAACAGGGCGGCGGCAACCCTTACGATATGGAACATATCGATCAACAGCTGCCGGATCTCCGCGGGATCCTCGCTTTTCGCCCGCCTGGACCAATCCTTGTTTGCGTCTCGGAGGTAAAGATTAAGCAATTCAAAAAGCTTATCAAAGGCAAACTGGGAAATCAGGCGTTCATATTCCAGAATGACCTGATCGGATCGCGCTTTCACCGGCTCGGTGACGGTGCCGGCCGGATAGACGCCATTGCAATGCTTTTGCAGCGTGTAAAAACAGGAACGGACCAATCGGTTAAACACATTGGTGACCAGATTCCCCTCATATAGAATGGTGTCGAAGGCGCCGTCCTGTTGCAGAAGCGCTTTCGGCTCAAAGCTGACGCTCTTTTCACCTAGGCTAGCGTTCATAAAATGGATGCGCAACTGCTCCGGTGTATATTGCTCCAAAAGCTCCATTGCCTTGGGCGGCTTGACGGAGCCGCTGCTGGAAGCCTTTGTTTTGCCGAACAGCAGGTGATGGTTCGGCACAATAACGGGCATTTGGAGGCCTTGATTTAATGCATGAAAAAGGCCCAGTTCCGCAATGCCGTAAAAATAGATGTTATCTTCCCCGATGAACTGATAGGCCTGGGCATCCTCCGCTTTCCACCACTGTTCCCATTGGCGGCCTTCGATCCCGTCGCCCAGATATGCTTTGGTAAACGATATCGGGGCCCACAGGGATTCCGGCCAAACCCAAAAGGTTAATCCGGCTACACCGTCGGCTTCCGGAACGGGGATGCCCCATTTTACATTGCCGGAGAGGCGGAAAGGAACCAGCGTTTTACCGGTGCGATACCGTATTTTATGTTCCTCCAAGAGGGAAACTGCTTGATCCCGATGCGTTAAATCGGCAAACACCAGCGCAGAGG
>ENA-OQED01000378-OQED01000378.1-human-gut-metagenome-genome-assembly--contig:-NODE-378-length-17864-cov-1.026216_pt1 | contig 17864 bp, 21 predicted proteins | sample MGYA00242790_ERZ504625 | MGnify/ENA primary metagenome ERZ504625 (study PRJEB26092, sample SAMD00036345) | human gut metagenome | host: Homo sapiens | study: EMG produced TPA metagenomics assembly of...
AACTTGGTGTTGGAAAAGCTGGATTTTTACATTGCAACGCATGCGCACAGTGATCACCATCCGGATCTGGATCCGGTAGACGGAGATACGGAGAAGATTGCCGAACAGGTAAAGAGAGTAAAGATAGACTTGTTAAAATTGCCGCACCATGGGATGGGATTATAACAATCCATCGGATTTCCTGACTTCTCTAAATCCGAAAACAGCCGTTATGACAGGGCCGTCATCATGGTTTAATACGAGAATGAGAGCGTGTATTCCGAATACAAATGTGTATTCGACGATGTCTGATTCGGCGGCAGTGGTGGCGGATTTTTCTTTTTATGGAATTGCTACGGAATATGTAAAGACAGAAAGTGAATGGGTCCTGCTGGACGGAACCTATTATTATTTTGACTCGAACGGGCGTGTGACAACAGGATGGGGCTATATTGGTAATGCCTGGTATTATTTCGATGAAAAAGGAGAGATGCAGTGTGGCTGGCAGAAGATTGGTGGTAGCTGGTATTTCTTCGAGGTGAGCGGTGCAATGGATCACGATATGTGGATTCAAGGCGTATGCTACCTGAAGTCAAGCGGTGCGATGGATGTCTCGGAATGGGTAGATTATAATCGATATTATGTAGATGAACGGGGGATCTGGGCTCCTTAGAGCGAAAAAAAAGAACAGAGACGGGAAACAGCAGTTGTATGGCTGTAATCCCGGCCTCTGTTCTTTTTATATTTTTATTCGTTTTTCATTTCCTGCAAATATTTTTTTGCATCTTTCAGAAAACTGAGTGCTATCATTACGATGACGGCACCAATCGGAAAGGCTGCGACGATGCTGACCGATTGCAGATTGCTCATAGAACTTTCAGCAAATAACAGTGCGATCGGAAGTAAGATAAGTAGGATACACCACATAAGCTGAATTCCTTTGTTTGGTTGTTCCCCGTCTTCCAGAGTATGATAGCTATAGCAGGAAGCGGTTAATGCGATAGAATCAAAGGAAGTGGCGTAAAAAGCGATCATTGTGAGCAATACGACGACCATGATAACCGGAGCGCAAGGCAAGGTCTTGATGATACTTACGATCATGCCATACAGATCACCGTTGTCGAGATACTGCTTAATGAAATCTGCTTTTTCAGTTACCTGCATTCCCATAGAATAATTTCCAAGGACGATAAAGCTTGTCAATGTAGAACCTACACCGAATACGTATCCGCCAAGAATAGTCTGACGTACGGTTCTTCCGCGTGAGATACTTCCGATAAAGAATGGGGCTGCAACACACCATACCATCCAGTAAGCCCAGTAATAGATCGTCCAGTTCTGCGGAAAATTAGAAGTACGCAACGGATCGGTGAAAGTGGACAGATCGATAAAGTTCTGCATCATCCGGCCGAGAGAAGAGAATCCTGTCTCGATAATGTAGCGGGTCTCACCACCGAATAATAATACGAATGCGATCAGACCAAAGAACATGTAGATGCAGATATTGGCTAATTTGCTGATTCCCTTGAATCCGTGCAGTAAAGAATAAGTATATACGGCGCATGTAATCAGAAGAATGATAATATTGATAACGGTTCTGCTGACTGTAATATGAAAGAGCTCGCCGATGATGGTTGCCATCAGTGGAGTGGCTACGCTGAATGTAGTTGCGGTACCGGCAAGCAGTGCGAATACTGCCAACAGATCGATGATACGTCCGGCTAAGCCATCGGTGTGTTTCCCGAGGATCGGACGGCAGGCTTCGGAGTATTTCTGACGATTTCTTTTTCTGACATGAAGCATGAAACCGAAAGCGACTGCCAGCACCAGATAGAATCCCCAAGGGATAAAGCTCCAGTGGAAGAGCGGATATACACCGGCCCAGTCCTGGATACTTCCCATTTCTTTAATATGCGGATCGGTAGCATAGAGTACCCATTCGGAGAATGAGTAGAATAAGATGTCAGCTGCAAGTCCGCAGGTGAACATCATAGATCCCCATGCAAAGAAAGAATACTTTGGCTTTTCGTCGGGTTCGCCGAGAACGATGTTACCATATCTGGAACCGGCTATGTACAGGGACAGGATAAAGATTCCAAGACCGATGACCAGATAGTAAGTGCCGAAAGTGTCGCCGAAGAAGAACCGGATCTGGCTTAATACTGCATTGGATTGTTTCGGCAGGAAGAAGAAGAGGATGCAAAGTGCGATGACGATGCCTAGCGGAAGCAGTGTGATCATCCAGTCTATTTTTCCTGTGATTTTTTTGTGTTCATATTATTGCGCCTCCATATATTGTTGGTAGCTGGAATCCAGGGCGGCCAGCTCGCTTAGATTGTCAATTTCTATAATATCGTCTTTCTTCATCGGATAGATTCCCAGATGGTATTCTCCCGGATAACAGAACATGGCGATATCATCCCAGTAGATCTGACGGTTTTTGTTTTGCTCAAATTCGATTTCCAGATGTTGTCTTAGTTTTCTGCCGTCTTCGACGGACCAGCGTGAGATGCTGTAGAGCTGCCAGCCACCTGTTCCGCCGGTCCGGCTGCAGGAGGTTACGACTCCGTCTTTGACAGTCATGAGCCACTCATCGGTCTGCGAATCGGTCCAGACGCAGTTATAACCGGAACGCTCGAAGGAAGGATCCAGAATCTTGTCATGGTAGATTATCTGATCTCCGTCGAGAATCATTACATCTTCCAGATGCTCGCGTGCAACATAAAGAGAAGAGATGTTATTACAGGTGTCATAATAAGGGTTCTCGATGATCTTCACACCGGGATACTGTGTTTCCAATGCATAGAACTGTTCTTTCAGATATCCTGCAACGATGTAGATTTCCTGAATACCATTGTGATGTAATCCCTGAATTACCGTATCGATCATACGCATCCCGTTTACTTTGACGAGAGGTTTTGGGGTTGTTAATGTGACAGGCTGCATTCTGGAACCGAATCCGGCAGCCATGATAATTGCTCTTTTTACAGTGTGCATGATTTGATGCTCCTTAGCTTGAATGTTTTATTTGGTAATGTTGTTTAATTCATTTTGTACAATGCGGTAATATTCTTTGGCGTATCGGTACTGACGCAGAGAATATTCGCCGAAATCGACACCGAGATGTCTTTTATACTCGCACCAGTTGCTCCAGAGAAGTCCGGCAGAGGCAATGTAACAATAGATCTTGATACGGATAGCGTCTGGACATCCTTCTGTAAAATACAGAGAGATCAGCTGATCCACCTGCTCCTTGTTATAAAGTGAATAGATACAGAACATGGCGATGTCCAGATGGGGATCCTGCATTCCGGCATATTCCCAGTCGATCAGGCGGATATCTTCGTTACCGTCGGTATCAGTCGTAAATAAGAAATTATCAGGAACGGCATCTATATGGGTGAGAACATCTTCTGATTTGTATCGCTCTATATAAGATTGCAGTGAAAATACATTCTCTTTTGTTTTCTGATAATCCCGATATGCGGAACTGCGCCCGTTCCATAGTTTTCATAAAAATCGATCTGGCCAAACAGATCAAAACGGTGATCCACCTTTAATTTCATCTCATGAAACTGTCTCAGACGATGCATACATTTTTGAATATCGTCTAAGTTGTGTGGATCACATACACGGGCGTGATTCAGAAAACGAGTAATTTTGTATCCGTTTTCCGGATTGATGTATTCGATGTGATCACATAAGTGCTTATCGCGGATGATCTGGTATACCTGTGCTTCTTCGCGGCGATTGATGAGCTGATCGGTTCCCTCGCCGGGAATACGCATGATATGCTTGCAACCATTGCAGTCGAACAGGAAAGAACGGTTGGTCATGCCTTTTTTCAGAACCGTGATGTTTGATATGTCTTCCGGATGTGTGTGGAGTGCTTCGGCAGCAATTTCAAGAACATCAGACTGCAAATGATTGGAATTGCTGTCCAGTTCCCGGAGCTGTTCGAATGTATTAATCTCTACGATATTAGCGGCATGCACGACTTTTGCAGGAATGATCATTTTACCTTTTTCGTACAGTGTTTCCTCCCAAAATTTATCAGCATATGCCGGATCTTTGTCATATCTTTCCAGCCGTTCCTGAATGATCTTGGCATCTTTACTGAGAAGATAACTGATGCCGACCATCGAGTTGCCCCCGGAAGAAGCAGAGATCGTAGTCAGTTCCAGCTTACGGTTTACACGGACCGAACTGTCGTTATCTACCAGATCACTGACCATGTACCAGGAATAAAGTTCGTGCCTGCGGAATGGACTTTGATCACACCAGATATCGCATGGAATCACATATGCATTTGACAAATGTTCTCTCGCAAGATACAGAGAGTGGAGATTATTCTTTTCCGCATAGTCCGGATTCACGATCAGCTCTACACTGTAATCATCCATGAGATATTCGTATTGTTCTTTCATGAAGCCGACGACGATGTAGATTTCGTGAATGCCGGCAGCATGTAGCTGCCGGATCTGACGCTCGATCAATGGTTCGCCGTGTACCTCAAGAAGCCCCTTTGGTGCTTCTGTATTGATCGGAACCATCCGCATCCCGAAGCCGGCAGCGAGAATAATGGCTCTTTTTGGGGAAGCCTCTGTGAGTTCCCGGAGGGCTTTCAGCGTTGGCTGGATGGATTCGTCCAGATAACCTTCGGCAATCAATGTCTTGATAGAACGATTGACAATTCCAAGGGAATGACCGGAGTCCTCTGCCAGTGTTCTTTGATTTGTATATGTATTGGATAATATTAAGTTCAAAATATCACACTCTTGCGTGTTCATGTACTGCACCACCTTATAATTTTGTGAACATATGGATATTATACAGTTTGGAAAGGCATGTGTCAATAAGAAATGTAACTCTAAATGGTTTTTGCCAGGTTTTGGTGTTCGCTCTGGTAAAGAAATACAAGATATGATATAATCAATCGGTATGAGTAATGAGTAGGAGAGTAATGAATGCAGACCGAGAGGAATATAGGAATAGATTTGTTGAAGATTGTATCTATGCTGATGATTGTAACATTACATATGCTAGGTCATGGAGGTGTACTGGATGATATGCCGCCCATGTCTCGATGCTATCAGGTAGCATGGTTAATTGAAATCGCATGTTATGGAGCAGTGAATTGTTATGCATTGGCAAGTGGCTTTCTGACTGCACGGTGTAACATTCGTAAGCTCATGGAATTGTGGTTACAAGTTATGTTTTATAGTTTAATGATTACGATTGTTATGGACTGTACAGTGTTACATGGAACGATTTCAAGAGAAGAGTGGATTTATTCATTTTTTCCTGTTACATCAGGAAAAAACTGGTATGTTACAGCTTATTTTGGAATGATGTGTCTGATACCGATGATACGGTTGGCGATGGACTATATTGACCAGAGAATATATAAGCGCATGCTGATTGGAATATTTGCAATATATATTGCTCTACCGACTCTGGTCAGTTATTTGTTGCAGGGTTCATACTATCCGGATCCTTTTAATGTGAATCGAGGATATTCATCCTTGTGGTTATGTATCATGTACCTGTTTGGGGCATATATACGTAAATATTTCAATTACCATGCAGTTAAGAAAAGATTGTCTTTGTCAGTTTTTGGATGCATGGTGCTTCTTACATTTTTGAGTAAGATTATAATGGAAAAAGTTGGCAATACAGAGAATGCAAATGTGTTGGTTGATTATACATCTCCGACAATTGTTCTTGGAAGTATTGCGCTGTTGATATTTTTTGTAAATATCAGAGTTGACAGTATAAAGCTTAAACAGGTGATCACGATTTTATCAGGTGTGACATTAGGAGTGTATCTGATTCATGATAATGGTTTGATCCGGAATGAAGTAGTAGCGCATTTGTTTGAAGATGAATTGAAAAATGGTATGTATAAATGGGCATTAGTTAAATTAATTATAGTAGTGCCAGCCGTATATGTGATTTGCAGCCTGGTGGATTTGATTCGAAGTAAGGTATTTGATTGTGTGAAACGAGTTGCTGCAAGATTTTGTGTGGAATAAAATAATGGAGAAGAAAGAATGCAATCGATAAAAAATCAACCGACAGAAAAGGAAATATATATATGGAACATTACGGGAAGTATGGCAAATGCGTTACTTTCTGTTGTTGCATTAATGCTGGTAACCAGAATGCTTAACAAAGAAGATACGGATATCTTCAGTATCGCATGGTCGATCAGTCAGCTGATGGTTACAATTGGAACATTTCAGATCAGAGTATATCAGGCAACAGACATAAAGCAAACGTTTCAGTTTAAACAATATTGCGTATTCAGGTTCCTGACAGTTGTGGCAATGTTGATAAGTAGTGCTGTTTATATAAGAATGTGTGGGTATGTAGATTATAAAGCGCAGATAGTAATGATTGTCTGTGCATATAGAGCTGTGGATTCAATTGCTGACGTGTATGAAGGTTGGTTTCAGCAAAAAGAGAGACTGGACCTGGCGGGTAAGGCGCTTACATACAGAATTGTCTTTTCAAGTATTGTATTTGGTGTGATATTGGTTAATACACACAATCTTCTGTATGCTTGCTGGAGTCTCGTAATTATATATGTAATATGTTTCTTTGCATTTGATGTGAGCTATCAGAAACGTGTTGCGGCTCTGAAATCAAGTGGCAATTTAGGAAAGAATGTGAAATGGATCGTTGCCCTTTTTCGAGAAGGTCTTCCATTGTTTGTAAATGCATTTATTATCATGTCTATTATGAATACGCCTAAGATGGTGATTGATACGGCGATACAGGATGGAAGGATTGAACAGGGGGCACAAACGGTATTTAATATTCTTTTTTATGCCGGCATCTGTATTGTCATTGGCGTATATCGTGTTCAGACCGTTGATTACACAGATGGCGATTGTATGGGGAGATAAAAAGTATCGTGAGTTCATTAAAATATTAGGAAGAATCTTGCTGTGCCTGTTCGGAATGGCAATTGTGCTGATCATCGGAAGTGCGATTTTGGGGATTCCGGTGCTTTCTGTTATTTATGGAATGAACCTTGATAAATATAAGAGTCAGTTGCTGCTGATTATTGTCGGCGGATGCTGCTATACATTTGCGGCGGTTCTGGATAATGCATTGGTCGTTATCCGCAAGCAATATCTTCTGATCGTTTCTTATATTGTGTCATGGATATACATAAAGGTTGTGGCAGAACCATTTGTGAATAAATGGAAATTGTTTGGGGCGTCCATGGGATATACCACGGCGATGCTTATATTTTTGGTAGTAACGGCAATGATATTTGTAATTTGTTTCTATATGGAAACACATAAAGAGAGAGGGAAAAAGAGTGAAAAAATACAGTAGGTCAAAACAATACGATGAAATAGTTCTGAAAAAGCTGCATGGTGTTCAGGTGGAAATGCTACATGACTTTGCGCAAGTATGTGAGAAATATAAACTACCATATTTTGCGGTATATGGCACAGCCATCGGTGCAGTCAGACATGCCGGATTTATTCCGTGGGATGATGATATAGATGTCGGGATGCTAAGAGTGGATTATGATAAATTCATGGAAATATTCTCAAAGGAGATGTCTGATAAATATAATCTGCTGACACCGCAGATAGATGGACGATATAGCTGTACTGTAACACATATCCAAAGAAAAAATACGAAATTTGTGTCAGAGGTAACACAGAATTTAAAATGTGAACAGTGCATTTTCATGGACATCTTCCCTTTTGACTATGTGCCACGGGACAGAAAAAAACAGGTTGCACAGAGTAGAAAAGCAAATATACTTGGAAAGTTGTTGTTCCTATCCGGCAATCCGAATCCTATTATTGACTACGACGGAATAAAAGGAGAGATTATGAGTCTGGGATGTCGGTTGGTTTATGTTGCATTGAAACTTTTGAGGATAAAACCTTCTTGGATTTATAAGAAATATGTAGACAATGCTACAAAGTATAATAAAAGTGATGAGAAAGGAAGATATGTAACGTCTTATGAATATGTGGGAAGTTTGAAAGATAAGATTGCTGCGAAGGATATCTTTCCGTTGAAGAAAGTTCCGTTTGAAAACACAGAGATAAACATTCCGAATAATAATGATAAATTCTTGAAAAAAGTATATGGTGATTATATGAAGATTCCGCCGGAAAATGAACGGGTCAATCATATGCCATTAATCATTCAATTTGAAGGAGAGGAGCCGATATATGCAGAAAAGTAAGACATATTGCATATTTGCAGCACAATATTTTCCGCATTTGGGAGGTGTGGAAAGATATACATACAATCTTGCCAAGCAGTTGATACAGGATGGGAATAAGGTAATCATTGTAACATCTAATGTATATCATCTGAAAAATCACGAGTTGGTAAATGGAATACCGGTATATAGAATACCGTGTTATAATCTGCTGGAAGGACGATATCCGGTAATCAAATTCAATAAGGAATTCTGGCGGATTCACAGAAAATTGAAAAGTAAGAAAATAGATATGGTAATTGTGAATACGAGGTTTTATCTACATTCATTATATGGAATGCTTTTTGCCAGACAGAAAAAGGCGAAATGTATTACATTTGGATCATGGGACAAGCCATTTGTCGGTGCATAATAGATTCTGGGATACGGTCGGTGAAATCTTTGAACATGCATTTACCAAGATTGACTATTTGTTCTGTAAGGAGTATTATGGGGTGTCGAAAGCTTGCAATCAATGGCTGGGACATTTTCATATCAAGGCAAAAGGAGTGTTATATAATTCTATAGATCTGGAAGAGGTTGAAGAGATAAAGAAAAAAAGTAACAGCTTCTTACAAAGAAGAATATAACATACCGGAAGATACGATAGTTATAACATTTACAGGAAGATTGTTGAAGGAAAAAGGATTACCTAGCCTGTTAAATGTAATGGATAGATTGAATAGAGACGGAGTAAAAGTGTGCCTGTTCATTGCGGGAGATGGGGATATGCAGGAAGAAATTGAGGAAAGAAAGACGGATTATATTATTCCTGTCGGACGACTTGATTTTGAGCATATTGTAGCACTGTTGAAGGAAAGTGATATTTTTTGCCTGCCATCTTTCTCAGAAGGTTTTTCAACCTCCATACTTGAGGCATCAGCTTGTGGGTGCTATATTGTCACAACAGCCAGAGGTGGTGCGAAAGAATTGTTGGTCAATAAAGAGTACGGATGTATTATACCTAATAATCAGGAAGACATCCTTTATAAGGCGTTGAGGGAAGTGATTGCAGATCCTGACAGGAGAGAAAAAGGCATAGAATTAACGTATGAGATGATTCAAAATCATTTTACTTGGAAAATTGTTGCAAAACAGGTAGAACGTATTTGTGAGGAGAAATAAAGTGAAGAAGTTGATTATTATACCCGCATACAATGAGTCGGCGAATATAGAAAAGACGGTAGCTTCGATTAAGAAGGATGCGAAGGGGTTTGACTATGTAATAATAAATGACTGCTCAGTTGATAATACCAGAAAAATCTGTGAAGATAATGGATTTAATATTGTGAATCTTCCGATTAATCTGGGAATCGGAGGAGCTGTGCAGACGGGATACAGATATGCGTATGAGCATGGCTATGATGTGGCAGTTCAGGTAGATGGCGATGGTCAGCATGATCCGGAATTCCTTGATACGATGGCTGCATATCTGGTCGATCATAATCTGGATATGGTGATCGGATCAAGATTTATTGAAAAGAAAGGATTTCAGTCTTCTTATACCAGAAGAATGGGAATCAAATTTTTCACCGGTCTGATTAAATTGATGACCGGGAAGACGATAACAGATCCGACATCCGGGTTGCGTATGATCGGAAGAAATGCAATGGGACTGTTTGCGTATGATTATCCGAGAGATTATCCGGAGCCGGAAAGTGTAGTTGCGATTCTGAGAAGAAACATGAAAGTGGAAGAGATTCCGGTAGTTATGAAGGCGAGAGAAGGAGGAGTTTCTTCGATTTCTCTGAAAAAGTCAGTCTACTATATGATAAAAGTTCCTTTGGCGATTTTGATTGAAAGAATTAGAAAGTATTAGGAGAAGAAAAATGAATATCAGATTACAGATTATAATAGCAATTATTTTGATTATTGCGTTATGTGTCATCGTGAATATGATTCGTAAGAAACGATTGGAATTGAGGTATGCTCTGGCATGGCTGATTGTTGGTGTCGGAACATTGGTACTAGATTGTTTTCCGATATTAACTACGAAGTTAGCAGAACTGATCGGTGTGGCGAGTCCGATTAATATGCTGTTCTTTTTGGGATTCTGTTTTTCTCTGGTGATTATATTTTGTACTTACAGTTGCGATTTCAAGAGTATCAATCAGAATGAAACAGTTGACACAGGAATTGGCGTTGTATGAGAAGAAGATGAATGATGAATTGAAAAATAGGTAATCGTTTGGGGAAATGTAAATGAAAGATTATTGGAAGAAAAAAGGCAAGCTGTTGATTATCGCGTGTATAGCGTGATAGCCGGATGTATCGTAATGGGAGCATATGCGGGAATACATTATATAAAAGCAGGCGATAATAAAGGTAAGATAGAAATCGGCAATGAGAATGTATTGATTAAGGGAGATATAAAAAGACGTAACGGGAAGTATTATATCGGAAAAAAAGGTGGAGAGATGTTAATAAAACTCCACAAAGAATACGTAAATAAATTATCGTATGAATATACTTCGGAATACTTTTCAAAAGCACATCTAAGAATACGCAAACAGAATATATATGGTGCTTATAAAGATATGCATATAGAAGATGAATATATGAAAGATATGCCGCGTTCTGTTGTGAATGTAGGCGGAAAAGTAGCAGAGATTGAAATAAAGTTTGAAAAATCGGAAAATGAAGTTGTGATTAATCATTTCGAAGTAGATAACACATTGAAACTGAACCCGATTTTAGGCGTGTTTACGGCTGCATGTGTGTTTGCTTTTCTGTTTATACTTTCTTTTAGAAAGGAAAATAAAAGACATCCGGCAATTACATTCTTTGTATGCAGTTTTGTGGCAGGCATCTGTCTGATGTTGCTGGAGCCGATATATGTAACAGGATTTGATGAACAGATACATTATTTGAACGCACATTGGATCGGGTGTACGAAATATGAAGAACCGTCTACTCAGGTTGAAGATTATTATTACGGATATCCATGGGAAATCAATACGACGACCATTAGTGCAAACGAGTCGATCGAAGAGCGAATGGATTTCTTTAGAGTCATGAATGATAAGACAAGATATACGGGAGTGATGACTGATAAGTATGAATTCAAACTTAGTAGTGTAGGATACCTGAATCAGGCATTTCTGCTAAAAATCGGTCAAATTTTGCATTTGCCATTTTATTTCCAATGGTTATTAGGAAAGCTTGGAAATTTATTGCTTTATGCAGTGGTTATGAGCTTTGCGATAGCGATTCTTCCAATAGGAAAACGTTTGCTGATGGTAATCGGTATGATGCCGGAACTGATCTTCCAGGGAACGGTATATACATATGATATATGGGTGGTTGCATTCCTGGTATTGGGCAGCAGTATACTGATCAGAGAACATGTGAATAAGACGGAAAAGTTTGAGTATAAGTGGAGAATATTAATGATAGCATGCTTTGTTCTGGGATGTCTTCCGAAAGCAGTGTATGCACCATTGATACTGAGCGGTCTGTTCCTTGGAAAAGACAAGTTCTATTCAAAGAGAGATGAATATATCTTTAAAGGTGGTATTATAATAGCATTTTTAGCGTTGATGGCTTCATTTGTATTGCCGGCACTGAATCCATCCAATGATATGTCAGATTCCAGGGGAAGCAAAACGGATAGTGGACAACAGATGAAATATATTCTGGGGCAGCCAATTGCATATGCAATTGTGTGGTTGAAGAATGTATTGAAAACTTTCCAGGAATACATCATGGGAGGTTCAGCTTTTACAAGTTTTGGCTATTTAGGCGGAGGCAGTCTGTCGACATGTTGTGCAGCACTGGTGGTAGGAACAACACTGACAGACACTTATGGAGATGGAAAAAGTAAAGAAAGAGTACTGGACATTAAGACGAAGTGTATATTTGCAATAGAGATGATTCTGGTAATAGGTCTGGTATGGACGGCATTGTATATATCATTTACGGAGGCGGGTATTGAAGAAATACTAGGAACACAGGCAAGGTATTATTATCCGTTTATATTTATATTTTATCTTTGCTTCCAGACTGATAAAATAAAAAATACAATAGAACTGGAAAAATATCAGATGATGATTATGCTTGCAAGTAATTTCATCATATTCCAGCAAATGTGGGAAGTCTTACTGGTAAGAAAATGTTTGTAGTGATTTTATAAAAATAAGAGGAGCTGAATATGAAACAATATATCCAGAATTTTAAGAAATTCCAGCCACTATTGGAAGAGCTGGTTGCAAGAGATATAAAAATTAAATATCGTAGATCTGTATTGGGAGTGTTATGGACACTCCTGAATCCATTATTGATGATGATCGTATTATCTGTTGTTTTCTCGAATCTGTTTAAATTCGATGTTGAAAATTTTCCGCTGTTTATTTTAAGTGGTCAGGTAATATTTAACTTTTTCTCTGAATCAACAACGAATGCAATGGGAGCAATCCTTGGAAATGCATCTTTGATCAGAAAGATTTATGTACCGAAATACCTGTTTGTTATTTCAAGAATTTTTTCCAGCTTTATTAACCTGATGGCCTCTTTTACGGCACTGCTTTTAGTTATGGTTGTGACAAGAGCAGAGTTACACTGGACTGTAATATTAGTTCCGATTCCATTGGTGCTACTGGTAGCATTTTCGATGGGAATTGGTCTGATCCTTTCGGCAATTGCTGTTAAATTCAGAGATATTATGCATTTATACTCTGTATTTATCACGGCGCTAATGTATCTGACTCCTGTTATTTATCCAATGTCAATTTTACCGAATTGGCTGACTCCGATCGTAGAGCTGAATCCGATTACGAATATTATGCTGATGTTCAGAGATGTAATGCTGTATAATACGATCTTTGGATGGAAATCAATTATTATTGCGATTGTGGAAGCGGGACTTGCTCTGGTGATCGGTCTCAGAGTATTCTATAAAGCACAGGACGAATTTATTTTGAACATATAGGAGCGGTGAAAATATGGAAAAACAGGCAATTATAAAAGTTGAAGATGTCTCGATGAAGTTCAATCTTTCATCTGAAAAATTTGACAGCTTTAAGGAATATGTGATTAAGAGACTGAAAAAGCAGGTTAAGTTTGATGAATTCTGGGCATTGAAGAATGTCTCTTTTGAAGTGTACAAGGGAGAGTCGCTTGGTCTGATTGGTCTGAACGGAAGCGGAAAGAGTACGATGCTGAAAACTATTGCAGGTGTGCTGAAGCCGACAACAGGAAAGGTAGAGGTCTGCGGAACGGTTGCACCTCTGATCGAGCTTGGAGCAGGTTTTGACATGGATCTTACGGCAAGAGAAAATGTATTCCTTAACGGAGCCCTTCTGGGATATGGGCGTGAAGAGATGGAAAAACATTATGATAATATAGTGGATTTTTCGGAACTTGAGAACTTTATGGATGTCCCGGTTAAGAACTTTTCATCTGGTATGGTATCCCGTCTGGCATTTGCAATTGCGACGATAGGAACACCGGATATATTGATCGTCGACGAAGTGCTTTCGGTTGGAGACTTCCGGTTCCAGCAGAAATGTGAGGAGCGTATCAGGAAAATGATGGAACACGGTACGACAATCTTATTTGTGTCACACAGTATTGCACAGGTAGAAAGTCTGTGTGAGAAGATCGTATGGCTGGAGCATGGACATGTGAAGAGATTCGGAGATGCAGAAGAAATTTGTAAAGAATATAGTCAGTCTTATTAGATGAGGTAGGAACATGAAGAAAAAGATTCAGATAATAATTGCGGGTATCATTATTGTTGCAGGTTCGTTCTTATATGCTCATATAGCAAAGAATAATTATATCTATGACAGGGATGTTGATACCAGTGAATATATAACAACAGGATCGTTCCTGAATGAAACTGTACAGGAACAGTTCAAAAGTAATGAAGATACATTGGATGGTGTTAGAGTAAAATGCAGGATTACAGGGACACCGTCTGATACGGTTATCAAATATAGTCTTACAGATGCAGAGACACAGAAGGTAGTCGCAAGTGGCGAAACGAATGCGACGGAGCTGGAAAATGGAAAATTCTATAATTTTAAATTTGATACTGTGAAAAACTGTAAAGATAAAGAATATATTTTTTCTATCGGCACAGAAGGAGAAATTCCGGATAATGCAGTATTGTTCTGCTTTGAAAGAAAAAACAGAAACAAGGAACAAAGTTCTGGATCAATGATGAAGAGACAGACGGAACATTGATCATGAAAGCGGTTACGAACCGGTTTGATGCAGAGACATTTTGTGTATTATTGTTATTTATCATTTACGTAATAGCTTTTATGAAATTCTTATATAAATTATTCAAATAGTGGAGTACAAAAGTGAAAATTAAGAAAGTAATAAAGATGTTGATAAAACAGGGACCATTTGCAGTCTTTAGAGCAGTAAGAGATCATTGCAGAAAAAAAAGAGAAGAAGAGGAATTCAGAAACCGGGTGCGCTCAATTCATCTGATTTCGGATGATGAGCGGGAAAATCAAAAAAACAGGAAATTTCTAGCACCGGTATCATTCAGTATTATTACACCACTGTATAATACACCAGAGAATTATCTGAGAGAATTATTGGAATCGCTGCAAAACAGACCTATTCAAACTGGCAGTTATGCCTGGCAGACGGAAGTGACACTGAGCATGAATACGTAGGTGAAATATGCAGAGAATATGCTTCAAAAGATTCAAGAATCTGCTATGAGGTATTGGAAGAAAACAAAGGAATATCAGAAAATACTAATGAATGTCTGAAATTTGCAACAGGGGACTACATAGGTCTTTTGGATCATGATGATATCTTACATGAGTCGGCATTATATGAAATGATGAAAGTAATTGAAGAGGAGAAAGCAGATTTCTTATATTCGGATGAAGTAAAGTTTTCTGGAAAAATCGAGGATGCATCAGATTTTAACTTCAAACCTGGATTTGGAAAAGATGAATTAAGAGCCCATAATTATATTTGTCATTTTACAGTATTCAAAAAATCACTTTTAGATCAGATTGGACAGGCATACAGACCGGAATTTGATGGCAGCCAGGATCATGATATGGTTTTAAGACTGACGGAAAAGGCAGAAAAGATTGTACACATTCCAAAGGTTCTGTATTACTGGAGAGTTCATCCACAGTCAGTTTCGATGAATCTGGATTCAAAAAGTTACGCGGTTGATGCTGCAATACATGCAGTCAACGAACAGTTAGAAAGAACGAAAGAGCCGGGGAAAGTTGAAAGTAATCTTCCGTATCGGACTATTTACCGTGTACATTACGAAATTCCGGACAATGCAGGTGTGCTGTTTATTTTGCATGGAGCAGAAAAGAACACAGAATATGACAGGGCAAAAGAAAAGATTTTGGAAAAAACCACATATAAAAATATTCGTGTCGTATATGCAAATAAAGAGAACGGTACATTTGCTGATAATGTAAATAAGCAGATAGACAGTATGGAAGAGGAATACGCAGTTATGATAAATGTTCATTGTCTACCAATGAATCCGGACTGGGTAGAAGAAATGTTGATGTTTGCACAGAGGAAAGATGTATGTGCAGTATCCCCGAAAGTATATTTTGAAAATAATCTGATTGCATACGCAGGTATTGCTTTGGATGTCAGAGATAATGCAAAAGTGAAATTCTTGTGTCAGGGGGATTAAATGGGCGCAGAACAGGGATATGAAGCAATGTTACGGCATGTCCGTAATACTACGGCAGCATGGAAAGATTGCTGTATGGTATCGAAGAATGCGTGGAGAAATATTGGAGGATTGAAAGGGGGATGTTCCGGGATACGAAAATAATTGATTATTTGTCTGAATGGAGAAAAACAGGGACTTTGGACTGTATGGACATGTTTTGCAGAATTTTCTTATTCTAAAGCATTGACAATTGAGGTTGATGATACAGAGATTCAGAAGTTTATTTCAAAATGGGAAAGCAGAATCAGTAAAAAAGATAATTTTTACAATCAAAATCTGGCAGAACTGGGTATTTTATAATTATTAGGAGGAAACGATGGCAGATATACGAGAGTTAACGGCGAAAACACTTCATACATTGAAAGAAGAAGGAATTATCAGTGTCGGAAGAAAAGCAAAGAGTTACGTTCATACGGCAAGAACGGTAGGAAGAGATGCAAAAGACAGAGTCTATAAAGATGTATTATTCATCAATGGTTGTGACGAAAGTGTACCTCATCCGGCGAGATACCGTGTGACACATCAGAGAGAACAGCTGGCAGCGAATAATATTTCTACAGGTGAAGTATATTATGTAAACCTGCAGTTGGATCAGGTCAGATATTATCGTACATTGTCTTTTTCAGATGTCCATACACAGATATGATCGGTGAATTTATAAAATTAGCCAAGAAGCTGAATAAAAGAGTACTATTTGATATTGATGATCTTGTGGTTGATACAAAGTACACAGATACGATCAAATATCTTGATTCTATGTCGAAAGAAGAACGAGCTTTATACGATGATGGCGTTATGCGCATGGGCAGAACATTAAAATTATGTGATGCCGCAATTACAACGACAGAAAGACTCGCTGAAGAGTTGGGGCACTATGTACCGGAAGTATTTATTAACCGAAATACGGCTTCGGAAGAAATGTGTGCGTTATCCAAAGAAGCGTTAAAAAATAAAACCCGTAAAGATGATCATGTGGGAATCGGATATTTTAGTGGAAGCCTGACACACAACGATGATTTTGAACTTGTATTACCGGCACTGACTAAAGTAATGGAAAAATATCCACAGGTTCAGCTGCATGTGGTTGGAGAACTGGATCTTCCAGAAGCGTTACAGCAGTATAAAGCACGTGTGGTATCTCATCCGTTTGTTGACTGGAAGAAATTACCGTCGCTGATTGCGGAAGTGGATATTAATCTGGCACCGTTAGAGCAGAGCATCTTTAACGAAGCAAAATCCGAAAATAAATGGGTGGAAGCAGCACTGGTGAAAGTTCCAACAGTAGCAAGTAATGTGGGGGCATTTCAGAGAATGATCGTATCAGGAGAGACAGGAATTCTTTGTGATACAGAAGATGAATGGGTAGAACAGTTAAGCAGACTGGTAGAAGATAAGAAAGAAAGGGAACGGATTGCAGAAAACGCATACAGATATTGTACAAAAGCTTCCATTTACGTTCATAAACGTAGGTGGAAGCTTTTTTTATATCCGTTTTTTCATACATTTGCCACCATACAATAACCTTGAACAAATAAAATCCAAATCTGATGAAAACGATTCACTCTTTTATGGGAATGGCATTGTGCAGCTTTCCGGTAATGGCACAGCAATCGCCCAATTTTCTTATTATCCAATGCGACCATCTGACCCAGCGGGTAGTAGGCGCATACGGTGCCGACCCCAGCTGCACTCCACCTATAGACCGAATTGCCTCCCAAGGTGTAACATTTGCCAACCGCACTACGTGGGATGCCCCCTCAGCCAACCGTCACGCGCTGCCTTATGGAGCGGACTGATGCCGCATCAAACCAATGTACGTTCCAACTCGGCCGAACACATCAATCCTCCGCTGCCCGACAGCATTCCGACCCTGGGAAGCCTCTTCACCGCCAACGGTTATGAGGCCGTCCACTTTGGCAAAACCCATGACATGGGTTCCCTAAGGGGATTCCGCCACAAGGA
>ENA-OQED01000379-OQED01000379.1-human-gut-metagenome-genome-assembly--contig:-NODE-379-length-17832-cov-1.592996_pt1 | contig 17832 bp, 18 predicted proteins | sample MGYA00242790_ERZ504625 | MGnify/ENA primary metagenome ERZ504625 (study PRJEB26092, sample SAMD00036345) | human gut metagenome | host: Homo sapiens | study: EMG produced TPA metagenomics assembly of...
CGCAACGAAACTACGAAGCACGGCGGCAGGCCTACCTGAGGCCGTGGAGAACCTGCTGGGCGTCAAGCGCGGCATTTTGTCCGACGCCGAGGCCGTGAGCAAAACGGCCACCGAGATCAACTCCAGCGCCGGGGATTACAGCCTGTCCATCATTGAGTTCCAGAACCTTTACTATGACGCTTTGCAGGCCGCGCTGCGCCTGGCCGACCAGCTGGGGCAGGCGTACCGCCTGTGCGACGGCACGGCCTGGGACACAGAGGTTTTGAACGTGACGTGGGGCAACGGCGTTTTGTACGACGCCGACAAGGAATGGGCCGACCGGCTGGCCATGGTGCAGCAGGGAATGCTGCGCCCGGAACTTGCGCTGGCGTGGAAGTTTGACCTGCCGTGCGATACCGAGGAGGACCTTGCCGCCATACGGCAAAAGTATATGCCGACGATGCAGGACATGGAAAGCTGAGGGATAAGCGATGACCGCCACACAGCGCGAGGGCCTGAGCGACGCGGCACTTGCCCTGACGCAGCCCGTGATCGACGAGCTTTTGAAGGACATTGCCCGGCGCATCAAAGACGCCGGCGCCATTACCGACACGGCGGAATACCAGATCTACCGCGCGCAGGCGCTGGGCGAGAGCAAGCAGGCGATCAAGGCCGCTGTTGCCAGGCAGATCAAGGCGCAGGACAAGGTGATCGACAGCCTGTTCGACTACATTTTGGACAACAGCACACCCCTGACCGCGAACGGCAGCCTGAAGCAGATCGCAGAGGGCTACGCCAAAATGAGCCGCCAAAAGACCGCTGAGCAGCTAAAAAACCTGTGGGCGGACACGCCGCAGGGCAAGGTGCTGCCCATCCAGGACGCCTACGCGAAGGCACTGGACTTTGCCTTCCGCCAGACCGTGACGGGCGCGCTGGACACGGAGACCGCCATCCGCCGCGCCTGCGCGCCGCTGGCCAAGCGCGGCCTGCGCACCATTGAACAGAAAAGCGGGCGCAGCGTGGGCATTGAGTACGCCTGCCGCCGCTACCTGATGGACCAGCTGGGTGAACTGGACGACGAGGTGCAACAGGTGACGCACGATGAGCTTGGCTGCGACGGCTGGGAGATCAGTGCGCACCTGGCGTGCGCGCCCGACCATGAGCCGTACCAGGGGCGACAGTACAGCGACGCCGAGTACGAGAAACTGAACAACAGCTTACAGCGGCGCATTGGGCATTTGAACTGTGGCCACACGGCCAGCCCCATCATTTTGGGCGTGAACGCGCCGCAGTACACCGAGGAACAGCTGCGGGAGCTTGCCGACGCCAACGAGCGCGGCGTGACCTACAACGGGCAGCACTACACGCTGTACGAGGCCGGGCAGGAGCAGAGCCGGTTGGAAAACGCCGTCCGCACCTGCAAGCGCCACATTTTGATGAACCGCGAAACCGGCGACGCCAAAAACCTGAAGAACAACCAGATCCGCCTGCGGGTGCTGCAAAGCGAATACGGCAAGTTCTGCAAGGCAACGGGCCTGCCCACGCGCACCGAGCGCCTGCAAACGGCAGGCTTTGGCCGCAGCGAGGCGAACAAGGCGGTGTGGGAGTATAAGAAAGACTCCGACACCAAGGCGTCCGACCTGGGCGGGCAAGCACTGCACACCGTCACGGACGAAGCGATACGGGCGGTGCCAAAGCCGTTTTTCCGGGGGCTGAGCAACAAAGCCAACACAGCGGCGCAGGGCTATGCCCGCGACCTGCTGACGAAGGTGAAAGACCTGCCGCTGGGCACCGAGGCTACGGTATCCTTTACCGAGGACGGGCAATGCAGCTGGGAAGTGGGCGACCTGAAGGAAATGCGCGTTAAAGTGAAGGACCTTCAGGTCCCGTATTATTCCTTGCACAACCACGCGAGCAATGGTATACTTAGCCCAGAGGATATTTTCCAGCTGGCCAAACACGACAACATGAAAGGCATCGGCGCAGTTGGGCATGATGGCGCACTGCATACCTGTGAAAAGGTGTTCGGATACAAGAAGGAGAACTTCAACCGCTGGATGGACGGCCTGCTTGAAAAATATCCTCTATATCAGAGCCAAGATGCAAATAAAGTTGAAACAGCACTGAAACAGCGCATCGACCTTGCAAACGAACTCCGGCAGGATGGTGATAAACATGGACTCCGCTTTTCGGGATAACCCGGCCACACCAAAAGAAATTGAGCGCTGGCGTGGAAATATTGCCAAGGCGCGCCCTTACACGGACGATGACCCTGAGCCGTGTTATTTCGACTGGATTCCAGACCCTGCACGTTCAAATGCGACTGTTGCTATGGAGCTTTTGAAGGCTGCCGGTCTGTGGACAGAAGAAGATGAACGCATTGCCTTTGGTCCGCACGATGAGGATTAAACCCAATTTAATTGCCGCTTGCACCCCAATTAAGGGGTGCTTTTTTGATGCTTAAATTTTGATACGGAGATGCCTTTATGCCTCACAACCGTACACCCCCGAACCGCCCCGGCCCCAGCGGACCGGGGCAAAGCTATACCCCGCCCGGCCCACGGCTGTGGCCGCACCGCAACCGCCCGCGGGACAAGCTGCCGCGCCAGACCCGTAAGCCCACCATATATAAGGAAAGGACAGACCCGCATGATCGAATGGATGAAAGAGATCCTGGGTGATGCTTACACCGAGGACATTGACAACAAGATCACCGCCAGGCTGACGGCGGACTACGCGCCCAAGGCCGACCTGGAGGCCGCCAACACTGCCAAAAGCGAAGCTGAAGCCGCGCTGGCCGCGGCCAACGACAAGTACAAGGACGTTGACATCGACGCCCTGCGCGCCGATGCCGAGAAGTACAAGGCGGAGGCCGCCCAGGCCCGCAAGGACGCGGACGAGCGCGTGGCCACCGTGCAGTTTGACGGCAAGCTGGACGCCGCTATCACCGCCGCGCACGGGCGCAGCGCCAAGGCTATCCGCGCGCTGCTGGACGTGGATACCCTGAAAGGCAGCGACAAGCAGGACGAAGCCATCACCGCCGCCCTGGCCGCGCTGCAAAAGGACAGCGGCTACCTGTTTGAGAGCGGCGAAACCCCGCCGCCCTACGCCGCCGGAACCGGCAGCACCGCGCTGCACGGGGCCGACGCCGACACCGCGATGCGGCAGGCCATGGGCCTGCCCATCGACAACTGATAGGAGGAATGCCCTATGGCAAATGCAATCGAACTGGCAAAAAGCTATGTGCCCAAGCTGGACGAGGTGTACAAGCTCGCCTCGCTGACCGCCATGCTGGACGGCGCGTCCGACCTGGCAAGGCAGGGCGCGAACGCGAACGAGCTGATCATCCCCATGATGACGATGGACGGCCTGGCCGACTACAGCCGCAACAGCGGCTATGTGCAGGGCGATGTGACCCTGACCAACGAAACGGTCAAGTGCAACTTTGACCGCGGCCGCCGCTTTACCGTGGACACCATGGATGACCTGGAAACGGCAGGGCTTGCTTTTGGCCGCCTGAGCGCCGAGTTCATCCGCACCAAGGTGGTGCCGGAGCTGGATGCCTTCCGCTTTGCCGCCTACTGCGGCAAAACCGGAGTCACGAAGGTGGAAGGCGCGCTGGCGGACGGCAGCGCCGTTTTGCAGGCGCTGCGCGCAGCCAGCACCGCCCTGGATGAAGCCGAGGTGCCGCTGACCGAGCGCTACCTGTTCATCACGCCCAGCCTGCACGGCATGGTACAGGACCTGGACACCACCAAGAGCCGCGAGGTGCTGAACAACTTTGCCAAGATCACCGACGTGCCGCAGACCCGCTTTTACACCGCCATCAAGCAGCTTTCCGGCGCGAGCACCGAGAGCGCGGGCGGCTACACGAAAGGCGACGGCGCGGCGGAGCTGAACTTTATGGTGATCCACAAGCCCGCCGTGATCCAGTACACCAAGCACACCGCGCCCAAGATCATTGAGCCGTCCGTGAACCCCGACAGCGACGGGTACATTTTCGGCTACCGCATGGTGGGCATTGCGGACATCTACGCGAACAAGACCGCAGGCGTGTACGCGCACCACAAGGCGGTGGGCTGATGAGCAAGACGATCGGGTATATCCCGCCGAAGCCGACGCCCGCGCCGCAGGAGAAGCCTGCCGCGCCGAAAGCCGCCCGCAAAAAAGCGGATGCCGAACAAGAGAAGGCCCATGACTGACTTTAATTTTTACAGCGAAACCTACTGCGGCAGCCTGATCCCGGCCGATGCGTGGGACGCGGTGTGCCGCGACGCCGAGGCCCAGATGAACCGGTACGAGCGCATCTACCATGTCAGCTACCCGCAGACCGGCAGCCGCAATATGGCCGTGTGCGCCATGGCCGAGGCGCTGTACGAGTTTGCGCAGCTGCAGGACGCGGGCGGCGCGGTGCAGAGCGTGAGCGTGGGCAATGTGAGTGAGAACCGCGCGGCGGTGGCCGTGCCGGACACAAGCGCCGCCGCGCAGGCAGCGGAGCTGTACCGCCGCGCCGGGCTGTACGCCGACATTTACAGGGGTGCTGAAATGCAGCGATATTTTGCCAGGGACCAGACCCTGACTTACCCGCTGTGCACGATGACCGTGACGGTGTACCACACGACGTTCAAACCGTTCGAGTGCCGCCGCGCCGTGCTGGAGGGGGTACACTATGAAACCCGCCGCACGGTGGCGGTGGACAAGACTGGCGCGGCACACAGCGCGGGGTACCTGCTTATTATCCCGCAAAAGACCGCCGCGCGCGTGAGCCCCACAGTTGACACCGGCATGGACGGCACCTATGTTTTGCAGCCCGGCGACCGTGTGGTCGCGGGCGAGGGGCCGGAAATCACGACCCGTGAGGAGTGGGCGGCGCTGCTGCCCAGCGACTACGACGTGACGACCGTAACCTGGGTGGAACAGAAATACTGGCACGGGCAGCCGTGCCATGTGGAGGCAGGGGCATGAAGTGCAGGGTGACCGTGGACATCCCGGACGGCGAGGGCTGGGTGGAAGCGCTCGGCCTTGGGCGGGACGGGCCGGTGCAGCAATTCCATACCGCAAATGTGCTGCGGCGTATCCAGAAGTATATGCCGTACCGCACCGGCGCAACCATCAAGCTGACGATCGCGCAGACCGACACCCATGTGCCGGAGATCGTGACGGATAACCCGCAGGCGCGGTACCTGTATTACGGCGTGAGCAAAAGCGGAAAGCCGCTGAACTATACCCATACCAAAAACCCGCTGGCCGGGCCGCGCTGGGATGAAGCCGTTATGGCCGCCGAGGGCGACGCCATGGCCGCCGACCTTGCGCGCTACATGAGGAGGATGCTGAAATGACAGACCTTGAATGCCTGATCGAATGGCTGAAAACCTACGACGGCTACGATATTCTGGGAAGCTGCCAGGTGGACTATACCGACCAGATCCCCAACCAGGGCTTTGTGTTCCCACAGGGCTTGGTGGAGGTAGAGCGCAGAGAGGATATTCTCGGAAACGTGACGCTAACCGACCGTTATAACTTTGGCCTGTATTTTACGTTTGAGAAGCCCCTGCAGGACGACACGGCAGCCCGCGCCAACGCAAGCTGGGTGATGGACTTCCAGCGCTGGGTACAGGAACAGAGCGCCCGCGGGCTTGTGCCGAACTTTGGCAATACCGAAACGAAAGCCACCGCGCAGGCCCAGAACGGTACACTGTACAGCGCCGAGGACAGCGGCACCGCGCTGTACATGGCAGTGCTTTCCGTCACATTCAAACGAAAAATTGAAAATCGAGGTGAACTGATCCAGTGAAAATCGAACGCAAGTATATGGCGCATTACCTGAACACCGTCTTTGCGGGGGATACCGGGTACGGCAGCCTATGTACGCCTTGGCAAAGACCTGGAAGAGTACAGCCCGGAGCTTTCGGCCAATGTTGAAAAGAAAAGCAACATCATGGGCGAAACGTCGGTGACCATCGACAGCTACCAGAAGCAGGGCGAAGTTGCCCCGTACTACGCCGAAAAGGATGACCCGCTGTTTACAAAGCTCCAGGCCATCATTGACGGTGATCTGGTGCTGGATGACCTGAAAACCGACATTGTGGAGGTCAAACTGTGGGAAACCGCCACCTCCGGCGCGTACCCCGCCGTGAAGGAGGAGTGCTACATCGAGATCAGCAGCTACGGCGGCGACACCACCGGCTACCAGATCCCGTTCAACGTCCACTACACCGGCGTGAAGACCAAGGGTACGTTCAACGCGAGCACCAAAACCTTTACTGCGGAAACGGCCTGATGAGGGCATGACAATGAGCGCCTTTGCGAATGAGCAAGGGCGCTTTTGTGATGCCCTGATCGGGCAATAAAACACGGAGGCTATACGATGAAACAACTTACCATTGACACCGGCGTCCGGGAGTTTGAGATCAACGGCAGCGGCGTGCTGCGCTTCAACCCCAGCGACCCCAACGTGTACAACCGCTTTTTTGCAGCCGAAACCACCCTGACCGAGCTGGACGCGGAAGCCCAGAAGCGAATGGAACAGATCGAGGCTGATTTCCCGGATGACAACCAGCGCGTTGGCGCGGAACTGGCCGTTTTGGCCGAGTATGACCGGAAGATTAAAGAGGTATTAAACGGCGTTTTTGGCGCGGGTAACGACTTTGACGAGATCCTGCATGGCGTGAACCTTGCGGCGGTCGCAGGCAACGGAAGGCGTGTGGTGACGAATTTGCTGGACGCCCTGACGCCGATCATCCGGGAAGGCGCAGAACGCAGCATGGAAGAAAAGCGACAAAGCCGTGCAGACGGCAAAGGCAAACCGCGCCGCACGCCGCGCTGCGGCCAAGAAATAATGCAGGGCTGGACGCTGCCGACCACAGTGACGGTTGGCGGGAAACCATATGCCGTGCATACCGACTACCGCGATATTTTGGACATCATCGACCACCTGCAGAACACCGATGATAACGAACAGGAGCGGTGGTATATTGCCATGGCGCTGTTTTACGAAAACTGGCGGGACATCCCCGCGCAAAACCGGCAGGAAGCTGCCGAGCGGATGGCGGAGTTTATCGCCTGCGGCAAAACGCAGGGCAAGCCCGGAGCCAAACGGGAAATCGACTGGCAGCAGGATGCAGAGCTGATCGTGGGCGGCGTGAACAAGGTCGCCGGGGGCGAGGTACGGGCGCTGCCCTACCTGCACTGGTGGACATTCATTGCCTACTTTATGAACATCGGCAGCGGGCCGCTTGCCACGGTGGTGGGCATCCGCCATAAGCTGGCAAAAGGGCAAAAACTCGAAAAATGGGAACAGCAGTTTTACCGCGAAAACAAGGAAATCGTTGACCTGCGCCCGCAGCTTACCAAAGAGGAAGAAGCCGAAAAGCAGCGCCTTCTGGCGCTTTTAGGCGAAGCATGATACAAAAAGGAGCCGTTTATGCCGAAAGTGTCCATAGACACCAGCCTGAACACGGTGCAGGTCGTAAAAAGCGGCAACGACCTGCAAAAGACAATGGACAAGCTGGGGCGATCCATCGAAAAGACCTTTGACGGCAGAAAAGCCAGCGGTTTGGGCGATGCTCTGAAGCCGCTGACCCAGGAACTGGCCAAAATCATGACGCAGGCGGGAGACACTGCCGCGCAGATCAAGGCATTGGAGAAAACCATCGTTGCCGCCGAGAACACCCGCGGGAAGTTGGCGGAAAGCCTTGGCAAGGCAAAACCGAGGCTGAGCAAACTGCCGCCGAGCTGGAAAAAACGTACGCCAATGCCGACAAGGCCGCCTACGCGCTTGAAAAAGTAAACAGTGAGATCCACGCCGCTCACGACAAAGGGCAGCTGCCGAGCGACACCGCGCTGCTGAAAAGGAGCGATTTGACGGAACAGCTTACGCACTGACGCCAAAATTGCGGAGCTGGAAGCCAAGCTGGAGCAGCAAAACAGCACAGCGGCCAAAATTACTGCCGAGTTTGAAAGCCAGCGGCAGTCGCTGGAGGGAATGACCCAGCGCCATGCGGAACTGGCGCGCCGGATGGAGCAGGAGCAGGCCGCCGCAGCGAACCAAGCTGAAACCTTGCAGCGCGCCCAGACAATGCAGGCGGGCGACGACGCGATGCAGCAGTATTTCAACAAGCAGGCTGCCGACATCGAAAAGCAGTACGCCAAAATTGCAGCGGCGCAGGAAAAAGCCTATGGCCCGGAAACCGCCACGCATCACGCCGAAAAAGTCGTGGCCGCGACCAAAAAGGAGATTGCAGCGCAGGAAGCCGCTGCGGGAGGCTGCCAAAAAAGCACGCCCGCGGCGGAGGCAGGCCAAGAGGCGGGAAATGCCAGCAGCACTGGCGGTGCCAGTGACAGTGCCAAGCGGGCAAGCTCCGCTTTTGGCGTTTTTGCCAAACGGCTGAAAAGCATCGTGTTCAGCGCACTGATCTTCAACGTCATTTCTTCGGCCCTGCGGTCATTGACCTCCGCCCTGGGCAGCGCTGTCGCCAAGACGGACGGTTTCGGCACGGCACTTGCCCGCCTAAAGGGTGCCGCCGCGACCGCGGCCGCCCCACTGGTCAATGCACTGGGCAGCGCGCTGACCTATGTGATGAACCTTGCCGCCAAGGCGTTGCCTACCTGGCAAAGCTCATCAGCCTGCTGACCGGCAAAAGCCTTTCGGGCATGCAGGCAACAGCCAAGAAGATGACCAGCGTCGGCACCGCGGCCAGCGGTATGGCCAAGCAGACCGACAAAGCCGCCAAGAGCCTTGCCGGGTTTGATGAAATCGAGCGGCTTGACGAGAAAGACAACAGCAGCAGCGGTGGCAGTGGAAGCGGCGCAGACGCCACGTTCGGTGCGCTGTCCGAGGTCGGCGACGTAAGCGGCATCACGGGTGCTATCGACAGCATCAAGGCCGCATGGCAGCGTTTCACCAACGCGCTGGCCCCGTCCGCAGCGGCGTGGAGCGCAGCGTGGGAACAAATCAAAGCCGCCGCAGAGGCAGCGCTGCCGCAGCTGGAGGCGTCGTTCACCAACCTGTGGCAAAACGGGCTGGCTCCGCTGCTGGACTATTTTGTCTTTGATTTTGTACCCGGATTTGTAAACGGGTTGAGCCTGCTTCTCGCGCCCGTAGTCGGCGACGTGGTAAGCACCGTGATCACATCGGGCACGGCGATCCTAAGCGCGCTGGCCAATATGCTGACGGATTCTATCAACACATGGATTATCCCGGCGCTTGACCTTGTAAAGCAGATATGGCTTGACCTTGCAACTGCCTGGAACGAAACCTGGACAACGTACATCTCCCCGATTTTTACCGCGTTCTGTGAAGTCGTGCAGGATGTGTGCGACATTATTCAGCGGCTTTGGACGGAGGTCATTGACCCAATCCTGGCAAGTTTGGTCACCAGCCTGACTGAGCTGTGGAACACTCACCTGTCCCCGCTGTTCAGTGACCTGATCGCCGTGGGCGGCGACGCGATCAACGCAATCGCTACGGTCATCAAGGCCCTGTGGGACAATGTGATCGACCCGCTGGCCAACTGGCTGTTAAGCACCTTCGGCCCGGTGTTTACGCAGGTGTTCAATTCCGTTGCCGGCATCGTGACCAACGCCATCGGTATTGTGGCCGACGTGCTGGACATTGGCCTGATTTGCCTGCAGGCCGTGATCGACTTTATGCGCAACGTGTTCGAGGGCGATTGGGAGGCCGCCTGGCAAGTGGTTCAGGACGCCGTAAGCGATATTTGGGATGTCATCAGCGACCGCATCCGGGGCGCGATCAACAACATTATCGGCTTTGTGAACGGAATGATTTCCGCCATTGTATCTGGTCTGAACACCGTGATAAACGGCCTGAACAGCCTGTCCTTCGATGCGCCGTCCTGGGTGACGGACCTGACCGGCATCTCGTCGTTCGGGTTCAACATCGGCACCGTCACGGCCCCGCAAATTCCGTATCTGGCGCAGGGCGCGGTCATCCCGGCCAACCGGGAGTTTCTGGCCGTGCTGGGCGATCAGAGCCACGGCACCAACGTGGAAGCCCCGCTGGACACCATCAAGCAGGCTGTGGCCGAGGTCATGGGAGGACCTGCAGGCGGGCCAGATGGCGGGCTTTGAGGCCGTGGTTTCCGTGCTGCGGGAGATCCTCTCCGCCGTGTACGGCATTGAACTGACCGACGAGGACGTAGGCCGCGCCGTACAGCGCTGGCAGCGCAAACAGGCCATTGCAACAGGAGGTGTGTAACGTGACCCTGACTAATCTGTTCCAGATCGATGGCAAATCCCTGTACGCACCGGACTGCGACATTGAACCGAGCTATTCTGACCTAGATTCCAGCGATTCCGGCCGCGACGAAGCCGGGTACATGCACCGCGAAGTGGTGCGGGAAAAAGTGGCTACCTGGCCCATCGCCTACAGCTGCCTGACGGATGATGAATACAAGTACACCATCGGGCTGTTTGCAGGCAAGGCGACCTTCCAGTTCACCCACCCAAAAGCCGGATCTTCCACCGAGACCGAAACCACCACCTGCTACTGCAGCAAATACGGTATCGCCTGGCATAATGCCAAGACGAAACAGTGGAAAAACCTTAAATTTAACATTATTGAATGCTGATTGAGAGTTAGGAGGTAGGAGTTAAAACGAGCCTAGGGTCCAGCTCTGTAGGGAACGGTCTCGACCGTTCCGGGGCTTTGCGGTAGATGCCATAACAGGATTTACCGCAAAGCGACGGGCGCACGCGCACACCATGAACTCCTAACTCCTCACTCCTACCTCCTAACTAAAACCAAAGGAGGTGTATATTTGCCCCAACCAATTCTCACTCTCCCAAGCGGTACGGAACTGCGCGGCGGCCAGGCGGGCAGTGCGGTCGAAAACCTGACGCTGCACACTGCGGTAAACGCCGGGCAAGAATTCGCCATTGGCTCTGCTTATTCAGACTACATCGAGGCCGAAATCTGGGCGGACCCAGGCGGCAGCCTGCAAATTACTGCCGGAGACGTCCTGACCTACTACCGGCTGGACGATGCCGGGAGCCGCACCAAGGTGGGCATTTTCTACGCCGAAAAGCCCACCCGCACCAAGCGCAACAGCTACAAGGTCACGGCCTATGACACCATGTCCAAGCTGGATGCGGACTTTTCCGGCTGGCTGCGGGCCAATCAGGCGCAGTTTCCCAAGACCATCTGGCAGCTGGTTCAGCTGGCCTGCCAGCGGGCAGGGGTCACGCTTGCCGGCATCAGCCTGCCCATCAACGGCAGCTACAGCGTGCAGGCGTTCTATGCAGACGACCTGACCTGCCGCCAAATCATCTCCTGGGCGGCGGAAGCAGCTGGCTGCTATGCCCACATGAATGCAGACGGCAAGCTGCAATTCTTGACCTACACAGACAAGCGCAGCACTGCTAAAATCACCCCGGACGGCGCCAGCAACAGCACCGCCTACTATGCCGACAGTTTGAGCTACGAGGACTACACGGTCAAGGCCATTGAGAAAGTCCAGATCCGGCAGTCGGACAGTGACGTGGGGGTCATCTATCCCGACAGCACCACTGCCACCAACACCTATGCAGTGCAGGGCAACCTGCTGCTGACAACCGGCACCGAAGCCAACCTGAAAAGCGTTGTCCAAAACCTGTACAACGTGCTGAAAAACGTGACCTACACCCCCTGCAAAGTATCGGTGCCCAGCAGTTCCGGCCTTGCCTGCGGGCAGATCGTGCACGTTAAGGACGCACGCGGGCGGGAGTTCGACACCTACCTGATGAGCGCCACAATCTCCTCCGGCAAAGCCAGCTTTGAGAGCGTGGGCAGCGCCAGCCGGGAAAGCTCCAGCGCGGTGAACAGCCAGAGCTACAAAAACCTGACCGGCAAAATGCTGGAGATCAAGACCAGCGTGGACGGCCTGACCGTGACCGCGAGTGAGCTTTCCGGCAATTACAGCGAGCTGAAACAGACGGTGGACGGGCTTTCGGCGGAGGTGAAAAAAGACACCAAAATCACCGGCGGTGGGAACCTGATCCTGGGCAGCGAGAGCTTCAAAAATGCCACCTATGTTGGCATTGACAGCAGCGTTGTGTATGGCGACGATGGCAGTGCAACAATCACCAATGCGAACACATGCCGCGGGTTCAAGTTCAACACCGTTGGCGCTCATATCACCGAGGGCGTCACTATATGCATGTCCGTCATGTACAAACTCATTTCCGGCACTGATGCGCTGCGGATGGGCATTGCGTTCAAGGACGATAACGGACAAAATTACATTGCCTCCATAAAAACCGCTGACCAGCTCGAAATTGAGCAGACGGACGGCTGGGTGCTGCGGTATGGTACATGGACGCCCCGCCATAACTATACGGGCATTCTAGAAACTGTCGAGTTTGACAGCAATGACAACTGCACCAATAAGCTTGAGCTGCTGCACCCCATGCTGCAATACGGCAACGCGCCGACCGCGTGGACAGCTAGTAGCGGGGACTACATAACAGAGAAAAGCGCCAAAAGCCTGATCTCCCAATCGGCGGATGAGATCAAGACCGAGGTCACCAAGTCCGTGACGGAATCTGTAACAGGGACGGTAAAGGATACCGCTACCAGCGCTGCCAACAATGCGGTTGACAGCAAATTGCAGGATTATGCCACCACCGCAACAGTGAACAGCCTGAAAGAGGATGTTTCCAGCATCAGCCAAAAGGCGGATAGCATCAGCACCAAAGTCAGCAGTCTGGAAAAGACCACCACAACCATTTCCAACGATTTAGACAGCACCAAGCAGGAATTCAAAACCGTTAAAGAATCAGTATCCGCGATCGACCAGAAAGCCGACAGCATTACCCAGACGGTAACGCAGCGGATCACCGGCGGCAACAATATTATTGCGGGCACCGATAACTGGAACAATGCGACACTGGATGCAGGCGGCAATGACCTGAGCAAAAAGGGCAGCTACACCATTGATGGCGAATCCGTCCATGCGACCAATAGGGCGCAGAACACCCGCTTCCATTTTGGTGCGGACAAAACGCTGGTGATTGCCAAGGGCATGACCTATTGCGCCAGCGTGCTGTACAAGCTCAACTCTGGCACGGACAGCCTGTTTTTGCAGTTTGAAACCAAATCCTCCCGCGGCACAAAAAGCTATTACGGCTCTGCGTTCAAGCAGGCCAAGCAGGACATTGCGCTGGACAACGGCTGGAAGCTGCGATGGGCGGCCTTTACGGCGACCGCGGACGGCTATGCAGACGGTCTGTTTGTAAGCACAGCCGACGACAACGCCACCGTTACCAACGATCTGACCATCATGCACCCCATGGTGCAGATGGGCAATGCCCCTACCGCCTGGACGGCCAGCACCGGCGACTATCTGACCGCCAACGAAACCAAAACCGAGATCAAGCAGACGGTGAACGAAATTAAGCTGACGGCCAGCACAAGCGGAACCAGCAGCACCATCAAGCTGACGGCAGGCGGAACAGAGATCACCAGCGCACAGATCAACCTATCCGGCGTGGTGACATTTTCGGATTTGAGTACCTGGAACCAGGACAAGACCATTATCAACGGCGGCAACATTACCACCGGCCAGATACACAATCTCAACTACACCACGGTGTACGACCTGGACAACGCCTGGATACGGATGGGCACCAGCGACGGGAACCGGGTGTACATCGACAAGAGCGGCATCCAGTGGTACGGGGGCACCGCCACCAGCAGCGGGATGTCGCAGGGGGTGATCCAGAACGGGCTGAAAACCACGACGGAGGGCGACACCACCATTTTCTGCGCGGACACCCGCTACCAGAAATACGGATGGTGGCACGACAGCAGCTTTCAGGGCATCACGATCGAGCAGGTGGACAACAGCGTGGGGTGCAGCGGAAAACTGGAGGTGAACCAGGGCATCCAGTGCCGTTCCCTGAGCGCGTGGGACGCCAAGAACCGCATTGTACGCACCGATTTTGGAAACCTGGCCATCAACGCGGTGGAAAGCCCGGAGCCGATGTTCTGCGATGCGGGCAGCGGCGAGTGTGATGAAACCGGCCTTTGTTACATCGCAACCGAACCGCGCTACCGCGAGACCGTGAGCGAAACGCAGGATTTGCGCTGGGCGCTGACCTCGACGGGCGCAAGCGCCGCGCTGTGGGCAGAAAAAACGGCCTTTGGCGCAATCGTTCACGGCCCGGCGGGACAGTGCTTTGACTGGGTGTGCTGGGGCGTACAGCGCGGCTTTGAGGGCATGTACGCCGACGTGAGCGATGCCAAGTACCCGGAGGAGGAGAACCGGGGCGCGGCCCTGCTGGACGCGGCGGAAACAGAAGCGGCGGTGAGTTTGCCACTGACGATAGAAGAAGCGAGTTGAAAGGAGATTTGACCATGAACAAAATCACAGGCTTTAGCGTGCTGACGACCGGCGAGGGGGAGCGGGTGACGCTCTCTTACAGCGTGCTGGACGCAGACGGCAACATTGTGAGCACCAACAACCGCAAGAACTACGTTGTACTGGACGAGGACGTGCTGACGGCGATCGCCACCATCCGCACCGACGCGGCGGCGCATTTGGAGGGCTGAGATGAAGAGCATTGACAAGCGCGTGCATGACCTGCGGAGGGACGTGGAGGGCACGTTCAACCGGTACGGGTTCAGCCTGGCAGTGGACGAGCTGGTGCTGGAAAACATTTTGCAGGCCGTGCGCGCGCAGATGCAGCAGGACGCGGACGAAGAGCCGAAGAAACAGGACGCGACGGCACAGGCTAACCTCGCAATCGCGCGGATGACGCAGGCGCGGAGCAAGGGCGACCAGACCGAAAGCGCGCCGACTGATGACGTAACGAGAAAGAGGTGAACTCCATGGCATCCATCTGGCAGATCACCCTGTCTGGCTATGACGCGCAGGCCGCGTCTGAAAGCGGGCAGAGTGCGACCGGAAAAATCGCCCTTGGCACCTGGGGCAGCTATGGGCATGAAACCATCCAGGTAACTTTAGCCGAGCCGTGGGATGTTTGTACTTTGGTGACGGCGACCTTTTGGCCGACCTATCCTCCCGACCACTGGGACACGCCTGGCATTCGCGTGGCGCTGGGTACGGACGGCCTGCTGACCGTGCCGCCGGAAGCGACGAACCGGCCAACGCAGACGGGCCGAGTTGTGTTTGAGGGCTTAGCCGACAACGAAAAAATTATCAGCGCGGATGTGCGCTACACGGTGCGCGACCACGCACCGACCGGCGGCACTGAGAGTACCGCCACGCCAAGCCTGCTGGAGCAGCTCTTGACGCAGACCGGCAGCAACGCGCAGGTCGCGGCCCAAAGTGCGGACGCGGCAGCCAAGAGCGCCAGCGCGGCGGCCGAAAACGCGGATGCGGCCTCTGCCAGCAAAACGGCAGCGGCGACCAGCGAGGGCAACGCAAGTGCCAGCGCCGATGCTGCGGCCAAGAGTGCCGAGATGGCGGCGGACAGCCAACAGGCGGCCAAAGCGTCCGAGGCTGCCGCGCAAAAAAGCCAGCAGGCGTCCGAGGCTGCCGAAGGCGAGGCGGACGCCGCAAAGGATAACGCACAGAGCAGTGCCGAGGCCGCTGCCAAAAGTGCAAGCGCTGCAGCTGGCAGCGAGTCCGCAGCGGCAGAAAGCGCCGCTGCCAGTGCTGCCAGCCAAGCGGCGGCAGCGGCCAGTGAGTCCAATGCCGCGGTCAGCGAGACCAACGCCAAAACCAACGCGGATGCCAGCGCCAAAAGCGCCGAGGCGGCGGCAGCGTCAGCCTCAGCTGCCGCCGACAGCGAAAAAAGCGCGAAATCCAGCGCGGACGCAGCCTCTGCCAGTAAAGCGGAGGCGGCTAACAGCGCCAGCGCCGCGGCCACCAGTAAAACGGCAGCGGCCACAAGTGAGAGCAACGCCAAAACCAGTGCCGATGCTGCGGCCAAGAGCGCCAGCGCGGCGGCGAGCAGCGCGAACTCTGCCGCAGGCAGCGCTACCACCGCAGCCGACAGCAAAACCGCCGCCGCGACGAGCGAGGCCAACGCCAAGGCCAGCGCGGACGAGGCAGCGGCTAGCATGAAGCAGCAGCCGCAAGTGCGCTGGAAGCGGCGGGCTATGCCGGGCTGGTAAACATCGGCTGGGCAGTGGACAAAAGCGACGGTCATTTATCCATGATCTATACAACAGACACAGACTAAGGAGGGCAAAACCATGTCAACGCAAGTAGTTGACTTAGTGCGGGACAGCACGATGCAAAAGATGCAGGCGGAGCTTGTGGCCGTCCACAAAGCCAGCGTGCTGGCCAGCGGCAGCACAGCAGCCATCGACCAAATGTACAACGCGCTGGTGAACAACGCCAGCACAGTGGCCGAAGTGAACGGCCTGTTTGTACAGTGGTGGCGGGCCAACTGGACGGAAGGCACCACCACCCGCAACGAACTTTTAGAGCGCTGGTTCGGCACTGTGCTGGACGATGACCGCGTGCACGGTGTGAAGTTTCCACTATTTCCCACAAGCGAGACGGCCATCGGCGAGCTGACGGACGACAGCGCGAGGCTTACCTGTACCCCAAGCACCGAGGCAACAGCAGAACAGGACGACTTTGCGCACCTGCCGCAGTTTTGGAGCGTCCTTGTGGCCGCCGAGAAGGCCGCAGACGGCAGCCACACCATCTATGCCGTCGAGTTTATCGACAGCTATGACGAGGTACGCGGCGGCACACACCTGTGCTGGGCGCTGCAAAAAAATACATACACCCGCGAGTGGAACGAGGATGGTTACCGCTACTTCAAAATGCAATGCCGCCCCGCCACAGGCTATGACACATGGCCGCAGGGCACTGACCGCACGGGCAAAGTCCACGCCTACATCGGCAACCCGGCCTATGCAGCGGGGCTGGATGCCGACGGTAACGTCACCTGCGGCACGGGCTTGCCGCCGCTCAATTACAGCAGCCATAACACAGACGTCGCCAAATGGCGCGCCCGCGGGTCGCAGTACAGCGGCGCGAGCGGCAACCTGATCAAGTGGCAGCTTGCCATGATCCGGCTGAAGTACGCGCGCAAGGGCAACTCCGGCACGATTGAAGGCTGCACGGCGTACAATTACCAGTATAAGGCTGCCGCAGCTGAGACCGGTGTAACCCGCGTGCTGCTGACCGCCACGCAGGCGAAAAATCTCTTTGTCGGCAGCAGCGTCATTGTGGGCGATACCGGGACGGGCACCAGTGCCGATCGCGGTACAGCCAGTATGTACAAGCTGGCCAAAAACGTGCGCATTAAGAGTATCACAGATGTAACGGTAGATGGCACTGCTTATAAAGCTGTAAACCTGGACACAGAGACGCCATTTGACATAACCACCGACACCTACATCTCCACTATGCCGTACTGGAGCGGTTGGAACGATACGGTGCAGGGCTATGACGGCAGCCGGTACAGCCCCACCACAGGAAAAGAACCGGGGCTGATACAGCGCACCGAGTTCCAAATTGGCGCATACCTAATTATTAGTGATGAGCTGTGGCAGTGGGGCACGGATGCGGATGGCAACTACACCTTTGATTGCTACACCTGCCACGACCAAAGCAAGGTGAACGGCAGCAGCATTACCAGCGATTACACCAAGCAAGAGGATTTGACGCTGGTGTTCCCCGCTGGGAGCAGCAGCGGCTGGCAGTACATTGAGGATACGGCAGTGGCAGAGGATAAAGCAGTTCTGTGGCCGGATACCGTTAGCACGGTAGCCGGTAGCGGTACCGGGTGTAAGGCTGGCTTCTACGTTGGTCTGGCAACGAGTGGGGTCCGTGCCGCGTGGGCCTGCTGCGCCCTTAATAACAATGGTAGTGCGGGGTTGCCCGCGCGCTTTTCTAGCATTTCAACAGGTTACAGTTACTGGTACGGGTC
>ENA-OQED01000381-OQED01000381.1-human-gut-metagenome-genome-assembly--contig:-NODE-381-length-17754-cov-1.309695_pt1 | contig 17754 bp, 23 predicted proteins | sample MGYA00242790_ERZ504625 | MGnify/ENA primary metagenome ERZ504625 (study PRJEB26092, sample SAMD00036345) | human gut metagenome | host: Homo sapiens | study: EMG produced TPA metagenomics assembly of...
ATACCGGTAACGGCTTGTTCAACTATCTGCGCCGTACAGGCGATACGATGAACGCCAGCTTTGAATATCTTAAAAAGTTGCCCCGAAAGCAGGTGAAAAAGTGACCGTCAAAGATGCCGAGAACATATCTTTCTGCCCTTATTGCGGGTCAGATGCTGGATTCTACACCAAGGATTATGTCCGTGGGATGACTAGATACTTTTACCGATTTGATGGCAGCGAAGCGGACAATTCCAGTTTGTACGATATGCTATACCACACCAAAGGCGCCTACGCTTATTGCGCAAACTGCGACAAAAGGCTATTCAGAATGAATCAAAGGGAGGGATAGAGATGCCAGAAGTAAACATTTATCATCCATGCATTACGCGAATTTCCTACCGGCAGGAAAAGGGAGATTCTGATTATGGCACCTGCCTATGGGCAGATTTTGAATTTGACACAATCAATTATCGCTTACAGATCATGTCTGACTGTGGAAATTATTCTTACCAGTGGGTTCCAACGCCGGGGAAAGAATCATTTTTTTGGATTGTGCCGGAGATTTGATCCGTGGTACCTTTTATCGAAATTGTCCCGGGAATCAGAGATCAATATAAAAGCTACGGTAAAAAATATAGTGGAATATATCTACTGGAATATGGATTACAGCTCCTGCTTGGAAGATGGATGGGAAGAGCTATTGGAAATCGAACTATCGGATTGTGAAACGGATGCGGAAATTGAAGATTATATTAAGGAATTCGCAAAAAAACGTAATGTTGATATAGGCCATTATGAAGCCTGGGAATGTATCGAAAAGGATTATCCTGCCGGTGCAAAGCGGATTGTAAAAATTTTTGAAACCTGCATAAAACCTAAAATTCCGAAGGGGTGAGACTTTGGATGATATTGCGCGAACTGCACACAACCGAGATTGACTGTTGGATAAAGGAACATCACTATTTGCATTCTACCCCTGCTGGTGCCGTCCTACGCCTTGAATTTTTAAATGACCAAAATCAAAGGGTAGGCGGAATGATGTGGGGGCGTCCCACAAGCCGCAAACTAGATCAACAGCACTTACTACAATTAACACGCATGTATTTTGTGGACGACACAGAGCCCTACGCAGAAAGCAAAGCCCTTGCGATGGCTAGGAAATACATACGTAAACATTTGCCACGGGTGAAAGGCTTAATAACGTATGCCTCGACCGGAGAGCACCACGAGGGAACCGTTTATGTAGCGGACGGCTGGTTTGAGATACAGCGCACAAAGGGAGGCGGAGATTGGGAGAGCCGAGCAGGGCGTAAAAACAGAGACATGAGCGGAAAGATTAAATTTGCAAGATCACCTTGAAAAGGAGTGAACAACCATGATCAAGCTTGACCCCGGCAAGCTCGCCCTCCAAATAATTTGCACCAGTCATATTCACGCAAATATTCTGTGCAGATTGCGCTTCATCGCAGTCAAGTCGGTTGCAGGTGTCAAACATTGCCCGATCTCTCCCGGCTACTGCCCATCATGCAAATATCGCTGTTTGCAGCGAGCAGGCGTTTATGAGCGGGCGCGCGAGGGCTGGGCATACTATGGCATCACAATTCCGCCCGCAGAATCCCACCAAAAAATAAAGGAGTGTAACAAATGACAACATCCAAAGAATATTGCGATGTGATCTGCGACGCTATTGATACATATGGCCGAGAGGCACAGACGGATATGTGCATTGAGGAGTGCAGTGAACTAATCAAGGCCCTACTCAAATTCCGGCGCTTACCACTGGAGGAGCGGCTTGCTGCAAAGGGCATGAAGGTTCTGGAAAATATTCAAGAGGAGATCGCCGATGTGCAAATCATGCTTTGGCAAATGGAATTGCTTTATGGGTATGGGTGCACGGAACATGAAATTGAGCGGAAGATAGATCGGCTAAAAGAGAGAATAGAAGCAATTAGAAAACCACATCAGGAGGCGAGCGGGGAAAAAATAAAAAGGGGGTGAATATTAATTGGTTTTAAAAAAAGACCTTGATGGATACAAAAATATTGATAAAAAAATATCAGCTCTAAAATTGATGATACAGAAACGACAATGCGAAATAGTTCATGATTCTGTAAAAGGCTCATATATAGACTATCCATACACTTCTCATTCTGTATCAATCTATGGCGTTCGTCCCGATACGGATAGGATGATTAGAAAGTGGAAATCGGAGATAATAGCGCTTGAAGCCAAAAAAGAAGAAGTTTGCAACTATGTAGATGCGATTAAGAATAGTAGAATCCAAACCATCATGTTTTATCACGTTTTGAATGGTATGGATTGGGATGAGGTTGCTGCCGCAATGGGCCATCATGATTCAAAAGACGCTTTACGCATGGCCTATACCCGTGAAACAAAAAAATTAAAATAAATTTTCGTAAGCGTTCGTTTTGTTCACAATGTTCGTTTTGTTCGTTTATAATGAATAATGGAGAACGTGTAAAACGAATTCCCTTTCACCTCTTTCTCCTTCGCCGCCTTTCCCCGGGGCGGTAATACCGGGGACTATCGTGGGGCAACAGGTCGAGACCGGGTTCGAATCCCGGAGCCCCACCAAAAACCTTGATTGCCGAAAGGCTGACTTGCGCGGGGAAGAGCAACGCGAGGCTCCGCCGGAGGCCAGTATTCCGGCAACTAAACCAATACCAGCGGACTGCCCGGTTGAGGAGAATAGTCCACTTGTCATATTTAAGAACTAAGGTATTAATTCGATATTGCCCAATCCGTAAATCCCTGATTGATGGCCTACTGTGCCAGACCAACAAAATTTTATATAATTAGCTTGGTTTAAAGCCAGCTCCTTTTGCGTAACAAAATCATCCGCAGTCATAGTAATTGTCTCTTTTTTTACGCCGTCAAGTTCAATATTTAAAATAAATTTTCCTTCCACGTATGAATCATCAACATGGCCCATATAAAATACCATTTTAGAATATTTCTTTTCTAGATTGAATTTTACACCCTTTTCATTCGACCAGCAATTCATTGTAAATCCTTTTGAAAAATCTTTACCACTCATTCTAAAGGTTTCATTTTCATATTTCTTAAATCCGCTATCAGGGTCAAATGGTTCTATATTTCCTATTAGATCTATCTTTGATAATGGCTCTGAATTTAACGAATCTTTATGTTCTTCCGGTTCCATAGTATTAGCATTTAAAGCTTCTTTCGAGTTGTTTCTTAGATCATCATAAGCTTCTTTCAGTTCATTATACTGCTGTATTAAAGCAGTTATAGCATCAGAATACGATGCATTATTATTGATGACGATTGAAGAGGATACGTCATTTTTGATCATGTTTTCAATTTTTGAGTTATAGACCGACGATGTACCCACTACAGATACTATCGCCACAACTACAGCTTCAACTACGCCACATGCAGCAATAATGATTTTCTTTGTCTTATTTGTCACTATTCTCTCCCCTATCCACATATTTGTTTTTAAAAAGATTATATAAATATAATTATGGAAAATCAAGCAGATAATTGCATTTTTTGAGGTGGTGAGATGCCCAATGAAGACAATCTAAAAGGTCACGGCTTCCATGAACGAACCGCGAGTGAACAGCGAGAGATTTCCGTGCTGGGTGGTAAAGCTTCGGGTAAGGTTCGACGGCGAAAAGCAGATTTCCGCAAGACGCTGAATTTGCTTCTGACATCCAAAATAGACAACCCGGAATGGTCCCCCACCCTGGAAGCTCTCGGCTTGGAAAGTACGCTGGAAGCTGCTGTCAACGCTGCAATGATCAAAAAAGCGCTGGCGGGTGACGTTAAGGCATATGAGGCCATCGCTAAATACGCCGGCCAGACAGATAAAACAGACGCTGATCTTGCCGAGCAGCAGATCCGCGCTGACCGTGCTAGGCACGCCAGGGACCAAGAGCTCGGCGACACTGATAATTCTGATAGCATCCAGTCCTTCCTCAAAGCCATGCGGCCGGTGGGGGAAGAACTGGATGCTTTGTTTGAGGAGGGCGACGATGCCGAAGAAACGGAAGAAACCAGCGACATTTAAGTTCAAGCCCTTCTCTGATCGGCAGAAGCGCCTGATCCACTGGTGGCGGCCGGGCTTGCGATCCGCGGCGAACGATTTCGTCGTTGCAGACGGATCAATCCGATCTGGTAAAACGATCGCCTGTATCGTCGGTTTCCTGATCTGGTCGCAAGAAATGTTCTCCGGAGAAAGCTTTATCCTGGCGGGTAAAACGATGGGTGCCCTAAAAAAAACGTGATCAAGCCCATGCTACAAATCTTGGAAGCTTGGGGATGGCCGCATGAATATATCCGATCCGGATCTGACGCGCATATCGAGATTGGCGCCAATACATATTATCTCTATGGCGCGAACACGGAGGCCAGCCAAGATGCAATGCAAGGTTTAACCGCAGCGGGAGCTTATGCAGATGAGGCCGCTCTCTTCCCTCGCTCCTTCGTTGATCAGATGATTGGCCGTTGCTCCGTAACCGGTGCAAAAATCTGGATGAATTGCAATCCGGAGGGGCCGCATCATTACATCCGGGAAGAATTCCTCCTCAAAGCAAAAGAGAAGCGTGTGTATCATCTGCACTTTACAATGGCGGATAACCTTACGCTCTCTCCTTCTGTCATTCAGCGCTACGAACGCGCATGGCCACATGGCAGCGTATTCTATAAGCGCTTCATTTTGGGACAATGGGTCGCCGCTGATGGTTTAATCTATCAACAGTTCGCAGACCATGTTCAGGATTATCTCATTACGGATGAATGGTTAATAAAAAATCAAATTTCATATGCGGTAATTGGGGTTGATTTCGGAGGCACGAAATCGGCCCATTCTTTTACCCTCACTGGCTTTACCCAAGGGTATCGGCAGGTGATTGCGCTGGATGAGTTTTACTGCAAAAAGCGGCTCAACCCGAAGCAACTGCAAGACGCGTTTGTCGATTTCGTCCGGCGCGCGCAAGCACGCTTTAAGGTGTACGAGGCTTATTGCGACAGCGCGGAACCAACGCTTATTGCAGGTTTGGAGTCTGCCTGTATGCAGGCTCATGTGGCAATTGATATCAAAAATGCAGTCAAAGGTCCGATCAATGACCGGATTGCATTTTACAACAGCCTGATCGCGCAGCACAGATGGAAGATCATGGAGCGCTGTGTGCATATTATCGAAGCGTTTGAGCAAGCAGTGTACGATGAAAAGAAAAAGAATATGGATATCCGGTTGGACGACGGCCTTATGAACGTGGATAGCTTGGACAGCACGGAATACAGTACGGAAAGCGTGCAGCAGGATATCCTGTATATCGCAGCATAAGGAGCTGATCATTTGGACATTTCCGCCTATTTGAAAAAAAGAGGATATTTAACCGTTGACGCCACCTATCGGTCAAAGGTGGATGAATGGCTCGACTGGTATCAAGGGGACGTCAAGGATTTCCACGCCTATAGCGTGTACAACGGTATCCAGAAGGTCGGTGTGCGCCGCGCTTCGCTCCAGATGGCAAAATGCATTGCGGAAGACTGGGCGAATCTTCTGCTCAATGAGCGCGTTGTAATCCACGCCAGCAGCTTTCAAAATCGGCTGGAAGAGCTGCTGCAAAAAAACCGATTTACGGTGCGCGGGAATCAGCTTATTGAACTGGCATTTGCGCTTGGAACAGGAGCCTTTGTGGAATACCTTAGCAGCGACAATGAACCGGTGATCGATTGCATCCGCGCCGATCTGGTACACCCCCTTGCCTGGGATAATGGAGTGGTAACAGAATGCGCCTTCGGCGGCGTCCGGGCAATCCGACAGAAAGAATGTTGCTATTTGCAGCTGCACGTGTTGGACGAAAACGGAACGTATAGCATTGAAAATCACCTCTTCGACAATGAAACCGGCGAGGAGCTATCGTTGGAGGAGTATTGCCCCGATCTCGCGCCGAAGGTTGAAACCGGTTCCGAAACGCCGCTGTTTCAGATTATCACGCCCAACATCACCAATAACTTTGATCTGGATTGCCCGATGGGCGTCTCTGTCTACGCGAACGCGATTTCCGCATTGCGGTCACTCGATTTGGCTTATGACAGCTATACGAACGAATTTGCCCTGGGCCGCAAACGGATCATGGTGCCGATCACGATGGCAAAAATCCAGATGACAAAGGACGGCACAGCGCAGCCCATTTTTGATAGCAATGACGTGGCTTTTTATGCGATGCAGCTTCCCGACGGCGCAACGCAGGAAATCAAGGATATCAGCCCTCCGATTCGCGCCACAGAGCATGAGCAGGGAATCCGGTTGATGCTCAATCTGCTCTCCAAAAATGCGGCCTCGGCAACGACCGGTATCAATTCGAGGCGGGCGGCGTAAAAACAGCGACCGAGGTGATCAGCGAGAAATCTGACCTCTATCAGAATCTCCGCAAGCATGAGTTGCTGCTTGGCCCTGCGATTGTCGATATGGTGAAGGCTCTGGCCTTTCTGGACGGCGCGGCGGAACCGGATGCGCAAGTATCTTTCGACGACAGCATTATCAACGACGACAACACAAAGCTCGATAATAACATTAAACTAGTTCAAGCCGAACTGAAATCAAAGCTGACTGCTATTATGGAGCTTAACGGGTGCAGCAAAAAGGATGCGCAGAAAGAACTTGACCGAATCGCGGAAGAAAACCGCAGGGTGTCCGGCTCAGACGTGGATCTATTCGGCGCGGAAAGCGGTGAAGATGATGGCGGTAAGAAATCGACGATCGGCTTCTCCGCGCCCGATGAAGAAGATGAAACTGAGGGTGAGGATATATGAATCCATACGAAGCATCCCTGCTTTCCTCTCCCCTATCCGGCCTGTATGCTGATATTGAGGATGATCTGCTGCTCAGTATTGCAAAGCGACTTGCAACAAACATGGAGATCACAGACACAGCCAAATGGGAACTGAAAATGCTCGCCCAAATGGGCGCGCTGCAAAAAGACGCTGTGCGTATCATAGCGCAAAAGGCAGGTATTGCGCCACAAATGCTGGAGATCGCACTGCAATCCGCCGCCAACGATACAATCACACAATTAGAGCCTGGCTTTCGGCAGCTCGTGGAGGATGGATACGCAAAGGCCTCCAGAATACCGCCTGCCAAATCCGCCGCACAGGCTGCCGGAGCTTTTGCAAAGCAGGCCAAAGACAGTTTAAATATGGTCAATACTGTTATGGGGTACAAGGTGAAGCCAGCCTGGACAACGCTGATCAAAGGGGTAGTCGGTTATATCCGGGAGAACGCTGAAAAGCAGCCTGTGCTTGATCTTCTGAACAAGCACACCGGCGCCGTGGTGGGGGGGATCGGCGCTGAGACCCGGCAGCAGGCAGTCCGCAAATGTATCCAAGAGATGCTTGACCGAGGAATTCCCGCGTTTGTGGATAAGGCCGGCAGGGAATGGTCCCCGGAAGCATATGTCAATATGGATATTCGTACAACAGTAACCAATACCGCTCATGCGGCGCAGGACGCACGGATGGAGGCCTATGGCCTTGATCTGTTCGCCGTTTCCAGTCATTCCGGCGCCCGGCCAAAATGCGCAAAGGATCAGGGCAAACTCTTTTCAAAGTCAAATAAGTCCGGCGCCGTAGAGGATCTTCGCGGTAATAAAATTCGCTTTTATCCGCAGTCTTCCTCCAGCATCGGCGATCCTGACGGGTTATTCGGTATCAACTGTGGTCATTTCAAGACACCGTTTATTCCGGGCGTATCCATGCAGCGGTACTTTCCCACAGAGGATCGTGCCGAGAACGACCGAAAATACCGAGAGAGCCAAAAGCAACGGGCTTTGGAGCGAGACATTCGGGCAGCAAAACGCGAATGCGCCGTCTATGACGCACTTGGTGATAAAGAAGCCTTTTCAAAGGCCTCTCTGAAGCTGAAGGAGCGGCAAAACAAACTGGCGTCCTTCACGCGGTCCACTGGACGTACCCGCAGGAGTGACCGGGAACAGACGCATGAATTTGGCCGTAGCATCAGCGGCAAAGTAACTGCTTCCCAGCGGCGCTTTGAACAGGATGTGCAGAAAATAAATGGTACCGAAACGAAAGATGGCTTGCAAGCGAGCATTTCCGTTCATAGCGTCCTGCGAGCTGAAGTCCGCGGCGTGAAGACCGCAGACATACAGGATGCCTTGACGAAGCCTCTGGAAATCAGTAAGATAAAAGAGGACAGTAAGGGCAGAAAAAGCAAGCGCTATATCGGCGAGCAGGCGACCGTTGCGGTCAATCCGGCCACCGGCGTGGTTACAACCGTCTGGCCTACATCTTCTAAACTTCGGGATAAACTAAAAGGAGGCGCGCAATGAAACGGGATTTTACAAAAAAACAGCTTGAACTACTGTCTAAAATGGATCTTCCTTTCGATCCGTCCGGCGAGTTGTCGGAAGAGGAAGAATTACAGATGGAGGAAAGCGTATCCAACTACTTCGCGTTGCACGGGCTTGCCGGAAACGGTGACCAAACAAACCAAACTGGCGAATTGTGCGCCGACATTATGACGATCCTTGCGCAGTAACAGCTGAATACGGAATCAGGCTCACAGTCTTTTGACTGCGGGCTTTTTTCATGCCCAAAACGCACTTACGGCTTAAAACTGCGGGCGGGGCGGCAAGGCCGCAAATAACAGCCGACGGGCTTAAAACGGGAGGTTCAGACCTATGAAACAATTTTGCACGTCCTCTGGGTGATCTTGTTATTCCCCGTTCTGCCAATCGTAGGCATCCCGGGTGCCGGCGGTAAGGCGGACGGCGAAAAAGACGATGAGGCCACGGACGGCACGCATGCCGGTGAGGGTGACGACGACCCGGACGAAGACGAATCGTCGGAGAGTGATGACGAAGAGATCATCATGAAGCAATCGGAACTGGACGAACTGCTTGATAAGCAATTTCGCAAAGGCGCGCGCAACGCACAGTACAAACAGCGCAAGGCTGCCAAAGAAAAGCCGGGCAAAAAGGACGATGACGACGCGTCCAAAACGGAAGAAAAGGCAGAGGAAAAACTCAAAGCAGCCAACGACAGGCTATTGCGCGGCGTCGTCCGTGAACTGGCTGCCGATCTTCAAATCAGTGCCAAAGGTGCGAAAGCTGCCCTCAAGCTTGCTGGATTCGAGGAGTGCTTCGACAGCTCTGGCGAGCTGGATGAAGACGCTGTGAAGGATGCACTCGAGGACTTCCTGAAAGAATATCCGGAATTCTCAATCCGGCAGGAAGAAGAGGATGTTCCGCCCAAAGCATGGGGCCTGCGGCAGAAAGGCAAAAGCTCAGCAAAGCGCGATGGCGTAGAGGAAGCTTTTGCCGCGCTGAATCCCGATATTAAACTTTAACTGGAGGAATGAACAGTGGCGCACAACAAACAGGAACGCTGGTCCAAGATGGTTGACGCGAAGCTGCGGCAGACGCTTGTGACCAGAGACAAAACAATTTTCAATAACCGTTATGAGGGCAACCCAAAAGCCGGGAAGGTCAAAATCCCGGTGCGGGATACCGAGGTTGAGGTGAAGGCTTATAACAAAAGCACCGGCATCGACCTCAGCGAAGGCAGCACCTCCTATATCGATCTCAACATTGATCAGGATGAAGCCGTCAACGAGCTCATTGATGGTTACGACGCGGCCGCCGTGCCGGATAATCTGATCGCCGACCGTCTGGACAGCGCGGGGTATTCTCTGGCCTTGTCGATGGATCTGAAATCAATCCGCTTGCTCGAAAAAACAGAGGGCGTGCAGGTTGCCGCTACTCGGACAGCGGCTACGGAATCCACGGCATACAAAGAGGCTTTGAAAGCAAAGACGTACCTCTCCCGCGCCGGCGTACCCGCAACAGGCCGCTGGATGCTCGCTTCGCCGGAATATCTGGAAGTGCTCATGCTGGACGATCACTTCATCAAGCAGGGCGACCTCTCTCAGCAGCTTGTCGCCGCTGGCGCGGTTGGCAAGATTGCAGGCTTTCCGGTATACGAGTGCTGCAACACGATGCAGGACGATACGGAGCTGGTCGGTGGCAAAAAGACCACGACGGAATTTATTTGCGGACATCCGGACTGGTGCCATCGCGTGATGGAGTGGCAGGAGCCGGTTGATATCGTATCCCTCAAAGGTTCTGGCAAATTCATCGGCGCGGCCGCCGTGCAGGGACGCAAGGTCTACGGCTTGAAAATCTCAAAGCCCAAAACCGTTTACATCAAACGCACGGAGACGGCCGTCTCCGGTGGCTGATATGGCGTATATTGACCGGGCGGACTACGCACTATTTTCCGGATGTACGGATATCCCGGAGGATTTTGATGCAGTCGCGTCGCGCAGCGAAGATATCATCGACCAGTTGACACAATATCGCATCAGGGCGCAGGGTTTTGACAGCCTTGCGCCTTTTGCAAAAGATCTGGTCAAAAAAGCAGTTTGCGCGCAATGTGAGTTTATCCTGAATTCCGGCGGGCTGGGAAGCGTGAATGGCGGCGAGGCGCAGAGCATGACAATCGGGAAATTCAGCGTATCGGGACCCACGCGGCCGGTCGGATGTGCCGTCTCCCCGCTCGCCATACAATATCTAGCCTTAACCGGATTACTTTATACGGGAATGGATGTGATGACGTGAAACCGATCCCGCGCGCTGTCCTACCGCACACCGTTACGCTAAATATTCCAGGTCAAACGGATACCTGGGGCCGGGAAACGGATCAGTCGATGGGCGCAGAAATCCGTTTTGTTCGCATTGAACCGAGCAGCAAACTTGTGGCAGACGCGCAGAACCAGCAAATTCAGCTCTCCGCGCTGCTCTTTTACGACTGCACGAACAGCATCCCGCGGGGCGTCGATTGGAAACAGGGGCAGCGGATCACCTTTAATAACCAACAATTCACCGTGCAATCCGTGGAGCCGCTTTATGCCGCCCGTGCGCTGCACCATTATGAGATAGGATTGATTTGATGGACTTGGAAATCAACACGGATTCCTTTGCGGTCAAAGCGCAGATCGAGGCGGACATCCAGCGAGTTCTACCAATCCTCTCACAACAGATTTTGCAAGATTGCAATTACTTCTGCAAGCAAGATCAGGGAGGCCTCATAGCGAGCAGCCAAACGGCCAGCAACTTTGAGGAGGGGACGCTGATCTGGAACACGGTATACGCCGTTATGCAGTATTACTTGGGCGCAACCAGCACGGACATCAACGCAAACGCCACAAAAATGTGGTGTCAGGCCGCATACGCGCGATTTGGCTCAGACTGGGAGACGCTGCTGCAAAAATTGCTTGAGGAGGGATAGCGTGGAACCGCAGGCCGCATTTTTAAACGATTTAATTACGCTGGTCAATCAATTTGGCCTGTTCGCGCCTGTGCGAATCGGTCAATTGCCGATTACACCCGGCATCAGCGTGGAGATCAACAGCGGGCACGTCAGCGATGTGTATTATGACCGCTCCGCGATCCACGAACTCCCGCTGCTCTGGCTGTGCAAGCACCCGGATCAGTTGACCGCATACAACACTTTGCTCACCACCGGGAACCGGTTATTATCCCTCCCCTCCTATCCGGACGGCGAAGCATACCGGTGGCTGGGCCTAGATGTGACCAATGAGGCTGAATTCGTGACGAAGCAGGAAGATGGCCAGTACATTTACAGCATGATTGCTGTCGCAAAAATCTATTTTTAGGAGGCAATGTCGTGGACATTGATATTAACTATGACCTAATCGCAGAGCTTGATACATCCGAAGCAAGCGCGTCGGATCCAGTCTGGAGCGATATGGGCACGATCACCAAAAACTTGAGCACTGCCCTCAATGAGGTACTTTATCAGGCAACTTATTACAAAGATAAGGGCTGGGGCAGCACGGAAGTTACTGGCGGGCAGTTCACTGTAACTGTGACTGGCGACAAAAAGCCTGGCGATCCGGTCAGTGATTACCTGACCGCGCCAGAGCGCATGTATGCCTTTGGGGCCGCGCGGAAAACGAAGCTGCGCATCCGGCATAAGAGCGACGCAAAGGCCATCGTCTGGCCCGTCACGCTCGCCAACATCACCGAGGGTCACGGCGACGCAAACCAGCCGAACGCCCTGACCATTACAATCCACGGAAACGGCGCTCCCACCTTTGAGGACGTGTCCGCGTCCGCGAAATAAGGAGGTCTTCTCATGGGTTATCAGGTTGGCCGCAGCAAGCGGATTGAAGAAACGCTCGATCTGGTCGATTCCGAAGGTATTGTGCAACATACGGTTCCAGTGGCATTGAACACCTCTGACATCGCGCGGCAATACCGCGCGCAATATCTACATCTTATCAAAGTGCAGCAGGCGTATGCTGCGCTTCGGCAGGCACAAGGCGAGGAAAAGGCCGAGGCCGTGGAGAGGGCTGAAGAAACACTCGGAGAGGCTGTCCTTGGCCTTTTCCGCCTTGTGTTTGGAGATGAGGGTCTCCAGCAGATTCTCAGCTTTTACGATGGCTGCTATATTGAGATGCTGGAAAACATCCTGCCCTTCTTGACACAGGTCGTGGCTCCTGCGGTGCAGGCGGACGCCGCTCAGCGAAAACAACGAATTGCGCAAAATTACGGCATTTCCAAAGCCCGGAAGTGGAGGCATTGACGTGTTCTCCCTCTACCAGAGGCCCGTATCTCGTTACGGCGGATATCGTCTGAATTTGTCATTTGACCGGGTGCTGCGCGTCCTGGCCTTGCTGGAGGAACCGGAACTCGACGATGCCGATAAAGTAGACCTTGCTTTGCGGCTTCTCGTGATGAATAAACGAAAGCTTTTGCGGTTAAACCCTGTGCAAAAAATGGAACTCTACGAGGGAATCCTGCGGGACTGTATCGCTGATCAATCGCATCCTGTGGCAAGCCGGGAACCAAAATGCTTCGACTTTGCACAGGATGCGGACGTGATCTATAGCTCCTTTTGGCTGGATTACGGCATTGACCTTCATGACCAGATCGGCCGCATGCACTGGCGCACCTTTACAGCTCTGTTTAGCGGCCTATCCGAGCGCACCAAGATGCGGGAGATTATGTCCATCCGGCGCAGGCCTCTCCCAGAGCCGACCAAATACAATCAGGAAACAATCCGCAATCTGATGGAACTGAAATCTGTCTATGCCCTGCACGGCCCTGGGGGAACCGATTATCAGGCGGGCCTCTCAGAGCTTTACGGCATGCTGGAACGGCAGGTGGTAAAGAAGTGACAGATATCCGCTGCCCCTGCTGTAAAACGGCACATCGCCCGGGGAAATTACTTCTCCGGGCAGATGTCGTTAAGGGCGAAATCAAATGCCCCCGCTGCGGGGCAATTATCAAGCTTGATCATCCAAAGACAGAGCCGATCGCCTCATCGCCCCGTTCGCGGTAGAGAGCCAGCGCCTGCTTAATATAAGGCAGGTGCATTTTTGTGGCCGAAAACAAGGTGAAATATTACGTCCGGATCGATGATAAATTCGTCGAGGCGGACATGAAGGATGCGGAAAAAACCGTCTCCTCCTCCGGCGGCAAATTGGTCAACGCCGGTAAGAAAGTCGCCGCCGGTGTTGGCGCAGCGTTTGCAGCCGTCGGTACTGCTACCGCAGGCATCGGTATCGCGGCGGTCAACAGCGCCACCGACATGGACAAGGCGATGAACCAATTTGCTGCATCGATGGGAATGTCGAAAGATGCAGCCGCTGAATATCAGGATGTGCTGGAGGGTATCTACGCCAATAACTACGGTGAGGATTTTGACGATATCGCCAGCGCTATGGCCGACGTTACAAAACAATTAGGAGAACTGGATAACGCCAGCCTGCAAACCGTGACCGAATCTGCCTTTGCTCTGCGGGACACCTTTGGATATGAAATCCCAGAATCCACCCGAGCCGCAAAGGCCATGATGGACAATTTCGGCATTTCCGGCGAAGAGGCCATGAGTTTGATCGCCGCTGGCGCACAAAACGGTTTGGACTACTCCGGAGAGCTGATTGACAGCATCAACGAGTATTCCGTCCAATTTTCAAAGCTGGGGCTGGACGCCGACGACATGTTCAGCATTTTTCAAAAGGGTGCGGATGCGGGCGCTTGGAACCTCGATAAAATCGGCGATGCGGTCAAAGAAATGTCCATCCGCGTGATTGACGGCTCCGACACAACAGCGGAAGGCTTCGCCGCAATCGGATTGAATGCTGACAAAATGTCAAAAAAATTCGCCGCGGGCGGTGAGACCGCCAAAAAGGCGTTTAATGAGACAATCCGTGGACTGGCCGATATGAAAGACCCGATTGCGCAGAACGCAGCTGGCGTCGCTCTATTCGGCACGATGTGGGAGGATCTCGGTCCGGAGGTCGTCACGCAACTTGCCGATATTACGGGCGGCTCCTACGATGCAGCAAACGCGATGGAGGGAATCAAATCCGTCAAATATGATGATCTTTCGTCCATGCTGGAAGGTGCAAAGCGTAGTCTGGAGCTACTGCTCATTCCGCTTGGCGAAAGCCTGATTCCACTGCTGACCACCGTCATCGAGGCACTGCTCCCATCCATCGAATCAGTACTCCCAATTATCTTAGATTCTGTCGAAAGCTTTCTGCCGCCGATGCTGGAGCTTGTGGAAGCGCTGTTGCCGCCTCTGCTCGGTCTGTTTGAATCCCTGACCCCGGTCATTGGCGATCTGATGGGCAATCTGATGCCGGTGCTTGTCTCCCTCTTTAACCAGCTCTTGCCGCCTGTAACGAAGATTATCTCTGAACTGCTCCCGCCTCTACTTGAACTGTTCAATGCCCTGCTCCCTATCATCAGCACCCTGCTGGGACTGTTGGATCCCGTCATCAGCCTATTTGAAACGCTGCTCGTCCCTATCGCTGATCTTATGGAACTGGCACTTACGCCCCTAATTCGGTTAATCTCCGAACTGGTCCAGATCGCTATTTTGCCTCTTAAAAATCACCTAAATGTGCTCGGCTCCGTTTTTGGAGATATTTTCGCATCCATTGCGGGGACAGTGAGCAAACGGCTGAATGCGGTGATCAGCATCTTTCGTAATCTAATCAGTTTTATCAAAAATGTTTTTACCGGGAACTGGCGTGGTGCCTGGGACAATGTCAAAAATATTTTCAAAAGCATCTGGGACGCCATCAAAGAGAGCGTCAAGTTTCCAATTAATTTCATTATTGATGGAATCAATAAATTCATCAACGGGATCAACAAAATCGAAGTCCCCGAGTGGTCCCTCTTGTCGGCGGCAAGGGCTTTCACATCCCAAAAATCCCGCGTTTGAAAGTGGGGTTAGACTACGTGCCCAGCGATTGGTATCCCGCATATCTGGACCGTGGCGAGCGTGTCCTGACAGCCGAGGAAAACGCCCAGTATACGGCGCTCGGCGGGCTTTATGGCATGATGAACGCAATTGCTCCGCGGGATACCGCAGCGCCCCCTGTTTTTTATATCTACCTAGCTGGCGACGCTATTATGGATAGCCGCCGGGTCGGAAATCTGGTACTGCGAAGCATTGATAGTGTGGTGAAAAGCAATGGCGGTTAAATGCTACATCAACAAAATCGAATATCCCATGCTGGGCGATGCGGAAATCACAGATCATGCAGCAGCCTCCTCGGAAAGCACTATCTCGGTGGATATCACCGGCCGCCCCGAACCGCGCGCATTTGACACAGTCTATCTGTTTGATGATGCGGGACATCTCCTTTATGGCGGCGTGTGTGGAATCCCGAAATCCCCCACTTGGAAAACACCGTACGAAAAACCGATTTATGAGCTGACGGTAAACAGCATGAATCACTTGCTGACACGCCGGTTCGTCAACAAGGCGTGGGCAAACAGCTCGCTGTATGAAATCATCATAGAGATTTACGATAATATCATCGCAGCGGAAAATATCGCGTTGGGTACAGTGTCCTCCTCTCTTTCCGGCCTCCCAAAGCAAAAATATATCGCTCCGGACATGACGGTTTACAACGTGCTCAACGAGATCGCAGGGTTGGTCGGCGCGACTTGGAACATCGAAGTAAATACCGCCAGCACGCTGCGGGAATATCTCGGCTATACCTCTACCCCGCTGCAATTCTACGCAGGCACGTCCGGGCCGCTTCCGGCAATTACGCCCTACGAGTTCTATGACACGCCGGTTTTCAAGCCCTTCCGTTTTGTATTCCTGGTGCGTGAGGATTTTCCGACCGCCAAGCCGCCGGAAAGCTGTCGAGACATCCAAAAGTCCGTTGAAGCCTATAGTATGCGCACCGTACAAACGGTAAAGGGTGCCACCGGCATCACGGACCCGCAAACCGAAACACACATCTACAACGCCGAAGATGGCAAGATTGCCGTTGCGTGGCCGGTTGTCGAGCAGCCCACGATCCGGGTTAACGGCAAGCTCGCGACAGTTGGCATCAGCGGAATCGACAACGATAACGTAAGCAAGCAATGGCTGTTTGCCTATAACTCCGCAGAAATTGTTATCAATGATAAATACGAACCTGCGCTGACAGGCGGCGAAACAGTAGAGATAACCTATCGAGGTTATTTCTCCCTGCGGGTGCGGCTGTCCAATGTGCCGGTTATCCGACAGATTGCGGCACAATCAAATGCCTCTGGAATCGTTGAGGAAGTAGAAAGCAACGATCGCTATAGCACGGCTGCGGAGCTGGTCTCCTACGCTGCAAACCGGCTCTACTCTTACGCTGACGCGGAGACAACTGTGACGCTGACCGTGGATTCGATGCGCAGTACGGAGCCATTTACGCTATGGCGGCTTGATTGGCCCGAACTCCACATAACCGGTGAATATGTTGTTGTAGAGCGCACATTGTTCCTCAGCAGATGGCAGCATGTAGAGGTAAAGCTGAAAGACAAGGGCTATCTGACTGCTTACGGCAAAACATTCCTGCGGGACTACGCAAACAGTCCGACCGATATTCGCGATACAGATATTGTCATCGGGTCCGTCATGGCCGCAGACGCGCTTGCGCTACAGGCCACCTATGCTATCCGCACCCCGCTGTGCTGCTTCGCAGACGATGGGCAGCCCTGGATATGGGGAGGTGAATATTATGCCGGCCATTAAGGCCTCTGCAACAGGCAGAATCGGCGATGAAAATTATACAGGTGTTATCACTAAGACCGTGCTGGATGCCCTTAACGGTATATTCATGACAGACACGCTCCGCCTGTCGCTCAAACCAACGCACATCGCGCTCGGCTCAGGGACAGCGACGGCCACAAAATATGACACTGCACTAGAACATGAGATTGCCCGTTATCCGCTGACGCAGCTCACGCAGGCAGCCAATATCACTACTGCGCTGGTCAATCTGCCTGTTTCCGGCGCAGACATCGAGGCGGCAGAGTTCGGTGTGTTTGCAGGAGATATTATGCTCGCACGGGCGAATGTGGCGATCAGTAAAAACAGCAATAGCATCCTCAATCTGCTTTGGATGCTGACGATACAGGAGGTTTGACATGTCATTACTGGATCGATGGGTAGCTAACACAAAGCGGGTGTTGGCAAAGGATAAGAACACTGGATCCGAATATGAGTTCGAAAGTATTTTCCCGGATGGTGCTCCGGACGGCACCGCTTTCAGCGCTGAGAACATGAATAAGATCATAGATGCAGTTAACGGCCTGGATGAAAGCAAAGGCCAGCCCTCCGGCATCGCCACCCTCGACAGCAGCGGCAAGCTCGCGCAGATGCCCACGGCGGCGGATGTGGGGGCGGTGCCGTCAATGCTTACGGGATATCATATAATATTGATCAGGCAGA
>ENA-OQED01000383-OQED01000383.1-human-gut-metagenome-genome-assembly--contig:-NODE-383-length-17665-cov-1.421257_pt1 | contig 17665 bp, 18 predicted proteins | sample MGYA00242790_ERZ504625 | MGnify/ENA primary metagenome ERZ504625 (study PRJEB26092, sample SAMD00036345) | human gut metagenome | host: Homo sapiens | study: EMG produced TPA metagenomics assembly of...
CGGAATCTCCAGGAGAGAGGCTGTCCGGAATTTGAGCGGCGTTCTCCCCCATCGCCAGCAGTGGCGTAACCACCATAATCAGCAGCAGTACCATACACAAAACTCCATATCTGCGCATTTTATTCATCCTTTCCCAATCGCAGGGGCGGCGTGTGGAGGTTGCTCCACGCCAGCCCACCTATGCAGGCTCTCATTGAAAACCTTGACTTTACCCTGTCAGCGTTATACAATATTATGAACGATTATATTTTTTAGAGCGGTGATGCCAATGGCAAACTATATCTCCCCCCTTTCCAACGATTCTCTTTCCAATTTATGCAAGGAGCTTGGCAAAAATAACTCCATCAACCCTGCCGACTTCGAGCGTTATTCCGTCAAGCGCGGCCTGCGCAACCAAGATGGCACAGGCGTTATGGCGGGGCTCACCCGTATCTGCAACGTGCAGGGCTATTATGTCAGCGACGGAGAGCGCGTACCGGTGCCCGGCCGCCTGATTTACCGCGGGATAGATCTGCTCGATCTGGTGCATGGCTGCGAAGCGGAGGACCGCTTCGGCTATGAAGAGGTTGCCTGGCTGCTCCTGTTTGGCACGCTGCCCACGCAGGCGCAACTCACAGCCTTTACGCAGACCTTGGCCCAGTGCCGCGAGCTCCCGGAAGATTTTATTGAGGATATGATTATGAAGGCGCCCTCGCCGGATATCATGAATAAGCTGGCGCGCTGCGTGCTGGCCCTCTATTCCTATGACGAGCAGCCGGATGATATCTCCATTGAAAATGTTTTGCGGCAATCCATCCAGCTCGTTGCCCAGCTTCCAACCATTATGAGCTATGCCTATCAGGTCAAACGCCGGCATTATTATCATAAGAGCATGTACATCCATCCGATCCGAAAGGAACATACCACCGCTCAATTTATCCTCAACTCCATCCGTTCTGACCGGAAGTTTACCGATGAAGAGGCAAAGCTGCTGGATCTGTGCCTGATGCTACATGCAGAACACGGCGGCGGCAACAATTCCACCTTTTCCACTCGGGTGCTCACCTCCAGCGGAACAGATACTTATTCCGCCATCGCCGCAGGCATCGGCTCCCTCAAAGGCCCCCGCCATGGTGGCGCCAACATCAAGGTAACCCAAATGTTGGACTGCATGGAGCAAGAGATATCCGACCTGACGGATGAGGGTCAGGTGGCCGATTTTCTCAAGCGAATCATTCATAAGCAGGCTGGAGACCACAGCGGCCTGATTTACGGCATGGGGCACGCTGTCTATACGCTCTCTGATCCGCGCGCCGTGCTGCTTAAGGAACAGGCTCGTAAATTTGCATCCGGCACAGAGTTTGAGGAAAAGTTCCGTTCCATCGAGCTGGTTGAGCGATTAACGCCTGAAATTTTTGCCCGTGAGAAAGGGAACAAAAAGCGTGTGTGCGCCAATGTGGACCTGTATTCCGGCTTGGTATACCGGATGCTCGGCATCCCTGTGGATCTCTTCACCCCCCTATTTGCCGTTGCCCGCATGGCCGGCTGGGCTGCACACCGGATGGAAGAGCTCATCAGCGGCGGCCGGATCATTCGCCCGGCCTACAAAAGCGTTTCTCTCCCCGGTGTCTACACCCCAATCACACAGCGCACGGAGGCACAGCCGCACTCTTCGGTTTATGTTCCCACAGAAGAGCGGATCTAACGGCCTGAGCCGGGCAACCGGCTGGCCCAGTTATGGATCGGGCAAACAAACCTGAACGCAAACCTTATAACACATATCCCATTTGCGCGGAACCATATGACAATGGCTTGTTCCGCATCAAAAAGCAGGAGTGATTGATTTATGAAGCTCAAGCTCAAAGGGCGTTTCGAATCTATCCCAATGATGGCCGTTCTATGTATTTTCGCCGCGGGGCTGGTGGCCGTTTTGCCGCTGCGCACCTATCAGCTGATGCGTCTAATCGAGCCGGAAACCGGCTTTTATACCGGTCATAGCGCCACGATCCCCACGCTGTATATTCTGCTCGCCGTATTCACGGTTGTGCTGGTGGTAATCTCCTATTTGAGCGGAGATGTACCTGTGCGGCTGTGGAAACGGAAAAATATCGGCCTTGGCACCGTATCGCTTCTCTTCGCTGTTTCGCTGGTGGTGGATGCCATTTCTCAAACCGAAAACTTCCTGAATATTCTCTCGGAGCGCAACGCGCTTGTGATACAGCAAAACACGAGCCTATTCCTTTACCTCATCAAAACCGGCGGCTTTGCCTTGATTTTTGAAGTGCTGTTTGCAGTGCTTAGCTGTGTGTTTTTTCTCTTTTTCGGCTATCACTATATTACAGGCAAGCTGGACTATTCCCAATTCAAATTGCTTGCTGTTGCGCCGCTGTGTTGGATTATGGCGCGCATGATCTTCCGTTTCTCCCGCACGATTAATTTTAAAAATATTTCCGATCTCCTGTTAGAACTATTCATGCTCGCAGCAATGCTTCTATTCTTCCTGAATTTTGCACGGATCTGCGCACATGTAGATGACCGCGGCGCAATGTGGAGCCTGTATGGCTATGGATTACCGGCCGCCTTGTTTGGCTTCGCTTGCTCCGTACCGCGCCTGGTGATGGTTGTCATCGGCCGTTCTTCTCAGCTTGCCGCGCAGTCTCCCTTTGAGCTGTGCGATCTGATGGCATCGCTGCTGATTTTGTTTGTCCTGATCCAGGGAGCCTTTGCAATGCGAAAAATTGACGTTGGAGATGTCGCCTAACAAACATAACCTCTGGGGCGGGCAAAAGCCCGCCTTTCTTTTATTTTGAATTCTTCTTGCAAAGCGGGGAATTGTTTTGTTTTTAGAAAATATGGCGACTGCCGCGCAGCAGGTGCTTATTTTGTATATCATGATCGCCGTCGGTTTTTTTGCAGATAAAACCGGGCTTTATAAAGAAAAGGCCGCTCGGATGACGAACGACCTCCTTTTTTATATCGTTACACCTGCCATCATCACACAATCCTTCCTCTCCATGGAGCTGACGGCGGAAAACGCCACCGCGCTGCTGGTCTCCACCGTTTGCGGGTTTGCCATGCATGGCGCTGCGATCTTGATCTCCCTTCCCTTTTTTCGCGGGGGGAACCGTGAGGAAAAACGCCATTTACCGCTACGCGAGCGTTTATGGGAACGTCGGCTATATGGCGCTGCCCATGGCGCAGGCGCTGCTCGGCGCGCCCGGTGTGTTTTATTGCTCTGCCTGCCTGATCCCCTTCAACGTTGTCTGCTTTACGCACGGTGTAGCCGTGATGTCCGGCGGGAGGCATTTCAATTGGAAAAAGCTTTTATTCAACCCGGGCACGATCTCCGTTGCTATCGGCCTTCCGCTTTACCTGCTGGAGGTAAAGCTGCCCGTTGTCCTCGCGGATCCAATCTCCTTTATCGCCGGGCTAAACACGCCAATGGCGATGATCATGTTCGGCACCTATCTTGCCAACACGGATTTAAAAACGATGTTCCGGGAGAAAAAAATTTATTTGGCGGCCGCGCTCAAGCTGCTTGTGCTGCCTGCCTCATGCTGCTGATTTTCCGCCTGTGCGGCGTCACCGGCGCGCTGCTGACCTCCTGCATCATTTCCGCGAGCGCGCCCACAGCAAATAACACCGTCATGTTCGCCGCCAAATACGGTCGTGATACCGGGCTTTCTTCCAAAGTGGTTGCCGTAATCACTTTCCTCTCCATTCTGACGATGCCCTTGATGATCGCTTTATCCCAAACCATATAACAGGCATACAAATCAATGAAAAGGGGAGCCACACGATGGAACAGCTTCCAAAAATAAAAACGATTTTATCTTGCGCCGGCATTCCGATTTTTGGATGCTGCCCGTTTGAGCCGCTGCGCCCCCAGATTCTTGAATGCCGGGCAAAGGAGCGGTTGCCCGCGGATGCAAAATCCATATTCGTGGCTCTTTTCCCCTACGCAATGGAGGAAGCGGCCTATCAGGGCGGGAACTTATCCCGCTATGCCGCGGTGGGGGATTATCACGAAATCGTGCCGCAATACCTCAAACGAGCTGTATCGGCTCTAGAGCAGGCATTTCCCGAAGAAGCATTCGTGCCGTTTACCGATAATTCCCCAATTCCGGAGGTGCGCGCCGCCGCATTGGCCGGGCTTGGCCGCATCGGTCAAAACGGCCTTTTAATCCATGACGCTACGGTTCATGGGTATTTATTGGGGAGATCGTTACAACGCTGCCAATCGACGCCCCGCCGCATCAAATCCGCCCCTGCATTGGCTGTGGGAGGTGTATCTCCGCCTGCCCCACCGGCGCATTGACCGGCAAGGGGCTGGATCGATCCAAATGCATGTCCGCTCTGACGCAACGAAAAGGCTCTCTCAGCGAACAGGAAGCCGCTCTGATCCGCCGCTCAGGCTGTGCATGGGGCTGTGATATCTGCCAGACCACTTGCCCGATGAACGCACAAGCGGCCATTCGGCCCCTGACGGAGTTCGCCCATACCTTTCATGCCTCAGCTGTCGAAAATGGCCCGCTCGAGGGCATGGCCTATGCGTGGCGCGGCAGGAAGGTGATTGAGCGAAATCTGAAACTACTCTCCGCTCCCCTGAATGGAAGGTCTCAATCCGAATCCTTAGCAGAAAGTGGGGATCCCAGATGAGCGCTTGCGCCCCGCTTTATGAGGCATTGATGCGGCACCGGCAAACAGAACAGGTCAGCCTCCATATGCCTGGCACAAGGGCCGGGCGGGCTGCCTTGCCCCGTTGGGAAAGCTGCCCATATTCGATGTGACAGAGCTCCCCTCCACTGGTAGCCTTTTTGACGCGGAAGGCCCCACCCTGTTGGCAGAACAGGCGGCGGCAAAAGCCTTTGGCACGGCAGGCACGTTTTTTTCCGCAGGCGGATGCACGCTTTGTATCCAGGCTATGCTACGCCTTGCCGCTCCACTGGGGGGAACGGTCGTCATGGGCCGCACTGTTCACCGCAGCGCGGTTCATGCGATGGCACTGCTAGGCATTACGCCCATATGGGTTTGGCCCCGGCAAGACGCCGGGCCTGGCCTTGCCGGGAGAATCCAGGCGGACGATGTGGCAAAAGCGTTGCAAAAACACCCGGACGCAAAGGCTGTTTACCTCACTACGCCGGATTATTACGGCGTGATGAGCGACTTAAACGCCATTTGCGCCGCGGCACAACAATACAATGTGCCCGTGATTGTAGATAACGCGCACGGCGCGCATCTCTTCTTCCTCGACCGCAAACTCCATCCGCTTTCCCAAGGGGCTGCGATGTGCGCTGACTCTGCGCACAAAACACTGCCCGTGCTTACGGGCGGCGCTTATTTTCAGATTGGGAGCGGCCGCTATCTGCCCCAGGTGCGGGCTGCAATGGCACTGTTCGGTTCCACAAGCCCTTCCTTCCCCATCCTGCTTTCGCTCGACCTGTGCCGCGCGTGGCTGGAGGAAGAGGGGAAAGCAGCCTATGCCAAAACAGCAGCCCAGGCAAACGAACTCAACGCTTATGCCCAAACACTCGGCTTCCTTCCACCGGAAGGGCTGTGCGACCCGCTCCATCTCGTCTGGAATACCGCGCACGCGGGCGTCAGCGGGAAGCAGGCCGCCCTGCACCTGCGCAGTGCGGGGATCGAGGTGGAATATGCGGATGAGGCCTTCCTGATCCTGCTGCTCTCTCCCTTCAATACCGAGAAAGATTTTTCCCAACTGCGGGCGGCGCTGACAACGATGCCCGTGGGCGAGCCCTTTTCCCCCTCCTCTTTGCTGCCCGCCCCGCCGCCTATTGCTGCATCGCCCCGCGAAGCGCTCCTTTCTCCGAGGGTGCGGCTCCCGCTATGCATGGCGCAAGGCCGAATTGCCGCTCAAACCGCATGCCCATGCCCGCCCGCAATTCCGGCCATCATGCCAGGTGAACGCATCACCCCGGAATGCGCAGATCTGCTGGCGCAATCTGGTATTTTAGAGATTGAAGTTGTAAAATAGTGCGCGGTGCATTATAATGTAAGTGGCTATTGGGCCACAGTTCAACCTAATCATTCACATCCCAGCGATTTCGTGAAAGGATGGCTTTATTATGAAATTGGTCGTTGCAATTGTCAATAATGATGACAGTCACGCCGTGCTCTCTGAGATTACCCGCGCGGAATTCAGCGCCACCAAGCTTTCCACATCCGGCGGCTTCCTGCGGGCGGGGAACGTCACGCTCCTGATCGGCGTGGAGGATGAGCGCGTTTCCGAGCTGATCGATCTCATCGGCCGCTTTAGCCGCAAGCGCACGCAGCTCGTCCAACCTGCCTCCACCTACATCAATGAGCCGCTCATGTCCGCCCCCGTCGAAATCACGGTCGGCGGTGCAACGGTTTTTGTGCTGGATGTGGCGCAGTTTTATAAGCTGTAAAGCAAGGGAGCGCTATGAAGTTTGGTTCTTTTCGCGCAAGCCCGCAGGCTTGCAAGCAGATTGCACAGCTTTTGGAGGCGGGCCGGTTCCCGCATGCCGTCCTTATTGAGGGCGGTTCAGCGCAGGAGCGCAAAACCCTGGTTCGTTTGATCGCGCAGGCGTTGGTATGCACTTCGTCCGGCGAGCATCCATGCGGCAAATGCGCCGCCTGCCAAAAGGCTGCTGCCCAGGCGCACCCGGATATTTTCGAGGCGGAAGGCGGCGAAGCAGCCCGCTCTTTTCACATCGAAACAGTGCGGGAGGTGCGGGAGGATGTGTTTATCCTGCCCAACGAGGCCTCCTATAAGGCCTATCTGCTGCTTAACGCACAGTCGATGTCCCCGCAGGCGCAGAACGCCTTGCTAAAGGTGTTAGAGGAACCGCCCGCCTATGCAGTTTTTCTTCTGGCCTGTGATTCCAAAACAAAAATGCTGCCCACCATCCTATCGCGGGTGACTACGTTTACACTGGATTCGCCCGCGCAGGAGCTCACGGCCGCCGCAGGCAAAAAGGAGCAGAAGGCAAACGACCTTTCTGACCAGATGGCGCGGGCGGTTGCCGCTGCTGCTGAATTCCCACTACTCTCCCTGACCGGAAAGCTTGAAAAGGATAAAGAGCTGACTGCCTTGTGCCTTGCGCGCATGATGCTGATCTTCCGAGAGGCGGCGCGCATCAGCTGCGGAATGGAGCCGACGGATGAAACGGCAGCTTACCTCGCAGGGGCGCTCACGCAGGAAAGGCTTTTAGCCGTGATCGACACAATCAGCAGCTTAAACCACAGCTTGCTGCGTAACGCCAATCAAAATTTGCTCATCACGCGGCTGTGCAGTACGCTCAGGCGCGCCGCTGGGAAATAACGATAGATTTTTGTAACGGAGGAATTATAAATATATGGCCGAAATTGTAGGCGTCCGTTTTAAAGGCGCTGGAAAGGTATATTACTTCGACCCGGATGACAAGCCCTTTTCCAAGGGGGAATCTGTAATTGTGGAAACGGCGCGTGGCATTGAATGCGGCGAGGTGGCAATGGAAAACCGCGAGGTGCCGGAGGATCAGATCGTAAAGCCCCTGAAAATGATCATTCGCACCGCCACGCCCGAAGATTTAAAAATTGTGGCGGAAAACCGCGCTAAAGAAAAAGATGCATTTCAAATTTGCCTGCAAAAAATCGCAGCGCATAAGCTGGAGATGAAGCTCGTCGAAGTGGAATACACCTTCGACCGAAGCAAAATCATGTTTTACTTTACAGCGGATGGGCGCGTTGATTTCCGCGAACTGGTCAAGGATCTCGCCAGCGTTTTCCGCACGCGCATCGAGCTCAGGCAGATTGGCGTGCGCGATGAATCAAAGCTGCTAGGGGGCTTAGGCATCTGTGGCCGTCCGTTTTGTTGCAGCACCTTTTTAGGCGATTTTCAATCCGTCTCCATCAAAATGGCGAAGGAGCAGGGAATTTCCCTCAACCCGGTCAAGATCAGCGGCACCTGCGGCCGGCTGATGTGCTGCCTGAAATATGAGCAAAATGCATATGAGCACCTTCTGCGTGTTACGCCCAAAAATGGCGCGATTGTGGATACCAAAGAGGGCCGCGGTGTTGTGATCGATGCCAATCTGTTGACCGGGATGCTCAAGATCCGCCTTCATAAGCGGCCGGACGCCGCCCCGGTTTCCATCCATCGCAAGGAGGTTCGAATTGTGAAGGATGCGCAGGTCCGTGTGCCGAAGGAAGAGGAGCCGGCTCTGAAAGAGCTGGAGTAACTAGAATTTTATCAAGAAAGCCGTTGCAAAATGAAAAGCATTTTGCAACGGCTCTTTTTTGCCGGCATTCCTATCAAGCTTATTCCACCGCACCCATTTCTTCAGGTGCGGGTTGCGTATCCCCGCTCTGCGGCTGCAACTGTGCGATCCGCCGCAAAAGCCGCAGAAGCTCGCGGGAATCCTCCTGCCCAAGCATCTGCACAATTTCATGAACCGCGGTGAAAAAAGCATGCTTTGCCTGGCAAAGAACCGCCTGCCCTTCCTGCGTCAGCATTAGGTAAACAAAGCGCCTATCCTGCTTTGCAGTGAGTTTGACAACATAGCCCTGCTCTTCCAGATCATTAATCAGCCGTGTGACCGCCGGGCGGGAATTGTGAAGCCGATCGCTGAGCATGGATACCGTCACGCCCGGCATGGCCCGCTCCTGCTGCGGCTCCCGATTCATCTGATCGATCAAAAACAGCGCCGCGAACGTGCCGCGGGGAACCTTGGCAAAATGGATTACCCGATGCAGGCTGTGCTTCGCTTCAAACACCGCTTCAATCAACTGATATTCCATTCCATCCATGCAGAACGCCCCCAGTGCCAAAATTAATTGCGTTAGTTAATTAATTTTAGTCTATCCTTTTGTCCCCAACTTGTCAAGCATAAAAATAAATGGATTTTGTATGAAAAGGATGGCTCTATTATGAACGGTTTGTAAAAGAATCCACGATTGCATCTTTTGATCTTGACAGTTCCATTTTAGCTACTATAATATCAATTAATCATGTTAACTATTATCCGGAGAAAACCCGGAGGCAGTGCGCGTGGGCGCGCTGTAAGGAAAGGGTGATCGAATGAAAAAGCTTTTGCACTATGCAAAGCCCTATGTGCTTCCCATTCTGATCTGTGTTGTTTTGCTCTTTGTGCAGGCGGCATGCGATCTGAATCTGCCGAATCTGATGTCCGATATTGTCAATGTCGGGATTCAGCAGGGTGGTATCTCTGAGCAAGCGCCAAAGGCCATCAGCCGCAAAGGGCTCGATTTTTTTGAATCGTTGATGACCACAGGGGACAAAGCGCAGATGGAATCGAGCTACAAAACCATACAGCCCGGCACGCAGGAGGCGCAGCAGTATATAGAGACATATCCCCTGCTAAAAACAGAGGCGATTGCCGTCCTCTCCGCAGAAGACCCCTCCGCCGCGGCCGCAGCCTATGGCCGCGGCATGTCTACCCTGATGAGCCTGATGCAAGCGCAGGCCAAGGCGAGCGGCCAGACGATTTCCACCGATCAGACCGACCTGTCGGATACCGATCTGTCAAAGCTCTATGCGATGGAAGCGCTCATCAAGGCCATGCCAACACAGGTGCTCGAACAGGCACAGCAGACCGCCGCAAAGACTGACAGTTCCATCGGTTCACAGATGGGTATTGTGATGACAAAGCAGCTCTATCGGGAGCTTGGCGTCAACACGGATCGTATTGAGCGCAATTATATCCTCGTCACAGGGCTTAAAATGCTGCTTATGACGCTCGGTATGGTGCTTTGCGTCATCGGCGTCACCTTCTGCTCAGCGCGTTTCGCCGCAGGCATTTGCCGCGATATGCGCCACGATGTGTTTCAGAAGGTCGCCTCGTTCTCCAATGGGGAGTTTGACCAATTCTCAACCGCCTCTCTCATCACACGGACGACAAATGATATCACGCAAATCCAGTTCCTTTTCGTCATGGTGCCGCGCACGCTTCTGTATGCACCGATCATCGGCGTGGGCGGCGTGGTGATGGCCTTATCGAAAAGCACTTCCATGAGCTGGATTATCGCAGTATGCGTGCTGATCCTGGTCGGCTTTATCGCCGTGATCTATTCGATTGTCATGCCAAAATTTAAGCTTGTCCAGAAGCTGGTTGACCGCTTGAATCTTGTCGTGCGCGAGCACCTGAGCGGCATGATGGTAATCCGCGCCTTCGGCACGCAGTCCTATGAAGAGGATCGTTTCGAGGTCGCCAACCGCAACCTGACCCGCAACTATCGCTTCGTTAACCGCGTAACCGCTTTTATGATGCCTGCAATGATGTTTTTAATGAATGTGATGAGTCTCGTGATCGTCTGGATCGGCGGGCATCAGATCGAACAGGCCACCATGCAGGTAGGCGATATGATGGCCTTTATGCAGTATGCGATGCAAATTATCATGGCATTTTTGATGATCTGTATGACCTCATCCTTATGCCGCGCGCGGCGGTATCCGTTAACCGCGTCAACGAAGTGCTCGCCACTGAGCCCTCCGTGCGCGATGCAGAGCATCCCGTTTCCCTTGGAAAAAATCCGCGTGGGGAAATCGAATTCCGCAACGTTTGCTTCCGCTATGAAAATGCAGATGAAGATGTGATCAGTAATATCTCCTTCACGGCGAAGCCAGGCGAAACAACCGCATTTATCGGCTCCACCGGCTCCGGAAAATCAACGCTGATTAACCTGATCCCCCGTTTTTATGACGTTACGCAGGGTGAAATCCTATTCGACGGCGTGGATGTGCGCAAAATTCCGCAGCACGAGCTGCGGGCAAAAATCGGCTATGTGCCGCAGAAGGGCGTTCTCTTCTCCGGTGATATTGATTCTAATCTCCGCTACGGCGCGCCGGACGCAAGCGAAGACGACCTTGCCCTGGCCGCCGCTATTGCCCAGGCGCAAGAATTTATACAGGAAAAGCCGGAGGGGATGAAAACGCCCATTGCGCAGGGCGGCGGCAATGTTTCCGGCGGGCAGAAGCAGCGCCTTTCCATCGCACGGGCGCTTGCAAAAAAAGCGCCGGTCTATATTTTTGACGACAGCTTCTCCGCCCTTGATTTCAAAACGGACGCCGCTCTGCGCCGCGCATTACAGGAGCACACCGGCGACTCCACCGTGCTGATCGTCGCGCAGCGCGTGAGCACCATTATGAATGCGCAGCAGATTATCGTGCTCGATGAAGGGCGCATTGCCGGCAAGGGGACGCATCGGGAACTTCTTGAAACCTGTCCGACCTACCGCGAGATCGCGCAATCCCAGTTGTCAAAGGAGGAATTGGAATGAGACACGGCCCAGCCGCCGCAGCGCATGGCAAACCGAAAGTGAAAGATTTCAAGGGCACAATGAAGCAGCTGCTTCACTATCTCAGCCGCTATAAATTCCGCCTGCTCCTTGTGATGCTCTTTGCCGTTGCCTCCACCATCTTTACTATCGTGGGTCCAAAGGTGCTCGGCAATGCGACCACAGAGCTCTTCAACGGCATTATGGGCAAGATCACCGGTGCGGGCGCCGGCATCGATTTCGGCGCGATTGCGAACATTTTGCTGACGCTGCTGATTCTGTATTTGACGAGCCTGCTTTTCTCCTATGGGCAGGGCTGGATCATGACCGGCATCACGATGGAAGTCACTTATAACCTGCGCAACGATATTGTGCAGAAGATTAACCGTATGCCCCTCAGCTATTTTGACCGCATCACCCACGGCGAAGTGCTCTCCCGCGTAACCAATGATATCGATACCCTGAGCCAATCGCTCAACCAGAGCGTCACGCAAATCATCACCTCCGCCGCCACCTTCCTCGGTATCCTCATCATGATGCTCTCCATTAGCTGGCAGCTCACGCTTGTAGCGCTCTGCATTCTTCCGCTCTCCTTCCTTTTCATCCTGAAAATCGTCAAGCGCTCTCAAAAATACTTTGCGCAACAGCAGGCCTATTTAGGCCATGTGAACGGGCATGTGGAGGAAATATATGGCGGTCACACCGTAATGAAAGCCTTCAACGGCGAAGAGGCTGCCGTAAAGACCTTCGATGAATACAACGGCACCCTATACGCATCCGCCTGGAAATCACAGTTTTTATCCGGCATCATGATGCCTGTGATGAATTTTATCGGCAATCTCGGCTGGGTCGCCGTCTGCATTCTCGGCGCATGGCGTGCGGCGCACGGTGCGATGACCGTAGGCGATATTCAAGCGTTTATGCAATATGTTCGGCAGTTCACCATGCCGATCAACCAACTTGCCAACTCCAGCAACGTTTTGCAGCAAACGGCAGCGGCGGCCGAGCGCGTATTTGAATTCCTCGCGGAGCCGGAGGAAAGCGAGGAGCAAGCGGTAGTGCACATTAACCCGGATGACGATACGCCGGATACCGACAGCCTCGTTCACATCCAGGGCAGCGTCCAGTTTGCCCATGTCAAATTCGGCTATTCGCCGGATAAGATCATCATCCATGACTTCAGCGCCAATATCCAGCCCGGCCAGAAGGTGGCCATTGTCGGCCCGACAGGCGCCGGTAAAACAACGATGGTGAAGCTCCTCATGCGTTTCTACGATGTCAATGAAGGTGCGATCCTCATTGACGGATATGATATCCGCAATTTTACACGCAACGAGCTGCGCTCCATATTCGGCATGGTGCTACAGGATACGTGGCTCTATAACGGCACGATTAAAGATAACATCCGATACGGCAACCTCAACGCAACCGATGAAGAAGTCATTGCGGCTGCGAAAGCGGCTCAAGTCCATCATTTTGTCAAAACGCTGCCCGGCGGCTATGACATGGTACTCAATGAGGAGGCGAGCAACGTCTCACAAGGCCAAAAGCAGCTTCTAACCATCGCGCGCGCCATCCTCTCCAACCCGAAAGTGCTGATCCTTGACGAGGCCACCAGCTCCGTCGATACCCGTACAGAGCTGCTCATTCAAAAGGCGATGGACCACCTGATGGAAGGGCGCACAAGCTTCATCATTGCGCACCGGCTCTCCACCATCCGCGATGCGGATCTCATCCTCTGCATGCAGGGTGGCGACATTGTGGAGCAGGGCACGCACGATAGCCTGATGGCAAAGGGCGGATTTTATGCGAAGCTTTACAACAGCCAGTTCGACCACCCATCTGAACAGGGCGCGTAAAGCGACGCCTGCAACAAAGCGGGCCGGGTGATGCATCACCCGGCCCGCTTAAATCACTTGCCGCCAACAAAAAAATCCGCCGGTATTCCTACCGGCGGCAACGAAATTCTTCATGAAACCTTAACTGCATTATCGGCTTTTTCATCAATACCTAACTTTTTTTTCATCCTGCGCCATGCCCTTGCTGCAAACCATACCGCCACAATTAAAATGCTTTGCGCAATAAACACCGCCAGCAATTCAACCCCATACAGGCGTGTCAGGTTGGCCGCCGCCATCACCGGCATTAAAGGCGTGCTTCCTAGGAGGAACACAAAATAAAACGGCACTGCCGCCCCGGACAAGCTCACACCCGCCTGCGCCGCCATCGTGGAGCCAATCGTTCCGACGATTGGATACAGCGACACCAGCAGCAGCGCAATCAGCCCGCCGCGATTATTGTGATAACCGCACACACTGGATACGACAAACACCAGGCCTATGTACATTGCGGAGAAAAAAATCTTCGCCGGCGTTACGGCCGACAGATCAATTCCGCGCGAGGTAATCAGTGCACCAAACGCCAATGTAAAAATAAACATCAAAATATTATTTCCAATAAAAGAAAAAATTCCCACATGCTTATTTGTGCTTTTCAGCATAAAAACCTCCCTTCCTGTTTCTTTCAGATAACGGCTATTAGTGTATCAGATTTGTATGAAAAAAGCAAAGCATAATTGCTTTTCAATTGAAAACAAATTGATAACAATTTTATATAGCGCCCATATCGATTGGAAAGTTTCGTCAATTCGACTGTTACCAGCAGGGCTGACAACTTGATTTTTGTTCGAAATTATGTATAATATAAAGTAATAGCCATTAGCTGACTGCTCTCATGCAACGGTGCGTACCCCCTGCTTCTATGTGCTTGCGGTTAGCTTGTTTTGTTTCTTGCCTTGCCTCGTAACAAAAGGCAACCTGTCCCCAATTCATAACGAAAGGGAATCTGCCCTGATCGGCATATTCCATGAAAGAGTTGTCTTTCAAATTTAGAGGGCCAAAATCCAACTGCAAACCTGTGCATAACGGAAGATTTCAGAATCTGCTCTGCAACTCTGCACCTGGCCGGGTCTGCTTTGATATTGGGCGATCCAGAAAGGTATGGTAGATTGATATGGAAAAAATTACTTTGCCAAACGGCTTTCGCATAATCCTGGAACCCGTCGATTGGGCGCGAAGCGCCACCATGGGCATTTGGGTCGGGAGCGGTTCCCGCTATGAAACGCCGCAAACCGCAGGCGTTTCCCATTTTATTGAGCATATGCTTTTTAAGGGCACAGCCCGCCGGTCTGCTTTAGCCATTGCTGAGCAGATGGATGAAATCGGCGGCGCGCTTAACGCCTACACCACAAAAGAATACACCTGCTTTTATGCGCGGGCACTCGACCGGCATGTCGGCACCGCCTTTGATATCCTCTGCGATATGCTCACACAACCCGCCCTTTTGGAGAAAGATTTGCAAACAGAGCGTGGTGTCATCCTCGAAGAGCTACATATGTATGAAGATAGCCCGGAGGATCTTTGCGCGGATAATCTCTATGCCGGTGTTTGGCAAGGGGATATGCTCGGCTCCAACATCTTGGGAGAGCGAAAAACCGTTTCCTCCCTAACAGTGGATGACCTTCGCGCGCATATGCGCCGCTATTATACGTCGGAGCGTATGGTGGCCGCTGTGTGTGGACGTTTTGACCGGGAAGAGATCGTGCGGCTGTGTGAAAAATTTTTTGGCCCTATGACCAATAGCGGCAATCCGGTGCAGGCCAGCCCCGCACAATACCGTAAGTGCCTGACGCTTCGTAAAAAGGATTTTGAACAAACGCAGCTCGCGCTTGCGATGCCCGGAATCGGCGCGCAGGATGACCGTCGTTTTGCCATGCGCCTGCTCATGTCGGTGCTCGGCACCTCTTCCTCCTCCCGGTTGTATCAGCGCATTCGGGAAGAGCTGGGGCTCGTCTATGAAATCGAATCCTTCTCCGCCTCCTACCTCGAGGCGGGAATCCTCGGCGTTGATATGGCGCTTTCACCGCGCAATGAAAAAAAGGCGCTGCGGGAGGTTTTCCGTATTATCGACGGTTTTGCCGCGTCGCTCACGCAGCGAGAACTTGCCCGTGCCAAGGAGCAATATCTCTCAGGGCTCATTATGAATATGGAGTCAACACAGTCCCGCGCCGCCCAGATGGGCCGCGGCGAGCTGCTTTATAACGAAGTGAAAAGCGCGGATGAAATTATGGAGCGCGTGCGCGCGGTCACGTTGGAAGAAGTGCGTACGCTGGCGGAGGAATTTTTGCACTTTGACCATCTCTCCCTCTCCGCCGCCGGCCGTGTGAAAAAAGAAAAAATCTATGAAGAATTGCTTCAGGCGGCGCGCAGTTGATCCCGCCGGAGAAAATGCCCTGAGGAGAGAATTCCGCTATGCTTGATTGCCACATTCATCTGGAAACCGGGCCCTATACCCTCGCCTGGGTGAAAAAATATGTTGGCTATGCTCTTCAAAGAGGCCTTTCGGAAATCCACCTGCTGGAGCACAGTTACCTCTTCCCAGAATTTTTACCCATGTACAAGCCGGTTTGCATGCAAAATGATTTTATTGACGCATGGTTGGGCCGCAAGGGTGGAAAGCGCGATCTGGATGAATTTCTGCACCTCGCCAATGAAGTTCGCCGGGCACAGTGGCCACTGCCAATTCAATTCGGACTAGAAGTTTGCTATTTCCCCGGCTGCGAAGCTTTTGTGGAAAGCCGTACGAAAAATTTAGGGCTAGATTTTTTGGTTGGCAGTATCCATTTTATTGATGCGTTTGCCTTCGATCACAAGCCGGAGCTATGGAAGGGCATAGAGATCGACGAATTGTACCGCCGCTTTTTTGAGCTGAGCATTCAACTGGCCTCCTGCGGCGTGTTTGATGGCCTCGCCCATCCAGACAGCCTCAAGCTTTTTGGCCATCTCCCCTCCTGTTCGCTGGAGCCTTATTATAAGCGGCTGGCTGCTGCATTAGCGCAAAGCGGGATGTATGCCGAGCAAAACAGTGGAATTTTCCGCAGGCATGGAGCGCGGCTAGGAATGGAACCGCCCCTGCTGCAAGAAATGAAGCGCATCGGCGTACGCATTCAAACCGCATCAGACGCCCATCACCCCAGTGAGGTTGGGCTGGGTATTCAGGAGGCGGAAGCGCTTGTTTTACAGGCTTCAAAACCGTGATTAGGAGCGAAAACCAGGGGTAAACAGTATATTGGAACACGGGGGCTGCACCTAAAAAACAAAAACAGATTTTCCGCAGAGACCAGCATATAGAATAGAAAGGTTCCGCAAAGGCTGAAAAAATGCAGTTTTGTTTTTTTAACGTGAAATCCGAACCCTTTTGCATAGCCCGCAAGCGGTTTATGCGTGGAGGGCGCGTTGCATTATGCAGAAGGATGCGCAGAAATGGAAAAAGCGTGCTTTCAAATGTTTTTTAGGAGGACTGTTGCAAAATATTTTCATTTTGCAACAGTCCCCCCTTCTATATTGGCGCATGGTTTTTTTGCATAACTCGGAATACAAAGCCGTATAAGTACTGTAGCAATATAATTGGCGGATAGACTGCTGAAAATGCGCTTCCAAAAAGCGTTCGTTTCAATCCGTGGAATCACAGCTCAGAAACAAAACATAAAACAAGGGGCAACTTTTTGCCCCTTGCACCACTCTACTAGAATAGAGAGCCATTGTAAAGCGGCCCGTCCGCAGGGGGAAAAGGGTGAGGAAGTTGAAACAAGAATCGCTGGATGCCGCATTTACAAAGCTGTATGAAGAAACCTATGATTCCGTGCTGCGCTATATCATCTGCGCTGTGCAGCCCCGTCGGACATTGGCGATCTGGTGCAAAACACCTACCTGGCCCTTTATCAGCGTCTGCGCCGGTCAGGAGAACCCGTGCGTGATCCACAGCATTATGTCATGCGCATCGCCCGTAATGAGCTTTATCATCATTATGGCGCAGCCAGCATGCTGAGAAACTGCCTTCCCGTTTTTCTCCGCACGATGAGGAGGAATCCTTCGAAGCCATCGAACGCGAGCTGCTGGATGTGGAGTCGAATCCAGATGACCAAGTCCTCTGCGATGAAATTTGGGCGTTCCTCTCCCATGGCGATCCGTTGACCTTCCGCATTTTTATCCTCTATTTTTCGCAGGATCTGGGCCTTCGTGAGATTGCACAGGCTCTCCATCTCAATGAAAACACGGTCAAAAGCCGTCTGTACCGCACGCTTAAGCAATTAAAAGAAACATTCCAATGGCAGGAGGATGAGGCGCTGCATGAAGCGAAGAGATTTATTCCGTCAGGCGATGAATCAGCATCTACCTGACCGAAAAAATATACTGAATACCATTCTCACTGAGGCGCCCGCATCGGCGCCCCGCCATATTGGCGGCAAGCGGGCCCTTGCCGCAGTGCTGGCTACAGTGCTATTGGTTGCCTGCGGAACGCTCTATTATTTTTGGGGGAAGCCTCATGAGCGCCAGCCCCAGATCATTGAGAGGCGCGGAGCTCCGCC
>ENA-OQED01000385-OQED01000385.1-human-gut-metagenome-genome-assembly--contig:-NODE-385-length-17613-cov-0.990450_pt1 | contig 17613 bp, 19 predicted proteins | sample MGYA00242790_ERZ504625 | MGnify/ENA primary metagenome ERZ504625 (study PRJEB26092, sample SAMD00036345) | human gut metagenome | host: Homo sapiens | study: EMG produced TPA metagenomics assembly of...
AGCGTTAGCCTTCCGCTCAGCCGCGCCGTGTCATCTCCCAACCTGGTAGACATCCAAGCGTGCGCATATTCATGAATCGGAAGCGTGCAAAACACGACAAAAATGGAAACGCATACTCCGATCATCGCGCTCGTCCAGTCGCCGCTTCGGAAAAAATTCAATATCATGTATTCAAACTCCTCAGAATGAAATGATTCTTACTTAGAGTATCCTAAAACAGCATGCGCGTCAACAGATAAAATGTAAATTTTCATCCAATTGCACCGGTGGGCCTTCCTCCCGTTACAATTCGATCAATTTCTCCATAATCCAAATAGGAACAGGTGTGCAGACCCTCCTTTTGGAAAATGGCACTGATCTCATCCGCCTGCCCTTCGCCGCATTCCACGGCGATCATGCCGCCTCGCTTAAGGAGGGAACCCAGCGTTCTGCCAGCACCCGGTAAAACAGCAAACCATCCTCTCCGCCATCAAGGGCCATACGCGGTTCGTGCCGCACTTCCCGCTGTAAGCCGCTTATTTCTGCGGATCGAATATAGGGCGGGTTTGAAACGATCACCTGCGGCGCAGGAAAGTCAAAACTCTGAAAGCCATCCATCAAATCGCCCAATTGCAGATGGGTGTTAGCTGGCGCAATACGATCTGCATTGCGCCGTAAATAGGCAAATGCGGCCTCTGATTTTTCCAGCAAAAACACCTCGGCGTCGGGCCGCCTCTTTGCAATACTCAACCCCAAGCAGCCGCTTCCGGCACAAAGGTCAAACACTACCGGATGCTCCCATGATTCTAGCCGCTGAAGGGTGGTTAGGGCAAGAAGTTCTGTTTCCGGCCTAGGAATCAATACGCCTGGGCCGATCTGAAACGATTCATCCAAAAAACCCCATATCCCAATGAGATATTGAAGCGGTTCCCCCTCTGCTCTTTGACGGAATAACCGCCTGAAATAGCGCTCTTTATTTTCCTCTGGCACATGATCCCGGTGTAGAGAGAGCGCTGTACGATCAAAACCAAAGGCTTTTTCCATCAAGCAGCGCGCGTCAAAGGCGGCGTCCGGATTGCCGGATTCCCGGAGGGTTTCAATTGCCTCTTGATAAAGCGACTGATAGGTTATCAAATTGCGTCATCCTCCGGGTTATCGGTAATCACAGCTTTAAAGGCGGCAATTCCAACCTCGATCATGCTGTCATCCGGTTCCTTCGTCGTCAAACGCTGCATCCATAAACCGGGCGCGGAAAGGGTTTTTGTCAGCCAATTTTCGTGCCTACCCGCATAGCGGATAAATTCATAATCCAAATCCCATCGTTACGGGCAGCGTGAGAATTTTAATGCACATCCATAGAATCCGGTTTTCCGGATTGCCAAGCTCAGGGAAAATCAAAATCAGCAGGGAGGCCACAAGGATACTGATAATTAAAATTACAAAAATGAAGCTTGTGCCACAGCGCGGATGAAAGCGAATTTGTTTGCGCACATTTTCAACCGTTAATTCTTCCCCGTGCTCATAGCAAAAAATCGTTTTATGTTCTGCGCCATGGTAGCTGAAAACACGTTTAATATCTTTCATCTGCGAAACCAGCGCAATATAGGCGATGAAGATCAAAATACGCATGGTGCCCTCTATAAGGCCCTTAAAGGATAATAGCCCTCCTTTTGCAAGCGTATTAATTCCGTCAAAAATGAGAGAAGGAAGATAAAAAAACAATGCAAACGCCAATAAAAGCCCCAGCACCATTGCCACTGCCGAAATAACAGCCATCATTTCGGGCCAAAATGGTCAGAAATCCAGCGGTCTAGTTTGGACATTTCCTCTTCCTTGACATCCTCCGTATCCAATCCGGATTTTTCGGCCGACTCCATCAAGCATTTATAGCCAAAAACCATTGATTCAATAAAACTGACAACTCCGCGGATAATTGGCCATCCTAAAAATTTCACTTTATCCTTGATTTGTTTATAATCCTTATACTCTGTATCAATCGTACCGTCCGGCAGACGGACAGACATCGCCGCGCCCCGCGGCCCGCGCATCATAATGCCCTCGATCAGAGCCTGTCCCCCAACAGAGGTTTTATGCTGCACTCCTTTGTTTTTACCATCACTCATTCTGTGAACTCCTTTCATCAGGGAGAACCACCGGATCTATCGTAAATAATACGGAGACCGTCGTTCCCTCTCCTACTACGCTGTTAATTTTTAAAGTGCCATGGTGCAGCTTCACAATTTCATCGACCACGGCAAGCCCGATCCCGGAGCCGCGGGCCGAAACGTTGGAGCGATAAAACTTTTCCGTTACGTGTGGCAAATCTCCTTCCGGAATACCACAGCCAGTGTCGCCTACCATGATTTCAAGCGTTGTGTTCGTAATATTAGCGACAACGATCACTTTGCCGCCCTGTTCTGTATATTTAAAAGCGTTGTCCAAGATATTGACAAACACTTGTTTGATCCGATTCGCATCCCCATTCATCGGAGCGGGCAGATGTGGCACATTGTAGATCAGCTCAATCCCTTCACGCAGTGCGCGCTCCCGAAACACAAAAACAGCGTCATCCAACTCCGCCAATACGTCGATTTTCTCCATACGCATGCTGAGCTTACCGTTTTGCATGCGGGAAAAATCAAGAAGCTCTTCTACAATCCCGGTCAGGCGGCCGGATTCATCAATAATCACCTGCATTCCTTTGGATAACAGCGTTGGATCGGTATCCCCCACTTGCAATAATGTTTCACCCCACCCTTTGATCGCTGTTAGCGGAGTGCGCAATTCATGAGAAATGGTTGATATAAAATCATTCTTCACCCGGTCGGCCTCGCTAAGCTCCGAAGCCATATAGTTGATAGTTTCTCCCAATTCACTGATTTCATCGTTATAATGATGGCTGTCAATCCGGCTGCTAAAGTCACCATGCGCAAATTTTTGCGCTGCCGCATTGATCTGCATGACCGGCTTGACAATGGATTGAATGAAGAAAGAACCAGACATTGCCACCAACGCAATCGCCAGAAGGCAAATAAAAAAAATAATCAAAATAAATGTGGAGACTTGATTATCAATTCCCTCCAGTGAGATCAGATAACGGACAGCTCCACCGTTTTCACCCAGCAGCTGTGTTAAGGTCATCACTTTTTCGCCGGATGGAAGACGACCTATCCACCGGGCCGTACCGCTGGCAGTTTTGGAAGCCAGCGCCTCCTGATAATCCGGCATTTCGGGTGAGCCGTCTATCGGGAATCCACTGGAGGAAATAATCACCTTTCCGTTTTTATCGATCACCCAGACCTCCATGCTATCCTTTGCCTTGAAATTTTCTACAAACTCACGCGCCCGATTTTCAAACTGCTCGTCTGTATTGTAATACAGGTTAAAAAAGGTGGAAACCGTGTCATTCACATGGGAGTTAAGCGCTATTTTGACATATTCATAATAATAAAAATGAATTGCAATCGAGGCAATAATCGAGACCAAAAGAAGCAGGGAAGAAATAACGCCTAGCGTATTGATTACCCAGCGCCTTGTGATGCCGCTGAAATGCATTCATCCCATCTCCTTTGTCCATGATATCAAATTTCAAATTTGATCGGCAATTAAACAACCCACTTATATCCAAGGCCCCAGATGGTTACCAAATGCTTGGGATTCGACGGCTCATCCTCAATCTTCATGCGCAGGCGGCGGATATTGACATCTACGATTTTTTCCTCTCCAAAATACGAGCTGCCCCAAACACGGTTCAGGATATCCGTCCGGTCCAGCGCTGCGCCTGGATTCTGAAAAAAGCATTCCATGATTTGAAATTCTACCTGTGTTAAATCGATAAAGCGGCCGCTTTTGGTCAGCGTTCGGTTGCGCGGATTGAGCACGAATTCCCCAAGAATCACTGTATCATCCTGTTCCTTAGCGCCGGATGACTCCTTGCTCATCTCAACGCGGCGATAAATCGCGTCAACTCGCGCCATTAGTTCAGATGGTGAAAAAGGCTTTGTTACATAATCGTCCGCCCCCACCAAGAGGCCGGTTACCTTATCCATTTCCTGCGTGCGCGCCGTCAGCATGATGATCCCCAAACGCGGACTGCGGGCACGCAGCTGTTTACAAAGCTCCAGCCCATCCATCTGCGGCATCATAATATCCAACAGTGCCACATCAACTTCGCCATTGCGTTCGTCATAGATATGCAAGGCCTCCAGCCCATCGCCTGCCTCCAACACTTCATATCCGCTACGCTGTAAATTGATGACGATAAAATCACGAATAGACGCTTCATCCTCCGCTACAAGAACTGTTTTCATCCTGCTTATGTCCATCCCTTTCTTGCGCCTCACCGCAAACTTGCGCGGTTTTGGCATAGCCAAAATTTCAATGTATAATCTTGTTCGCACACCGAGTTTCGTGCTGAAAAAGCACAAATCATGTTCTCTTGAAACACTTTACTCAATAATCGAAATGCTTGTTTTTAACTGATCAAAATCAATATCATATTGCGAGGCAGCACTCGACAAACGTGCCACATAAACAACGCTGCCATTTTCCTTTAACAGTGTGTAATCTGCGTTCGGGCTTTTTTCCCATTGTTCAGCTGGGAGCGTCCAAATATTGAAAAGTTCCTCCCCTATTTTACCATTTTCCCTCGCAAAAAAAGTCCAACGCCGCTCCTGCAAATTGCTGATAATTGTAATTTTAGGGTTTTCCTCATCTTTTACCCATTGATCGGGATAAAAGAACATATAGCCATCTGAATAATTAATGGAGCTATAAGCGACTACCTTGCCCGTCTGCGGCTCAAACTCTTGAAACTGCACCCATTTTGTCAGATAAAGCTTTTGTTCTGCCGCCAGATCTGTCTGCACAGTGCCCACCGCATCGCTAGCAAGAAGTCTGAGCTTGCATATCCACTATCTGGCAATATAATCTGAACTGGCACTTCAAAGATCGCATCATTGTTAATGTCCCGCGAAGCGATGGCTCATAACGCCGGGTAACCGGATTTATCCCTTTCTTTTCATTGTAAAGAGGAGCAACAAGCTTTTGGCTCTGACTATCCCAATAAACAATTTCGGTGATCATTCCAGAGGTACCCACATTCGCATCAATATAAATTTTAAGAGGAACCTGAATGCCCAAATCCTCTTGCTTAATGGACACATAATTCAATGTTTTAGGATCCAGCGTCACCTTACTCACCATAGCAAGAGTGCCATTCTCCATTTTTAACAATTTTCCCACAGCGACGTGAGCATTGCCATTTGTTTCCGGCGTCAACAAAAAAATCTCTACACTGCCGTCGTGGTCAATATCAACCGGCAGCATGGCGGAAAAGGCCTCCCGGGCCAACGTATTGATCACCGGCCCATGATCCGTGTTGCTATATTGATAAACAGAAAGCATTTTGCTTTCTTTGCTTTCAAACAAATTCCATCCTACAATCAGCTCAGATATTCCATCTTCATCTAAATCTGCAAATGATACAGAATATACATCGCTACCTATACCAGGGAAATCGTTATGGATGTTCCATTTTCCATTCTGGCTGTCCATAAAATGCACACGGACAGTAGACTGATCCTTATTGGGCGTATAAAACACAAACGCTTCTTCTTCCCCATCGTTATCCATATCATACATGATAAAGGAAGAACGATAATCTCCGGTAATTGGAGTTTTCAATAAAAAGTTTTTCCCCGTGGCTGTGGCAACATATGACTCAAAGGATTCCTGAAGGCCACTATATTCCCCTATGGGCTTCGGGGGACGCAGCAGGTTTGGCAGAGCAGTGAAACGAAGCGAGCAGCCGCTGAATAAAAACACTAAGCTAAGAGCCAAAGCAAGGCAGGCCAAGATATGCTTTTTCAAGATTGCTGCTCCACTCCTTTCAAAATGACGGATCGAGAAATCCATCACTCAGTTTTTGCTTTGATCTGAATCGGCACCTTATAAGTGCTGTATGCCCAGCAGTCATTAAAGCTTCTGACGTATACTCTGGCAGTTACTTCCTGACGGCCCTCTGAGAGTTCAATCGTGCTCAAATCAACCTCTGCATAGATCCCATCTGCATTTAAAGCGTCAATGGATGATTTGGGGCCGACAATCGTAACATTTTTGATATCCTCCAGGGCGGTTACCTGAAATTCATCTGGCTCATTAAGCATGGTGATATTGTTTTTAGAAACCGTATAGGGCTTCGAAGTTTTATCCCGCGCATCGATTACCACAGAGAAATTTTTTATGCTTTTATCAACTATAGTTACTTCCTTGATCGCAGAAGCGGGGAAGGTAAAGGTATGGCGGATCATACCGAGCTCGCTAAAGTCGATCGTTCCAACAGAAAACGACTCCATTGCGTCAATATCAGCTTCCTCAGCCGCCACTGTAACGCGGGATGGGGTAATGGTCGTGGGCAAGGGGTTGGCAACATAGGCCAACGGTTCATTCGTGTAAGATACCGTCACCGGAAGCTCCTTTAGCTTTAATACCCGGATCGTCACAGTCACGTTTGATTGGCCGTGATTAATATCTAGATACTGCGGCACACCGCCATATTCACCAATCGGCGTGATCTTTGCCTCCAGCGTAGTCGTACTGGTAAGCGGCTTGGAAAGAGAAACGCGCGCCACCACCTTGCTAACCTTGTTCACCTCTGTTGTCGGGCCGGAAACCGTCACATTGCTAACAGAAGAATAGGTTGACTCCTGAATATATCCCTCATCTGGTATCACTTTGTCCGCAATGATATCCGGCTCTAGAGGATAAGAGACTTCCTTATATGTGTCAAAATAAACCTGCACCTTTGTTTGAGAAAGAGAGTTAATCGTAAACTCAGCGCTATTATCTGCGGGTTTAGCCACCAGCGACACATCATTTTTACCGGAAGAGCTGACATTGGACAAAACCGGCGTTACCTTAATGTCTTCTGGCCTCAGGTTGGAAACGATGTAGCGTTTTCCATATACCTCTACATCTACTTTAAAATCAGTGTTTCCAAACGCCTGTAGGCCCAGCTGCTCCGGCATACTCCCCTTGAGGCTGAAATCCACTGGCACATCCTTAATGAGGAAAGTTTCTTCTGGGCTCGCCGTCATGGAAATCGCAGTCCAGATGACAAAGGCAAGCACAATCGAAAAGAGCAGCACAAAACGGTTGTTGCTAAAAAGCTCTTCTAAAATCCACTTTTTTTCTATTTTTCATCATTTTGTTTTTTTTCATGCTTGATCCTCCCAGCAATGCGCTTAAAGGTGCGGCTGATTTCGCCAGGCTGCTCCGGCTCCACAATCAAATATTTTTGCAGCTTTTCACGCAGGTCGCCATCGGAAATATCCTGCATCAGGATCCCATCGTGAGCAATGGAAATTGACCCTCGCTCCTCCGAAACAACAACAACAATCGCATCGCTCTGTTCACTCATACCAAGCGCTGCACGGTGGCGAGTGCCAAGCTCACTGCTTACTGCATTATTTTGCGTAAGCGGAAGGATGCAGCCCGCCGCGCAAACGCGCCCATCACGAATCAATGCCGCTCCGTCATGCAGCGGGGCCTTGGGGTAAAAAATATTGCCAATCAGCTCCGGTGAAACAAGCGCATCCACTGTTGTGCCTGTTTTAGCAATTTCGCCAAGCATGGTAACACGTTCGAAAATAATCAGCGCGCCTATTTTTTATCGCTCATATCGGAGCAGGCACGGCAAACACCGTCAATCCCACTCTGGATTTGCTCACGGCGCCGAAGCTCTTGCCCGCCCTTGCCGGAAAACGGATTGAAAATGCTGAATTTACTGCGCCCCATACTTTCCAGCGCATGGCGCAATTCCGGCTGAAACAGCACCAAGAGGCCGATCACTGCAAATTCAAACACCTTGCGCAGGACAAACATCATCGCTTCCATTTTGAATAGATTGACAACAACATATAGCAACCCTAAAAGCAAAATTCCTTTGAGTAATTGGATGGCCCGTGTTTCACGAATCAGTTTAATAGCATGGTAGACAATGAATGCCACCAACACAATATCCAGCACATTGGAACACAGCTTTAAGAACCCAGAGTTCCAAAAGGTGGAGATAACGTTCCATAATTGTATAAAAAAAGGTCTTAAGTTGTTCTAACTCCATGGCATAAACCGTGCCCTTCCCGTGCCTCATGCACCTAAATCAACGTCTGAAGCATCCGCTCCGATGATCGGAGCGCGCCTTTTGGCAGAAATAAAATACAGCGGCGGCATGGAACCCCCCCGCCGCTGCCGATTCATCCTAGCCACATGAATCTATTCTTTTTTATCATATCACGTTTTCTGGCCTTTTGCAATTTTTCGGACAGATTTTATCAGCTCATATGCCTCTTTTTTGTTGGTAAAATAAGACGGGGCAAGACGAACCACTCCGGTTTCCGAGGTTCCATAGGCATTGTGGGCGCAAGGGGCGCAATGCAGCCCCGAGCGCACGGCGATTCCGGCCTCATTCAGTAAGGCTGCCGTCTCTTCACTATGCAGCCCTGCGATATTGAAGGGGAGCAGCGGAACATGAGTGCCCGCTGCCGGACGTTTTGTATAAAGGCGCACATTTGCCGTCATCGCCAACGCATCGTACAACTCTCGAATCAGAGAAAGCTCATGCTGTGCAATTTCGTCAATACCAATCGTTTGAACAAAACCAATGCCGGCGGAAAGAGCGAAAATCCCTGGCGTATTGCCCGTGCCGCTTTCTAATTTATCCGGTAGGATGGGCGGCTGATACAGATGAGCAGAAAGGCTGCCCGTGCCGCCTTCTAATAGGGGTCGGATTTTTTCGCCATCTGCACAGAGCAAAAGTCCAGTTCCCATTGGGCCATACAGGCCCTTGTGGCCGGGCATGCAGAGATAATCGATCCCCGTTTTCGCCATATCAAGCGGCAAAACGCCGGCGCTCTGCGCCGCATCTACCACAAACAGCAATCCACGTTCATGGCACAGCCCGGCAATCTCCGCAATTGGCAAAACGGTGCCAAACACATTGGAAGCATGCATACAAACGATCATACGGGTGTTGGGTTTGATCGCTTTTTTAAAATTTTCTACCGTTGTTTCAACATTGCCTTCACAAACATGCGCAGTGGTATAAGAGATCACACCATCCGCTGCGAGCTTGAATAAAGGGCGCATGACCGCGTTGTGCTCCAAATCGGAGGTCACCACATGATCGCCCCGGTTGAGCACGCCGTGCAGCACCATATTGATTGCATGTGTGCAGTTGAGCGTGAATACGACATTTTCCGGCTCCCGCAGGCCAAACATCGCCGCGGCCCGCTCCCGGCATCGGTAAATCCGATCGGCAGTGCGCATAGACATGGCATGCCCGGATCGGCCGGGATTGGCTCCAAATTCCACAAGCGCTCTCGCCATAGCCTCCCTTACCACCCGGGGCTTCGGATAGGTGGTTGCGGCATTGTCAAAATAAATCATGATTGCGAGCCGCCTCCCAGCTCTCCAGTCAGCCGGACGTGGCCCTTCTGGAGGATTGAAAGGGCCTCGGAAGCATCCCCATTGGCCAAATAGATTGTATAGCAGCACCCATCCTCAGCGTTTGGATCAGGTGATCTTTTATAATGAGCACGGAACCCATTTTCATTTAATAAGCGGATTCCCTTTTCCGCGTGTGTGATTGAACAGACCTGAAAATTTGGCTGTCCCATAAAGCGTCACCTCGTTTCGTATCATTCTATGCGAAACGAGAGGTTCGTGTCCTTTGAAAATCCAGATGCGCAGTCTGTTCAGCGCGCTTCGATCAGGCAAACAGCATGTGCTGCTATGCCTTCCCGGCTGCCTGTAAAACCAAGCCCCTCTTCCGTTGTGGCCTTAACGCTCACATCATCGGGCGTGACGCCGCATGCCTTGGCAATATTTTGCCGCATATCCGGGATATAGGGCTTTAGTTTCGGCGCCTGGGCAAGCACCGTAGCGTCTATATTCATAATTCTGTAGCCCGCATCTTGAAGCTCCTGTGCGACAAGCGACAAAAGCTGTAAACTGTCGGCCCCTGCATATTGCGGATCCGTATCGGGAAAAAGCGCCCCGATATCACCTAAGGCGGCTGCCCCCAGCAATGCATCTGAAACGGCATGCAGCAGCACATCCGCATCCGAATGCCCTAAAAGCCCAGTTTCATACGGAATATGAACTCCGCCGAGGAGAAGCGCTCGGCCTGTTACCAAACGGTGCACATCATATCCATGTCCAATTCTCATTGCTCTAAAACTCCTTTTCAAGATATCTTAGGGAGCGCTTACCCATAAAAATCCTCTGTAGCTCTTAAGATGCCCTCTGCCGCAAACACATCCTCCGGTGTTGTGATTTTCAGGTTGGCATAAGCTCCGCGTACCAGGTAGACGGGGGGCTCCCCGTTCGTTCGATCAGCTGGCAGTCGTCCGTCAACTGCGCCGCAGCCTCCCCCGCCTGCTCCGCCGCCCGCAGATAAAGCGCACGAGAAAAAACCTGAGGCGTCTGCACGGCCCATAGCGTGCTGCGCTCCGGGGTATCTACGATTTTTCCATCCGCATCAACCTGCTTGACCGTATCCTTCACCGGGACACCCAGTGCGGCCGCCCCGTGCTCCACCGCGGCAGAAACCGCAAGATCGATCTCCTGCGGGCGGATTAGCGGCCTTGCCCCATCGTGGATGGCAAGGAAATCCGCATTTTCATCCACCTGCGCGATCGCGCGGAAAACGCTCTCCTGGCGCGTTTCTCCGCCGGTGATGATCTGTTTCACCTTTGTAATCTCATAATCCTGAATGAGTGCATACATTTGCGGGATATCCTCCTGCCGCGCGGCTATCACCACTTCGCGGATGCGCTCCGCTATTTCAAACGCTTTTAAGGTGCGCACAATGACGGGCACGCCATCGATCAGAATAAACTGCTTGCTCGTGTCTCCGCCCATACGCCTCGATTGCCCGGCAGCCACAATAATCGCACTAACGAAAGCTTCCGGGCGTTCTTCCTGCTCCTTTGCCCTTCTGCGTGAAAAAAACGCAACCTTTTTGCCTCCCCTCAAATTTAATTGGGTTTATCTCAATATACCATGTTTCAAAGACTGCTTCAAGCATCCCCAAGCTGTACACATACTGTTTCCTTTTACAAGAGAGAGGTTTTTGTTGTGAAATTCAACAGAATAAAATGTGAACCAATTTTTTTATTGACTTATTCTAAAAAATGTTGTATCTTTAATTTCCACATTTCACCGCCTTTCCGTTTCTCAACCCGGATTCCGGAAAGCTACGCAACGTGTATCCCAAGCGGATACGCGCTTTTTGTGTTGCATTTTAAAATGGAAGGGAGTATTCGGCCAAGATGATTGAACTAACAAATATCTGCAAAACCTTTCGCGTTGCCCGGCGGGGCAGCGGCATGAAATCGGCCTCCAAAGCACTATTTCATCGAGAATATGAAAAAATCGAAGCGCTGCGCAACGTAAGCTTCACGATTCAAGATGGGGAGATGGTCGGATACATTGGGCCCAACGGGGCGGGGAAAAGCAGCAGCATTAAAATCATGAGCGGCATTCTGACGCCAGACAGCGGCACCTGCCGCATCAATGGGAAAACGCCCTGGAAGCAGCGAAAGGAGCATGTGCGCAACATCGGTGTGGTGTTCGGGCAGCGCTCTCAGCTCTGGTGGGACGTACCTGTGATCGATTCCTTTGAGCTGATCCGGGATATCTATTCCGTAGAGCCGACGCGCTACCGTAAAAATCTCGATATGCTGACCACCATGCTCTCGCTCGAAACGATCCTGAAAACGCCAACACGCCAGCTCTCTTTGGGCCAGCGGATGCGCTGCGAGATTGCCGCGTCGCTTCTGCACGATCCGCAGGTTCTATTTTTGGATGAGCCGACCATTGGGCTCGATGCTGTCTCCAAAATTGCAGTGCGGGAGTTTATTAAAACGCTCAACCAGGAAAAAGGCACCACGGTCATCCTCACGACGCACGATATGCAGGATATTGAGGCGCTCACCGAGCGGATTCTGCTCATTGGAAAAGGAGAAATTTTGATGGACGGCTCCCTCAGCGAGCTGCGAAGCAGGCATTGCGGGGCCCGCGCCATCACCGTCAGCTTCGGCGGAGATCAATCTATCACGGATTCGGAATCTCGCCTGCCCCAGGGGCTCACGCTTCGAGAATCGCTCAACGGGCGGGCTGTCTTAGAGGCGGATATCAAACTCTGCCCTGTTTCAAATGCGATTGCATGGCTCTCCTCCCATTTGGACGTTACCGATTTTTCTGTTTCCCAACCGAGCGCGGAAGATTGGTGGTCGGCCTTTATCGGGAATTCGGCGTTTAAGGAGGTGCCTTTCTTGCAGACGATTCGAAAATACCGCTCTATTCTTCGCATCCGCTTTGCAAACGGGATGCAATACCGCGCCGCGGCACTGGCGGGCATTGTCACGCAGTTTGCCTGGGGTGGGATGTATCTCATCCTCTACCACACGTTCTATCAATCGGGAACCGGCGCATTCCCCATGGATATGCAGGCGCTCTCTGCTTATATCTGGCTGCAACAGGCTTTTTTGGCCCTTTTTATGGTCTGGGATATGGATAACGATATTTTTGAACTGATATCCTCCGGCAATATCGCCTATGAGCTCTGCCGACCCTGTGATTTATACAGCATGATCTTTTTTCGAACGCTGGGAAGCCGGCTCGCCAGGGCGGTACTGCGCTGTTTTCCAATCCTGCTCGTTGCGGCGCTTTTACCCAGCCTTATGGAATACGATTGCCACCCTCTTGGGGGGCGGCGGGATTATTCCTTGTATCTTTTCTATTGGGCGCGCTTGTTGTTGGGGCCTTTTGCATGCTGATTTATATCTCCGCCTTTTTTACCATTTCGCCAATGGGCGTCCGTTTGGTTGCCGTTGCTGTTGTCGATTTCTTTTCCGGAGCCATTATTCCCCTGCCCTTTTTCCCGGAAAAATTGCAGGTCATTTTTTCGCTGCTCCCATTCGGTTCCATGCAAAACGTGCCCTATCGAATCTATGGCGGCGACTTGGCAGGATTGCCTGCGCTCGTCAGCATTCCTGATCCAGGCTTTTTGGCTTCTGGCGCTGCTGTTGTTGGGGCGGCTGATGATGAGAAAGGCGCTTCAGCGCGTTGTCATCCAGGGCGGTTAACGTTTCAAAAAGCAATTTTGTAAATACGTCGGGTAAGAGAGGAGAATTCATTTGAATCTTTATGGGAAATATCTCTCCATCCATCTCAAAAGCTTGATGCAATATAAAGTATCCTTCTTTTTGACCGCATTCGGGCAATTTCTGATTTCCTTCTCCGCAATTTTAGGCGTTTATTTTTTGCTTGACCGCTTTCATGCGATCAAGGGATATACCTTTACAGACATCCTGCTATGCTCCTCTGTGATAATCATGGCCTTTTCGCTGGCAGAATGCTTCGCGCGTGGTTTTGACCAGTTCCCCAAAGCGATCTCCAATGGTGAATTCGATCGTATGCTCGTGCGCCCGCGAAGCGCCATCTTTCAAATTCTTGCTTCAAAGCTGGAGCTATCGCGCATTGGCCGCATGCTGCAAGCCATTTTAATGATGCTTGTTGCCTTTGCAAAAAGCGATATTCATTGGAGCCCTTCCAAGGTGCTGACGATATTGCTCATGATTGTAGGAGGCACGGTTGTTTTTTCCTGCCTGTTTCTTTTATATGCCGCCTTCAGCTTTTTTACGCTGGAGGGGCTGGAATTTATGAACGTCCTGACGGATGGCGGCAAGGAATTCGGGCAGTATCCGCTGGCTGTCTATGGGAAAGCCGTTTTAACCTTTTGCACCGTCGCTGTCCCCTACGCTTGGTTTCAGCAGATTCCGCTGGATTATCTGACCGGGAATTCGGAGAATATCCTGCGGATGTTTGCGCCTCTGGTGTGCTTTGTCTTCCTCCTCCCCTGTTATGCAATCTGGAGATTTGGTCTGCGGCACTACCGGTCAACCGGCTCCTAAAAGGCCTATACAACATAAAAGCAAAAATGCCGAGCGAGAATCTCGCCCGGCATTTTGCTTTAGTGTTGACAGATTTTATCGGATAAAGTATTATAAGTTATATAAGTTATACTTTTATTACTAAGGAGATGTCATGATGGGAAGCAAACTCAAAGGAAACGATAAATTCATGAGCTCTGTCAAGGTCGGCCCCAAGGGGCAAATCGTGATCCCGAAGGAAGTGCGGGATATGTTCCAGATTAACCCCGGCGATACCCTTCTCCTGCTGGCGGACGCCCCAAAAAGGCATCGCAATTGAACGCTATGGCGTGTTTGCAAAAATCGCGGACGCTATTTTTGCCGGCAAAGCAAAAGAAATTTATCCGGAGCATACGGAAGAGGATTCTATCACCTTTGCCCGTGCAATCCGAGAAACTCAAGAGGGCGGTGAGGACGATGAAAGCGATTGAAACAACAGCGCTTACGAAACGCTACAAGGATAAAATAGCTGTTGACGCGCTGAATCTGACGATTGATCAAGGGGAACTGTTTGCCCTCCTCGGCGTGAACGGCGCGGGTAAGACAACCACGATTAAAATGCTTTCGTGCTTGCTGCGCCCAACTAGCGGGGACGCGCTCCTGATGGGAAAAAGTACTGTTTCACAACCCTATGAGGTCAAAAAAAACATCAATGTTTCTCCACAAGAAACAGCAATTGCGCCAAATCTGAGCGTGCGTGAAAATCTGGAGCTGATCTGCGGCGTTTATGGGGAATCAAGAAGCCAAAGCAAGCAAAAAGCGCAGGAAACCATTACGGCCTTCGGCATGGAGGAAATCGCAAAAAGCAGGGCCAAAACCCTCTCCGGCGGCTGGCAGAGGCGGCTTTCTATCGCAATGGCTCTGATTTCCGAGCCGCAGATTTTATTCCTTGATGAGCCGACACTAGGGCTCGATGTGTTGGCGCGGAGAGAGCTGTGGAAGCTTATAGAGGGGCTGAAAGGCAACATAACCATTTTATTGACAACACATTATCTGGAGGAAGCACAAGCGCTGTCAGACCGCGTTGGCATCATGGCCCATGGCAAGCTAAAAGCGCTTGGAACCGCGCAAGAACTGACGGCCCAGGCAAATGCAGCTTCTTTTGAGGATGCATTTGTCACGCTGTGCGGCGAGGGAGGTGGAATGGCATGAAAACGCTGGCTTTTGCCATACGAAACGCCAAGGAAATGCTGCGGGATAAATTGAACTTGGTGTTCGGGATTGGGTTTCCAGTTATCGTTCTTTTGCTTTTGTCGCTGATTCAATCGAATATTCCGGTGGATTTATTTGAAATCGAGCAGTTGGCGCCTGGAATCGCGGTATTTGGTTTATCTTTTATTTCCCTCTTTTCTGGAATGTTGATTGCAAAGGATCGCACCGGCGCTTCATGCTACGATTGTTTACCTCACCGATGACCGCTCCCTATTTTATTCTTGGCTATACGGCTCCGCTTGTGCCACTGGCCGCTGCACAGATGGCGGTATGCTACGCAGTGGCCCTCTTACTGGGGTTAACATGCAATGTGCGGATTTTGCTTGCAATGGCTGTATCGATTCCTGCCGTGCTGCTTTTTATTGGGATTGGTCTGCTTTGTGGGAGCGTATTCAATGATAAGCAGGTTGGCGGCGTGTGCGGTGCGCTTCTGACCAATTTGAGCGCGTGGCTATCTGGAACATGGTTCGATTTGAAATTGGTTGGCGGAGCATTTGAAACCATTGCAAACCTTCTCCCCTTCGCCCATGCCGTTAATGCTGGGCGGTACGCTCTCACGGGCAACTACAGCAGTATCCTACCAGAGCTCGTATGGGTAGCGGGCTATGCCATGCTCGTCTTTACCGCGGCGGTCCTCGTTTTTATGCGAAAAATGCACAGCGATCAAATGTAAAGGGTTCATCAACAGGCGGCGGGAATCATAGTGATTCCCGCCGCCCGCTTGCCTGTTTTCATTTAACTGTTCTGCCCGTTGATAACCCGATATGCCATGCCCGGATCGTCGGACATAATGCAGTCTGCGCCAATAGAATTTAAATATTTCACATCCTCAGGGTCGTTGATCGTCCAATACTGAACCGCCAGATCCATTGAGTGCGCATAATTGATAATGCGAGCTGTGCCCAGATTAAAACCTGCAAGCCTATAGGGAATCTGGAGCGCCACATAGTTCACATCCAGTTTGATACCGAGGAAGCTTGCAAAATAAAATTGAAGCACCTCTGCAATTCCGGCGGACCGCATCAGATCCGGATACTTTTCATCCACATATTTGCTGACTTCCCCATGAAACGTGCCGAAGATTACATCGTCGAGCAAATCCCGTTCCTTCAGGATGTTATAGAGGATATCAACCCCCTGCTTGCCAAGATCGCCGCCGTTTTTGATCTCAATGATGTACTGAAAATCCCCATGCGCCTGTAAATAATCCAGCACCTCCTCTACCCGCTGGATGCGCACGTCATCTGGCACATCGTCCCCTTTGAGCCCTTTGTAAGGTGTGCTGCCATCCTGCGCGGTAAATTTTGCGCCCATATTGAGCGTTCGCAGCTCTTCATAGGTCTTGTCCTCCGGGCGGACATCTTCCTCACCGAATACCTCCGCGGAATCGCTGGTTCGATCCAGCGTATCGTCGTGAAGGAGAATTAAAACGCCGTCCTTTGTGATGTGGAGATCAAACTCAAAAATATCCGTCTGAAAATCCTTGCTCTCCACACAGTTTTTGAAAGCGGCCATAGACTCTTCCGGATTCAAATCTCCCCCGCTGCGGTGCGCGGAAACCATTGCCTTGCCGTCGGTCGTGATATATCGGAACGACCCGGTATACGGCTTGACGGAAGCGGGCTCTGAGCGGTGGAAATAGATCGCCGTTTGCGTGCCTGCGATGCAGACGACCAGCGCCAAAACCACGCACAGAGCGATCTTCCACCCCCTATGCTTGCGTTTCATTTGATAAACCTTCTTTCCAAATAAAATTTCATAAAAACGAAGAGCAGTCCGCCCCATCTGCGGACTGCTTTTCGCTTATTCTAGCACAATCTTATGAAATACCTTTTTCCCTTTTTTAACAAGCACATGGCCCTTTGCAAAATCAGCCTTGGAGACAGCCGCGCCAAGATTCGTTACACGCCCATCATCCACCGTAATACCGCCCTGCTCGATGAGCCGGCGTGCTTCCCCTTTTGATTTGGCAAGAGATGCGGCCACCAGGATATCAATTACCGTAATAGCGTCATCCGTGAACTGCTCCGGCTTCAGCACAGTAGTCGGCATATGCTCTGCATCCGCGCTGCTGCTGAAAAGGGCCTTCGCGGCAGACTGTGCCTTCTGGGCCTCTTCTGCGCCGTGGATAAGCTTTGTCACCTCAAAGGCCAGCTTCTCCTTGGCCTGATTAAGCGCGCTGCCCTCCAGCTTCTCATATTCTGCAATTTCATCAAGCGGGATAAAGGTTAACATCTTCATGCAGTTAATGACATCTGCATCGTCAACATTGCGCCAGTATTGATAAAACTCATAGGGGCTGGTCTTTTCCGGATCAAGCCACACGGCGCCTTTTTCCGTCTTGCCCATTTTGCGGCCGTCGCTCGTTTGCAAAAGATTGAAGGTCATGCCGCAAACCTCGCGGCCATCCATGCGGCGGTTTAAT
>ENA-OQED01000386-OQED01000386.1-human-gut-metagenome-genome-assembly--contig:-NODE-386-length-17595-cov-1.454889_pt1 | contig 17595 bp, 17 predicted proteins | sample MGYA00242790_ERZ504625 | MGnify/ENA primary metagenome ERZ504625 (study PRJEB26092, sample SAMD00036345) | human gut metagenome | host: Homo sapiens | study: EMG produced TPA metagenomics assembly of...
TAGAAAAACAGCATCACCACTCCCAGCGCACAGAGCAAAATTCCCGTCATGCGGTTCAACATTTTCACATTTGCCCCCGTTGGCCCATTTCGCTCCAATCTGTGCAAAGACCAGGGTACTGATGACACAGGCAATCAGAATTGGAATGTCCGGCGCGCGCCGATATAAAAATGAGAGATTGCACCGGTCAGAGCTGTAAAGGTCATAATAAAGACGCTCGTTCCAACTGCTGTTTTCAGCTCATATCCGAGCACGCTTGTCAGCACCAGAAGCAGCATCATGCCACCGCCTGCTCCGACAAATCCACAGATAAATCCAATCACAACACCGCAGAGAATCGACTGCTGGATTTTCTGTTTTTCTGATTTGTTTGCCTGTACTTCTTTCGTCGTCATGATCGGACGGATGATAAATTTCAGTCCGACAAACAGTGTCATCACTTTCGAAAATCCGCCCATGGTTCCATTTGGCACAAGCGAAGATACGAAGCTGCCGACCAGTGTAAAAATCAGAACAGATATCAGCATAATCACGCCATGGCGGATATCAATGTTTTTATTCTTTTTATAAGTCCAGGCACTTACTCCTGATGCCAGCACATCCGATGCCAGCGCAATGCCAATCGCCTGATAAGCCGGCATGTGTAAAAAGGTAATCAGCATCGGTGAAACAACGGCCGCTGCGGAGAGTCCCGCAAGTCCCGTGCCAAGGCCGGCGCCAAGACCAGCCACAATACATACGATAAGTTGTGTTATTGTCATAGTTTTTCTGTCATCCGCTTAGATCCGTTGCACTTTTCCTGTACTTTGCCATTTAGGGGCAGATGACTGTTTTCCTCCTCTTTCTGTTTTTGTTTTGTCTTATTTTTCTATTATGTTCTTCTCTCTGGCTTTCAGCGTTTTTATTTTTCCGTCACGTTCCTCCGAATCAGCTCGCATAATCTGAGAAATTCTTCCCTGTCTTCTCTGGAAATTCCGGAAAACAACGATTCTCCAAACGCTCTCTGGCAATCCTGTCCAAAGCGGATAATTTCTGATGCACTTTCTTCTAGCTTCAAATGCACTTTCTTGCGATCCGCCGCATCTGTTTCTTTTTGAATGTATCCTTTTTCACACAGCTTGTTCACTGCCAGTGAAACATGCGATTTCTGCATTTTCCGCACACGCACAATATCCACTGCAAGATCAAACTGGCTGTTATTCGCAAGAAACAGCAGAACATCCACTTCCGCAGCTGACAGATCATAACGCACCATGACCTTTTTTCGGTACTGGTTGTATTTTCGTTCTACCTCCACTGCAAATTGCCATTGTTCATCAAACATACTTTTTCACCTTCTTTTTTAACTTGATATTCTTATTTGTTCTATTTTGAACTTTTTTGTATAATAGTTCTTTTTTGAACATTTGTCAAGGAGTGTACACGGAAAACGTTCGAACTTATAAATCTAAAGTATTTTTATAAAGTGCAGAAAATTATATTCTTGACTCTATAATTATTGTAGGGTTTACTATAATCGTAACATTCTACAACAGGAGGTTTCCCTATCATGGAACGAAACTTAACAACCGGCAGTATCTGGAAAAATATTTTCTATTTTTCGCTGCCTTATCTCTTATCGTATTTTCTGCAGACGCTCTACGGCATGGCAGATCTTTTCATCATCGGTCAGTTTGACGGTGCGGCCAGTACAACAGCCGTTTCCATCGGCAGTCAGGTTATGCATATGATTACCGTTATCATCGTGGGACTTGCCATGGGAACGACTGTCAGCATCGCGCAGGCCGTCGGCGCAAAAGATAAAAAGCAGGCATCACGCTGCACAGGAAATACCATCACTTTATTTCTCGGTGTTTCCGTCGTGCTGATGGTAATCCTGCTTCTTCTGGTAAAGCCGATCGTACTTGTGATGTCCACACCATCCGAAGCCGTTTCCGGCACCGTCGCTTATCTGACGATCTGTTTCATTGGTATTCCATTCATCACCGCGTATAATATCATCAGTTCCATCTTCCGTGGACTTGGTGATTCGAAAAGCCCGATGTACTTCATCGCAGTCGCATGTGCGGCCAATATCGCACTCGACTATCTCTTTATGGGCGCCCTGCATCTTGGTCCATCCGGTGCCGCGCTTGGAACCACGCTTTCCCAGACACTCAGCGTCATTCTGGCACTGATTGCGATCCGCAAACGTGATACCGGCATCCGTCTTACCCGGTCGGATCTCTCCCCTCAGACAGCTGTGATGGGACAGATTCTTAAAATCGGTGTTCCGATCGCCCTGCAGGATGGTTTTATTCAGATCGCCTTTATCATCATTACCATCATCGCTAACCGGCGCGGTCTGGAAGCAGCGGCTGCAGTCGGTATTGTAGAGAAAATCATCAGCTTCCTGTTCCTGATTCCATCTTCCATGCTTTCCACTGTTTCGGCGCTCGGCGCGCAGAACATCGGTGCTGGAAAGCAGAAGCGTGCCGAACAGACCATGTGGTGTGCTGCACTGATTGCTGTCGTTTTCGGACTGATCGTCGCTATTACGATTCAGTTTATTTCCGTTCCTGTGGTCGGTCTTTTCACAACAGATGCGGAGGTTGCACGCCTCGGCGGTCAGTATATCCGCGGTTATATCTGGGACTGCATTTTTGCTGGAGTCCACTTCACCTTCAGCGGCTATTTCTGTGCCTGCGGACGGTCGGAATTTTCCTTCCTGCACAATATCATTGCCATTCTGCTTGTTAGAATCCCCGGTGTGTATCTGACTTCCATCTGGTTCCCGGACACGCTGTTCCCGATGGGCATTACAACGGCATGTGGATCTCTGACCTCTATTATCATCTGCCTGCTGGTGTTTCGGTACTTAAAGAAGAAACCGATTCGTACTGCTGTATAAATTTTCTTTGGAGATATCTTTATGACAGACGATCGCAGGAAATCACCTTAATTGACAACGGAATGACAAGCGATCCAGAAAAATTTGTAACGGAGATCCGAATCCCGATTCGACCTTCGGATTCTTTTTAAAAACAACAACCGGGAATATCTGATTTTTTGATTTCAGATATCCCCGGTTGTTGTTTTCTTTTGTTTTTTTCGGCCTTTTCTACCACACCGGCTTCTGCAGGCAGAACGGCAGTTCCAGTCCATTTTCCTCGAGAAGTTCCTGGTTCGTCAAAATTTCTTTTGCATCTCCATCGCAGACAATGCACCCGCCGGACATCAGAATCACGCGACTGCACGTTTCCAGAATCATGTCGAGATCGTGCGATGCGATGATTTTCAGATGTTCAAAATCGTTCAGAATGTGGATCAGTGATCTGCGGTTTCTGGGATCGAGTGCAATCGATGGCTCGTCCATCAGGATAATATCCGGTGTCATAGCGAGAATCGTCGCGATCGATGCCATCTTTTTTTCTCCGCCCGACATTTTGTAAATTTGTTTGTCCCGCAGATGCTCGATGTGAATCTGTTTCAGTGCATGGTTTACACGTTTTTCCACCTCTTCCTCCGGCAGCCCGTAATTTCGCGGAGCAAATGCAACATCCTCAAATACCGTCGACATGAAAAGCTGGCTGTCGGAATCCTGGAAGACATAGCCGATTTTTTCGCGCACTTTGGGAAGCATCTCTTTTACAACCGGCATTTCCTCCACACGGATGCTGCCTTCGTAGTCCAGATTCAGTCCCACCAGAAGTTTCAGCAGCGTCGATTTTCCAACACCGTTCGCGCCGATCAGTCCGATGCTGTCATTTTCGTGTGCAGTAAACGTGATGTCCTGCAGAATCGGGACTGATTTTTCGTAAGAATAATTAACATGTTCAAAATTGATGTGAATATGGCTCATTTTTGATATCTCCCGACAATTCTTTTCTCTTCCCGCGTGCAGGCAACTGCACCGGGTTGCTTTTCTACTTCTTCCGACTTGTTGCAAATAGATGTCTTCCCACGCAGCGCTTCATCCCGTTACTTTCAGTACGGCAAAAAGTACAAGCCACACACCCATATACAGCCAGTCCTTCGCTTTGCACGGCTCCTTCGCTGTATAGTAAAATTCTCCCTGATAGCCACGCAAAGTCATGCTTTCATACACCTCATTTGCGCGGTCCATGCTGCGCAGAAGCAGCTGCCGGCCAGTGTTCCCCATACCTTGAAATGAACACCCTTCTGATTCGGCGCGCACAGACTGTACGCCTGGGTCATACGGTTTGCCTCTTCAAGAAGCACCGTGACATAGCGGTACGTCAGCAGCACCTGTGTCACCAGAATGGCAGGGATATGAACCAGACGCAGTGCATAACAGATTTTCTCGATGGATGTTGTCGCAATCAGAAGATACGCCGCCAGTACGCTGTAAATACCTTTGATCATCAGCGTCACCATGGAAAGCATCCCTGCTGTCAGCGGAGCAGTACCAATATGCCCGATTACCTGACGGTCAAAGATCGGATTGAACAGCCCCACAAAACAGACGAGCGGCAGAACAATCCGAAGCCGCCGGATGCTGTCGCTTAACGAAATTTCGCCGACAATAAAGAGCACAATCGGATAAATTCCCATGCGCAGCAGGCCGGTCAGATCGTACTTTGGAAAGGACATCGTTACGGTCAGAAAAACAATCGTCAAAACGAGTTTAACCAGTGGATGAATTTTGTTCACCCACTGGTCTTTCGCCGCAAGCATGTCCATATGATGAATTTCATATAATGCATTGCCAAGTTTATTCATTTTTCTCCTGTTCCGTGCAGCTTATGACTTTTTCTTTTTAAAGAAGCGGAATGCATAGCATGCACCGACACAGACAACAAGAACGACTGCGGATCCCGCAATTCCGGAAAAGCTGGTTCCAAATGTGGAATCGGAATTTTTAAATCCATAGTCCGGCAGAAGTGCCGTTTTTTCCTGAATTTCTTCCGCCGTTGCATGTGCGCCGGTTCCGTCGTTTTCCAGTTCCGTCGAGCCAGTCAGACGCTCCATGGACCACTCAAGTCCATCCGGATTGGAGGATGCCGCAAGAGAAACAGCTCCGCCGATCACCAGTGCTGCGATGCCTAAAATCGCAATTGTCTTCTTGAAAGAAAAGCGGCTCTTTGCCCTTTCTTCGCTGCACGAAAGCATCTCCGGACGCGCTTCATAGACGAACAGCAGAACGGCCGCTGTAATCAGGCCTTCCACAAGACCAATCGCGAGATGAATCGGCTGCATTGTTGCCACAAATACAGAAAACGGCAGATCCGTTATCCCGGATGCGAGCGTTTCCAGCGCCACACTGAAAGCGCCAAGCTGCAGGGTCACCACACAGCCGAGAATCGAAGCGCCGGCAATTTTTCCCCGTGACATTCCCTTTTTCATCATTGGACGCCAGAACAGGAAATATCCAAGAAAACACCCGTAAAACGCCATGTTCCAGATGTTGCACCCGAGTGCCAGAAGTCCGCCATCCGCGAACAGCAGACACTGAATCAGCAGCACACCGATCATCGTCAGGAATGCGGCGTACGGTCCAAGCAGTGCCGTCAGCATCATACCGCCGCAGAGATGGCCGCTCGAACCCGTGCCTGGAATGGTAAAATTAATCATCTGCGCCGCAAAGACGAATGCACCCATAACTCCCATCACCGGGATTTTTTTTCGGGTCGCTCTCCAGGCGCACTTTTTTCACAGAAAAACCAGCTGCTCCGCCGGAACAGACATACATTGTTGCAGCCACTGCAGGCGCAACCAGCGCATCAGCATATGCATAATGTTCTCCTCCTTTTTGTTTTCTGTTTTTTCTTTTTTTACTTTACTACGCTAAAATTCGTCCTGCAAGCCCCCGTGGGGGTTATTTTTTCAGATTTTTTTACGATTCTTTTTGTTCACTTTTACCGATTTTTTATGAACATTTTGTTTAAATTTAAAGGGTGACTTTTTAACATTTATATGGTATTCTATAGACAACACAGACGGATACCCCGGTGTCGGGAGTCCGTACACACACTATCTCGAGGACAGGATTCCTGTCCGATCCGCGGCCGCCTGCACATCATCGGGTCGCCGCGGTTTTTCTACAGAAAAAAGCCCTCCGGGCAGGATTCTTTCTTAATTGTAGTGCCAAAACCGGTTCTTTACGGGTTCTGGCTGTATTTTCGAGTATTGGTGTGAATTTCATCTTGACGAGAAGGAGACTCTCTTATGAGCACAGAGAACTTAGAACACGAAGATCAAAACAGAACACCGGAACCGACCATTGATATCCGGAGCAATGAAGCACCCGCTGATCCGGAACAGGAAATTGTTTCCCAGGGTGTTCACAACTACAGCGCCGCTGAAACGTATGTGCGTCCGACCGATCCGGCCATTCTGCAGCAGCTTGAGTGGTTCCAGGACCAGAAACTGGCACTGATGATGCATTTCGGTCTGTACTGCCAACCGGGTATGGTTGCTTCCTGGGCATTAAGTGACAAGGATTCTGACTGGTCCCGCCACCAGGTAAACTGGGCAGACGGAGAAACGTTCAAAAAACAGTATTTTAATCTGAACCGTTCGTTCAACCCAGTCCGCTTCCAGCCGGAGGAGTGGGCACAGATGGCAGAGGACTGCGGGTTCCGATATCTGATTCTGACCACAAAGCATCACGACGGATTCTGCCTCTGGGATACGAAATATACCGATTATAAGACAACCGCAGAGGACTGCCCGTTCCATGAGCACAAAAATGCGGATATCGTGAAATCCATGTTTGATGCATTCCGTGAGAAAGGCATCGGCATCGGTGCTTACTTTTCCAAAGCAGACTGGCACTGCCCGGACTACTGGAATGAGAAGCTTAGAAAAGACGGCATGACATCCCGCGGACCATCCTACGATCCGAAGGAGTACCCGGAAGTGTGGAACCGTTTTAAAGAATATACAAAGAATCAGGTGCTGGAGCTCTGCGAGAATTACGGCAAGCTGGATATTCTCTGGTTCGATGCCGGCTGGTGTGCGAGCATAACGGACAGGATATTGATCTTGGCGACATCGTTGACGAAGCGCGTAAGATTCAGCCATGGGTTCTCTCCGTTGACCGTACGATCGGCGGCGCTTATGAGACTACGTTACCCCGGAGCTCTGCATTCCGGAAGAGCCGCTCGGTGTTCCGTGGGAGAGCTGCCTGACACTCGGCGTAGACTTTACGTACGAATACGGCGATCACTACAAATCTCCACGTGAACTTGTCGGCCTGCTTGTCAACATCGTTGCCAAAGGCGGAAACATGGCACTGAACGTCAGCCCGCAGCCAGACGGCCGTATCCCGGTCGACGCCTGGGACAGCCTGAACGGCTTTGGACAGTGGATGAAAACATACGGCGACGCCATCTACGGAACCCGCATCTGCGCACCGTACCAGAGCGGAACCCTTTCGTTCACACAGAAGGGTGACTCCGTGTATGTATTCCGGCTGTATCCGACGGTGCAGGAATCGGTAGAGGCTGAGATTTTCGTGAGCCGTATACAGAAGAGAAGATTTCTGAGATCTGCATGGTGGAGAATGGGGAAACGGTTGCTTTCAGAGAAGTGGAAGGCGGACTTTGCATCACCGTTCCGGCAGGATACCGAAGAGGCTCAGCACCGATTGCGTTGGTGTTTGAGATGAAGAAAGAGCGGTAAATCAACAAGTGTAAAATTTTCCTTGATCCATTTAGGTCGGCTGGACTAGTCATTGATACGCCTAACGTCAAAACAGTTCAAGTGCATTTCTGCACCTGAACTGTTTTTCTGCTTTTTCAATATAATTGAAAAAACTATATTCATTTAAGAAGTTGAATCTTCCCTATATGGTAATATTCTCAGAATTTCATCTGTCTGCATGTTCTGACACCGTTGACGTAAATATCATTTGCCAGTTCTGTGACTAGCCGCATATCCTGCCAGGTTTCACACTTGTTCCCCATAAAAGTAATGTTATCAAAATGGACATCATGAACACGTACTTCTTCTGTCGGTGTCTGGTACCCCCGGATCACGGAAACCGGGATATCTCCGTTCAGCACCTGGATATTGTCAAAATAGATATCATTAATCTCTCCTTTGGCAAGCTGTTCCGTATATTTGCAAAGCAAAACCTTAATATCGAACAGTTTCTGTTCTGCCTGCTCTACTCTGATATTTTTATAATGTATATCATGAACATGACCGCCATCTGCCTGATGGATGGAAATCGCCGCACCACCCATGTTTCCTTCATACTGGCAGTGTATGATGTCACAGTCTTCAAATACCAGGTCGTGGATTTCGCTCTGGAGGGCATAACCAAGCTCTATGGCATTACCGGGTTCTGCATTCCAGATTACGTTATTGTGAACACGCACTTTTGTTACATCACGTACCGTTGACGGATCTTCAAACAATCTTTGGGATTTGATGCAGATACTGTCGTCTGTGGAACGGATAAAGCAATTTTTCACCTCTACATCCTGGCTGCTCGTAATATCAATACCGTCTCCCGTTACAATCCTCGACATAATATTCATATTATCAATCACAACATGGTCACACGCCGCAGGAACTACATGCCAGGAAGGTCCGTCTACAGCCGTAAAGCCTTTTAAGAGTACATTATTACACCACTTGGTATAGATAAAGAAACGGTGTGCATTACTGTCCGGCAGATGCCAGCAGGCTCCGTTGATAATTCCGTTTCCTACAATGGAAATATTGTCACAATGGTCTGCATATACACACCCTGATACAACAGCACCTTCCTCAATATAAACCGTATCATTGGACTTTAAGGTAAGAACTCCTACATTATATACCTTGCCCTTTTCAAAGCAGATGGTGGTATCTGCCGGTTTCTCAATCCTGTGCGAGCAAAGTACAAACAATGCATCATGAAGACCACCATCTGTTTCTACAGTAAACTTTCTCGGCTCATCAAGATGGATATGGACTGTTTCTCCTTTTACAGAAGGAACTATGCCAAAGCTGGACGGACGGATTTCAAGTTTTTCATATGATGCATGGATTGAAATCTCCAGATCATACGCTTCGTTATCTACTACTACAACATAGTCAAACGAATCTGTATGGTATACCACTCGCTCTGTTCCATTGCAGGTAACACTGTATTTTGCTGATTTTTCCAATTCATCTACAGAATTTAAAATAAATCTCGGTTCCTTGACCGGGTCCGGATTAGGATAATAAATCAAATCATTTTTAAAATCCTTCATGTCTCTTTTCCCTCCTATGCTCGTATAATGTTCTCAGAAACAAGGTGGTCACTACTGTTTCCAATACTGATACGCAGTTTCATTCCGCTGCTGACGGTTTCCATGTTTTTGCCATAATATGAAAATTCTTCCTGGTCAATCAAGAAATCTACATCCTTCTTTTCCCCCGGCTCCAGGAAAACCTTCCGGAAACGGACAAGTTCTTTCTTTGGACGTACTACAGATGCATATAATGTTTCATAATAACACTGGACTACTTCTGTTCCCGCAACATTCCCTGTATTGCACACATTACAATGTATATGTACTTTTTTATCCTGTCCTGTCTGCACATCAATGTCCGAAATATCAAACTCTGTATAGGACAATCCATAGCCAAATGGATATAACGGCGTATTTGGGATATCCATATATCTGCTGGTGAAACGATTTTCTGAATTATCTTCTGTAAATATATGCCCGGTTTTTACATCCCAGTAGCTTATGGGCACCTGTCCCACACACCATGGGATACTCACAGCTAATTTGCCGGAAGGGTTTATTCTGCCATACACAAGATCTATGATTACTTCAGCTCCCATAGTGCCGGGTCTCCATGCCATAATGACAGCCTTGGATCTTTCTGATATCCTCCGCAGGTCCAATGGTCTTCCTGTAATTACCACAGTCACAATATTACTTGTACGTTCTGCTATTTTTTCAAATAACACCTGCTGTTCTTCCGGCAAAGTCAGGAATGCCCTGCTGGCAGCCTCTCCTGACTGGGACTCATGTTCCCCAAGTACACATACAACCGTATCTTCATGGGTTATCGTTTCCAGCCACTGCTCATCCCTTGGCTTGTCAGACACTTCCTGTTCCACCTGCCATACTTTACACTCTTCATCAGAAAGAATATTGCATCCTGTAATACATTCTGCTTCTATCTGCTTTTTTTGTAAAATATCTTCTATTGTTTCAACTGCCTCATGTTCTCCAAAAATTGACCAGCGGCTTAAGAATTCTCTTGACGCTGTATAAGGACCTGCCCAGATAACTTTCTTCTTCATGCTTAATGGCAGCAGCTTTTCATTTTTCAAAAGGACACAGCTTTCGCCAGCCAGCTGATATGCTTTTTCCCGGTTATGCAGAGTAAGTTTTCCACTCTTGCCAAGACCGGCAAACGGATTTTCAAAAAGCCCAAGCTGATTTTTCATCATCAGGACCCGGAATGCACTTTCGTCGATAAATGATTCCGGAATCTGTCCGTTCTTCACCAGTTCCTCCAGTCGGAACATATAAGCAGGACTCATCATATCTATATCCACTCCGGCTTCTATGGCCTGAACCGCCGCTTCATCCATATCGGCTGCCACACCCTGTTCTTCCAGCTGTCCGATGGAACCCCAGTCTGAGATCACTGTACCATCAAATCCTTCTTTATCCCGCAGAAGGTCTCTGAGAAGTTCCTTATTCCCACTGATCGGTTTTCGGTCTATGGCATTAAAAGCGGTCATAACCATAGCAGGTTTTGCCTTCAACGCCATGCGGAAAGGTTTTACATACTGTTCCAGAAATGTTCGCTGGGATATTTCAACATCATTATATTCCCGGCCTGCATTCACTGCTCCATAACCCGCAAAATGCTTCAGGCATGCCGCTATTCCAGTATCATCTTTCTGCTGATAGCCATCTACCATTGCTTTTCCCATGATCCCATTTACATATGGATCTTCTCCAAAGGATTCCATCATCCTTCCCCATCTGGGATCTCTTGAAACATCAATCATAGGAGAAAATGTTGCTCTGAGCCCTTCTGAAGATGCCTCCAAGGCAGCTATAGAAGCCGCCTCAGACACCAGTTCCGGATGAAATGAACACGCCTGCCCCAACGGAATCGGAAAAATCGTCCGACATCCATGGATAACATCTGCCATAAAGAGAAGCGGGATATGATGGGGATGCTGTTCCATATATCTGCTCTGGATATCATAAATTTTATCTTTACCGATCACTCCTAGCACTGAACCGGCATATTGAATGATCCATTCCGGTGGTAACTGTTCGCCAACAACACCGGTAAGCACTGCCTCTTTGTCAAAATATACACCGGTAAGCTGTACCATCTGTCCTATTTTTTCCTGCAAAGACATTTCTGACAGCAATTGCTGTAATTCATGTATTTCCATAAATACTCCTTATGTTCAATCCGTTTATTTCTAATGTTCATTTCTCCAAAGAGCACCTGAGCTGTTTTTCTGCTTTTTCAATATAATTGTATCATGCAAGCGGCCTTACGGTTCCTTCCGTAATTCCATTTTCATTAAACGCATCGACTCTCACATATACCGTTTCGCCTTCGACCAGCGCGCCAATATTCTGCTCCGGCATAAAGGTCATGCAGCTGTGATACAGCTTGTCCGGAGCAAAACCCCAGAGGACGTTGTATCCGACGGCGTCTGTCTGCGGCTCAATGGTGATGCGCATATCCATGGTTCCGGTTCGTTCTGCCTGATACTGCGGTGCGAATGGTTTTTCGCCGTTGCCGAGTCCGAAGACACGAAAGCCGGAGATGCATGGATTCTGATTATACGGTACTTCAAAAACAGTAAGTTTCAGATAGCGGATCTGTACACCCTCTTCTTTTACAACGAAATCGTGTGGCAGATTAGCTTCTGCATCTGATTTGTCTGCCAGGACAAAATAGTTTGTTCCATCGGCGGATGCCTCAAGCAGCCATCTTGTTTTATGCTGGCTCGGGTCGATATATCGTTCTCCCTGACGCTCGCCCGGCAGGGGTACATCGATTTTATCATCCGCAAAATTGATCTGTACGGCGCGGACATCTTTTACCTCACCAAGATCCATCGAAATCCACTCGCCCGGCTGATTTCCGGCGGCGCGCCACCAGGTCTGGATATTTTCATCTGCCGCAAACGACGGTTCTCTGCCTTCTTCAGAGGACGATGCACTCATTGCTTTCTGATAGCTTAAGAGATACCACTCCGGTTTTGCCCATGGATCTTCTTTTGCCTGCTCCACTGCCATCGGCCAGTCGCCGAACTGCTGATTGCAGAACAGAACACCATCTTTGTCGAAGCCTGCCCGCCAGATGCCGACGCGACGCTCCATATCGTGGTTTTTGCTAATCTGCATTGTCGCGGTATGCCACCAGTTTCCATAGCGGTCTTCCATCGTCGAACCGTGGCCTGCACCGCGCAGGAATCCGCCCGGTTTATAGGAATATGGATTGTTCTTTGCCAGACGGAACGGGCCAAGCGGGGAATCACTCTCGTAAACACCGTCACCGTAAACGTTGTATTCCGTTCCCGGGCCGGCATACTGGAGGTAATAGGTTCCGTCATGCTTCGTCATCCATGCGCCCTCGATGAACGGTCTCTGACTGAACATAATTTTGGCAAACCCGATCTGCTCCTCCGTCAGATGATCCGCATCTTTTCCCTGTGCTTTCAGAAATTCTTTGAATTTTTCAACAGCTTCTTCTTCACTCAGTGGCATTTTGGAATGATTTTCTCCGACGCGCTCGTATCCGATTTTTTCCGGCTGACCGTAGATCAGTTCTTTTCTCTCTGTCTTTGGAACCATCGTCTCCGGGTCAAGCTCCACACCCCAGATCGGAGTCACGTTATTGCATCCCCAGTAAAAATAGAGCTTTCCGTCATCATCAAGAAACAGGTTCGGATCCCAGAAAATCGAAGGGTTCCCGGAATACGCTCAAACGGACCGTTTAAGATATCTTTCGTACGGTAAAAATCGCAGATCGTGCCACGACGGGATGCGCTGAAGTACACGTAATCGCCGATCACACGCACATCCGGCGCATAGTCATACAGCGGCAGGCTCTCCGGCAGCCGGTGGCTCTCCCAGTGCACCATATCCTCCGAAACCCAGACACTTAACGTCATGGACGCAAAAATATAATACTTTCCCTGAAATAAAATCATCGACGGATCGGCGGCCTCGCGGGAAATCTTGTCCTCGCCGCTTCTCATATCCTGAATGAACTGGTAACGGTAATCCATATTTAACGGATTGCAGAAATACTGTTTTTTCATCAAAATTCCTCTTTCCGGACCGTACGTAAAAACCCCTGTTCGTACATCCTTTTTTCTTATGATAGAAAAAGTTTAGCATATCCCGCAAAGAAAGGAAATGTTCTGATTTGACTTTTTTGTTGCACTTTTTGGACTGTTTTTTGTCTCATGTATTGGACAAATTCCTGTCAAAAATAATACTCTTTGATATGCATCTTTATATATGTTGCTTAGCATTTAAACAGCGCAGATCATTAACTGATCTCTAAAGCAAGGGTGAAAAGCCTATTTTTTGAGCTCTCACCCTTGAATATCATAGAACAACGATTTCATTTACAGACTGTTCCACAGTATTCCGGAAAATCTGTTTCTTGCAACTCTCACTCCACAGAACTGATTTTTTATGTCATTTTTGTATCTTTTCCTTCCATTTCTGTATTGTTTCTGTAAAGACATGCTCTTTTTGCTTTTCATCTTCCTGCGCCTCATACTTAGATAGTAAGGAATTAAGTTCCCTGTCCCATATCGAATAAAATCGAACGGTTTTTACTTCTTCCTGTATCGTTTTGATTTGTTTTTGATCTTGTCTCGAAAGACTCCGCATTCGTTTTTCCAGTTCCTTTTTGTAAATAGAAACCCCTTGCGGAAATCTTATATTGCTTGCCTCTCTTCTATCTTCTAACTCTATTCCTTTTCCTGATAAAACTTCTTCACTGTATAGCATTTGTAAAAAGGAGACTGCTTTTAAAGGTTGCTTTGTGTTCTTATTAATTCCTGCATAAAGTGTAACATTTGCAGTGAATCCGCCTTCCTGATTCGGCATTGCAAATACCGTATGAACTGTTTTTTCACCTCCAAGTTCTTCCAAATCATTTAGACTTACTACTCCTGTATCTTTTATTTTCCAGTTTAAAGCTAATGATCTTGTTTTTAATGCTGCTGTTTCATCCAAAACTTTTTTTATTTGCTCTTCCGAATATAGAAGTGTTTTTTTCTTATAATCAACTACCTCACTAAATGTATCAAAAAATTGAACCCCACTTCTTTGCCCTACAATCTGTTGAATTGCTTTTTCTTTTTGTCTGGCTAATTCCAGCCAATTTCTTGATATTTCTGTATTTTCCGGTAAATCCTGTGTTGTAAATGCATATAGAAAATAATCGTATGTCATAGGAAGCAGTATTTGTTCCTCATTAGCCATACCTGCAGACAAAATCCTCTCTTCTAAAATATCTATATCAAAATATTTCATGTATGGTTTCAACGAAAGAAAGGTTCCCTGATACATTTCTTTTTGGGGATCCTCAAAAACAACTGCTCTTTGCTCACTCCAGGTCGGATTCGGCCCTTCTGCGAAAAATACATCCGGCCCTTCTCCCGTCGTAATTTCATTCTGGATCTCCTGTACTTTTTCTTCCGAAGCCTGTTGCCCTGATGGGATTACCATTAATTCCACTCCATTATTTTTATATATTTTCTTCCAGGCTGCCACTATTTGAAGTACCGTTTTTTTATTTTCTTCATCAACACAAATTTTTTAATGGCATTTCCGTTTTCTCAATTTCAATCTTGGCTTGTGTATCTGCATATACCGTTTCTGCATTTAAGCTCCCACTGACTAATGTGATGTTAATCAGAATCAAACCAAAAATTTCTTTCAACCTTTTTCCCATCATTATGCTACCCCCTATGTTTCTATATAGCACAAGGCTATTGCATGACTTCTGTTTTTTTACATATCATACAACAGCCTTGTGTTTTAACCATTAATTATCATATCCGTGACAAATTGTTCTTGTTTCTTTCACATTAGCAGTATTTCCTGCGTTACAATTTAAACATTTTGTAGTTTTTATTCCTGTTCTATACTGCTTCAAATCAGTTCCCCATGCGTGACCATGAGTACATGTAACTGTACCACTGCTTATCCAGCTTCCCCATACGGTTGACGATGTTATTCTTCCTCCACATCTCGGGCAAACTGCAGCATACGGCATAATTTCTTCATACGCAAAAGTATTCTTACTTTCGATAACATCCGCTTTTGTTACATTGGCAGAAAATGTACTGGCCAACATTAAGGTCATTAGAAAAATGGAAATTTTTTTCTTTACCGCTTTCATACTTTTTTCCTTAAAAATTTATTATACCTGTCAACGTACGTTCTACATTTGTATAACAAAAAAATACCATACTTCCTACTTTTTGTCAATCTTTTTCTACATTTGTCTAATTAATCATTATACCCATGGCAGACTATTTTTTCTTGCCTGATCTTTATCTCAAAAAAATTTCCACATTCATTACACCTGATTTTTTCTACTCCATATCTGGCTTTCTGTAAGTCATCTCCCCATGCATATTGATGTGTACATACTACATTTTTTTCATTTTCCCATGCATTCCAAACCACTTCTCCTTGTACCGCAGCTTTGCATTTGGGACAATTTTCTATATGCGATGATGACCATATTTGTCGCGCTATTTGCATTTCCGAAAAACTCAAAATAATTATTCCAAAAAGAAAAACAGTGATATATATTCGAAGTTTTTTTCTTGCTAAAAACACATTGTAAAATCGTTCTTTCAGTATCTTTGTTTCTGATACCATCGAAACAACTCCAGACAATTCTTTTCTCGTTTGTTTTGAAGCCACTTTCAAAATAACATTGCAATAATCTTTCCGTTGTGTCAGATTCATATATTTTGTAACAGTTGCATCACAGACACATTCCATGTCTATATTTGCCATTTTTTGCACCCATAGCATCGGGATACAAAACCAATAAACATCCCTTATAATTTGAAGAAACATTTTATACCATAAATCGTGTTTTTTCTGATGTGTCAATTCATGTAAAAAAATCAAATACCATTCTTCATAGGAGTAATTTTCCGTTTCCAGCATTCCTTGTGGAATCAATATCTTTGTATTTCGTACACCAAACAACATAGGAGAATAAAAATCTTGATTTTCACAGACCCAGATTTCTGTTTTTTTTATTTTACAAACTTCGCTTGCTTTTTTTAGAGCTTCTAATACGGAATTTTTTTGCATCTTTTTACATTCTGCAAATATTCTTTTTTTCCATATTCTATATTGTATTGCGTGAAACAAAAGACATAAAATCATCCCTGCAATCCATATATACAGCAAAAATTTTTCGCCTGACATCCACCCTCGAATTGAAACGTTTCCCATTTTCGTCATGATCGCGGTCTTTTTGATTTTGTTCCCCGATATAATATGCCGGCATAGAAATCATAAAAGGATGTTGCCGAAATTTCTCTGTCACACTCCAAAACGGAAAGCACATTTTAAGTGTCAGAAGTATCCAGACTATCTTTCTCCAGTAATGACCGAGCCTTTTCCCCATTATTTTTTGTACAACATATGCCATAAATGCGACTATGCCTATTGAAAGATTCCACTTTATGATAAATGCCATCTGTAACTATATCCTCTACACCACTTTTTCTATTTTTGTCTGTCAATAAATTCCTGCAATTGCTTAACCTCTTTTGAGCTAAGTTTTTCTCCATCATACAGTGCCGATGCGAATTTTGCTAATGACCCTTGAAACATTTTATCTAACATGTTTTTTTCCAACCGTGCCTATATAATTTTCTTTTTCTACTAATGGTACATAAAGATTTGATTTCCCGTTCCTCACTTTTTGAATAAATCCTTTTTTTTCCAAACGAGTAAGCAATGTTAAAATGGTACTCGGTGCAACATTTTTCTCTACATTCAATTTTTCTTCAACTTGAAATCGACTGACAGGTTCCTCATATTCCCATATAATCATCATAATTTCCTGTTCTGATTCTGGTAATTTTTTCATTTCTACTCTCCGCTTTTCTCTACTTTGATCAGATTATAGCATATGTTCCAGAAGAATGCACTTCAAAAGCACCGGCCAAATGGTCGGTGCTTAAATAATGGTTTCATCAAAAATGGTTCATCTTATACCACACATAAATATGCGAAATATCCTGCATAGCATAAAAGCATAACGACACCACACGTTTTCCGTAATTCCCTGTTCTTGTACGTCCCAATCCATAAAACCAGACCTGCCAGAATTGCGATTCCTGTGTCTACAATAAATTTAGTCTCAAATGGCACAGGACAGATCAGTGCGGCTGTTCCAATTACAAATAAAATGTTAAAAATATTGCTTCCGACAATATTTCCGATTGCAATCCCTGCATTTCCTCTTTTTGCCGCTGTCACAGATGTTACCAGCTCCGGAAGGGATGTTCCGAGAGCAACAATCGTCAGTCCGATAAAACGCTCACTCATTCCAAAGTATCGGGCAATCTCGGTTGCCCCGCTGACGGCAAAATCACTTCCTTTTACAACCAGG
>ENA-OQED01000387-OQED01000387.1-human-gut-metagenome-genome-assembly--contig:-NODE-387-length-17589-cov-1.328427_pt1 | contig 17589 bp, 16 predicted proteins | sample MGYA00242790_ERZ504625 | MGnify/ENA primary metagenome ERZ504625 (study PRJEB26092, sample SAMD00036345) | human gut metagenome | host: Homo sapiens | study: EMG produced TPA metagenomics assembly of...
TTTTTCTCATTTTCTCCCATCTTCCTCACAACAATCTCACGCCGATCCGCCCATCCGGGCGGATCCAGACCTCCCCTCCCGCCCCCCACTACCAGCCTCGCCGCCGCCCGTTCGGTCTTGCGTGATGCGGCGGCGAGGCGTCCGTCACTCCTCGCGTCTATGCAGTACCACTCCCGATAACGGCAGCAAATCCATCTCCAGTATGCCCGCCGGTACCTCGATTTCTTTCTCCTCCGAAGAAAATCCCACCGCATCCGTCGCAAACACCTGCGTCAGCTTCGCTACCGAACTCCGGTTAATCCCGGTAAGCCACACCGGAATCTCCACATGCACCCTCTCATTTCGGTTATTAATCACCACAATCACCTGCTCCTCCTGATTAAACCGTCCATAAGAAAGCACATTATAATCATGGTACAGAAATTTCAGCGATCCCATCGCCAGCACCGGAAATCTCCGATGCACCGCAATCATTTCTTTATAGAATCGGATCAGCTCCTGATCCTCCTGTCCCCAGGGATACGTCCTCCGGTTATCCGGATCCGTAAACCCGACCTGGCCGGCCTCATCCCCATAATACAGCGTCGGCGCCCCCGGCCACGTCATCTGAATCACAACCGCCTCGCGCAGCACCGCCTTATTCGTATTCTCCGCAGCCGCATACGGCCCAACATTCGCCACACGCCCCACACGATGATTCGTTCTCGTGAGGAACCGCGAATGATCATGATTATCCAGCTCATTCATCGCCGTATACAGCGAAGGCGCATAAAACGCCGGCATATGATACGTCATCGCCCCGATAAAACTCTCACTGTTTCCGAGAAGCCCCTGGTTAAACTCATCACTGTGCTTCTCCATACCCGTGAGGAACCAGGAAACCGGCTCCATAAACGCATCATAGTTCATCACCGTATCCCACTCGTCGCCCTGCAGCCAGCTCATCGCATCGCCGTAGTGCTCAGCCAGAATAATTGCCTCCGGATTCGCCTCCTTCACAACGCGCCGGAACTCCTTCCAGAACTTGTGGTTAAACTCCGGGCTGTGTCCTAAGTCAGCGGCCACATCCAGCCGCCAGCCGTCCGCATTAAACGGCGGAGAAACCCACTTCGCGCCGATGCGCATAATATCCTCCATCAGCTTCTCCGAACCCTCGTAGTTCAGCTTCGGCAGCGTATCATGGCCCCACCAGCCGTCATAAAACTCATTGTACGGCCAGTTATGCTCATTATAAAACTTAAAAAACGTGTGATACGGACTGTCCTGCGCCACATACGCGCCCGGCTCATAGCCCTTTCCGGCCTCATAAATCCGCTCGCGGTCCAGCCACTTGTTAAACGAACCACAGTGGTTGAAAACGCCGTCCAGAATCACCTTCATGCCGCGCTTGTGCGCCTCCTCCACCAGGTGGATAAACAGTTCATTGCTCGCCTCCAGGTTCGCCTTGTTCGTCACACGGTCAATATACCGCGTTGCCCGCGTATTGTCCTTGTCGCCCGGCCAGAGCAGATCGCCTTCGTCGGAGACAATCTTTCCGAAATGCGGATCAATATAGTCATAATCCTGAATATCATACTTATGGTTCGACGGCGAAACAAACACCGGATTCAGATAAATGACCTGCACACCGAGATCCTGCAGATAATCCATCTTGTCAATGACGCCCTGCAGATCGCCGCCGTAGAAATTGCGGACATCCATCTGCTCCGGGAAGCGGTTCCAGTCATCCACCTTGTTGACCTGCTCACCGATGTAGCTGTACTCTCCCGTCAGCACATCGTTGGACGGATCTCCGTTGCAGAAGCGGTCCACAAAAATCTGATACATGACAGCGCCCTTCGCCCAGTCCGGCGTATGGAAGCCCGGGATAATGCCGAAAGAGTACATCTCCTGCAGCTCTCTTGTGACACCGAGCTTGTTGTAATAACAGACCACGCGGCCTGCCTGAATCTCAAAAAAATAGCGGATCGGCTCATTTCCGACCGGAATCTCGATCTCGTAATAATCAAAACCGTTCCGGACCAAACCGACCTGCATCTGTGCACGGGTGGAACCGCTGATGAAATAAACCGCATCTACATTATTTTTCAGGGTACGGAACCGGATCTTCACCGTGTCGCCCGGGTTCGGCTCAAACGGAATCTGATACTGCGGGGATTCATCGCTGTAGAGCGCATGCTTGTTGAACATCGCCCGCATCTGTGACATATACTGCTGCATTCTTGTTTTATCCATGAACTAACGCCTCTGTCTTTCTCAATCATTCATTCCTTATATTTTACCCCACACCGCCATGTAATACAACCTTTTTCTGAACACATGTAACGATTGTGTTTATTGGATTTTTATATAGTAAAAGAGCCAGCGGGGTACGCTGGCTCTTTTGGAGAAGGTATTTCTCTTATGGGGTGTAGCAAAAACTATATAATGTATTGGGGGGTTTTTACAGTTATTATAGTACCATACGTCCCTCGAAAAGTCTGCACAAATCGCGATTTTTTTTCATTTGATTCTTATTCAAAATAACGATGAATTTTTCCGGCGTTTCGGATTTTCTGTTTTAATTTGCACAAACGCCCGTAAAATCACAGAAAAAAACCTGCAAAAAACTTTTTTTGTTCTCTGCAGGTTTTCTATTGCAAATAAAAAGATATCAGATTTCTCCAGAAACTTCCGGTGCTGTTCCTGTCATCTGTGCTTCCTGCTCAAAAATGGCTTCGAATTCAGCACGGCTCAGCTTCTCTTTTTCCATCAGCTGCTTTGCACACTCATGCAGCACATAGGAATGCTCCAGAATAATCTGTTTCGCCTGATCGTGGCATTTCTCGATCATCTGGCGGACTTCCTCGTCGATGGCTGCGGCTACATTCTCGCTGTAGCTCTTCGTATGGCCCCAGTCGCGGCCGATGAAGACCTCATCCGAGTCGGAATCGTAAGCGACAAGACCAAGGTTCTCAGACATACCGTACTTCGTAATCATGGAACGCGCGGTAGCCGTCGCCTGTTTGATATCCTGGGATGCGCCCGTTGTGATATCGTCGAAGATCAGCTCCTCTGCCACACGGCCGCCGAGGCATACGGTGATGTACTGCATCATTTTGCCTCTCGTCTGGAACATATCATCGTTCTCCGGCTGCGGCATCGTGTAGCCCGCTGCGCCAGGACCGGTCGGGATAATGGAGATCGTATAGACCGCCTCCATATCCGGCAGCATATGGAACAGGATCGCATGGCCTGTCTCATGGTATGCGGTGATCCGTTTTTCTTTATCCGAAATGACTTTACTGCGCTTCTCCGCACCGATGCCCACTTTGATGAAAGCAGACTTGATATCGGACTGGCGCACAAATCTTCTGCGGTCCTTTGCCGCCATAATCGCTGCCTCGTTCAGCAGGTTCTCCAGCTCTGCGCCGGTGAAGCCTGCGGTCGTCTGCGCGATCTGCTTCAGATCCACATCCTCGGCCAGCGGTTTGTTCTTTGCATGGACTTTCAGGATTTCCTCACGGCCCATGACATCCGGCGGTCCTACAACCACGCGGCGGTCAAAACGTCCCGGACGGAGAATCGCCGGATCCAGGATATCGACACGGTTCGTCGCTGCCATCACGATGATGCCCTCATTGACGCCGAAACCATCCATCTCAACGAGAAGCTGGTTTAATGTCTGCTCTCTCTCATCGTGGCCGCCGCCCATGCCGGTGCCTCTTCGTCTTGCCACGCGTCGATCTCATCGATGAAGATGATACACGGCGCATGTTTTTTTCCTTCCTCAAACAAGTCGCGGACACGGGAAGCGCCGACGCCGACGAACATTTCCACGAAATCCGATCCGGAAATGCTGAAGAACGGCACGCCTGCCTCTCCTGCAACAGCTTTCGCCAGAAGGGTTTTACCGGTTCCAGGAGGGCCCACAAGAAGAACTCCTTTCGGGATTCTCGCACCGACCTGTGTATATTTCTCCGGTGCTTTCAGGAAATCGACCACCTCAACAAGGTCTTCTTTTTCCTCTTTTAAGCCCGCAACATCGCGGAACAGGACTTTTTTGTCTTTGTCGGTGGACATATGGGCGTTGCTTTTTCCAAAATTCATCATTTTGTTTCCGCCGCCTCCACCGCCGCCCATGGAGCGGTTCATCATCGACATGCCGAAAAGAAGGATCATACCGAGCAGCAGGGCCGGCAGGACGGATGTCATGAAAATGCTGTCTCTCTGGACATTCTGCACGGTGTACGTTACATCAGCATTCTCCAGAAGGCTGATAGCTGCGTTTACGTCGGTCACATTGACCGTATAACTGTCACCGCCCTGCTCCTGTACCACGACGGAGCCGGTCGGCACTTCTTTGTTCTGGACAATCTGCGCGGATGTCACTTTGCCGTCTTTTACGGCGGTTTCAAATTTCTGCTGACTTGGGCTGCTGCCTGCGCTGATTTTTCCGGTGATGTAGAACATGGCAAGCACGATAATCACCATAAACGCCGCGTAGAGTCCAAATCCACTGCGCTGTCTGTTCATATTTTCTTTTTACTCCTCGTCTTCGTGAAACTCCACTACTCCGATGTATGGAAGATTCCGATATTTCTGTGCGTAATCCAGACCGTAGCCTACGACGAACTCGTCCGGGATATTAAAGCAGGTATAATCTACTTTGACATCGCGCACTCTGCGCTCCGGCTTGTCGAGCAGAGTACACAGGTGTACGGATTTCGGATTTCTCTTTTTCAGGATGTCGATCAGATAGTAAAGCGTTCTTCCGGAATCGATGATATCCTCCACGATCAGAACGTCTTTTCCTTCCAGCGGCTGATCCAGGTCTTTTACAATACGGACAACTCCGCTGGACTTGGTGTCATCGCCGTAACTTGATACGGACATAAAGTCAAGGCTTACCGGCACTGTGATGCGTTTTGCCAGCTCGCACATAAAGAATACGCCGCCTTTTAAAACGCAGATCAGGTGCACTTCCTTTCCTGCGTAATCGCGGTTGATCTGGTCTGCTACTTCTTTAATTCGTCTGTCTACTTCTTCTTCGCTTAATAATACTCTGATTGTCTCTTTCATCTGTTTTCCTCCTTACCAACGCCAATCTGTATCTGCAGAACTGCTTTCGTGTCTTCCCCGACACGGCCGCTCTCTCCTCTGCGATACCCCACGACCCACCAGATCTCCGGTCCGTCGGCGAGCAGCAGAATGGAATCCCGCTCCTCTTTCGGTATCTTGGCATCAATCATATAATCTTTTTAGTTTCTTTTTCCCGCCTTTTGCGGTTACTCTCAGATAATCTCCGCTTCTTCTCGTGCGGAGGACAAGACCGTCTTTTATTTTATCACAGTCAAAGCATTTCGTATACTTTTTTTCTTCAATTCTTTCGGGAAAAACCGATGTTTTTTTCACAATCGTGACTGGATTTTCTGCAAATGCGAGACTTTTTTCCTCTTCACACCCGGCCGGAACCGGAATTGGAACTTCTTCGCCGCTTTTCCTTTTCCGTTCTTCTTTTAAATGCACTCCCTGCTTTTCCAGGCGGAGCGTCTCGTATCCGCGCACGGCGGTGATTCCATACGGCAGGCAGACACTTTTTCCGACCTGCTTTTCAAAAAGTTCCCGCACAGATTCCAGATGCTCCCTGGTAAGATCCTTCCGTTTTCCCGCCAGCTGTTCCAGAACGCGCCGGATCACGTAGCGCTGCAGAAGAGGCGCTTCGCTGCTCACCGCATCACGCAGCACAACCGCATTTTTCTCTGCGGATGCATACCGCTCCATCAGCTGATCCGTCTGCTGCTCCAGATATTCCTCCGTTTCCAGCAGGTCCAGCGATGTCTGTGCCATATGCGCGGCGGCACGCGGATTGACCTCTTCGGTCAGATACGGCAGCACATGGTGGCGGATTCCGTTCCTCGTGTAAGCATCCTCTGCATTCGTGCTGTCCTCACACCAGGAACACTTCCGGCTTTCCAGTTCCTGCCGGATCTCTTTTCGTCCGACGCAGAGAAGCGGACGGATCACATTCCCCCGCACGGGGCGTAAGGAGGCAAGTCCGGCCAGCGACGTTCCCCGTGCCAGGTGATGCAGCATCGTCTCCGCAACGTCATCCTGGTGATGGGCGAGCGCAATTTTCACTGCCCTCTGCTCCTTTGCGCACGCTGCAAAAACTTCCTGCCGCGCCGCGCGTCCCGCCTCCTCCGTCGAGAGATGCTTTTCTTTTGCGATCTTCTCCACGGGACAGGAATAGAGATAGAACGGAACATCATATTCCCGGCACAGATTTTCTGCAAATGCCGCATCCCGCCCGGCTTCCGCGCCGCGCAGGTTATGGTTGACGTGGACAGCCAGCAGCGAAAAGCCAAGCGGCTCCTGCAGTTCCCGCAGCAGATGAAACAGGCAGACAGAATCCGCGCCGCCGGAGAGGCCGAGCAGCACGCGTTCGCCTGCCGTTACCATATGATACTGTTCCATAAAGGCTCTTACTTTCTCTCGCATCCTTCGTTTTTACTCCTATTTTTCCAGATTCTGGCGACCAGAACCGTCATATCATCCGTGCGCGGCAGCCGCCGAGGCGCAGCACGCGTTCCAAAAGCTCCCGGGCAAATTCCCGCGGCTCGCTGTTTTTCACTTCGAGAAGAAGCTGCTTCATCTGCTCCGTCCTGTCCCCGGGCAGCGCGTCCAGCACTCCGTCCGTCATCATCACAAGGTAATCACCGTCGTACAGCTTTTTCGTTGTGGTATCAAAATCCGTCTGGGAAACGAGACCTGCGGCAAGACTGGTCGACTCCACAACCTCCACCCACGTATCCCGCCTAAGGAACGTCGGCGATGCACCTCCTTTCAAAAAGCTGCAGACGCCTGTGTAGAGATTAATCGAAGCAACATCAAACGTGGAAAACATCCCTTCCTTTGGCTGCAGCAGAAGCATCGAATTGATCATCCGTGCCGCCATGATCCGCGGGAATCCGGCGCGCAGGAACTGTTCAAACAGCTCCACCACCGTCTCGCTCTCCCTGTTTGCCTCGATCCCGGAACCCATGCCGTCCGACAGGCAGAGGACAAACTGGCCGTTTTCGCAGAGCACACTGTAATTGTCCCCGGAGATACTCTCCTGCTCCTTGGTGATGCGTCCCACACCGTAGAGAACCTGGAATTTCACATCCTCCTGAAACAGCACCGTCTGGTATTCTCCGCTTAAGACCTGTGCCCCGTCGCGTACCGCAACCATCGGGATTCCGCACAGGGAACCGATCAGTTCCGCCGTCTGGCGAAGCGTGATCCGGCAGTGACGGCCCGCTTTGACCGTCATATAGATCTGTAAATGCTCTTTCGGCCGCTCCTGGAGCCAGATTTTCTGGACGAAAGCCCCGTTTTTCTTCATCTGGCGGCAGATTTTTTCCGAGAGCTCGTCCGGCAGACTGTTGAGGCTGTACAGATCACACGCGGCGCGGTCCATAATCCCGGCGACTTCACTTAACTGTTCCGCCACCACGCGGCGGCTCTCCGCCACACGCCCCGACCAGAGCGCCGTCTGGCGTTCCTGCTGGTAGCGGTTCCAGAACAGTTCCAGAAAGCGGGAGCCGTTCAGGCAGGAGGCGTTCCATTCGCCTTTTGCACGGCTGATCTCGTCCTCATCCCCGTCGGCGATTGTCTGAAGAAGTTCCTGGCACCGCTCGCGCGTCAGGTTTCCGTACTGCTCCCAGCACCACGACGCCTTCGCACAGCGGCTGCAGACTTCCTGCTGTTCTTTTTCCAGAATCTTGTCCACCCGGCCCGTCTCCGGCATCACACTTTTTGACGGCATCTGGTAAAAGCTCTCTGCCAGAACGCGGAACGAATCGGCGTAGTGCTCCATCTGCAGTTTCTGCGGATGATTGTCATAGACGGCCGCTTCCCGGCGGCTTCTTCTGGCTTCCAAAAAAATTTTAGCCATGTCCCCTGCTGACAGCAATGCGCCGATCAGGAACATGGCAATGATCCACTCCGGCATGTTCCGCTCCTCCTCTCTTTGTTCTGGACTTCAAAGGGGACTGCGAAATCATGCCCTTTCTTTATCTGTTTTGTTTATTTCGACTGGGATTCTTTAAATAAAATCTCATTATCCTTTACCATGCCAAGTTTTTCTCTTGCCGTTTTTTCTATGTACTCATCGGTCTGCATGTATTCTTTCAAGGCGGTAATATCATCGGTGCACTGCTTCTCCTCTTCAATCTGGCTGTCCAGACTGGAAAGACGGGATGCATTTGCATTGACCTTCTGCTGAAGGCTGATTCCCTTTACGGTAAGGACTGCAACCAGGCAGCACAGGACTATGGTAATTGAGAACTCTGTTGTACGGCTCTTCTTTCTGACTTTTTTCTTTCGGCCAGAATTCTTTTCTTCCCTTTCTTTCATTCTTTTCTTTACCCTTGCTTTCTATTTTCCAACCATCTGCAGCCAAACTATCTGTTGTTTTTCGTCCGCAGACTTGTTTCTTTTGTTCTTACATGTGTAGTTACATCTTACCGTTCTTCCCATGAAATTTCAACCTTTTTCTCTGTTTTTTCATACTTTTTACCAGCCATTTTCCTGGAAAAGCGAGGATTCGCCCTGCTTTTTTGATTCCCTTTGCCAGAAGTTCCGGAAGAAAGCGTCCAAACGATGCGTGGTACAATGCAGCGCCCCCAAGGATGCCGCCAAACAGATACCCGCGGAGAATGCCGCTGTTCTCTCCGTAAATCCGTACAAACAGATACAGCGCTGCCGCAATCCAGTAGCAGAGGTCCTCTGCAGATACCGCCGCATGGCTGTGGCGGATCAGTTTCCGCGCTGTCTTGATCAGATCGTACCAGAACCCCAGGACTGCCCCCTGCCAGATGGAACAGGCGAGCAGAATCAGCTCCCGGGTGACATACGCACTCATTTTTACCGGAACAGCCGCGCAAGCGCAGACCCCTTCTTCTGCAGCGGCCCATGTTCCGTATAGACCAGGCTGTCGATGCTGCCTTCGATATCCGCCTCTCCCTTTTCCAGCTCCAGGCGGCCCACATGCAGCTCTTTTCCGCGGATGGTAAGAACACCGCAGACGGTCACGAGCAGAACTTCGTTCTCATCAAAGCTTTTCACATCCTGCACGCCGCCAAGAGAAAGTGTTTTCCGCTGTTCCATCAAAAGGCGGTGCACCTGTTCGTTCATCTCCCCCATGCAAAAAACCTCCATACAATGGTCTATACACCCATTATATGAAGGTTTTCTCTTTTTATTCGCTGCACATGAATCCTGCCGCACTTCTTATAAGTAGCGGTAAAGCTCCTGTGCTTCTTCTTTTTTCACGGTTTCCTGCACATTCAGCACTTCTACCCTGACGGATTTACTTCCGAACTGAATTTCCAGTACATCTCCTGCCTTGACCTGTGCGGATGCTTTTGCCGGTCTGTCATTGACGAGGACACGGCCTGCATCACAGGCTTCATTGGCTACGGTACGCCGCTTGATCAGTCTTGATACTTTTAAAAATTTATCTAAGCGCATAGATTTTTACTTAGTTCATCATGTCCTTTAAAGCTTTTCCTGCTTTGAATTTCGGAGTTTTGGAAGCTTTGATTTCCATGGTCTCGCCAGTCTGCGGATTTCTTCCTTCTCTTGCTGCTCTTTCGGATACTTCGAAGGTACCAAAGCCTACCAGCTGAACTTTCTCACCTTTCTTTAATTCTTCAGATACTACATCGATAAATGCTTTTAAAGCAGCCTCTGCATCTTTTTTTGGATAAATTTGTCTGCTCAGCCATAGCTGCAACTAATTCTGTTTTGTTCATGAGTTTTACTCCTCCTGTATCTTACATTTGTTTTTTACATGATACGCGGGCCCGCTGATACACACGACCTGCCCTGCCGGCTGTTTTTCTTCCGGATGATCAGTCTGTTACGTTGACCGGCTTTTTCGCGTAGCTGTATATATTTATATACTAATGCGTCTCTCTTGTCAAGAAAAAAGTCCCCCCTACCAGCGGTTTTATGGCGATTTCTGCCAAAAACAGACTCTTTTCCACCGCACGGTTAAAAGAAGGATCCCTTAACAAACCGCAGCCAGTCTGCCTGCTGCGCATTGAGTGTTTTTAGTTTCTCCGTATTCCGCCCGGATATCCACGATTTTCTGCTTCCGTAGTAGCGGTTTGCCAGTTTCCAGTATTTCCACGGATAGGAAAGATAGAGGCGGAGTGTCTCGATTTCCCCCTCATCGAGCGGCCGTCTGGCGCTGTAGGCGTTTTAAGATCCGTTCTGCCGCGCGCTCGCTCCAGCCGTGTTTTTCCAGAATTTTCCGCATAAAATAGCCAAGATCTGCCACCTGGAGATCGAAGTTCCACTTGTCGAAATTGACCGCCGTTTCGCCTCTGCCGTTTTCCAGCAGAATATTGTGCTGGCTGAATTCCCCGTGGCAGACGGCGCCTTCTTCGTCCGCCCGCTGCCGCAGTTTTTCATAGGAAGAAGCTTTCATTTCCGCGGCCGCCCGCTCCCCCTGTTCCAGATACGGACCGGCGCTTGCCAGCAGCAGTTTTTCGAAACTCATTTTTCTTCTTTTTTGTCTGCAAATACTTTCGGATCTTTCGAATTTCCACATTGTGGCGGATGCACTCCTCCACGAGGGATTCCCTCCGGTATTCCATTTTCACCGGCAGATGAGCTGCCGTATGTAGCCGCGCCAGCGCATCCGAGGCGCGGATAAGATCCTCACTGTTTCCCGTCTCACATTCCCGGCCCGGGTACCAGTTCCGCACAATGTACGTTCCTCCGTCGTCCCCGCGCGTTGCAAGCGCTCCCTCTTCGTTCCGCAGAATCTGATCGCACCGCAGGAGCCCCGACTCCGTGATGCGGCACTGTAGAAGATACCGCTGCTCCAGTTTTTCCGCCGCCGTTCCGAACTCGCTGATCAGCTTATCCCCCTGTTCGGTGTGGCATAATAAAGCGCCCCGCACCCGCATTGTGCCGGAAGCCGTAAGACCGTAATGGGACAGCACACTCAATCCATAATCATACAAGAGCCTGACTCCTTTCCCTGTTGTGATCGTTTTTGGGGTCACGATTCAATGTATGCGTATCCAACCTGTGCCATGCATACTGGTTTCTGTTTTTTCTTTCATCTCAAAAGCAATGTTAAAAGTATTTTCTTTTTCTCTTATTTTATTGTTTTTAATTTCACCGCATGGTAAAATATTCCAAACTTGACAGGTTGAAAAACACCTGTTATGGGGTTCTCTAAAATCATTTTATTTTAAGGAGGGTTTTTATGATTTTCTTACCACAGCCATCTTCCCTTTCCTACGGAGAGGGCACCTTTACAATTCACTATGACAGCCGCATTTTTCTCGATTCCGAGAGCCCGGCTGAGCTTTTTTCTGCAGCACAGCTTCTGCAGCAGGAGATTGAGACACAGACGGGATTCCGTCCTGCCATCTGCCGCCGTCATCAGCCGGTGGGATCACACCTGATCTATCTGACTGCCTCTCCGGAATTATCCCGTGAGGCTTATACCCTCGCTGTCACACCGGAAAACATCACGATCTGCGGATCTCTGAAAAGCGGCGTTCTCTACGGCGTGCAGACACTCCGTCAGATGATCCGCCAGGCAGGTGCTGTTCTTCCAACCGTCCTGATCTCCGACAAACCGGCCATGGAAAACCGCGGCTTCTACCACGATGCGACCCGCGGACGTGTTCCGACGCTTTCCTATCTGAAACAGCTTGCCGACACCTTGAGCTTCTATAAAATCAATCAGCTTCAGCTCTACATCGAGCACAGCTATCTCTTCGACGATCTGACCGAGATGTGGCGCGACGATACGCCGCTCACTGCAGAGGACATCCTCGAGCTGGACCGCTACTGCAAGGGACTTGGCATTGATCTCGTTCCGTCGCTTGCAAGCTTCGGCCATCTGTACAAGCTGCTCTGCACGAAATCGTATGCACATCTGTGCGAACTGGAAGGCTCTGCTTCGGCTCCGTTCTCCTTCTATGACCGCCAGGCGCACCATACGCTCGATATCACAAACCCGGAGAGCCTCTCCCTTGCCAAACACATTCTTTCCGAATATATGCAGCTCTTCTCCTCGAAGTATTTCAATCTCTGCGCGGATGAAACGTTTGACCTTGGAAAAGGGGCTTCCCGCGCACTCGCCGAGGAAAAGGGAACCACCGTCATCTACACCGAGTTTGTGACAGAGCTTGCCAACTATATCACTGAATCCGGCCGCACGCCGATGTTCTGGAGTGATGTCATCAGCCAGGAGCCGGAAGTTTATCATCTCCTGCCGAAGAACCTGATCTGCCTCCACTGGGATTATGCGTCAAATGTTTCATCGGAGCGTCTGACCCGCCTTGCCAATTCCGGTGCCGAGCATCTGTATGTATGCCCGGGCGTACAGGGATGGAACCAGCTCATCAACAAGTATCATGAGGCGTATGAAAACATTTCCAGAATGGCGCGCTACGGCCATGAACGCCATGCAATGGGACTTCTGAACACTGACTGGGGCGATTACGGCCACATCAATCACCCGGACTTCTCCCGCATCGGCATGATCTACGGCGCGGCGTTCTCCTGGAATGCAGACATTCTGCCGGAGGAGGAAATCAACCGCCAGATTTCCGTGCTGGAATTTGGTGATGCCTCCGGAAAACTCGTTTCCGTGCTCGATCTTCTCTGCCATCAGGATGCGTATCCATGGCGCACTGCCGTTATGGTACAGGAAGCACTCGAACTGCATCAGGACAAAGAAGAGGCTGCCGAACTGCTCCGCTCCTGCGCGGAAGGCGATGCGGATGCAGCAAATGCTTCAATCGACGCGCTCTGCGCCGTTCTGTACGAGAAAGCCGGCACCGTCCGCCCGGAGAACCGTCCGATGATCTATGCGTACCTGCTCGCCGCAGACGGCCTAAAAGTGCTGAACCGCCTGCTGCCGTTCCTGCGCGCTTCCCTTCTTTCCGAGGGCACTCTGCCGGAGAAAGAAGACTGTTTTGCACTCGCCGGAGATCTCGAACGGTGGCTGCACAGCTATAAAGAGCTGTGGCGCACCGTCTCCAAGGAGAGCGAACTGTACCGCATTGCCCATGTGTTCTGCTGGTATGCGGATCTGCTGCGTGATCTGAACGCATAAAACCAGCAAAAAACAAAAGAGAGTCGGGGACGGATTGTTCTGTCCCCGGCTCTCTTGTTTGCCGTTTTGGCTTTACAGCAGTGTTTTTACGTACTCTGTCAGGTATTCTTTTGTATTCTTCGCCGGATCTTTCATCACTTCTTCCAGCGCCGCGTTCAGGCATTCGCCGATTTTCGGGCCTTTCGGGACACCGAGTTCCATCAGATCTTTGCCGGAAACGGCCAGCGTTTTCAACGTAAAGCAGTCGCCGTTATCGAGAATTTCTCTGACGCACTCCCTTACCTTCCCGATCCGTTCCAGGGTTTTCTCCCGCTGGTACAGGCTTTTGGCCATCGTATCGGCTTCCTGCACGATCATCAGTTTTTCGAACAGCTCCGGGCCGAGTTTATTCAGAATACGGCGGATCACCGGTTTCTCCGGAGCCATGCGGCAGTCATGCCAGCGGATCAATGCTGCGACCTGGCGGATGGTTTCGTTGTCGAATTTCAGACGGCGCAGAATCGCTTTCGCCATTTTCTCCCCCGCCGGTGCGTGGCCTTTAAAATGATCGATGCCAGCCTCATCCGTTGTGCGGCACGCCGGTTTTGCAATGTCGTGGAGCAGCATCGTCCAGCGCAGAATCGGATCTGCCGGAACGTGCTGCAGAGCGGCAATCGTGTGCTCACCGACATTATAGCAGTGGTGCGGATTGTTCTGCGGCGTTTTCATCAGTTCATCAAACTCCGGCAGCACAATTTTTGTAATACCCGCCTCATAGACGGCCTCCATGTACTCCGGCCGCTTCGAGATCAGCAGTTTATTCAGTTCCACACGGATCCGCTCAGCGCTGATTTTTTCAAGCGTCGGCGCGAGTGCTATGATGGCATCCAGTGTTGCCGGATCGAGTTTGAAGCCGAGCTGTGCGGAAAAGCGGAGGGCACGCAGGATCCGCAGTGCATCCTCACTGAACCGCTCGGTCGGATTTCCGACACAGCGGATGACTTTGCGCTGTAAATCCCTGATTCCATCGAACAGATCCACAAGCCCCTCTTCGTTGTTGTATGCCATCGCATTGATCGTAAAATCACGGCGGCGCAGATCCTCGGCGAGGCTGGAGGTAAAGACCACTTCTTTCGGATGGCGGCCGTCCTCATACTCTCCGTCGATGCGGTACGTCGTGACCTCGTGCGCGCCGCTTCCGGCCAGAACTGTTACCGTTCCGTGCTCCAGTCCCGTATCCACGGTGCGGTCAAAAATTTCTTTTACCTGCTGTGGGGAAGCAGAGGTTGTAATATCCCAGTCGTCCGGCTCCCGCGCAAGAATCGTATCGCGCACACAGCCTCCGACCGCGTACGCCTCGAAGCCTTTCGCATGCAGGGAATCGATTACCATATTTACGCTTGGCGGCATTTTTATCTTCAAATTTGTTATCTCCTTTTTCTAAATCTGCTTTTCCAGTATAGCAGTTTCCTTTTTCTACCGCAAGTGTGGTTGCGGTTGTATTTTGGGGATTGCATGTGTATAATAGAGGTTAATAAAATTCGAAAGGGGATTTACATTTTTATGAAACTGGATCGTTACCGAAAATATGTCCGGGCCGGCGTTACTGCCTTTCTGGTACTTGCAGCGTCCATGATTTTTTACTACCTGCTCTTCCACCAGACTTCTGTGCGGACCGCCTTTCACAATGTCCTCAACATTCTCTCCCCCCTGATTGCAGCCCTGATTCTCGCCTATGTGATCAGCCCGATCATTAACTTCATAGAACAGCGGATCATCGCCAGACTCTTTGCCCGGCACAGAAAAACACAGTCGGTACGCTGTAAAAAGCTTGTGCGGGCGCTTTTGATTCTTCTGACGTACGTCGCCATGCTTTTCGCGCTGTACGGACTCATTGCGACCCTGATCCCGGAGCTGTTCTCAAGTATCGCAAACATCGTCTCCAACTTCTCCAACTACGCAAACAACATTCAGGATTTTGCCACAAAAGTGCTGGCGAATTACCCGGAGATGCAGCAGACGGCAGACCAGTACATCTCCACGTTCTCCGCAAAGCTTTCCAACTGGCTGACCAATGACCTGATGCCGATGCTCCGTACGTTCCTTCTGAACCTCTCCGGACAGCTCGTCAACATGGTTACGTTTTTCAAAAACATTCTGCTTGGCGCGATCGTTGCGATCTACATGCTGTACAACAAGGAAAGCTACATTGCCAAGCTGAAAAAAGCAGTCTACGCGCTGCTCGGTCTGGATCACGGAAATGCCGTGATCCGCGACTGCCAGTATGTGAACCAGGAATTCAGCGGGTTCCTCGTTGGAAAAGTCATCGATTCGATCATCATCGGTGCCATCTGCTATCTTGTGACGAGCCTGATCGGCACCCCGTACGCACTGCTGGTCAGCGTAATCATCGGTGTGACGAATATCATTCCGTTTTTCGGCCCGTTCCTCGGCGCCGTTCCGTGTCTTCTGCTGATCCTTCTGATCGACCCTCTGCAGGCACTGTATTTCCTGATTTTCGTCGTTCTCCTGCAGCAGTTTGACGGAAACTTCTTAGGACCGAAAATCCTCGGCGAGACGACCGGCGTGTCCAGCTTCCTTATCATCATCTCGATTCTGATCGGCGGCGGCTTCTGGGGTGTCTTTGGCATGATCATCGCCGTTCCGGTCTGTGCCATTATCTGCACGGTCTGCCGCAACTTCGCCAACCGTCGTCTTGAAAAATATCACCTGCCGGATGACGATGCGTTTTACTTCCACATGGACCACATTGATCCGGAAACGAGACAGGCGATCCCATATCAGAAAAAGAAGATCGACGAGGCCGAAGTCTTCCACTTTCCGGGCTACCGGCTGCGCAAAGCGCTGACAAAGCTGGCCACGGAAGAGTCTCCGGTTGATGCGCCGTATACACCGGCAAAGCCTTCGACCGAAGAGAAAAACTCAAATTCTTCCGATTCCGATCAAAAATAAATCGTATCTTACAAAAATGCCTTCTGTGCAGACTGTTTCCATTCTGCACAGAAGGCATTTTCTTATTTTTGCTTTTTATTTCTCGATTACAACCGTGCTGAGTGTCTCTGCCGGAAGATCGACACGCATGATATGTCCGTTGACACGCAGGAAGCAGCCGGAATCCTCTTTTGTGCGGTTCAGCAGGATCACAACGTAGCTTCCGTCTGGATTGACTGCGGCCGTTACATCCAGGTTTGCTCCGTATTTGCTCCAGCCGATGCGTTTTGCACCCGGAGCAATATATTTGGAAATGTGGCCGATGTAGTGTACATGATCGGTTTGCGGTAATGGAAATCATCATCTACAATCAGACCTGAGGTGAATCCCATCGGTACGTGGCGCGGGCCGCCGTCTTTGTCTACGAGGAAGTTCCAGTCGATCCAGCGGTTCATGCCGGCGTTCAGGTTTCCGATCATATCGTGTGCATAATCTGCGGCGTCAAGGTAATCGACGTACTCTGGTGTCTGGAAGTTCACCGGTCCGAAACCACCGTCGCCAAAACCGATTCTGCCCGGCATGTGAAGGGCACAGCACTCGGAAAGCATGAGGTTTTGTCCGGGTATTTCTGTTTCATCAGCTCAACAGCCTCGAAGTGGTCGCCGGAATACCAGTGGAATGCGATACCGGCTACCATGTCCATGGTCTCCTCGTCAAGGACGGTCAGAACGTGCTCGATCATACGCTCTTTGTTGTGATCCCAGATGAAGATGCCGATCTTGTCCGTCAGGCCTGCTTTTTTCATCTCCGGATACAGATAATCTTTCAGGTAGGTTTTGGACTCTTCCGGTGTCCATACGCAGCTGTCCCAGGTGGTAGCTGCTACGGTCTCGTTCTGCAGGCTCAGCATCGTCACCGGGATTCCCTCATCGAGGTATGCCTGCAGATATTTTACAACGTATTTTGCCCAGCTTCCGTAATACTCCGGTTTCAGGCTGCCGCCGTGGTTTCTCTGCGGAATCTCTTCCGGAACCGGCATTCCCATTGCACCGTAAACAGCAGCATCATTCTTTGCGATCTTCGGTGCAGTTTTCCACTGATACGGCGGAGACCACGGGCTCATCAGAACACTGATCGGCTCTGCGGAGATTTCGATGGCTTTTTTCAGCATCGGAAGGACATATTTGCGGTCGCGGTCGATCGAGAAGGTTGCCAGATCCGGGTCTGCGATCGGGTCTGCGACTGCCTGATACTCCTCAAGGGAATAGTCACAGCTGTCGATCGGCACGCGGACAAATCTTGCATGAAGGCCGTCCGGTCCGAAAATATCCTGTAATGCCTGATTCTGTGTTTCCTCATCCATACGGGACAGCAGGTATGCGCTGCTCTCGGTCATGGCGCCGCCGAAGCCCTCGATGGTCTGGAACGCAAAGTCCGGATACAGGTTGATGACGTTCGACTCAATCATTTTTACGCTCTTGGACTCGTCTTCCGGTGCCAGCGCTTTTTCCCAGGTTTTTGCTTCCCCTTTACATGGTACGTTG